>VFSW01006015.1_pt1 | contig 17878 bp, 15 predicted proteins | sample 5358111 | NCBI WGS metagenome assembly VFSW01 (sample SAMN11554181, study PRJNA540505) | mine drainage metagenome | isolation source: sediment from site ElyBrook_90M | place: USA: Ely Copper Mine, Vershire, VT | collected 2017
TTGTGAACCAGTGAGGAGAACAGTGAAATTCGGATGGGTGGTGGTCTTGGCCGCGGTTGGTTTGGCGGCGTGCGGCGGAAAGAAGGAGAGCGAAGCTCAGGCGGCGGCTCCGCCCCCGATGCGCGTCTCGGTAGCGACGGCGGAGGAAGTGGACTGGCCGATCGCGGTGGAAGCCTCCGGCGCGGTGGCCGCACGGACGGACGCAAAAATCGCGAGCCGGGTGATGGGATACATTCGCGACGTAAAGGTGCATGAAGGCGAGGCCGTGAAGGCCGGCCAGACGCTGGTGGTGGTGGAGGCCGAAGAGCTGACGGCGCAGAAGCTTGGTGCGCAGGCAGCGGCCGAGCAGGCGCGGGGAGCCATGGCCGAAGCGGACCAGGCGATTAATTCAGCCCGGGCGAATCTCGACCTGGCGAACAAGACGTACGCCCGCATGCAGGACCTGCACGCCAAGCACTCGCTGACCGATCAGGAGTTCGACGAATCCGCGGCGCGGCAACACATGGCCGAGGCAGGACTGAAAATGGCCGAGCAGCGCAAGAAGCAGGCCCAATCCGGAATCGCGGCCGCCTCCGAGCAGGCGCGAGCGGCCAGCATCCAGGCCGGCTACACGTCGCTGCAGGCGCCGTTCGCCGGCGTGGTGACAGCGCGGAACGCGCACCGTGGCTGACCATCGAGCGCGCCGGCGCCTACCGGCGCGAAGCGGGTCTCGATGAGAGCTGGATCGCGCGCCTGCATCTGGGACAGGCGGCGGAAGTGCACATCGACGGCATCGCAGCGGTGGTCTCCGGACACGTGAGTGAGATCGTTCCGGCGGTGGACGCGGGCTCCAGAACATTTACGGCAAAGATTGATTTACCCGCCGAGCCGGGTCTGCGATCGGGTCTCTTCGGCCGCGCGACGTTCCACTTCGGCGACCGCAGGACGATCGCGGCGCCGGTGACGGCGATCAGCGATCGCGGCCAGATGAAGTGGATGTTTGTGGTGGAAAACGGTGTGGCACGGGCGCGGATTGTAACGCTCGGTGAGAAGCAGAGCGGGCTCGTGGAGATTCTTTCGGGCGTGTCGGCGGGTGAGCATGTCGTGGCTCCGGCGCCGGCCGGACTGCTCGATGGGACGCCGGTGGAGGGTGCCAATTGAGCGAGCGACTCAAACTCGGCATTGCGGGGCGGGTGGCGCACGCGTTCCTGAACTCGAAGCTGACCCCACTGCTGATCGGCGCCTCGCTGGCCGCGGGCGCCATCGCGATCTGGAAACTTCCGCGCGAGGAAGAACCGCAGATCAAAGTTCCCTTCGTGGACGTCTTCACGGCGTTCCCCGGCGCCTCCGCCCATGAAGTGGAGCAGCGCGTGACGGGGCCGATCGAGCGGGCGATCCGCGAAATTCCCGGCATCGAGTATGTCTACTCGACGAGCAGCCCGGGCATGTCGCTGGTGATCGCACGCTTCTACGTCGGCCAGGACGAGGAGATCGCGGTGGCGCGACTGCGGCAAAAGGTGAATGCGAACATCGACAAGATGCCTCCGGGCTCGATGCCGCCGCTGATTAAGCCGCGTTCGATTGACGACGTCCCGGTGCTGGCGCTGACGCTGTCAAGCCGGGCGTACGGACCGTATGAGTTGCGGCAGGTGGCGGGCCAGATCCGCGATGCGATCAAGCAGGTGACCGATGTTTCACAGGTGGAACTGATCGGCGGGCAGAAGCGCGAGATCCGCGTCACATTGGATGGCACGCGTCTGGCCGGCTACGGGCTGAGCCCCCTGCAGATTCAGGGCGCGGTCGGAGCGTCTGATATGCGGACCAGTGCGGGCGGATTTTCGAGCGGAAACCAGGAGTTCGCCCTCGAGACCGGTCAGTTCCTGCGCACGAAGACCGACGTTGAGAACCTGGCCGTAGGGGTGAGTAATGGCCGGGCCGTGTTCCTGCGCGATGTCGCGGCGGTAACTGACGGAGGCGAAGAGCCCTCTGACTACGTGTTCCAGGGGACGCGGGCGGGCTTCAATCCGGCAGTTACCATCGCGGTTTCCAAACGGCGCGGTGCGAACGCGATCACCGTGGCCGACGCCTCGATCCGCCGGGTCGATGGGATGAAGGGACGGCTGATCCCGCCGGGCATCAAGATCGACATTACACGGCAGTACGGGGAAACGGCGGCGGAAAAATCGAATGACCTGCTGTTCCACATGGCGATCGCGGTGGTTTCGGTGAGTCTGCTGATCGGCTTCGTGCTCGGATGGCGGGAGTCCGGCATTGTCTTCACGGCTATCCCGGTGACACTGGCGCTCACACTGGCCACCTTTTATCTTTACGGCTACACGCTGAACCGCATTACGCTTTTCGCCCTGATTTTCTCGATCGGCATACTCGTCGACGACGCGATTGTGGTGGTGGAGAATATTGTCCGTCATTGGCGGATGAGTTCAAACGCCAACCGCGAGGCGGCGGATGTCGCGGTGGAGGCGGTCGACGAGGTGGGCAACCCGACGATTCTGGCGACGCTGGCCGTGATCTCGGCGATTCTGCCGATGGCGTTCGTCGGCGGCCTGATGGGACCGTACATGCGGCCGATCCCGGTGGGCGCCTCGGCGGCGATGATCTTCTCCCTGATCGTGGCCTTCGTAGTTACTCCCTGGGCGGCGATCCGGATGCTGAAGCGCGAAGGAAGCGGCGTGCACCATCAGGAAGACCGCGTGACGCGGGTGTACCGGCGCGTGATGCAGGTGATTCTTCACGAGCCGTTCAAGCGAACCGTGTTTCTGTTCGGCGTGACCGTGCTGCTGATCGCCTCGATGGCGCTGGTGTACTTCGGCATCGTCAAGGTGAAGATGTTGCCGTTCGACAACAAGAGCGAGTTCCAGGTGATGGTGGACATGCCGGCCGGCACAACGCTCGAGCAGACCGAGCGCGTGACACGGGAGTTGGCGCGGTTGACACTCGGCCAGAGCGAAGTGACCAGCGTCGAAACCTACACGGGCCTGTCCGGGCCGTATAACTTTAACGGCCTGGTGCGGCATTACTACCTACGAGCCGGCGCCAATGTCGCCGACATCCAGGTGAATCTGCTGCCGAAGGGGGAGCGTTCGGCGTCGAGTCATGACATCGCCAAGCAGGTCCGGCAGCGGCTGTTTGAGACGGCGGCGCGCTACGGCGCCAAGATGAAGGTGGCGGAGGTGCCGCCGGGTCCGCCCGTGCTGGAGACGCTGGTGGCCGAAGTCTATGGTCCGGACAGCGCGGGGCGCACCGCGGTGGCGCGCCGGATTCGGGACCTGTTCCGGTCCACGAAGGGTGTGGTGGATACGGACTGGTACGTCGAAGACGACCAGACGAAGAGGACGCTACACGTAGACGATGAGAAGGCCGCGGTGAACGGAATCGCGGTGAGCCAGGCGGCGCAGACGTTGGCGCTGGTTTCTGAGGGCGCTCCGGCCGGACTGCTGCACGACGATGCGGCGCGCGAGGATGTGCCGATCGTGCTGCGCGCCAACCGCGCGTCGCGGTCGAACCTCGACACCCTCAGCGCGTTCCGCATGCGGGGAGCGAGCGGAGCCATGGTGCCGCTCACCGGGCTGGTGCGCGAGCAGACTTCGCTTGAAGACAAGAGCATTTACCACAAGAACCTGATGCCGGTGACCTACGTGGTGGCCGATGTGGCCGGGGAGATCGAGAGCCCCGTGTACGCCATCCTCAAGATGGCGCCGGAGATCGAAGGCATGCGCGCGCCGGATGGATATGCGATTGAGACCTACACGGCGCATCAACCATTCGACGACGCACACTATGCGATGAAGTGGGACGGCGAGTGGCACATCACGTATGAAGTGTTTCGCGACCTGGGTTTGGCATTCGCCGCGGTTCTGATACTGATATACGTGCTGATGGCGGGTTGGTTCCAGAGCTTCATCACGCCGCTGGTGATCATGGTGGTGATTCCGTTCTCGCTGATCGGCATTCTGCCCGCGCACGGATTGTGGCACGCGTTCTTCACCGCGACGTCGATGATCGGTTTTATCGCCGGAGCGGGCATCGTGGTGCGCAACTCGAGCATCCTGCTCGATTTTATAGAGCTGCGGTTGCGCGAGGGCCTGAGCCTGGCGGAAGCGGCGATCGATGCGGGGGCGGTCCGCTTCCGGCCGATTCTGTTGACCGCGGCCGCGGTGGTGGTGGGCTCGGCCGTAATCCTGTTCGATCCGATTTTCCAGGGACTGGCGATCGCGTTAATGGCGGGCGAAATCGCTTCGATCGTGCTGGCCCCGCTGGCAGTCCCCGTAGTCTATTTCCTGATCAATCGAAGGAGGTTGGCAGCATGACAGTCGAACGATATTTGCGCCTGATTGCGGGAGGGTTCATCGTGGCAAGCGTAGCGCTGGGTTACTGGGTGAGCCCGTATTGGTACCTTTTCACGGCGTTTGTTGGCCTGAATCTGTTCCAGTCGGCGTTCACCAACTGGTGCCCGATGATGGCGATCCTGCGCAAGGCCGGCATACGCGACGCAACCTGAGGGAATTGAGAGTAGCCGTCGGCCGCGGTGCGGCCGTCCCTGTGACCCGGGGATGACGCCATTTGGGTGAATTTGTCGCTCTCCTTTTCAGAGGGCCGCAGAAGCGGACTGAAGAAGGGAGAACGCCCATGAAAGTTCCCGCGGTTTGCGTTGGTGTCTGTGCGCTGGTCCTTGCGGGATTTAGCGGAACTGTCGAGTATCTTTCCTTTGTGCTGCGAGGCGGGCCCACTGGGACGGGGCGTGAGACTGCGGCTGCGCTCCGGGCACAAACGAAGCATTCGTCAGGCTGCCGGACCACCGTTCAGAACGGCCTCGGCCGCTAGCGGCGACAATGAAGGGCGTAAACGAATGCGGCAACGCGGGGAAACGCGAGGATCAATCGTCCCGCCCCGAACGCCCCCTTCGCTGCGCCCATCGTTAGAGCGTTCTCGTCACCTTGGTGAGCGTGCGTGGCTGATCCGGATCCAGGCCCTTCTCGGCGGCCAGTCGCGCCGCAAATAACTGCGCCGGCACGATGTAAGGAATCGGCGTGTAGACTTCCACCGGCAGCGCGGATTTGCAGGCCAGTTTGGCCGGCACCGCGATCACGCCGCGTCCGCGGTCGAGCGCCTCACGGTTACTCTGGTCCGTGATCAGCAGTGTGTCGGCTTTCAGATGTTCGAGCTTGTCGAGCATCTCGCGCATCGCCGGCCAGGTGACGCCGGGCGGCGTAAACAGAAACGCCGGGAATGAGCGCTCGACCATGGCGATCGGCCCGTGGAGGAAATCAGCCGAGGAGAACCGCTCGGCCACCACATAACAGGTCTCCATCAGCTTGAGCGCGAACTCGAATGCGTTCGCGTAGATGAGGCCGCGGCCGACGACGACGGCGTGCTCCATGAACCGGTAGCGCTCGGCCCGCTCGGCAATGCGGTCCTCCAGACGCAGCGCATCGCCAGTCCACTCCGGCAGCCGGGCGAGTGTGTCGACACTCACCCCGCCGCCGAGCGCGTAGGCGAGCAGATAAAGGCAGAGCAGTTGGCCCGTGAACGTCTTCGTGGCGGCAACGCTTTTCTCGCGTCCGGCCTTCACCAGGAACGTGTACTCGGCCAGTTTCGCCATCGCGCTGCCGGCTTCGTTCGTGATGCCGATTGACAACGCGCCCTGTTCCCGGGCGCGATCGAGGACGACGTTAATATCGGTCGACTCGCCGGACTGCGAGATCGCCGCGACGAGAACCTCGTCGAGCCGCAGTTGAGCACCGTATAACGTAAACACCGACGGCGCGGCGAGGGACACGGGGATGCCGGTGGCGATCTCGAGCAGATAGCGGCCAAACAACGCGGCATTGTCGGAAGTCCCGCGCGCTGCGAGCAAAATCATTCTCGGCCGTTTCTGTTCCAGCCGCAGCTTCAGCTTTTCCGCCAGGCGCAGAGAACTCTTCAAAGTCCGCTCCAGCGCCTCGGGCTGCTGGCGGATCTCCTCTAACATTTTCGACATGAATGCAGCTTCAGGATAACAAGCCGCAAAACTTGTCCCTAAAGCGGTTCGGCTGGACGCGTCTCGCTGCCGACCCAGGCTTCGTGCACCGCGAGGATTCCCGGAGGAGGAAGTGTCAGATGCGGCCGGAGCACAATAAGCGTATCGTCGTGGGCCTTGTCGGTGGTGCGCTCGCTGAGCAGTTTGCCAATGAGCGGGATGTCCATCAGACCAACGATTCCGGTGGCCGTGCGCGCCTCCGAGGCGCTCATCAAGCCAGCCAGAATCGCTGCCTGGCCCTCCATCATGCGCACTGTGCCCTTGTACTCCCGATCCGAGATGATCGGAAGTCCGCTTGCCGCAGTGCCGGAAAGAAGCTGGAAGGAAGCCTCAACATCGAGAGTAACCTCATCCATGCCGTGGACATGCGGCGTAATCTTCAACACCAGCCCAAGATCCTGGAACTGCACCGTCGGCGGCGGCGTGTAAACGGGGCCTGTCCCGGATACCTGGCCGACGTAGGCGTTACTTTCAACCGGATATTTCGTGCCGATCTTTAGCGTGGCGGACTGGCCGTCACTCGCCAGGAGTTCGGCATGATCGAGCGTGTTGGTAATCGACCGGCTGGCCGTAGCCCAAAGCGTGGCGCTGGTGAGGCCGATACCAATGAATGTGGTTCCCCCACCAAACGTAAGAAAGCCGGAGACGGCGGATGGCAGAGGCGTGCCGAGCAGGTTCGCGCCGTTGCCGAGGAAATCGACCATCGGGAACGAGGCCGGCCGCGAGAGCCCGGAGGGGCGCGCGACGTCCGATGTGGGGGTCATCAGCTCGACGTCCACCTCGACCTGCGGGCGCGGGCGCATCAGGTCCTCCGCCAGAAGTTGTGCGGTTCGCACTTTCCCTTCCGTGTCGCGGATGAGCAGAATGCGTTTTTCGGGGTCGGCCATCAGACGGCGGATATCCATCGCCGAGCGCACCGCGTTCGCAATCTCCTGAATTTCCTGAGTGGTCACGCCTTCCGGGATCGGCAGCGCGACGGCGATCATGCGAGCGTAAAGCTGCCGCTTCTGGCTCGTGTCGCGGGCGACCATAATCGCGTGTTCGCCCACCGGGCTCGCAAAGGAATCCGTAGCGGCTTCGAGCAACCGCAGCACCCCGCGCCCATCCTCCTGCTCGACATAGAAGCGGACGTTGCCGGTGGGCTGATAGTCGCGATCAAAAACCACGCGCAGACCGAGCGCCTCACCCACCTGCTCAAACAGCGTGCGGCTGTCGCCTTTCAATTGAAAGTCGCGCTTGGTGGATGGAAGCTTCAGCTCAGGCGCCGGCCTCGGCGTGCGTGCCTCGGCCAATTCCTCGCCGGAGATGCTTCCGACGACACCGGGTACTTCGACGGCAATGTGTGGCCGGGGAGCGCCGGGCGGCTGTGCACGCAAAAGCGCACACGCCACCGCCGCTGCGAGCCAGAGCCTCACATGAGGTATGACGCAGTGCCCCACCGCACCGTGCACCCCGTTACCATGAAAGGAGCAACCGCCGATGCGCGTTCTCCTCATCTCCACTTATGACCTTGGCCATCAGCCGTTTGGACTGGCTTCGCCAGCGGCATGGATGCGCGCGCGGGGTCACGCGGTCGAGTGCGTGGATGCAGGTCTCAAACCGGTACCGGATGAGGCGTTCGACGGCGTGGAACGGATCGCGTTTTTTCTGCCGATGCACACGGCCACGCGCCTGGCGATTCCGCTGATCGAACGGGCCCGGCGTGTGAACCCTTCGGCGCGCCTGTGCTGCTACGGCCTGTACGCGGCTCTGAATCGGGAGCATCTGCTGTCGCTCGGCGTGTCGGCCTGCTTCGGAGGCGAATTCGAAAGCGCACTGGTGGAGTTTGTGGACGGCAAGGAGACATGCGATTCGGTGTCGCTGCCGCGCCAGCAGTTTCTGGTTCCTGACCGCTCCACGCTGCCCAAGCTGGCCCTCTACCCAGGCCTGCGCATCGGGGAAGGCATCGCGGTGGCCGGCTATACCGAGGCCTCACGCGGATGCAAGCACTTGTGCCGCCACTGCCCGGTGGTGCCCGTGTATCGCGGCGTTTTTCGCGTCGTTTCGGCCGAGATTGTGCTTGCCGACATCCGGCAGCAGGTGAAAGCCGGCGCGAGCCACATCACGTTCGGCGATCCGGATTTTTTCAACGGGCCAACGCATGCCCGGCGCGTCGTCGAGAACCTGCACCGCGAGTTCCCGGCGCTTACCTACGACGCGACCATCAAGATCGAGCATCTGCTCCGACATCGAAAATTGCTGCCGGTGCTGCGCGAGACGGGATGCCTGTTTATCACGAGCGCGGTCGAAACGCTCGACGATGCGGTGCTCAAAAAGCTGGACAAAGGACACGCGCGAGCGGACTTCTTCGCCGCCGCCGAGCTGATGAGGGATGCCGGAATCCCGCTCGCGCCGACATTCATCCCCTTCACTCCCTGGACCACGCGCGAATCGTATCGTGACCTGCTGGCGTCGCTCGACGAGATGGATCTGATTGAAAACACCGCGCCGATTCAGCTCGCGCTGCGTTTGCTGATCCCCCCGCATTCGCTGCTGCTTGAGTTGAGCGACGTCGCCGCCTGTCTCGACGGCTTCGATGCGCCCGCTCTTCTCTACCGATGGAGGCATCCGGATGCGGCGATCGACTTGCTCGCGGCGAGCGCCATGGGGATCGTCCAGGAAGCGCAGCGCGATCGACTCTCGCGGGGCGAAGCCTTCCAACGGCTGTGGAGGCTCGCGCACGATAAGGGCATGCCGGAAACCACTCCGAGGACATCGCGCACCATCATCCCGTATCTCGAAGAGCCGTGGTACTGTTGAGCCGAGCCCACTGCCGAGCAGTTGGCTCGTATCTAAATCCGTGCCTCGCGTTCTTCTGTTCGCCGCCACTACAGGCTATCAGACGCGTTCGTTCGCCGAAGCCGCCGGGCGCGCCGGAATCGAATTGCGTCTGGCCACGGATCGCTGTCATGTGATGGAAGACCCGTGGGGCGACGGCGCGATCGCCCTGAAGTTCGACGATCCCGAGGCCTCGGCACGAAGCGTGGAGGAGAACGCCGGCTCGATCGACGGAATTGCGGCGGTGGGCGACCGTCCGGCGTACCTGGCAGCAGTTGCGGCCGAACGGCTCGGGTTGCAGTTTCATCCAGCCGTCGCAGTACGCGTTGCCTCGAACAAGTTTCTGGCGCGGGAGCGGTTTCGCGCAAGCGGCATGCCCGCACCGGAGTTCTTCCGTTTATCTCCCGAGGGCAATCCCGAAGGCGCGGCCGCGCGAGCGCGCTATCCGTGCGTGCTGAAGCCGCTGACGATGTCGGGAAGCCGGGGCGTGATTCGAGCCGATACACGTGCGCAGTTCGTTGCTGCGTGCGAGCGGATCCGCAGTTTGCTTGAAGCCGCAGACGTTCCCGCCCAAGAGCGCTTCGTGCAGATCGAAGAATTCCTGCCGGGCAGCGAGTTTGCCGTGGAAGGAATCGTCACGCGCGGAAGGTTTCGTGCGCTGGCGATTTTCGACAAACCGGACCCGCTCGACGGCCCGTTCTTCGAAGAGACCATCTACGTCACACCGTCCCGTGAGCCGGCCGAAGTGCAACAAGCCATCGTGAACGCCGTTGAGGGCGCCGTCAAAGCATTGGGCCTGACACACGGCCCGGTGCACGCCGAGATGCGGGTAAACGAGGGCGGCGTGTGGGTGCTCGAAGCGGCGCCGCGGCCGATCGGCGGGCTCTGCGCTCGCGCTCTTCCGGGACTCGAGGAGTTGATCCTGCGTCACGCCGCGGGTCTCGAACCTGGCGAACTGCAACATCGCGGCGATGCCTCAGCCGTGATGATGATTCCCATCCCCCGCGAGGGCGTGTATGTGGATGTGCGCGGACTCCTCGACGCGCGCGCGGTCCCGGGAATGGTAGACGCGGTCATCACCGCGAAGCAGGGCCAGCACCTGCTGCCATTACCGGAAGGCCAGAGCTACTTGGGGTTTCTGTTCTCGCGCGCCGATTCCGCCTCCGCAGCCGAACAAGCCTTGCGCCAAGCGCACGCGCGGCTCAAATTCGATATTCAAACCGCGCTCCCGGTGCTTTGAAGTCTTAGGTCTTCGCGCGCGGCGGGACGAAGCCGGGGGGCAGCTTCGCGCCCTCACCGAAGAAGTACTCTTCCATCTGCTTCAGGAGGAATTCCTGTGCTTCCGGCGTCCCGAGGTTGAGTCGATATTCGTTCATGATCATTTTCATCTGCTCGACCCACATCTTCCAGGCTTCTTTGGAAACGTTCTCGTAGATTCGCTGGCCAAGCGGATGATTGTCGAACGGCGGCTCCTCGAGCCCGGGCATTTCCCGCTGAAATTTGACGCAAAAAACGGTTCTCGTGCTGGTTTCCGGCACGTGCGGGCCCGCCATCCCACTTCCACAACCCATGTTGGATATCCTCTCGCTTCAGAATAGCGCACGATGACGGCGAAACAGGGCCGGAAAGTGGCGCCTTACGCACCGGAGCGGCGGAGATATTCGCTCAGTTTGAGGAGCCGTGGCGATCCGTCCTCCAACTGCCGTTCCACGGCACGGCGGTAACGCTGCAGAAGCGTTGCGCGGCGGCTGCGCGGAAGATCGCAAGCCTGAATGTCGAGCAACAGCTCCATCTCCCAGGGCTGAAACGTGTGGCGCTTCGTTTTCCCCTCCTCGAGCTCCCGGACCAGGCGGCGAAACGCGGTGAGCCGGGCCTCGGGATCGATGGCTACGGGAGTTTCGATCGCGGATGACATAGGCTTACTAGGCATATCGGCAGCGATCGCTGGGTTTTGAGATCCCGGTTCGCCTAGGATAGTGTTGGTGGTTGAGGAGGACGGTTGGCAGAAGGAAAATTCACCGAGCCGCGGCTGGCGCTGAACCGCATTTACACCCGCGGCGGAGACCGGGGCGAGACGGCTCTGGCGGGCGGACAGAGGGTGGCCAAAGATGCGCCGCGGATCGAAGCTTACGGGACAGTGGACGAGCTGAACGCCTGGATCGGAATGGCCCGGCTGACCGCGCAAGAGACGCCGGCGCTGTCGCATCTGGCGGAAATTCTGCTGCGCGTGCAGCACGAGTTGTTCAACCTGGGCTCCATGCTGGCGACGCTGCCCGAGGACCTGCATCCCAAACAGGCGCGCGTCACCCAGCGGGAGATCGAAGTGCTCGAGGCCGAAATCGACGAGATGAACCGCGACCTGCCGCCGCTGCGCTCGTTCGTTCTTCCCGGCGGCTGCCGTATCAACGCCGAGATCCATGTCTGCCGCACCGTGTGCCGGCGGGCCGAGCGAGCGACCGTCACGCTGGTCCAAGCCGAGGGTGAGCCGGAGGATGCGGTCCGATACCTGAACCGCCTGAGCGACGCATTGTTCGTCTGGAGCCGTTGGGCAAGCCGCGCGCTCAACGCAAACGAAGTTCTGTGGCGGCCGAACGAAAGCGCGTCGGGCAAGGCGGGAGATTGATGCGGCCATGAGCCTGATGCGCGCCATTCGCGAATTTCCGGTGCCGCGCGGGGCCGTGGCACTGTGGTGGTTCGGGCAGAACGGATACATTTTCAAGTCGCCGGCGGGAACCCTCGCCGGCGTGGACCTCTACCTCACCGATAGTTGCCGCGCGCACCATCCGGAGGTGAACATGGCCCGGCGCGTACCAGTTCTGATCCCGCCTGAGGACATCGGCCTCGACGTGTTCCTGTGCACGCACAACCACCAGGACCACACCGACCCGGAGACCATCCGCAACCTGCGTCACAAAGACACGATGCGCTTCGTGGGACCCATGCCAAGCTGCGAGGTGTACCGCCGTGAAGGCGTGGAAGCCGGGCGCATCACACCCGCCTGGCCCGGCTGCCGGATCGAGGAGCGCGATCTTCGCCTGGACGGCACGTTCGCGTTGCCGACGGACGCCAGCGACCTCAACCACATGGGCTATGTGCTCGCCTTCGGCGGCGGTCCGAAGATCTACGTCACTGGTGATACGGCCGATCACGAACTGCTGCACTCGGCGGCAACGCATTCGCCCGACGTGATGATCACCGTGATCAACGGCGGCTTCAACAATCTGAGCCATTGGGAAGCCGCGCGCCTGGCAAAGGTCGTGAAGCCCCGCGTGGCGATTCCCTGCCACTACGACATGTTCCCCGACAACTCCGCCGACCCGAAGCAGTTTCGCGCCGCCCTGGCACTGACAGGCGCGCCGAGCATATATGCCGAACTGCGGCACGGCGAGCCGTTCGTGTACTCGAGGTGAAGCGCGCGAGGATTATTGCGCGACGAGTTCGGTCCGCACGCCGAGCTGAACCAGGCAGCGGTTGATCCAGAGCTTGGTCAGCTTCTCCTCGACGCTGTTCTGGCTCAGGCGTTCATGGAGGTTGTTGAAGTCGACGTGGTCGAGCGACTGGTCCTGATTAAAGCAAGTGAAGACGACGGTTTCGGCGCCGGTTTGCGGGTCCTTGTGCAACTGCAGGCACTGCGCGCAGATTTCCTTCATCATGCACTGCATCGGGCTGTTGATGCTGCCGATGGCGCAGTGCTCGTGCTTGAGATACGGAGCCAACACCGTGTGGCGGGCCTGAGCGACGGCGCGCATCATGCCGTCCGAGCCGATGGCGATCACACGATCCACGTCGCGGAACGGAATCGTCGCCGGGCCAACCTCGCCGCGTGCGTAGGCCAGCATCGCTTCCACGATGTTGCCGACGAAAGCGCGATCCTGCGGGCGCGTGGGCTTTAAGCCGGGCGCTTCGTCGGAGCACCAGAGCACGATGTCCGCGGCGCGCTCGATTTCTTCCACCTTGTAACGGTCGATGAGTTTCTTGTAGCCGGCGAAGTAAATCACTTTCGAGCCTCGCGCACGCAGCGTCTGGCCGATCGAGAACAGCACGGCGTTTCCAAGGCCGCCGCCGGCAAGCAGCGCCGTTTCCCCGGCCGGCGTCTCCGTCGGCGCGCCGGTGGGTCCCATGAGCACGACAGGTTCCCCGGGCTTCAACAATGCGCAGAGGTCGCTCGAACCGCCCATTTCCAACACGATAGTGGACAGCAGGCCGCGCTCGCGGTCGACCGAGGCGCCCGTGAGGGCGAGGCCTTCCATGGCCAGCGTGGTGCCATTGACACGCGCCGCGAGGGTTTCATAATTCTGCAGCCGGTAGAACTGGCCGGGCTCGAATGCGCGCGCGGCAAGCGGCGCTTTCACGATAACTTCCACGATGTTGGGTGTGAGACGGACAACGTTTTCGACCATCGCGTGCAGTCCCGTGTTCAGCTTGTCGAACAGCGTTTCGGGCGTCTCCTCCGATGGCGCGCGGCGCGAAAGAACACGCGAAACCACCGGATAGCCGAGCTTCGCGCTGGCCATGGCCTTCACCACATTGCCGGCGAAGGAAGGATGCAGGTCGCCGAAGAAGGAAATCCCGCGGCCATCGGCGCGGAGCGAAGTGAGCACACGCGCCGCCGAAGGTTTGGCGATGCGCTCCGGTTGCACCGGCTTTCCTTCTTCATCGAGTGCCTGGAAATAGCGCCCGTCGAGGAACATGTTGAGCGGGTCTTCGCGCTGGAGCACCGTGTTCGGGTGCGTGCCTGCGGCGACAATGATCGAGCGTGCCGGCATGCGTTGAGTCGCACCAGAGGCCGAGCGGACATCGAGCGCGGCCGCGTGTCCGAACGAATCCACTTCGACACGCACCGGTGTGAGCCCTTCGGCGAAGCGGATACCCTCCTGCATCGCCAACGCGACTTCCTCGTGATTCAGCGTGTAGCTGGGTGAGTCGATCAGACGCCGCCGGTAGGCGATGGTGACACCGCCCCAGCCGTTCAGCAGAGACAGAAGATCCGGCTGGCGGTCTTCCCGCCCAGCGGCGGCACGCTCGGCGCGGATGGCGCGGGCGTGATCGAGAAACTCGTCCGCAATCTGCTGCTCCTCTTTTGTCCAGGCCGCCCGGACGTCGTGCTCGCCGATCTCCGCGCACAGCGTTTCATAGCGCGACAGGAACTTTTCCACTTGAACGGGATAATAGGCGAGCGACTCCGTCGCCGTATCGATGGCCGTGAGCCCGCCGCCGACAACAACCGAGGATTTCTTCGCGGCGCCGGTAAGCTGCAGGGCCATGAGAAAGTCCGAGGCCTGACGCACGCCTCGTGCGAGTCCGTTTTCCATCGACAGCACCGTGGGACGGCCGGCGCCGGCGCACAGCGCGATATGGTCGAATCCAAGCTCGAACGCGCGGTCGATGGTGAGCGCGCCGCCGAAGCGAACGCCGCCGAACATCTGGAACGTCGCGCGGCGCTCGATCAGCAGACGGATGATCTTTAGGAAGTTTTTGTCCCAGCGACCGGTGATGCCGTATTCGGCAACGCCGCCGAAGCCGGCCATCACGCGGTCGTCGAGCGATTCGTTGATCTCGTGAATGTCGCGAATCGGCCGGAACGGAACGCGACGGCCGGCGGCATCGACGCCGGAAAGCTCCGCCGGCAGCGGTTCGATCTTCAGCCCGTCGACAGCCACCACGGCGTGGCCCTCGTTGAGCAGGTGATGGGCGAGCGTGAAACCGGCCGGGCCGAGGCCGACGACCAGCACCTTGTATCCGGTGGTCTCGCGCGGCAGGGGTCGCGAGAGATTCAGGGGGTTCCAGCGCGTCAGCAGCGAGTAGATCTCGAAGCCCCACGGAAGCTTCAAAACATCCTTCAGCGTTCTTGTTTCAACCTGCGGGATATCGACCGGCTCCTGCTTCTGGAAAATGCAGGCTTTCATGCAGTCGTTGCAGATGCGGTGCCCCGTGCCAGCGGCCATCCGGTTGTCGACCGTGGCAACGGCGCGCGCCCCGATCGTGAACCCCTGGCCTTTCACCAGGTTCATTTCCGAGATTTTCTCTTCGAGCGGGCAGCCGGCCAGGGTGACGCCGAACTGGCTCTTCTTGAACTCGGCGGTCTTCTCGCGCAGCCCGGTGCGGCAGGAATCCTTCCTCTGGTTGTGGCACTTGATGCAGTAGTTGGCCTGATCGAGCGCGGCCATCAGGCCCATGCCGCGGTCGGTCAGCTCGAAGCCTTCCCGATCGCGCAACCGGTCCTTGCCGAGGCCGAGTTGCACCAGACCATCCCGCTCGAACGTCTGAACAGGAACAAGGCGCTCCATTTCGAGCTTGTGCGGGAACCGGAACAGAATGCCACCGTGATGTTTTTTCCGGCCGGCCTCGCTGAGCACGGCCCAGGCCGAATATCGCGCCGCGAGGTCAAGCTCCCGCGCGTGGGTTGCCTCGTCGTCGAGCCAACCGGAGACCATTCTCGCGAACACGGTTTCGCGGAACGGCTCCCCGGCAGCGCTTCGATTTGGCGGGCCAGCGCCTCGCCGTCGATCTCCTCCGCCAGAGCCGGCGTCATGTTCGTCAGCGCGCGTTTCTGAACGAAGCGGCGCTTCACCGAGTACAGCGGCGCCAAGGTCCCATGCTTGGCCTCGAGATCGGACACCTCGGTCGAGATGTCAAACAGTTCGCCAATGAACTGTTCGACGTGAGGCGCGAGCGCGACGAGCAACTCTGACGACGCCTTGCCTTCAACAGCCTCGGAATTGGCGCGCCCGGCGAGAAGGCTCTCGTTGAGCGACGGAGCTTCGGAAGCAAGATAAGCCAGAAACGAGGCGTCGATGCGGAGGAGGCCTTCCCGCGTGTACAGATCTTCAAAGCGGAGGTCAAACGCGAGGTTTGGGCCGACGAGATGTTCGGACATTGTTACTCTCTTCGATGAGCCGGCCAGAGGGGCAGGTTCGAGGGATTAATCCCCAGTTTAGCATCGGGACGCTTCGGGGCCTGTACCGCGATCGAGATCCAAAGAAGCCGCCAGTGGCTGAGCCGCTACCGATTGCCTGCCTCACGGCAAGACCGCTGCGAGCGCCACGATCGAGGAGCCCAACAGATTCTGATCATTCTGCGGACCTTGCGGGAACGGGACTGGGAGGCGGCCAACGTGAAACGGGAGGCCGTCACGATCGACACCGGCACCACCGTACACACACTCTACGAACAGCAGATGGGCCCACGCAAGAGCCACCACCCAAACAACAAAGACAACAAAGGCAAGCGAAGCGATCAACCCATGCGGACGTTCCTCGCCGGGACGCGGGAATACGGAATACGTATGGGGCAAGTTGCGCAAGGGCGACCGGCACACGGGCAAACAGATCGGGGATCCTCCGCGGAGTGCGCGTGCGGCGCTGCCTCCCGGCGTGAAGCGGATCTACGGCCGGGAAGCCGTCGAAGCCTATGAAGAGTTCGATGGTCGAGGCACTCCTGGCGGATGGCGCCGACGACTCGCTCCCTGTAAGCCCGCCGCCATGGGAATCGAGGCACAGAGAGAACTTCCTCAATTCCCATGCCTTCCAGATCCTGGCGGAACCCGCCGACGAAGATTTGATCCCGATCGCGGAGTAAGTACTTCGGGTTTTGGTCGAAGGGGAAAGCCTCGCGAAGTTGGTGGGTGGTCCAGGCGGCGGTAGTGTGGGCGGTTACGTTGAGGAGGAGGATGCGGCGTCGGTCGTGAGCCAGCACCAGGAACACGTAGAGCACCTCGAAGCGGATGGTCGGCACGGTGAACAAGTCGATGGACACGATGGACTTGGTGTGGTTTTCGAGGAAGGTCCGCCAGGACTGCGACGGTGGGTTGCGACAGCGGCTCATGTACTTGCTCAAGCGGAGTTCGCCGCTGTCGATGCCCAGCTTGAGGAGTTCGCCGCGGATACGAGGAGCGCCCCAGAGTTGATTGTCCCTGCTCATCTTTCGGATCAGGGCTCGGGTTCCGGGAGACACGCTCGGGCGGCCGGACCGTCCATGCCAGACTTTCCACGTCTAGAACAGCCGGAAGCCCTTCCGGCGCCAGGCGATGACGGTCTCTGGTTTGACGATCCTGAGTGCTGATCGCCAATCGTGCCAGACCTCGGCCAACCCTATCCAGAAGAGACGATCCGCGGCAGTCAACTTTGGTCGCGGAACGGAGCGTTCCGGGACGGCCAGTTGGTGTCTGAGCGCGAGGACCTCACTCTGAAGAGCGGTCCAGCTTCGGAACACGTCCCGAACGGCGTAAAACAGCGCGCGTAACACCGGCTCGGGAGAAGGGCAACGGGATTGGTTCGCGGCCTCGAGTCCCAACCCATCAAGCTGTTCCGGGTTTCCGAGGGCCACAATCTTCGATGAGTTTTTGAAGCGCCAATGAGAGTTCGTCACGACTGGCCACGGTCCGCATCCTTATCTGCGGGCTCCTCCAGGAAAATGCGGACGTCGTGCGTGCTGCGGAGTTCCCGGTGTAGTTCGGCGTCGAGCTTGCTTATCCTGCCGACGCGGTCAGCGGCACCTCTTGCCGGCGGACGGAGCTGTTCCTTGTAGCCGGAGTCGAATCGCGTTCGACCGCGGGCGCAATTGGCATTCCCGGTATCGTCGAGGCGCCAGTGCCCCTCCACGAAGGCAGATTCCTCGCTTCGCCAGGCCGGGTCGAACTGGAACCTGGCCGCCGCGGGTCAAACATTCGGGAATTCCTCGAATGGAGTTGTTGTTCAGGTCCGCAATGGAATGAGCGCACGCAAGCGGCTCTCGCGCAAGAACAGTCCGAGCCAAACGAGAACTCCAAAAATGATCGGGAAGCCCGTATTAAATGCCGCGCTGCCGACGCGCACATTGGCTGCGGTTGCACCGCCGAAATAGCCGGTCAGCAAGATGGCGCCGAGAACCGAAGTCCGCGGAATCGCATAGAGCGCTGTGCAGACCAGCAAGGCGGCTCCAATCCCGACGATGGTACTCTTTTGGTGTCCTGTCTCATATAAGACTTTACATATAGACAGACCGGCTCTATACTGGGGCATGCCCGGTTCGGCACCCGCGCTTGCCCTGAGTCCGGATCAGAAATTA
>VFSW01006016.1_pt1 | contig 17877 bp, 12 predicted proteins | sample 5358111 | NCBI WGS metagenome assembly VFSW01 (sample SAMN11554181, study PRJNA540505) | mine drainage metagenome | isolation source: sediment from site ElyBrook_90M | place: USA: Ely Copper Mine, Vershire, VT | collected 2017
CGCCCTTCAGGGAGAGGGGGGTTGGGGGGGTGAGGTCTGTGGGAGATAGGCGGGAGGCCCGGGTGGACGTGCGCCGAATCGTGGATCAGCCCAGCGCAATCAGTCTGGCGGGAGGGGTGTACGGAAAGGACGGTCAGCTCTGACCAAAGCCGCCGAAGCCGCCGCCGCCCTGCTGCGGAGGGCCTCCGAAGCCACCACCCTGCGGGGGATACCCACCACCCTGCGGGGGATAGCCGCCACCTTGCGGAGGATACCCACCACCCTGCGGGGGATAGCCGCCACCCTGCGGAGAATAGCCACCACCCTGGGGAAAACCCCCACCCGGCGGGGGACCGTAGCCACCTGGTGCTGCGTAGCCCGCGGGAGAAGCGTAGCCGCCACCGGAGAAGCCGCCCTGGGTCATGCCAGCCGGGCCGACGTACTGCGCGTCGCCAAAGGCCAGCATCGGAAGCATGAAGGGGAAGAAGAAGAGCAGGGCGATGCCGTACCCGGTGCCTTTGCCAAAGCTCTTGGCGAGGTCGATGTAGACGATGATGGAGACGACGAGGCTTACGAGGGGGACGAAGAACAAGAAGATCCACCAGGCGGGTTTGCCGATGATGCGAAGCAGGACGATGATGTTGTAGATGGGGACGATCGCAGCCCAGCCGGGCTGACCCGCTTTGGTGAACAAGCGCCACGACGAGGCGATCAGCAGGATGCCGAAGGCAAAGGCAAACAGGCCACCGATGAGTCCGATGAGGATGCCGGCAGCGCCACCGCCGTTGCCTCCGTCGGATTGAGCGAGAAACATCAACAACGAGGACATCGCGGATTCTCCAAGGTTGAGCGGAATGGCCACGATGAGCCCGCCCCCGTACCCACAGGCGCCCAGGCGGGACCAACCCCGCGGAGGCCCTAGCGTCGCATCATGGTGGGGGTGTCCGTCAAGGGTTCGGCACGAGCAATCGGCAACCGTCTGAACCGTACCAAGAACCTAACCGCGGGCGTCGGTGCCGCGGGTGTTGTCTGTTGCGGCGACACGGGCGAGCTCCGATTCGAGGCCTTCGAGCTCCTCGCTGCACTCCCGACGGTGGATCCAGGCGACGTAGAAGGTGGTGAACGCAAGGCCCGTAGCCACGACGGCGACGCCCAGGGCGACGCGGTAGTTCCACACGACCCAGACGGGGACGGCCAGGAGGTTGAGCGCCATGAGCCGGGGCGCGACCTTGATGTTCTTGTCCAGATCCGCAAGGGCGCGCCGGAGCCACACCCCACGCGCTTCAAGGCCCTGTAGGTTCGTCGCCATATCCTCGCCCGGCGGGGTTTGTACCACGCTTTACCCTCTTCCGCTCTGGCCAACTCCCCTCTGTCGTTGACGCCCGGTGCCCTCGCGAGAAAGACTCCCCCGTCCACCCATGCGACCGAGGAGGTCCGTGTGTCCGTTGTGTTACGTCCCTTCCCTTGCGGTCTTGCCGTGGCGTGGGCGTGTATGTCTGCCCTCTTGGCCCTCGGTTGCTCTTCGAGCGGCCCCACTGGGAGCTGTCTCACGGGCACCACGGCCTGCGCCGGCGCGTGTGTCAACACCACCACCGACCCCGCCAACTGCGGTTCGTGCGGTCATGCGTGTGCATCTGGCACGGCGTGTATGTCAGGCACCTGTCAAACCACCTGCCCGTCTGCACAATCCCTCTGCGGCTCCCTCTGTGTAAGCCTCCAGACCGATGCCTCCAACTGCGGCACCTGTGGGATGGCTTGTCCTCCAGGCCAGGTGTGCGCCATGGGTGCGTGCGCGGCGGACTGCGGGCCGTCCCTCGCCCTCTGCGGCGGGTACGACCCCGACGGCGGGCGACGGGCTGCGTACTGCACCAATCCACAGACCGACCGGTACAACTGCGGCGGGTGCAACAACACATGCAGTGCCGGGCAGATCTGCGTTGACGGTGCCTGCGCCATCGACTGCCCCGCGAGTGAGTCCGTATGCAGTGGCTTGTGCGTCGACCTCCAGACCGACAGCGCCAACTGCGGAAGCTGCCGCGCGGCGTGCAGGGCGGGCTTTGCGTGCATGGGCGGGCGTTGCCGCCTGGGCGGCTGCCCCACGGGGCTCACGGCCTGCACGACGAGTTGCGCCGACCTCCAGACCGACATTTCCAACTGCGGCGCGTGCGGCAACGTATGCACCGACGGTCACGCGTGCCAGGCCGGCGTGTGTGTCCCTGCGTGTGGCCCAGGGCTTACGGTGTGTGGCACGGACTGCGCCAACCTCCAGACCGACGAAGGACACTGCGGTGCGTGTGGTACGGCGTGTCCTGCCGGGCAGGTGTGCGTCTCAGGCGCGTGTGCGACCGTGTGCCAGACCGGGCAGACTTCGTGTGGCGGGGCGTGCGTCGACCTGACGAGCGACCGCGCGCACTGCGGCGCTTGCGCGAGTGCCTGTCCTGGCTCGCAGGTGTGTACCGGCGGCACTTGCGCGGCGGTGTGCAGCGCGGGCCAGACGCTCTGCGGGACGTTGTGTACCGTGACGGCATCGGATCCGGCCAACTGCGGGGCGTGTGGACATGCGTGTCCAAGCGGACAGGCGTGCAGTGCGGGGGCGTGCGTGGCTTTCGCCGTGGTGGATGGCGGGTGTGCGCCGCCGAGTGTAACTTGTGGTGCGGCGTGCACGGACACCCAGGAGGACAATGCCAACTGCGGGATGTGCGGCAGGGCGTGCGCGGGCGATCACACCTGTGTCGGGGGGATGTGCGTGCTGCCGTGTGCGACAGGGCAGGCGCGTTGCGGGATGACTTGCGTTGACGCGCAAAACGACCGGACACAATGCGGAACGTGCGGGAATGTGTGCGCGTCGGGGATGTACTGTGTAGACGGCGCGTGCACGGCGACGGCGCCGACGGGGTACACCGTGGTGAATCCCGCGCCTGCGACGGTGAGTTTTCTGGATGCGTGCGCGGCACCGGGGCATGCGGTGTACCTCGCGGGGGCGTCGGACCGTGCGGTGCTGGTACCTTTGCCTTTCGGGTTTAGGTACTGGGCGACGAGTGTGACGGCCGGGGCGATGGTCAATGTGTGCTCCAACGGATGGATTGGGATGGATGGCGTGATGAACACTGCGGGTGGGGGGGCGATTCCGGATCCGGGCGGTGGGGTGCTTGGCGATCCCACGGCGGCGATCGCGCCCAATCTGGCCGAGAACATGAACCGCGGCCCGCAGTGCGTTGCGGATTTTGGTACGTCGCCCGCCCGCCAGTGGGTGGTGGAGTGGGACGACGCGGCGGCGATGTTCGTCGTCGGTGCCTCTCACGAGACCTACGAAGTGATCCTCGAAGAAGCCACGGGGAACATTGATTTCGTGTACCAGACGATGACCGGCGCGGACTTTGCCGTCGTCGGCGTGATGAACCAGGACGACACGCACGGTGTCGGCGGCTGTCTTGGCGGAGCGACCGATTGCACACCCACCGTTGGCACGGTTCGCTTCAGTCCTGCACCGTGAGCCATCGACCCATGCGGAGGACGCAGTTGAATCTCAAATCCCTTGGGCGTTGCGTTGGACTGGCCGTTGCGCTGGCCGCGTGCGGATCGACGCACCCGACGTTTACCAACACCGATGCCGGTCCAACGAATGACATGGGCACAGCGATGGGTTGCGCCAGCGGGCAAACGTACTGCGGCGGGGCGTGCGTAGACACCAGCACAAACCCCGCCAACTGTGGCCAGTGCGGTACTTCGTGCGGGGCGGGACTGCTGTGTGTCAACGGCCTGTGCAGCGCGCAGTGCCCCGGCACAGAAGTCACCTGCGGGGATGTCTGTGCATCGTTGGAGACCGATCGGATGCACTGTGGGAGTTGCGGCAATGCCTGTGCGCAAGGGCAGGTGTGTTCCGCAGGGGTGTGCACGGTGGTGTGCGGGCCGACGTACGTGTCGTGCGAAGCCCCGCAGGATTCGGGCGCTTCGGGCGGCCCCGACCGTTGGTGCATCGACCCGCTCACCGACGAGCGCAACTGCGGCGGCTGCGGCAACGCTTGCCCCCAGGGTAACCTCTGCGTCGCGGGAACCTGCACACCGATGTGTCCGCCTGTACAGACACTCTGCGGCGGGCAGTGCGTCAGTGTACAAACCGACCCGCAGAACTGCGGCGGGTGTGGCACGGCGTGCCCCGCCGGCCAGGGGTGCGTGGGCGGGACGTGTACGGGCGGAGCATGCGGCACGGGTACCACGCTCTGCGGGAGTGCGTGCGTTGACACCACGATGGACATCGCCCACTGCGGCGCCTGCGGACACGCGTGTCCTGCGGATAACTACTGCGCGATGGGGACATGTACGATCACGTGCATTCCGTCCCTGACGGTGTGTGCGGGAAGTTGCGTCAACCTCCAGGCCGACCGCACAAACTGCGGTGCCTGCGCGCACGCGTGCGATCCGGGGTACATCTGCCACGCGGGATCGTGCGCCCTCGCGTGTGCCGTGGGCGCCATGGTTTGCAGTGGCCACTGCGTCGACCCCACCACCGACGGCGCCAACTGCGGTGCTTGCGGGACGGTCTGCGCTGCGGGCCAGATCTGCACCGGCGGGGCGTGCGCGCCCGCGTGCGCCGCGACGCAGACAACCTGCACGGGCGTGTGCGTGGACACCCAGGTCGACCCCGCCAACTGCGGCGGCTGTGGCATCGCGTGCGGGCCCGGGTACGCTTGCGGCGGTGGATACTGTCGCCCGCTCGTGGGTACCGACGCCTCGGGCTGCGCGCCGCCCAGTGTGATGTGCGGGGCGGTGTGCGCGGACACCCGCAGTGACAACCTCCATTGCGGTACGTGCGGTCGTGCGTGCTCGGCGTCGACGACGTGCATTGCGTCGATGTGTCTCGCACCGTGCGCGGCAGGACAAACCCGCTGCGGGTTGGGGTGTGTCGACGCGACGACCGATGTTGCCAACTGCGGCACCTGTGGCCATGTGTGTGCCGCCGGGCTTTACTGTGTCGCCGGGAGCTGCGTGATGGCCGCGCCCACGCGGTACCGCGAGGTGCTCCCCGCGCCGTCGACGGTGACTTTTGTGGATGCGTGCGCAGCGGCGGGGCATACGTCGGTGCTTGCGGGGGTTGATGACGGATCCGTGGTGGCGACGCTGCCCTTCGCGTTTCGGTACTGGGCGACGGACCTCCCGAGCGGCGCACCGATCAACGTGTGCTCCAACGGCTGGATCGGAATGACGGGCGCGATGGATGTCACAGCCTCGGGAATGATCCCGGACCCGACGGGCGGGGGCTTTGATCCCGTGGGAGTGGTTGCCCCCAACTGGCAGGACGAGGTCAATCGCGGCGCGCAGTGCATTGCCACGGTGGGGGCCGCGCCCAACCGACAGTGGGTGGTCGAGTGGGACGACGCCGCGCACTTTCCCGTGTCGTCCGCTGTCCACGAGACCTACGAGGTGATCTTGACAGAAGGCACGGGAACCATTGATTTCGTCTATCAGACGATGACGGGAGCGGACATGGCCACCGTCGGTGTGATGAGCCAGGATGACACCCAGGGCGTGGGCGGCTGTGTGGGCGCAGCCACGACGTGCACCATGGGCGTCGGCGCCGTGCGCTTCAGCCCCATTCCCTGACCGTGCTTACTGTCCGACGACCAGACCGGGAACCAACCCCGCTGCCGTGTTCATCGTGTTGCCACGTCCCAGTTGTGCGGCCTGGTTTTGTCCCCAGCAGTACACCCTGCCGTCTCCACGGGTGAGGCAGGTAAAGTCCGTTCCCGCGCCGACGTCCACGGCATCGGTGATCCCCGCAACAGCCGTGGGCGCTGCGCGGTTCACCGTCGTGCCATCCCCGATCTGTCCCGCGTCGTTGCGTCCCCAGCACACCACCCGTCCGCCCATGCGCCGCGCACACGCGTGAAAGCCTCCCACGGCCACCGCCGCGGCATCGGTCACCCCAATCACCCGCACGGGCGACGTACGGTTGACCGTCGTGCCGTCGCCAAGCTGCCCGCCGCTGTTGTCTCCCCAGCAACTCACGCTGTTGTCCGAGTGCAGTACACACGTTGCGTTTCGTCCTGCCGCGACCGCGTTGGCATCCACAATCCCGCCGACCAGCGTCGGGGTCATCAGCCCGTTGGTGTCCCCCGTGCCAAGCTGGCCCGAAGTGTTGGCCCCCCAGCAGTACACCCCGCCCTGCCGACTGGACACGCATGTATGCGACGCGCCGATTGCGATGCTGGTGATTCCGCTAAGCCCCACGGACATCACGGGCGTTGGGAGGGTTGTCGAGATCGACCCCGTGCCGCCCTGTCCCTGGTCGTTGGCGCCCCAACACCAGACCGTCGCGTCCATCGCGATGGCACACGAGTGTTCGAGCCCCACGGCGATGTGCAGCGCCGACGGCAGGCCAGAGACATGCACCGGGGTGAGCGAGTCTGCGGACATCCCGTCCCCGAGTTGTCCCGAACGCCCCGTCCCCCAGCATGACACCGTGTGGTCGGTCAGCACCGCGCAGGTGTGGTACTGCCCGACGGAGATCTCTTGAATGTTGGCTGGCATCGCCACGGGCGCGGCGTGAAACAACGTGACTTCGTTGCCGGTCCCGAGCATCCCGGTGTTGTTGTTGCCCCAGCAGACGGCCGTGCCGCTGGGTCGGGTGATGCATCCCGCGACGGGGCCTACGGAGAGCCCCACGCCAGCGCCGTCCGTGCGACCGTCGCCACGGTCGACATCGGGGGTGACCATCCCGCCGGTGTCCATCCCAGTGTTGTTTCCAGCGTCCGTGCCGCCGCCGTTGTTGAAGCCCGAAGTGCCACTGCTGCACCCCGCGGCGGCGATCAAGAGGGCGTGGAGGGCTCGGCGAGGCTGTACGCGGTAGTCCATTCGGATCCCCTGGTGTGCGGGTGTACGGGTGTGCGTGAAGAGACGTGCGTCGTGGGTTTACGGAACGACGTAATGCAAAGCGGTGCCCATTTCGCCGGCGATCCAGACGTCACGGGCGCTGCTGCCCCAGATGGCGCGGAGTCTGTGGGTGGTGGGGCTTTGCACCGACGACCATGTCGCGCCGTTGTAGTGGAGGATGGTCCCGCTGTCGCCCGCAGCCCAGATGTTGTTCGCGGCGGTTCCCCAGATGGCGCGGAGGGGTTGGAGGGTGCCCACGCGGACGTCGGACCAGGCCGTGCCGTTCCAGTGGCGGGCGACGCCGGAGCCAACGAGCCAGACGTCGTTGGCCCCGCTGCCCCACACGCCGTAGTAATAATCCCCAGCGTTCTGCACCTCCTGCGTAAATCCAGCGCCCGTCCAATGGAACACCAGCCGCCCCGCCAGGTGAACATCCGTGGCCGACGATCCCCACACGGCGTACAGGTCGCTCGCCGGACTGGTCATCGTGCCCTGCGTGATTCCCATGGCCGAAACGTCGGTCCAAGCCGTGCCATCCCAGTGCAAGGCGGTGTCCGCGCCAACGGACCACACGTCGTTGTCGGCGCGCCCCCAGACCACAACCGGCTGCGCCGCGGGCGTCGGATCCGTCACCGCCGTTGCCGTGGTCCCCATCAAGGACAGAATCACGCCCATCCCAGTCAGTCCCGAGCCATTGGGCGGCACGGTGACACCCACGGCAAAGCCCGCAGAACTTCCCCCGCCCACGCTCCGCAGGGTGTCCACCGTGGTGCCGCCTGACACCCACATGCTGCCGTTGTAGTACCGAAGGGTCTGCGGTCCGACCATGTACACCGCGCTGGCCGATGTACCCCAGACGCCGTAGAGATCCACCGAGGCGCCGACGTTCACCGTCTGCCATGTGCCGGGTGTCCCTGGACTACCACCGTCTGTAGGGTTACCCCCGGTGTCTGTGCCTGTCCCGTTGCCCGCGTCGGTGCCCGTGGGCATCCCGCTGTCGGTCCCGGTCCCGGTGGTGTTTCCGCCGCCGCACGATGCCACCGCGAGGACCAGCCAGCCTCCAAACATGACCCGATGTACCGCCCGTCCAAGCATTGTTGTTTCTCCCAAGTGCGCGACCACAGAGCACTCAATCCAGCCGACCCCGGCCCGAGACCGTTCCGCGGACGATACCCAATGCCACGGACTCCGTCGAGCACACGGCGATGGGAAGCTGTTGTCAGTTTGCGGGAGCGGCGGCGCCGTGCGCGCCCATGCTGCGGTTGACGGCAGCCTCGCCCACACGCTCGACGTGCGCGATCTGTTCGCGCAGCGCCTGGACGTACGAGCGTGACTGCCGGGCGTAGCTCGAATTCATCGCCGTGGTCGCGAACACCATTTCGAGCGCGCCCGGGTTGGTAAGCAGCGCGCGCCCAAGGCTCTTCCAAAAGTACGGTCCTGCCTTGCGGTCGAGGCCGATCTGTCGGACGAGCCCCACAAGGGCCATTGCAAGCTGCGGGAGCTTTCGCAGCGGGGGAATGAACTTGTGCGCGGTCTTGAGCTGCCGGGTTGTCAACGCCACACGGGCGTAATGGTTTTCGGGCTTGTAGAGTTCTTCGAGGACGTGGGCGAGGTCGCGCATGATCTCCGCGCGCGGTCGATCGGTGATGAAGTTCAGACCCGTGGTGGCCGTGTCCGTGCGGTCGCCGTCGACGATCTCGATCACACCCTCCTTGAAGAGCCGCCCCTCTTTCGCGAGCCGCGCCGTGAGTTTGGTATTGGGCAGCGCGTGGAGGGGCAGGACCAGGGTGGGAAAAGCTCCGGTGGCCTTGACCATGGTCAGCATTTTTTCCGCGGCCTGATCGCTCTCGCCGTCGAACCCAAGGATGAGACCGGTGTTTACCGAGATGCCGTAAGCGTTGAGGGTTTTGACCGCGTCGGCGGCCGGAATCTTGGTGTTCTGCCCCTTGTTGGTGCGGTTGAGCACCGCCTCGTCGCCGCTCTCAATGCCCATGAACACGTAGCGAAAGTCATTGTCCCGCATCAACTCCAGGATGCGGGGCTGGTTGGCCAGGTTCATGGTGGCCTCGGTGCTGTAGCAAAAGGGATGGCCATGGGCGGCGTTCCAGTCGCGCATGGCCGAGAGGACCTCTTCGGTCTTCGCGATGCTCCCGATCAGGTTGTCGTAGCCGAAGTCAATCTGTCCCCGGTAGCCAAGGTCGTACAGCGCCTGGTGCTCCCGGAGGATCAGGTCAACGGGCTTTGTACGGGCCTTGCGCCCAAAGATCTCGATCTGCGCGCAAAACTCGCAACCGAAGGGACACCCGCGAGTGAAGTTCATCCCGACAAACAGGTACTTGTTCAAGTCGGCAAGGTCATACCGCGGGATCCGTGCTTGGGTGAGATCCGCGGGCTCCGACGAGCGGTACACCCCCGCGGATTCACCTTTTGCGAGATCGGCCAGCAACCGTGGGAGCACGGGTTCAGCCTCGCCCGCGACGACGTAGTCGGCGTGAAACGCATCGGGCTGGAGCGTTGGCCCGGCCCCGCCGACGACCACCGGGATCCCGCGCGCATGCGCCCGTTCGATGAGGCGACGAATGGGGATCTCTTGGGGCCCCTTGCCAGAGATCATCAAGACGTCGGCCCACGCGATGTGCGCGTCGGTGACGGGCTCCACGTCACCGTCGACGAACTTCAGGTCCCACTGCGCGGGAAGGTGCGCAGCGACCGTAAGCAACCCGAGCGGCGGCGCCGCGGAGTTTGCCCCCAGGAGCCTGAAAACCTCACGTGGATTGTAAAACGTATTCTCGAGGAACTCAGGCCGCACCAGGAGGCATCGCACGCGCCCGTTGCCGATCTTTTGCATCGGGCGAGGGTAGACCCATGCAGAAAAGTATTGATGACTACGGTCAAGAAGGATTGCGTTTGTAGTCTACGTGAGCCGTAAGCAACGATCGCCCGGCGCGATGAGACGGCGGCGGATCTTTCAAGAGAATGCGTCAAATGCCCGCATGGTGACGTACGAAGCTGCACCGGCCATAGGCAATGTAAGCACCCACGCAACGAGAATGTTGCCCGCGACGCCCCAGCGCACGGCCGACAAGCGCTTGGAAGCGCCCACGCCCAGGATGCAGGCGTTGATGCAGTGCGTGGTGGAGACTGGAACGCCGAAATGACTGGCGACGAGGATGGTGGCCGCCCCGGCGCTTTCGGCTGCAAAGCCCTGGAGCGGAGTGATGTGAATGATCTTTGTCCCCATGGTCTTGATGATACGGTGACCCCCCGCCATGGTCCCGAGTCCGATGGCGGTAGAACATACGAGGATCACCCACAGCGGGACGCCGTCGGCGACGCTGGGTAGGATCCAGCGCGGAACCGAGTGCGCGCGCCCGGCAGCGACAAAGGACAGCAGCGCAAGGGTAATGATCCCCATGGATTTCTGCGCGTCGTTGGAGCCGTGTGAAAAGGCCATGAGGCTTGCAGAGAGAAGCTGAAGTCGTCGGGAGACAAAGTTTACGCGCGCCGGACGCACGCGGCGAAAGGCCCAGTAAAGTCCGATCATCATCCAGAAGGCCACGATGAACCCCACAGTTGGGGACAGCACCAGGGGCACGAGGATCTTCACCTCGAGAGCCCGCCAGTGAAAGGCTCCAACCCCCGCGCGGGCAACCACGGCCCCAGCGAGCCCACCCACGAGCGCGTGGGACGAACTCGAAGGCAGGCCGCGCCACCAGGTAAAGAGATTCCAGGCCGTGGCGCCGAAGAGCGCGGCGAGGACGACAGACTGGGTTACGACCCGGGGATCGGCAAAGCCCGAGGCGATCGTGCGCGCCACCGCCGTCCCCATGATCGCCCCCGCAAAGTTCAAGATGCCGGCAATCAGTACTGCTGTGCGTATCGGCAGCACGCCGGTGGACACCACCGTCGCAATCGCATTTGCCGCGTCGTGAAAGCCATTGATGTAATCAAACACGATCGCCGACACGATGACCACGAGCAGGAGGCTAACCATGCTTCACCGCGAGGTTGGCGAAGGTGTCCGCCACCATCTCGCACTGGTCGATGGCGTTCTCCAGGTCTTCGAGTACTTCTTTTTCACGCAGGATTCGCAGCGCATCGATGCTATCTGCGTGAAAAAGTGCTGAGATCGCCTCCCGAAAGATTCCGTCGCCTTCTTTTTCAAGGGTCCGCATGGCCCGTGAAGCTTCCAACAGCGCAGTGTACTCATGCCGTCGCAGTCTCGGCATGGCCTCCCGTAGCAACCGGGTACACCGCACGAGGACGCCGATCAATCCCACCATGGGCTCCGTCGGCCGTTCGACCCCGTACAGTACGCACGCTCTCGCCGTGCCATTGGCAAGATCTAGCACGTCGTCTAACTGCGCCGACAACCGCTGGAGGTCTTCGCGGTCCAGCGGCGTGACAAAGGTCTTGGCGAGAGCTTCTTCCATCTCGTGAACGACTTTGTCGCCTTCGTGCTCGTGCACCTGCACAGCCTCGCGCACCTCGTGCGCGGAGACCGCTGGGTCGCTGATGCGCGAGAGGGCTTCGACGCCAAGGCAAGCTGCGTCCGCTTGCCGTTCGAGAAAGTCGTAGAAGCGATCATCCCGAGGAATCAGCAGCCGGATGAGACCTTGTAGATTCATAGTACCGTAGACCACAATCTCGACGGGCCCCCCGCGTCAAGTGCGCAGCGACATCAAGGCACGGAGTTACGCGAACGACACAGATCCTTCATTCGCCGTCACCGTTCCGACACGCAACAGGGTCAGCCGGTGCCGATGTCAAGGTTGTGCCGTGCAAGGTCCATGGACTCGCGCACGCCGCCCTGCTGACAAACGACGATGCGTTGCCGGTGTCGGGTGAGAGGTCCCAGAGCCACGCCGCAGGCGGCACGCCGTAGATACCGAGCGTACGACCGTCGGGGCTCCATCGCACATCCGTTGCGATTCCTGGAAAGGGTTGCGACATCGCGAGGAGTCTGCCCGATGCGGTCTCCCACACCCGTACAATGTGGTCGCCTCCCAGCGTGGCGAGTACGATTCCATCGGGCCTGAATCTGCACGCGACGACCACGTGAGCGCTAGGGTCTGGCGGTGGATCGGCGGGGTCCCCCGGAGAGATCACCCGCGCGGTCACCGATGCACGGGGGAGCATCCACCACGACCGGATCACCGCCCCTGTGCGGGCGTCTGCGAGGGCTACATTGCCCATCGCGTTGCCCACGGCCAGCCACGCACCGTCGGTTGACACGTCCACCGAAAAAATCATGGGTATACGTACTTCGGCTGCCACGGTGCCGTCCCGCAGGTCGATCAACCGCGCGGTATCCGGCTGCGTGGTCACCAGCAGTCCGCCGGGTGTGGATACCAACCACGGGAGTCGGTCCTGCGGTACCGGACGACCGCGTACCCGCTCGCCCGTGCGGCCATCCCAGAGCGCCACCCGACCGCTCTCTTCGAGGGTCACGAGGCGGTTGAGTGATGGAAGCCAAGCAGCCGTCTGGAGCGGCGCGGCTGCCGTCACCCGCTGGGTCTCTCGCCGTGCGGCGAGGTTCCATAGCCGTGCGGTACCGTCCGCGCCTGCCGTAAGCACCGTGCCGTCGGCGCCCACGGATGGGACGCGCACCCGCCCGGTATGCCCTCGTAGGGATCCCTGGGCCACCCCTGTGACAGCGTTCCAGAGCCCCACGGTTCCGTCTTCGCACGAAGTGACCAGGGTGGTGCCGTCGTGAGAGAGCACCACCGAACGTAGTCCATGTGGATCCGGCGGATGGATTCCCCCGGGAGTCTTCGGCGGCGCATCTGGTACGGGCTCGCGCAGACCGACCCGAAAGACTTCTGCGCCCGTCGCAACCCGCCATGCCCGGGCCGTTCCATCGTTCGATGCCGTGTACGCCACCGTGCCAGCGCGATCAAAAGTCATCGATCGAATCCATCCCGAATGCCCGTCCAGCCAGGTGAGTTCCCCCCGCGCGTCCGTCCGCAAAATTCTCACCCGCGGCGCTGCGCCCGCGAGCACAAGCCTGTTGCCCCCCGCGTGCAGCGTCTGCACCAGTCCCTCCGATGGCGTCGTGCGCACCAATGCCCTCCGCGCCAGGTCCCACTCTCGCAACGTTCCAGCTTCGTCCGTCGTCACCAACTCGTTTCCGGCAAACACAGCGTTGTTGACCCCATCGTCGTGTCCCCCCAGGGTCATCAACGCCGTCCCCGTGGCCGCATCCCATACCACCGCTGTCGGAGCCACCAGTGCCGACACGATCCTTGTTTCTTCGCGGTTTACCACCACGCGATAGATGTCCTCCCCGGTGTCCATTTCACGGATCATGGCTCCCGTGTCTGCATCCCACACCGCCACCCTGTGGTCTGCGCCACCGGATACAAGCACAGCGTTGCCCATCCACGCCACCGTGCTTGCGCCGCCAAGGTGTCCGCCAAGCGCCCGTGGCGGTCCGTTCGCTCCTTCGTCCCAAATCAATAGTGCGCCGTCCGCGCCGGCGGTGGTGAATCTGTGCCCGTCGGGAGCGTACCGTGCATCTCGAATCTCCCCCGCGTGCGCTCGGGGATGAATCATGGCCGTCCACGGAGCCGATGCCATCCACACACCGACGGTGCCTTGGTTGCCGCCGACAGCCACGTGCTCGCTGTTCGGCGCCCACGCCACCACCACGGAGCCTTCGCCGCGTGCGAGCACCTCTCGATGCAAGACGTTGCCGTCTCGTGTCGACACAAAGGTCACGGTGCCATCGTCCTGCGTGCCGACAACGCTCCGTCCGTCGGGAGAAAGAGAGAAGTACACCGGCCCCGCGACGGCCCATGTCGTACGGTGCCGTAAGACATCCCATCCTCGGAGGGTCCCGTCAGCGCCGTCCGTGAGCACCATGGCACCGTCGGGCGTGATCTCCGCGAACGTCGTTCCGCTGGTGTTTCCAGGGATCACGTCGGCAACGGTAGCAAAGGCCGTGCGCGCTCGCCCGGCGAGAAAGCGCAAGACGGCGGGCCCCTCGGGACGACGGGTCCAGGCGCCAGAGAGGTAGGCCATGGCTGCGCCGGGGTCACCGGCCAACAGGCTCTGCCGCCCAAGGTCGGTGAGACCATCCCCAAGGCGAAGCTCAGAAATCTCTCTTGCGGCCATCGCGGCTGCCCGCTGCCGTGCCGCTTCGTCCCTCTCGACCGTGATCCTGTGGAGGCTGTACGCACCGAAGACACCGAGCGCTAGGACCGCGGCGGTTACCGTGCCAACCAGCGCCCGATTGCGCCGCACCCAGCGCAGCGCAACCTGCCAAGGCGTGTACCGGTATGCTCCGACCAGGTGCCCGGCTTGGAACTTCCGCAAGTCGTCTGCGAGCCCACCCGCCGTGGCGTATCGCTCTGCGGGGTGGGTCGCCATGGCGCGCTGGACAATGGCAATCAGTTCGGGAGGCAGACCTGGAGACAGTTCGATCAGGGACCTCGGGGGTCCGTCCATCACCCGTCGCATGACGGTGTCTGCCCCGGTGGAGTCGGCGTAGGGCCGTACGCCACCGAGGACATGGTACAAAATCGCACCGATGGCGTACACGTCGGCGCGAGCATCCACCACCTCGCCGCGCGCTTGTTCGGGCGGCATGTAGGCAGGCGTACCAAGCACCGCGCCGGCGATTGTTTCGCCATTTACAGCGTCGCGCGCTGGGGCGTCTGCGATGGAAGCGGGACTTTCTTCGGGCGCAGACGAGACACTCCGCGCGAGGCCCCAATCGATCACGACCGTCTCGCCGTACGGTCCCACAAGCACGTTGGCGGGCTTGAGATCGCGATGGATGATTCCCTCGCCATGCGCGTAAGCGATGGCGTCGGCGACCGCCGTGACATGGGGCAACAAGGCTAGGCGCTCGGCTGTCCCTGGCGCCTCTGCGACGAGATCGTCGAGCGAGTGGCCCTTGACAAGTTTCATCGCGATGAAGGGCTCGTCGGCGTCCAATCGGCCGACTTCGTACACCGGGATGATCGACGGGTGTTGGAGGTTGGCGGTGACCAGCGCCTCTCGGGCAAAGCGCGCACGGAGATCTGGGTCGGGACCGCGAATTTGTTTGATGGCGACCACGCGCCCCGTGCGAAGGTCCCGGGCGACAAAGATCCTGCCGAGGCCTCCGCGGGCAAACTCTTCGCCAAAGGCGTACAGCGCGCTGGAAACCGGAAGGAGTCCACCGGGAGACACCCGTCGCAAGGCGTCGGCGACGGGGGCCTCTAGGCTGGATACGTTGTGCGCGTCAGGTGCGTCACGGTTCTCCCGTCGGGGTGGCATGGGGCTACGCTCTGAAGCCTATCGCCAGGCAAAACGGGCGGAGAAATGCCGAAGGTGGGGGGATTGCTCGACGATTCGCATGCCCCTGATGGACGATCGGCGGGCGAAGACCGCGAGGATTGCTTCAACGACGTAGTCAACGTGGCTTTGAGTGTACACCCGACGCGGCAGCGCGAGCCTCACGAGGTCCATTGCGCCGGGGATCTCACGGCCGGTGTTTGGGTCGGTGCGACCAAACATCACGGTGCCAATCTCGACGGAGCGGATGCCGGCTTCGAGGTACAGTTCGGCGACGATGGACTGTCCTGGGAGCTCTTCGGGTGGCACGTGCGGAAGAAAGCCCCGTGCGTCGATGTAGATCGCGTGCCCCCCTGGTGGCAGCACGATGGGTACACCCGCTGCAGAAATGTGCTCACCAAGGTAGGCCGTAGACGCCATGCGATAGCGTAGGTAGTCCTCGTCCAAGACCTCTTGGATGCCCACGGCAATGGCGTCGAGATCGCGCCCCGCGAGCCCTCCGTAGGTGGGGAAACCCTCGGTGAGGATCAAGAGATCGCGCTCTTGACGCGCAAGCGCGCTGTCGTTGGTGGCGAGAAAGCCGCCGATGTTGGCAAACGCGTCTTTCTTGGCGGACATCGTGCAGCCGTCCGCGAGAGAAAACAGCTCTCGGGCAATGTCCTTGACCCGGCGGTGCGACTGCCCTGGCTCGCGGAGTTTGATGAAATAGCAATTCTCGGCAAAGCGGCAGGCGTCGATGTAAAGGGGAATTCCATGCGGCCGGAGTACCTCCCGAACCTCGCGGACGTTCTGGAGGGACACGGGCTGGCCGCCGCCGGAGTTGTTGGTGACCGTGAGCATGCATAGGGGGATGCGCGCGGCGCCTACCCGTTCGATGAGAGCTTCAAGGGCCGGGACGTCCATGTTGCCTTTGAAGGGGTGCAGGGTCGCTGGCTGGGTGCCTTCTGTGATGACCAGGTCGACGGCTTCGGCTCCCACATGTTCAATATTGGCGCGGGTGGTGTCAAAGTGCGTGTTATTCGGCACCACGTCGCCCTTGGCGCACATGCAAGAGAAAAGGATGCGTTCGGCCGCCCGGCCCTGATGCGTGGGGATGATATGGGTAAAGCCCACGACGTCGCGCACCGAGGCTTCGAAGCGCTCAAAGCTTCGGCTGCCCGCGTACGATTCGTCGCCGCGCATCACCGCGGCCCACTGTTCGGCACTCATTGCGCTGGTTCCGCTGTCGGTGAGCAGGTCGATGAGCACGTCGTCCGACCGAAGGAGAAACGGGTTGTATCCCGCCGCGGCAAGCAGGCCCTGTCGCTCGTCGGGCGTGGTCATTCGAATCGGCTCCACAGCCTTGATCTTGAACGGCTCGATGATGGTTTTCATGCGGATGGAGGATACCCACGGCGCGAGCCCGTGGGCAGTACGGACGCGACGTTGGGAGACGTTCTCGTTCAGAGGCCGATGCGGGCCAGGGGAGTTTTTTGCCGGTCAGCGACGAAGGCCCGAAAACACCACGCCAAGGGTCTCTTCGGGCAGCACGCTGTGGGCCGAGAGAAGTTCGAGGACCCCCGCGAGCCCGGCGGCGCCCGTCTCGTCCACGGAGATGCCCGTATGGACCTGCCCTAGGGCCGCCGCGGACATCAACTGATCGTCTGTGACCACCACGGGGTAGCCACCCGTTTCGAGCATTCCGCGGACGACGGCGAGCCAGTCGTAGGTTTCGTCGTCCAAGATGCCATGGGCGACGCTCTGCGGCGTCGTCTCCCAGGGCCACATGAACGCCGCCCGATCCAGCGCCGCATCGGCGAACTCGCCCCACCCTTCGAGTGACGCACCCCGGGGGCGGATGAACTCGGCAACTTCAAGGTCGCTAGTGTGGGTACGTCCAAAGCGGGCGGTAATCCTCCGGGTGAGGGCCTCCCATGCCCGCCGCAGGGGGAACGCTCCGCGGGTCTGCACGGTGAAGATCCGCGGCATCGCGGCAAGAACACCGAATCGTGTCGCTGCGGCAAGGGATTGAATGCAGGCGCTGGCAAGCGCACCGCCGCCCACCTGGATGACCAGGCTGTCCAAAGGTCGGCCCTGAGAGACACACTGCGCGGCGATCTCCCATCCGAGGGTTTCGCCGCCGTCGATCGTCAGTCCGTTGTCGCTTCCCTGGCAGCAGAAGGGCATGGCGCCTGAAGCTACGGCCGCACGAAAATCCCGGTGACAGGGGTCCCCAGGGACCCCCTTCGTACGAACACACACATGAATATTGGCGCCGTGTGCACGGATGGCATCCACCACGATCGGGGGTGCGTCGGTGGGGATATACACGTCCAGTGGGCGTTGCCAGGCGCGGGCGACGACGGCAGCCGCCAAAGCCGCGTTTCCACAGCTAGCGATGGCGAGACGACGGTCAGCGCCGGAGGGCGTGAGGCCCAGGCGGTCACGCACTTCCCCCAGGATCGCGAGGCCCATGAGATGCCGAGCCTTGTGCGAGCCCGAAACGTTGCGGGTTTCATCTTTGATCCAGATGGTCCCGGGCAGATGCATTCCGATGGCGCGCGAGAGATCGGTTGACACGCCGGCCGGGGTAACGACAAATCCCCGGCCGTCGATGGCGCGGACCGCGTCGTCGAGTCTGCGGACGATAGAGACGTATTCCGCGTCGGACATTCCGCGCGAGATGGCAAGAGCGTAGGTGTAGGCCCGGTGTCGAAAGCGCACGAAGGGATTGGCGTCAGGCGCGTCCGTAGACAAATGGAAGAC
>VFSW01006017.1_pt1 | contig 17877 bp, 12 predicted proteins | sample 5358111 | NCBI WGS metagenome assembly VFSW01 (sample SAMN11554181, study PRJNA540505) | mine drainage metagenome | isolation source: sediment from site ElyBrook_90M | place: USA: Ely Copper Mine, Vershire, VT | collected 2017
ATGTGCTGTTTATCGATGTAATTAATCCTGCGGGTCCCCCCACAGGGTGGGGTGCGGGATTCGTGCCGGGGGGGTCGCCGGGTTTCCCGCGGGGCGCCACTGGCGCCAGTGCTGAATAGTTACGATCGAAGAAGCTGCGAGGTAATCACACGCGACCGGCTTTTCCAATGCGCTTTTCCAATGCGCTTGCCTTCCATTGGCTCCCGGCGCAGAATGAGGACTGCTTCACTCCAAAATGGCTTGTCGCCTTTGCGAGCGTGTCCGACGTTACTGTATGTTTCTGCCAAAAAGGTTTGCGATGAAAAGGATCCTGTTTCTCCTCGCGGCATTGGCAATGACCTGTCTGGCGGGCGCGGGCCGCGCGGGAACAGCCAATCGCCTTGCATACCTGGACGAGAACGATCCTTTTTACGCGCAATTGCAACTTCCCCGGCTGACCACGCCGCAGTGGGTCGGCGACGCGGGCGTCGAGGGTGCGGTGATTCTCGCCATTGACGATATGCGCGCGCCGGAAAAGTATGAAGCATTTCTGCGCCCGATATTGGAGCGTCTCAAGCAAATTGATGGCCGCGCTCCCGTCAGCATCATGTGCGTTCAAATCGATCCGAACGACCCGCATTACCAGCAATGGTTGAAGGAAGGGCTTTCCCTGGAAGTCCACACTTTGACGCATCCCTGCCCAATTTTGGGCCAAAGTAACTTTCAAGCGGCGGCGGCGGCATTTTTCGGCGGCATCTCAAATGTTGACAAGATTCCTGGCAATGAGGCGGCGGCCTTTCGCACACCTTGCTGCGACTCGATGAACAGCCCAAGTCCGCGCCTGTTTGCCGAGTTGTTCAATCGCACCGGCGAGCATGGCCAGTTTTTGACCATTGACTCCTCGGTGATGGACATTTTGTCAAAGAAGGACGGCCTCCTGCCGCCGGAGCTGGTTACGGACGCCGATGGCAGGGACAAGTTCCAGAAATACATTCCATCGACGGCGTTCCAAACCACCATCGAGAATTATCCCTTTCCTTATGTCATTGGCCGGCTGTGTTGGGAATTTCCCGTCTCGGCGCCCAGCGATTGGGAAGGCTTCCATCTTCAAGGCGCCAACAACCCGGCGACGGTTGCCGATTGGAAGGCCGCCCTTGACGCGACGCTTATCAAGCAAGGCGTTTTCACGATGATTTTTCATCCGCACGGCTGGATCCGCAACGATCAATTGTCCGATCTTGTCGATTACGCCGACAAAAAATATCAGGGAAAAGTGAAGTTCCTAAATTTCCGCGAGGCCCAGGAGCGCATCAACAAGAATCTTCTCGACGGCCAGCCCTTGCGCGCCGCCAACGGGGAGGATAATGGCGCGCGCCTGATTGACTTGAACAATGACGGTTTCATGGATGTCGTCATTGGCAACGAACAGGCGCAAAAAACGCGGACTTGGAATCCCAAGGAAGGCAGGTGGATTGAGACCGGCTTTCCCATCAAACTGATCACCGTGGACGCCGACGGCCATCGCCACGATGCGGGCGCGCGCTTTGGCGTCATGACGCCCGACGGCCGCGCCACGGTGCTGATTCGCAATGAATCCACCGCCGGCGCCTGGACTTTTGACGGTCGGCACTGGATCGCAAAACCGGCGCTGCTCAATGGCCTCGAACTGAATGGCAGGCCGATTTATACCAGCTTGAACAATCGAGACCGCGGAGTGCGCCTGCGCGACATCGAGCATGATGGAGTTTGCAATTTGATAGTTGCCAACGAGTCCCAGAACGCCGTGTTCGCGTGGTCGGCGGAGGAACGGCGCTGGAAACAATTGCCATGGTCGCTGCCGCCTGAAACCAGCATCGTTGACGCCGAGGGAAAGGACAACGGCTTGCGCTTCGTGGATATCAACGGCGATGGATTTGACGATGTCATTTTTTCCAACGCCAAAGGCTTCTCGCTTGATTTGTTTGTCCCCAAACGGGTGCTGGGGTTCGACATCGGCTGGACTCGCGCGCTGGCAACCGGCCATCGCGGAGACCCCGGCCAGATTCCGATGATCGTGCGCGACGGGCCGGACCGCAACAACGGCGCGTGGTTCCACTCCGAAAGCCTTTGGGTTCAAAACGAGGACACCGGCCATTTGCCTGATTTTGTGGATCGCCGTTCATTCAAAGAAATGATCGCGGGGACTGTCACCGCGCCCAAGTCGCCCCAGGATTCAATGGCGTGCATTACGGTAAGGCCCGGTTTCAAGGTCGAACTGGTGGCCGGCGAACCATTGACCAAAAGCCCAATCGCCTTCGATTGGGGCGCCGACGGAAAATTCTGGATCGTCGAAATGGGGGATTATCCGCTGGGCCTGGACGGCAAGGGCAAGCCCGGCGGCATCGTCCGTTACCTCGAAGACACCAAAGGCGACGGCCATTATGACAAATCCACCGTGTTCCTGGACGGCCTTCCCTTTCCCACTGGCGTCATGCCCTGGCGCAAGGGTGTGATCGTCTGTGATCCGCCGGAAATTTTTTATGTCGAGGACATCAACGGAGACGGCAAGGCCGGCAGGCGCGTCACGCTGTTCACCGGTTTTATACAAGGCAATCAGCAGCATCGGGCCAATGGATTTGATTACGGGTTGGACAACTGGCTCTACGGCGCCAATGGCGACAGCGGCGGGAGGATTGCCTCCATTCTCACCGGCAAATCCGTCAATATCAGCGGGCGGGATTTTCGATTTCGTCCCGCCACCGGGGCTTTTGAAACCCAGCCCGGCCAGGCCCAATACGGACGGCATCGCGATGATTGGGGCAACTGGTTTGGAATCGATAATCCTTCCGGCCCGTGGCACTATTTCATTCCCGAACAATATCTGGCGCGAAACCCGTTCCTTTCAGTCAGGGAAATCAAACAGGTGACGCCCGATTATGACGACTACACGCGTGTTTATCCCACCAGCCGCCTGACCGAGCGGTTCAACGATCCCTCGGCCGCCAATCACCTGACTTCGGCCAACAGCCCGGTCCCTTACCGCGACGACCTGTTCGGCCCCGGCTTCGCGCGGGCGGTTTTTGTCAGTGAACCGGTTCACAATCTCGTCCATCGCGAGAACCTCGAACCGTCGGGCGTCTCCTTCGTGAGCCATCGCGCCGACGATGAATCCCACAGCGAGTTCTTCGCCTCGAGCGACAATTGGACAAGGCCGACGATGACCAAAACCGGTCCCGACGGCGCGTTGTATATCGCCGATATGTACCGCCTCATCATCGAGCATCCGCAATGGATTCCCGAGGACGTGCAAAAAAGCGTCGACCTGCGGGCGGGCGCGGACAAAGGCCGCATCTATCGCGTCTATCCGGCGGATGCCAAATTGCGCGCCATTCCGCGCCTGGACAAGCTGGACACCGCCGGATTGGTCGCCGCGATGGAAAGTCCAAACGGCTGGCAGCGCGACACCGTGCAACGCCTGCTGGTTGATTCCGGCGACAAAACGGCGGTGGCGCCGCTCGAAAAGCTGGCCCTGGAAAGTCCGCGCCCAAAAGTGCGGCTGCAAGCATTATGCGCGCTGGATGGATTGCGCGCGGCCGCGCCCGAAATCGTAATCAAGGCGCTCAAGGACAATCATCCCAGTGTGCGCGAACACGCCGTGCGCATAAGCGAGTCAATTCTAACGTCTTCGCCGCAGATCGGTCCGGCGCTGCTTGCGTTGACCGGCGACCCGGAAGTGCGTGTGCGCTATCAGCTTGCTTTCACCCTGGGAAATTGGGCCGATCCGCGCGCCGGAACCGCGCTGGCTCAAATAGCGCTTCAAGATTTGGATGACGCGCGTCTGCGAACCGCCGTCATGTCCTCGGCTCCCGGGCATTTGAGCCAAATGCTCGGCGCCGTTCTCGCGCATCAGCCCATCCGCGCCGCGCAGGGCGAGTTGGTGGAGGCGCTCGCCAGCCTTGCGGCCGCGCTGAACGACGAGCCGGCCGTCGCGCAATGCGTGGCCGCGATCGTCCGCTCCGACGACGGGCATTTTGAATCCTGGCAATACATGGGACTGAACGGCATTCTGGACGGCCTTCGCCGCCGCCAAACGACGCTCGCGCAATTCCGCCAAACCGACGGACGGGAAATCACGCAGGCGCTGTCGCGCCTGGAATATCTATTTGCGGCGGCCCGCCGCGCCGCCATGGACGCGACAGCGCCCGATGCCGTCCGCCTGCCCGCCATCGAGCTGCTGGGGCGGGGCATGAGTCAACAAGAATCTGAAATTGACGAGCTTCGCGGGCTGCTCCTGCCGCAAAATCCGCAAAACATCCAGACCGCCGCATTGGATTCCCTGGCCCATTCTCGCGGACACCCGGTTGGCGTTGCCCTTGTCACCGCCTGGAAAGGCGGCAGCCCGGCGACGCGGCGGCAAATTCTGGACGCGCTTCTCAGCCGGCAGGAATGGATTGAGGATCTGCTGGCGGCAATTGAAACGGGCAGGATTGCCGCCGGCGCAATTGCTCCGCCGCAGCAACAGGCGTTGCTCGCGCACTGCGGCGAAGGCATGCGCGAGCGGGCAAAACAATTGTTCGCCGCCAGCAATCCTGATCGCCAGGCCGTCGTAAAGCGGTATGAAAACGCCGTCCATCTCACCGGCGATCCCGCCAAAGGCCGCGTTTATTTCCGCCAGAATTGCACACCCTGCCATCGCTTGGAAAACGAGGGCAACGCCATCGGGCCCGACCTCGGAAGCGTGGCTTTCAAACCGGCGGATTATTTGGCGGTGGCGATATTGGACCCGAACCAATCCGTCGAAGAGCGTTACATCAGCTTTAATGTCGTTACAAAGAACGACCAGGAGTACACCGGCATCGTCACGGCGGAAACCGCCAACAGCGTGACGCTTCGCATTGCCGGCGGGGCCGAGATTCCCATTCTGCGCTCCGATCTCAGGCAATTCAGCGGCACGGGCCGTTCGCTGATGCCCGATGGCTTTGAAAACGCCCTCAGTCCCCAGGCCCTGGCCGACTTGATCGCCTACATCAACACAGGCCCTTCCTCAAACAAATGATTGGCGCCGTCCGCGCTTACAGTAACCTGTCAAACTAAACTTTCGCCTTCTCCGGCGCGGGAAGCGTGCGGGCGGAAACCGGCCAGACGCGCTCGCGCCAATGAACCCATAAAAGGTAGATCATCAAACATATTCCCGCCGCGAACGCGCCGAGGCTGATGTAGAGCGGCCCAAGCGATTGTGAAAACCGAAACTCGACGGCGTGCCGTCCAGGCGGCAAATAAACGCCGCGCATCAGATAATTGCACCGCAGCAGCGCCGCCGGCTTGTCATCCACCCGGACATGCCACTCGGGGGCGGTGCGTTCGTTGAGCAACAAGACGGAAGGAACTGTCGCGGCGGCCTCCAGTTTGACGTCCTTGGGTTTGTAACTTGTAATCGTCACCGTTCCCGCATCCGCGCCGGGAGCGCCTGGCGGTTGGGCGACGGGCGTGTCTTTGTCCAAAATCACGGTGTCGTTCGCGTTGAAATTCGTCGAAGCCAGCGTTTTCAGGGCCGCGTCCTCCTCCAAGGTTTGCCAGCGCGAATAGAGTTTGGCGCGCGGCAGCGCGTTGGTGAGTTCCACCAGGGCCAGCGGCCCTTTTTCGTTGAGTTGCGGCGTCAAGTCGCCCCCATCCTCGATGTCTGTGACGCCCGGCTTGAGCGCCATGTCAAACAACGCGCGGATTTGAAAGCCCCGCTCCAACGGGTCGCCGTGGTCGTTGACGTAACCCACCAAGCCCGCGGCCATGAGCACGAAGCGCGTGTTGGTCAATTTCCAGAGGCGGACGGCGGGCGTCAGATCCTCGGAGTTTTTGAGACTGAAAATTCCAAGATAATTGCCGTCCCAGACGGGGCTGCGCGGCATTTGATCAATATCGACGGCCTGAATGTTGTTGTAGGGAAAGTCATTTTCCAACCACCAATGGCAAATCCCCCCAAACGGCTGCTCCGGCCCGGCTAAGGCGTAATACGAGTCGCGCGGAGAAAGTTTGGCCCCCACGCGATGTTCGTAAGGCTTCTGCCGCAGAAAATCCACGATGGGATTCATCGCGTATTTCTCTTTGTAGTCAAAATACCGCACCCACGGGCGATCGGAGCGGCCCAGATCCCAAATTATGATGCCGGCAAACAGAAACATCCACACCCACCCGCCGCGACGCCCGCTCCCGATCCCGCTGAAGACGCAGACGATGGCAATGACTGACGCCGCCAAAAAGACCACAAACCAGCCAATTTCCCCCAGCGAAAACGCGGCCATTTGCGGCGCCACGTCGGCGCCAAAGCCATGATCTTCCAAATAATTGATGATGCTCTCCGAAGACCTGGAAACCATCACCCACCCCGCCGCGGCCAGGACCACCACCAGTCCCAGCGCGACCGCCCAGTTCCGATCAAATCCGGCGGCCCTTCTCCACCAACCCTTCGGACGCCGCAACAAAGCTTCCTTCCGGGTCGGCGCCGGTTGCAGATAACATCGGTAAAGCGCCTCGAAACCGAAACCCGCCAGAATAATCCACGACACCTGAAAGGGGTGCATGAATTTGATCGGGTTGCGAATGGTTGAGAAATAGGGCAGCTTGTAAAGCAGCGCATAGAGCGGCGCATGACGCCCGCACGCCGCAACCAGAGAAAACAGCGCCGCCGCGCCGAAAAACCACACCATCCGCCGTTCGGTGGGCGAATAAGGCGCGCCGTCTTTGCGCAATGAATTGCCCAGCGCGAAAACGGCCATCAACGCCACCAACACCCCCGCGTATTCTCCGTTGCCCGAATGGCGCCGCTGCAACGGCAGGCGGCCGAGAATTTGCGAGATCGCCGCCGCTCGCTCGCGATGGTCGGCGCTCAGAAGCGATTTGCCGACTTGAGCCGGAACACCCAGCGCCGCGGCGGTTGAAGCCCGCAGTTTCGGATCCCCGCTCTCCATGTCCATTAACCTTGCGTCCTCGGCAATGCGCCCCCAATAGACGCCGGATTTGTCAGGACTCGTTGTGTAGTCCACCATCCGGTAACCGAAAATGCCGGGAATAATAACGCGCAACGTTTCCAATTTCGGCACACTCCATTGCGTCGCGAAATCCCAGTGGTCTCTTTTCTCCGCGGCGGTCTGCCCCATGCCGCCGATGCCTTTGATTTGTGTGCCCACCAACGTCGAAAGCGTGCTGGCGGCGATAAACACGGAGAACGCCACGACCACCACTCCCAGCCCCGCGCTCTTTAGCGCGCCTCTGGCGGCGGACGATTCAGTCGTCAAACATAAAAACACGATAAAAATCCCGGCGTAAATGCTCAGAATCGCCCCGGAGTCAAATCCCTCCATCACGCTCATTCCCACCGCCAGCCCGGCCATCGCGCCTTTTATCCAGAGTTGCCGGATCGATGGCGCCAACAGCGCCGCAAACGCCAAAAAAATCATCGCCGAACTGATATTCAGCGTGCCCAGCCCCCAGCAGGCGACCGAAAAGAAGTGCATGTTCAACCCCGCCGCCAGGCCTCCCAAGACGCAGGCCGGCGGCGCAAAGCGCAATTGCCGGAACAACAGCCACGCGCTGAACCCCAGCAAGAGCATCGTCAGCGGCGTGAAAATCTTCATGTAAAGCTCCGGCGAAATCACCGTGGCCAGAAGCGTGGCCAGCGTGGGGGAGGAACTGGGGATTTCGGTGCCGATCCAGTAATCGGCGCCCCAATGGCCGGTGAAAGTGTCCGGAAGCCGCGCGGACAAGGACTTGATTTGGCCCAGCGGGCTGTCATTGGCCCACATGATGCGATGCGGCAAAAACCCCTCCCGGCAAACGACCGCCAGCGCCGCGCCCAACAAGACCAACAGCACCAACAATCGGCCTTTATTTTCATTTGCTCCAACCGGCGCGCCGTTCATATCCACGGGCGACAAGATACGGGCAAAACGTCCGAAGCCAATCAAGAAAGTTACTGTAAGCTTCTCAATCTTTACCGACTCCTCCGGGCTTAGCCCGCATATTTCACACTCTGGTAGAGGACGCCCCGGCTCGGCGGAGCCTCGCCCTACCTTGCGTAGTGTTGGCGGTTCGAAGCTGGTGCGAAATATCCGGCTTAGCCACCAGAATTTTCATCAATGCGGCACTGAAACACCTTTGGGCCGTTGCAAATACGCCATTACCGCGCCACACTAATGGCATGAAAACCACAGTGGAACTCGACGCCTCCAACCGGATCGTGCTTTCGAGGGAACTGCGGCGGGCGGCCGGGATTCCCCGGAGGCAAAAACTTATGGTGTCCGCGACGCCGGGACGCATCGTTTTGGAAATCGAGGCCAACGCCTCCGGGCGCGTCATTAAACGCGGCAAACTCAAGGTCTGGACGGGCGCCGTTCCGGCCACGCCGATTGAGGCGGCCGTGGAACAATCACGCCACCACACCCGATGACCTTTCTTGACACCGGGATAATGGTCGGAGCCGTCTTGAAGTCGCACCCGGAACATGCGGCCTGCCTCGCGGCGCTTGAAGATTCGAGGCGGCCGTTCACAAACGCCCGCGCGATTGCGGAAACTTTCGCCGCACTCACAGGCTTTTACAAGGTGCCGACGGTCGCCGCCACCGAGTTGACTTTGAGTCTGCGGGATTCGCTCCTGGCGGAGGCATTGGCGTTGGCGGACTACGAAACGGCGATTCGGGAAGCGCGCGGCCGGGGCGTCATGGACGGGGGAATTTACGATTCCCTGCACGCGACATTTGCCCGCCGCAAAAAAGCGGTCCAGATCGTGACGCGCAATCCGTCACACTTTCAGCATGTGGCGCAGGATATTGAAATTCTGACACCTTACAGATGAATTATGAATTATGAATTATGAATTGAGAAAAAAGCGGGTTGGCGTTCCTACTTTGTAATTCCTAACTCTTAATTCTTAATTCTTAATTTTTAATTTCCTTCGCCTGTCCGACCACCCAGAGCAGGACGCACAGTGCGATGAATGGAAGCAGGGCCAGCCAATCGGAATTGGAACCGGAATACAACGGGTTATAGGTTTCGGCCCAGCGCGTGAGGACGGCGTCGGTGTGGCTCAAGATGCCGGCCATGAATGCGATGACGATCCCGGCGATGGCGCCCCCGGCGATATACCCGCTGGCCAGCAGCACACCGGAGCTTTTGTCGCCCTCGGCGACAATCTGCTCCTCTGAAAGGTTCCGCGCGAGCAGCTCCTTGCGCCGCCCGCGGTCCGCCAGCCATCGAACCAATCCGCCGGCGAAGATTGGCGTGGAAGAGGAAATCGGCAGATACACCCCGACGGCGAAGGCCAGAGAAGGGATGCCCGACAACTCCAGCACAATCGCTATCATCACCCCAAAAAGCACCAGCGCCCAGGGCAACTGTCTGTCAAGTATGCCCTTAATGATGTAGGACATCAAGACCGCCTTCGGCGCCTGATATTTGACAGCTTGCGTGCCGTCCGGCCGCGTCTTGAATGTGCCGTTGATTCCCGGATCCACGTAGTAAACAGCAACGCCGTTCTCATCCACCAGGTATTTTCCCGCGCGCCCTCCCGCGTCGTCCGGCTTTTGCCAGACGCGATAAAGCTTTGAATCTTGTCCGGCCTGCGGCCCGGCAATTCTCTGCCGTTGCGTCATCGCGGCGCCGGCGGGCGCGCGCAAACCCGGGGCGACTTTGGCCGCCGGAACATAAACGGTCCCGGCGTTGTTGAGGCTCGTCAAAATCGGGCTTAATGCAAGGGCCGAAATGGACGCGCCGATAAGGATGGCGATCTGCTGATACTTGGGCGTGGACCCCAACAGAAAGCCCGTTTTCAAGTCCTGCGAAGTCGCGCCCGCATTGGAGGCGGCCACGCAAACGATGCCGCCGACCGAGAGGGCGGTGACGTAATGCGCGCCGCCCGTCCAGCCCACCAACAGGAAGATCAGGCATGTCAATAATAGCGTGGCGACGGTCATTCCCGAAATCGGGTTTGAGGACGAGCCGATTTCCCCCGTCAATCGCGACGACACTGTCACGAATAGAAAACCGAACAGCACGATCAATATCGCTCCCACGCCGTTCATTTGCAGCGCCGGCGCAAGCCAGATTGCCACGACCAACCCGGCGCATCCCAGCCCGACAAATCTCATCGAAAGGTCCTGCTCCGTCCGCGCCGCGCGCGCGCGCGTTTGCGCCGCCGCCGCGCCGAAGTCCGATAATCCGGCCCGCACGCCACGCCAAATGAGCGGCAGCGCACGCATCAAACTAATGATGCCACCCGCGGCGACCGCGCCGGCGCCGATGTAAAGCACGTAGGCGCCGCGCACGTCTTGAGGCGACATTTCTTTGATCGCTGTGGTCGCCGGAGAAATGGCGCCCGCCGCCGCGTCGCCGAAAAACTTGATCATCGGAATCAGAACCAGATACGACAACACGCCTCCGGCGAACATGATCGAGGAGATTCGCGGACCAATAATGTATCCGACGCCCAAAAGCTCCGGGGAAATTTCGGCGGAAATCGAGGCGCCGTCAAAGGGCGGGCTGAAAATTTTTTCGGGCGTGTCTTTCCATGCCTTGAAGGCTTCCATCGCCGTTTTGTAGAACAAGCCGATGCCAAAGCCGGCAAAAATCGGCAGTGCGCGCATCCGCCGGTTTTCCGGCGATGTTTGTTGCGGCGTGTCCGTTTCGGAAAGTCGATTGTCGCTTGCCTTGAGGACTTCGGCGCAAGCGGTGCCTTCCGGATATTTTAATTGCTCGTGCTGTTGAACGATGAGCGCGCGGCGCAACGGAATCATCATGAGAATTCCCAACAGCGCGCCCAGCAGCGCCACGAGGATGGTTCGCGTTATTTCCAGGTCAAAACCGAGGATCATGATGGCCGGCATGGTTACGCCGACGCCAAAAGCGATGGATTCGCCGGCGGACCCGGCGGTTTGCACGATATTATTTTCCAGGACGGTGGCGTCGGTTCCGCCCATCTTGGACCACAAGCGAAAGAGCGTCACGGAAATGACGGCCACAGGAATGGAGGCGCTGACGGTCAGCCCCACCTTTAGCACCAGATAAAGCGAGGAGGCCCCAAAAACGACGCCCAGCAACGTTCCCAGGATGACCGCCCGCGCCGTGCATTCGCGCATCCGCTCGCCGGCCCCGACGTAGGGGCGCGGCGCGCCATCCGGCGCGCTGGAGGGGCGCGTTTGAACTTCCATGCGCCGCATCGTAATCGTTCGACGATGCGATTCAATCATAGACGAGTGTCACGTTCGGAACAGGACTTCCTCCCGCTCGAAGAGCGCCACCGCCGCCGCCAACGCCAGCGCTCCATAGAGGGACATGGCAAGGAACACGACCGCCACGTAATTCCAATGGCCGCCGCCGGACATGATGTCTTTGGTGGCCAGACTGACGTTGACGACCGGAATCAACGCCAGACCATAGTTCAGTTCCACTCCCGGGGCGGCGGCGGCCAGCGCCGGAATGATCGTCACGATTACCATCGGTTGCAAATAGCTGTTGGCCTCCTTGGCGCTGCGCGAAAATAATCCGACAGCGACCATCATCGCCGAAAAGAAAACGGCCAGCGGCACCATCAGCACCAGCACGGCCGCAAGCGACGCGGGGTCCACCGCCAGCGCAAGGGCGCCGCCCTTCGGGGCCTTGGCCGTCAATCCTTTCAGGACGATCAACGCCTCCGCGTTGGACGCCAGGGCAAGGAAGGCCGTGGACAGGGAAACCGTCAACACGACCAACGCCTTGCCCACCACCAAATGGGTGCGCGGCGTGGGACTGGTCAAGAGCGTCTCGAGCGTCCCGCGTTCTTTTTCGCCCGCCGTGAGATCCACGGCGGGATAAATTGCGCCTGTCAGACACATCAGGATCACAAGATACGGGATCACCATGCCCACCACATTGCCGCTGACCTTTTTTTCCGAGGCGACATTGGCCTGGCGAATCTCAAACGGCGTCAACACCTTTTTTGGCACGTCCCGCGCCGTCAGGCGTTCGCCGACGATTCGATCGCGCATTTGTTGAAAAAACTCCTGGATCGAACGCGCGGCGAACATGGATTTAAGCTCGCCGTCATAAGTGTAAATCGAAACGGTCCTGGTCTCGCCGGACGCGACGGCGGCGTCGAAGCCGGGAGGAAGGGCGATGGCGGCGCCGATTTTTTTGTCCGAAATCAAATTCGTGAAATCCGGGCTGGCCGGCACAAAATCGAAGTTTTTAAGCGCGCGCAAGGCCGCCAGCGTTTTGGGTGAGTCCTCGCCGCCGACGATCATCACCTTTGGAGTTTGGAGCCGGACCTTGTTAATCAGTTGGGTGGCCGCCACGCCAATACCGGTCATCATCAGTGGCATCACCACCACCGGCACCACGACCATGGAAATGATGGTGCGGCGGTCCCGCAGCAAATCGCGCAATTCTTTGGCATACACAATGCCGATGGTTCGCAGGCTCATAATTTGTTCTCGACGGCCCGAATGAAAATTTCCTCCAGATCCTGGGCGCCCGCGCGTTGCCGCAATTGGGGCAGAGTGCCCTGGGCCATGATTCGCCCGTGATGAATGATGGCCACGATGTCGCAAAGCTTCTCCACCTGGCTCATGATGTGCGTGGAAAAAATCACCGTCTTGGCGCGCGCGCGGCAGTCGCTTATGAAACCGATGATCGCGCGCGAGCTGAGCACATCCAGGCCGTGGGTCGGCTCGTCGAAAATCATCACGGGCGGATCGTGGACGAGTGTGCGCGCAATGGAAACCTTTTGCTGCATTCCGGTGGAAAGCTTGTCGCACCGGCGCTTGCGAAATTCGTTCATGTCCAGCATCGCAAACAAGGCGTCCAGACGCGGGCCCAGCGCCTCGTCCTCCATTCCATGAAGCCGGCCGAAATAGGCGACCACCTCCTCGGCCGTCAACCGCCCGTAAAGGGCGGTGGCGGTGGAAAGAAAGCCGATGCTGGCGCGGACTTTTTCGGGCTCCCGCGCGACGTCATAATTATTGACAACTCCCGCCCCGCCGGTGGGCTTGAGAATCGTCGCCAGGATGCGCAGGCAGGTGGTCTTTCCGGCGCCATTGACGCCCAGAAGCCCAAAAATTTGCCCCGGTTCGCAACGAAAGCTCACGCCATCGACGGCGCGGACTTCGCCGCGCCTTTTGTCGCGGAAAAGCTTGGTTAATTGGCGCGCCTCAATCATTGGCCGGTTTGGTAACCATTCATCGATTGAACAGCAAGTCCGGCGGCGGCGGGCGGCGCCTTCAGCGGCGCGTCCAGTCTTCTGCGCCCGTTGCAGGCCGCGCGCAACTGGCGGCCTCGCGTTTCAAAATTATCCTTCAACCCCCGCAGTAAGGCCGGTTCGCCTTCAATGATCAATATCTTTAACAGACTTCGAAACGGTGCTTTCGCCAATGACGGCGCCGCTGTAGGTTATCCTCGCATGAGGGATTTAACGCAAGTTTCGTGCTCGCGGGGACGCCCGCCCTCCCGCCGGGCGCGCCTGCGGGTTCAAGGTTTGGTTGCGGGCGTTTTGATTGCGATGATTTCCGCCGCTTCGCCGGCCGAGAGCACCAACGCCGTCCCGGCGAAAGCGGGCGCTCCGGTTCCAATTGTCAATCCAACGAATGCGTTGGAAAAGGAGTACCAGGAACTCCTGGCGAAGGATGACGCGGCGCAAGACCAAATTGACAGGTGGGACCAGGAAGCCGACACGGCCGCCCGAGCCGGCAACCCGCAACCAAAATTGACCTTGCGCGCGCGGGTTTCACAGCGTCTGGAAGCAGTCAAGAAATCATACGAGGACTTTCTCCAGCAACATCCCGATCACGCGCGCGCCCGGATGGCCTACGGCAGTTTTCTCAGTGACATCGGCCAGGAGGAGCCCGCGGTCGAGCAATGGGAAAAGGCGCGCGCCTTGAACCCCGCCAATCCGGCGGCGTGGAACAACCTGGCCAATTATTACGGGCACCGAAGCCCGGTCAAAAAGGCCTTTGAGTATTATGCGAAGGCCATTGAATTGGACCCCAACGAAGCGGTGTATTATTGGAACTTCGCCACGACCGTTTATTTGTTCCGGCCCGATGCTCGCGAGTATTATTCGCTCACCGAACAACAGGTTTTTAACAAGGCGCTGGACCTCTATCGCACGGCCGTGAAACTGGATCCGACCAACTTCGTCCTCGCCTCGGATTATGCCGAGTCTTACTACGGGACCAACCCGCCTCGCTGGCGGGACGGTCTTCAAGCCTGGAAGGAGACGCTCAAAATCGCACACGATGAAGTGGAGCGCGAAGGCGTTTACACGCACCTGGCCCGCATCGATATCAAGCTGGGGCTATTCGACGATGCCCGAAAGAATCTTGACGCGGTGACAAACGACAATTACGCCGTCCTCAAACACAGGCTCAATCTCAATCTCGCCGCCGCCATCAAATCCGCCGCCAGCAACGCCGCGCCGCCGGCCGCGGCCGCCCCCGCAATCGAAAACAAATAACGTTCGCGAGCGGCACGTTGAAGTCTTGAGGTTAGGCGTGGTCCGTGGATTTGGCGTCGTGTCATCGCGGGCACAACGCGGCCGAAACCGAAAACACCGGCGGAAGATTGTCGGCCAAAAGATACCAAGAATCGCCTTCGTCATTCGACGCAAAAACTTTGCCGGTATTGGTGCCGAAATAGATGCCGGCCGGATCGAGCGAATCCATTGCCATTCCCTCGCGGTAAACACCGCAAAAAACATCGCTCTGGGGCAGCCCCGCGCCAAGGCCCTCCCATCGCTTGCCGCCATCGAGGCTTCGATAGACGCGCAGTCTGCCCTCGGGTGGACAGCGAAATTCCGCGCCCTTGAGAGGAAGCACGTAAACGGTGTCCGGCTTGCGCGGATGAAGGGCCAGCGGAAAACCGAAATCCGACGGCAACCCGTCCGTTATCTCCTGCCAGCTCCGGCCGCCGTCACCGCTGCGATACATGCCACAGTGATTTTGCTGGAATAGAACCGGCGAGGGCGATTGGCCGCCGGCCATCAGCAGCTTGTGGACGCATTGGCCAAGTTCGGGATATTTATCGGGAAGAAATTCGGCGCGCGTGCCTTTGTTGGCAGGGTGCCATGTTGCGCCGCCGTCCTCGGTGCGAAAAACACCGACGGCCGAAATGCCCACAAACATCTGCCGCGCGTTGGAATGGTCCATGACAATCGAGTGCAGGCAAAGGCCGCCCGCCCCGGGATGCCATCGAGGCCGGCTGGGATGTTGTGTCAGCCCGGTGACCTCCGTCCAGGTTTGTCCCGCGTCCTCGCTGCGAAACAGCGCCGCCGGGGCGGTTCCGGCATACAGCACATCCGGTTCACCGGCGCGTCCTGGTTCGATGTGCCAAATGCGATCGAGCTTCATGCCCGTGCTCTCCGCGAATTTCGGGTTTTCCCTGGCGCTTTCCCAGGTCTTGCCAAAGTCCGGCGACCACACGATTTGGCAGCCAAACCACGAATCATTGGAGCAGGCATAGATGCGGCCGGAGCGAGAATCGTACGTGGCGTGGTTGATTTCGCGGCCGGCCTGGCTGACCGGCGTCCGTTCCCAGCGTTTGCGATCCTCGCTGGCAAATCCAAACACGCCTTTTTTTGTCCCGACGAGCACCAGAACTTTTGTGTCCATCCATTTGGTTTACAACAGCGGCCGAATTTTCGCAAGACGGCGAAAGCCGCCGGGTGCGATTACCTGATGAGACCCTGGGACAGGCTGCGGTTTGTTGCGTCGCTTTTGGTCAGATCTCAGGGAGTAGGGTTCGATCTGCGCGGCCGAGCGGACGACCAACAGCAGATGAGGCTTTGACAGAATCCCAGTCAAATAGAATGCGCCGGCCTCCGGGCCGGCGGATGGAGGGAATGCCGCCTTTATGCCGCCTTGAAAGGCAGCTCTCGACGCGCGGCGCCGCCTGTGTAATTTCTTTGCTCATAATTGCATCCAGGGTGACAAACGCGAGTGTGGCGGCATTGCCGCCTGCCGTTTGTGCTTTGGGTTTTCTGACGGCACTGAATTCCTCGACGGCTTCCGCAATCAGCTTGGGCTTGATGGTGGCGAGTGTGAGGGCAAACGCTTTCACGGAAATGGCGCACCCAATAGGAGTTGAACCTATAACCTTCTGATCCGTAGTCATCCAACGGCCATTTTCCGCGATTGGCCCCGTTTGGCAACCATTGCAAAACCCTTGTCCTTGCAGGAGATTTCGCGTTTTTGCGTTTGCTATGATTGACTCCGATTTCCTCCAAAAAAGACAACCAGTATCCGATCGCAGCAGCAAATTAATCCGCCTCGTCGCCGGGCAGAGGTGGTACGTCGCGCACTTTGGCCATTACGCTGTCAAACTTCTCCCAATTCCCACGCTTGGCCCGCACCGCGACGGTATCGCGCGTCCGCCAGGCAGAAACCTGATAGGCAAGCGCGATGCTCACAAGCTGATCAACGCTGACCTTTTCCTGGGCTGCCAGTTCTTCAACCTGCCTGGCCAACGGATCGGGCACTTGTGCGTGGATTGTCTTCATATACCTGCCCTTATTTTGGCCAAAAACTGGGCCGGTGTCAAAACTTCTATTCCAAACGATTCCGCCGGTTTCAGGTGCCCGATGTTGCGGGTCACAATGGTTGGCACTTTGGCTTCAACGGCCATCTGCAACATCGGCTCATCATCCGGGTCGCTTAAGCGCGGAATCCAATCCGGTTCGAGCTGCCGGCATTCCGCAGCGGCACAGAGCGCGTCCAGAACGTTGTCTGTATCCTGCAAGGAAAGCCCTGTTTCTGGAGCGGTCCGTTTCGCGACTTCCTCGTACTCGAAAAGCAAATGATTGCTCAAAACGATCTGCCAGCGGCCTTGGCGAAGCTGAGCGAAGATTTCAAACGCGGCCCCGCGCGTTGACCAGAGCGAACTCAGGAAGACGTTTGTGTCGATTATGGCGCGTGTCGGCATTGGCAGCGTCCTTCATTTTCGCCAGTCATGCTCCAGACATTAGCGGCCTTTGGCCCGCGGGACAAGGCAAGACGCTAACCTGGGGCGTCCTTTCCATCCCGACAGGCTTCAAGGATTCGCTTCGTGTTTCCTAAGCGCCGCAGTTCCCGGCTGAGCGAGCATTGTCAAGGTGGAGGCGGCGGAAGGAGGGGGCACGACCTTGACAAGCGCAGCGGAGCCGTACAATGCCAGCGGCAAACACGAAGCCATCCGCATGGCGGCGTGATGCCGCACCGATTACAGTTGCTGCCATCTTGGGGTGCAGGGGTGCATGTCGGATGCTTGACGGCTGGTGAGCTACCGCGCAGAATCGGCCATCGTATGATGGTCCGCTACGCCTATTTCACTTGGAGTTTGCCGCCACTTTCGGAGCGGGAAGAGATTGAGCTTGGCCGTCGCATCTCGGTTGTTGGCCGAGAGTCGGTCGTTAAAGAATTTCGGGAGAACATGGCAAAACGCCCCGGCCCGTCCCGCCCGCGGACTGGAATTGCAGCCTGGCCGAAGGAGATTCGTTATCTCATCCTGATCGTGCTGTTTGGCGGCGGTTTTATTTGGATCGCCCGGCAGCCGGACGGTGGTCCGGTTATCGCCCGAGGTGTTGTGTTGTGCGTGATGATTTTGCTGATCTATTACGTTTCCATCGCGATTGTGATGTGGAGGGTAAATCGCTGGATTGACAAAATCGTATCCCCGTTTTTTCCAAGCCCAGCCACGTCTTTAGCAGCGAATCAACGCGCTGTTCGTAGTAGTCCTTGGTTTTCGATTTGATGTCGGGATTGGCCTGCAATCTGGCGCAGTAAATATCCAAACTTTCTCGAAACGTCATTTGGCCGCGCCCGAGCTGAATGGCCAGTTGACGCTGCGCCGCTTGCCGGTGCTTTTTCTCCTCTTCGGTCAGGCGGAGCTTGGCGACCGAAAGCACGTCGGTTTTGAGGCTCTTGCGAAT
>VFSW01006018.1_pt1 | contig 17872 bp, 19 predicted proteins | sample 5358111 | NCBI WGS metagenome assembly VFSW01 (sample SAMN11554181, study PRJNA540505) | mine drainage metagenome | isolation source: sediment from site ElyBrook_90M | place: USA: Ely Copper Mine, Vershire, VT | collected 2017
TCCCACCCTATCGTGCCCACTACTGCTTTCTCCCACCAGCGGGCTATTATGCATGTTCTTCAGGAGTCGTCTCATCACTCTGCTCTTTCTCAACTTGTTCTTTGAGCGTGCGCACCTGCTCTTCAATCAGCGCATCCAGGACTTGCTCATGCTGATACCGTGACTTCAAGGCAACCAATGCGCGCCGCATGTAGCGATCACGCAGTTGCCGATAATCGTCCTCTGAGATATTGTCTAGTTGATAATCAAGCTCAACCTCTTGCAACGCCATACGTGCAGCTAGTTCGCGTTCGGGAAGCTGTGCAGCATCTTCGAGTGCGCCATCCTCAAGCCGGCTCAGTCCTACTTGTGGCTGCAAGAGATCAACGCCGCCGCGCTCATGCTTATAGAGTGGATATAGCACAAAGGCCAGTGAGGCAATACCTAGACCAAGCGCAACAAATAGAGCCATTATCACACCTCACGATAGTCGTCAAATAGTGGATCAGCGGCGGCCAGCTCTTCAGCTAATTGCTTGCTATAACGCCTTACTTCCATCTCATCCATGTTATTGAATGCTGTGTCTCCATCGCTTTGATCGAGTGTATCAGGGACAGTACTCTTGCCCACTATCAGCGTTGCACTACTGCTGTCCGCAATACGCCAAGCCCGGAAGATGAAAAAGATCAGCAAGGTTCCGCCAAGCAGCAGAGCAATTGGCATCAGCCAGGCCAGCAAACTAAAACCTTGCCAGGGTGGCGACCAGATAATTTGTGAGCCATAGCTATTCGCAAAGTACTGGATCACCTGTTGCTCCGACTTACCCGCCTGTAATTGCTGGCGAATTGTGGCCCGCATCTCCTGCGCCAACCCGGACGAAGAATCGGCGACCGACTCGCCCTGGCAAATGGGACATTTCAACTGCGAGGCCACATCCAACACGCGCTGGTCGAGCGTTTTGTGCGTCTGCGCATTGAAGAGCATGTATGACCATGTGCAAGCAAGAAAGATCACCGCGAAAAGAACTGCCAGAAAGGATGGTGAGCGCAACAGGCGTGTGCCACTACGCCGTGTTTCCATCTTTTTAGCAGATATTACACCAATTAGATCGTTCTTAACGGCACTCATACGGCTACCTCTTCTTCAGCTGTCTTTGCCGCTGAAACGGTTTTCGAGACGGCGTGACGGCGTTGTTCAGGCCACCAACAGATAACACCGCCAATCAACATAAACAGGCCACCATACCAGACGAGCGAGACAAGTGGATTAATAAAAACACGAATCTGGGCCTGGGTCGCTCCTTGCCAGTCTGCGAGAAAGACATAGATATCCGTTAGATTGGGCGTTGTCGTAATCGAAATTTGGCTGGCGGGCTGATTGGCAAAATTGTGATAGATCGTGCGTCCGGGGTAAATATAGCGTTCCAACTGCCCATTATGCCAGACCTGAATCTGTGCTGCAATGCTATCTCTATCGGTATCCTGCATCTCGATATTGCCGAGGAAAGTCAGTTGATAACCCGCGATATTCATGCTTTGGCCGGGCTTCAGCAAGGCATCCTGTTGTTGCTGAAAAAAATGTGAGCCAATAATGCCCACCGTCAGCGCGACCATGCCCAAGTGAACAATGTAGCCACCGTAGCGTTGGCGATAGCGACTAAAGAGCATCATGAGGGCAATTGGATAGGGTTCGCCGTGGCTATGGCGCACGCGCATACCACGCCAGAGTTCGTAAAAAATGGCGGTTGCCGTAAAGGCGCACAGCGCGAAACCGATATCAGCCAGCACACTTGTCACGCCAAAAAGCGGTAAAAGGGCCGCGCAGATTGCCGAAATGACCACTGGCACACTCAGGTTACGCCAAAGAGCATTCAACGCGGTGCGTCGCCATGCCAGCAGGGGACCTACACCCATAGCCAGCACCAAAACGCCAAGCAGCGGGCCATTGACATTCTCATAAAACGGCGGCCCAACCGTCATCTCCTGGTGTTGTACCACCGCCGTAATCAGCGGGAAGAGCGTACCCCAGAGCGTAGCAAAGGTGATGCCAATCAAAAGGAGATTGTTAAAGAGAAAAACACCCTCACGTGAGATAACCGAATGAAATTCCTGCTCAGGGCGCAAATTGGGCAAACGGAACACAAAGAGTAGCGTAGAAAACACAATGATAATGACCAGAAAGGTCAAGAAATAAGTTCCAATATCAGAATAGGCAAAAGAGTGAACAGAGCTGATTACACCGCTGCGCACCTCGAAAGTGCCAAAGATGGAGAGTGCGAACGAAGCCATCACCAGCACAAGATTCCAGACCTTGAGCATACCGCGCCGCTCCTGCACCATGGTCGAATGCAAAAAAGCGGTTGCCGTTAGCCAGGGCAAAAGAGCAGCGTTTTCAACTGGGTCCCAGCCCCAATAGCCTCCCCAGCCGAGTACATGATAGGCCCACCATGCGCCCAGCACCAAACCTGCCGTCTGAATTGACCAGGCCGCCAGCATCCAGCGGCGAATCGAGCGTAGCCACTCACTATTTAAGCGTCCAGTAACCATGGCCGCCACCGCAAAGGCATAGGGAACCGAAAAGCTCATAAAGCCCATCAATAACATCGGTGGATGAATCAGCATACCGGGATCGAGCAGGATAGGGTTCAAACCCACCCCATTTGGTGGAGCAACCGCAAGGCGCACGAATGGGCTGGAAACCGCGACCAACACAAGCAGGATGAAAGTCTCAATCACCATCAACGTCGCCATCACGTAAGGTACAAGAGCAACGGGAGCGCGCTTCGAGGACAAAACAAAAATGGCCGAGAAAATTGCCAGTGTCAGCCCCCAGTAGAGCAGCGATCCCTCCTGCCCACCATAAAAAGCCGAGGCCGTATAATACCAGGGCATTGTCAAACTGGAATGTTCGGCAACATAGCGCACACCAAAGTCGTGTGTGAGAAACGCTGCAATCAAGGCTGCCGAGGCCAGCATGAGAAAGAAGGCCACTGCAAGTACGGCATGTTTTGCGCTCTGCACCAATTGCGGCAACATGCGCACAGAGCCTAGAACAGCTGCAATCGTCGCGTAGAGCGCGATGACGAGTGCGAACATCAGGGATATGGTCCCCAAGTCTGAAAAATACACGGTTGTTCCCTAATTCTGTGTAGTTGGTGTCGCAGACTGAAATTTGGATGGGCACTTGGCGAGCAATGTTTGTGCTTGAAATGCTCCTTGCCCCGCGTAATGCCCCTCAACAACCACTTGAATGCCCGGACGGAAAATGTCAGGTACGACCCCTGTATAAGTCACAGGCATTGACTGCTTACCATCATTGATCACAAATGAGACACGATCTTGCTGATCGTTGCGCACAATCGACCCTTGTTGCACGACGCCAGCAACACGCACCGACTGCGTCATACAAGTCGCGCAATGCTGCAATTCCGAGACGGTCATATAATAGACCGCGTTGGCTTGCGTATTGGCATAGACGAGATAAAAGACCGCACCTACGATAGCAATGCCCGCGATCAGAAAACTCACAGGGAAACGCTTGCGGCGCGACTGTGGACGCTTCTCTTCAGTAGATTCGCGGTCATTCTTTGATATCGTCAAAGCAGGCTGCATGCTACAATCTCCATCAATGAGGCGCAACCGTCAACTCAAAAAGAATGTTGAGTAGCGCGCCAAGTACAAATACCACGATGCCCAGGGCTAGCATCAACTGCGGGGCCGCCTGCGAGAGGCGTGTGCGCTGCCTTGCCAGCCGCCGCACATTGCTTTGCCCTAGATATACTGCCAGCATAAAAAGGGCAAGGGCGCAGATGATTTTCAGCCCCAACACAAGCAGATAGGGCCAGCCAAGCGTCGTTTGTGTCAAGCGATCAAAGGCAAGATACACACCACTCAAGACCAATATGCCAAGGCAGACATTAACCATCTGCTGAAAAAGAGCCGCCACTTTCGCCGCCACTGCTGGTGCTGGGCCGCCCAAACGCAATGCCGGCTGCACCACGAGCAAGTACATCATGCTCCCACCCACCCAGGTAGCAGCGGAGAGCGTATGGGCTGTGCGTGCAATCAGACGCAACGTGAGCAGAAGAGCCATCGCTATGCCACTCCTACATTTTTGCCATCTCGGCCTGCAAGCCCTTGCTATCTAACGCTCCCGCCCATTTTGCTACCACAATGCCATTGCGATTAATAAACACTGTTTCAGGAAAACCTGTCACGCCATAGCTAATCGCGGTCGTGCCGGTGAGCGTGTCTTGCACATTGAGATAGGTAATCGCATATTTCTGGATAAAGGTGAGAGCATTGCCAGCACTCTCTTGCCCATCAATGCCGATCAGCGTCACCCCTTGCGCTTGCAACTGTGACCAGCTTTTCTGCATAAATGGGGCCTCCTGATTGCAGGGATCACACCACGAAGCCCAAAAATTTAGTATCACTGGCTTGCCTTTGAAAGCAACCAAGTGGACCGTCTTGCCCGAACCATTGAGCGCACTCAACGCAAAATCAGACATGGGCTTGCCGATCAGCGGACTGCTGATATCGCCAATGCCCAATAATGTACCAGCCGTCTGCGTTGAAGCTTGCTTCGCTGGTGTCAGCAGTTGCGTCCAGAGTAATACTAGCAAGGCAACATTGATGATACTGACGATAGTAAAGGTGATAATGCTGCGTTTACGTGATTTCTTGCGCTTCACAGGGGTCGCCACAGTCGCTTCCGCAGGAAATATAGATGCATCCGCGTTTGGCGTGCCCTTCGCGCCGTCCATGCTGTTGATACCGTTTATTTCCATAATTTCTCAAATTCCCGCATGGTAAATAACATCAGATTGATTATGACGCCTGAGCCTGATAGGCAACTTGCAGCCCACGTGATGTACCTTACAATACCCTAAACACACACGCATGCCACAACACAACGTTCTAGATATATTTATACCGCCCATTGACATCTCTCAACAACATCTCTGCAACTCACGAATAAATTAAGTAACTTAATGAGAGATTTTAGTGACAGGCAACGTATGTAATCTCGGAAACGTTGCTATTCGGCAGAAACAGAGCAATGTTGCAGTGTTGACAACGAATAACGTTAGCAGCTACACTGCTATCAATAGCGATGAAGCGTTTCCATGTAATGACGTACTTGCTTGCCCATTGTAGTAGCCCGAAGGAGTGCATAAAAGCATGCAGTATTTCTCTCCGTTACGCTGGTCACGTCGCACCATGACCACCATAGGCTTCTTCTTAATGGCCCTTGTAATGGTCGCGCCACTTTCAGCCTGTGGCTCTAGTTCGCCCTCTTCTGGTGGTGCGAGCAGTAGTGGCGGCGTTGTCAACCTGACCTTCTGGTCCTGGGTTCCCAACCTCAATACCTCTGTCGATCTATTTAACCAGACCCATCCCAACATTCATGTCAACTGGGTCTCCGTTCCCGCTGGCGCGAACGGCACCTATGCGAAGATGTTCACCGCGATCAAGGCTGGCAATGCACCAGACCTCGGTCAGGTCGAATATCAATTCCTGCCCACGTTCGAGGCAACTGGTGGCTTGCTTGATATGAGTCAGTATGGAGCAAGTTCAGTGCAGAGCCAGTTTGTGCCCTGGACCTGGAGCCAGAGCACACAAGGTAACGCGATCTATGCCATTCCGCAGGACACAGGTCCAATGGCCCTCTATTATCGCGCTGACCTCTTCAAAAAATACGGGCTGGCCGTTCCCACAACCTGGGATCAATTTGCCACGGATGCGGCCAAGTTGCACGCCGCTGATCCACAGGCATATATCACCGATTTCCCGCCGAAGGAAGCAGGCTGGTTCATTGGCCTGATCTGGCAGGCTGGCGGACGCTGGTTCCGTATCAACGGGCAATCCTGGCAAGTCGGTATTAATGATACCAACTCAAAACAGGTTGCGAACTACTGGCAGGGCTTGCTGGATAAGAAACTGGTGAAAACCGATCCCGACTTCTCGCAAGCATGGTACAACGATCTGCAAACAGGTCAGGTTGCCACCTGGATTTCGGCAGTCTGGGGCGCGAACACCATCCTTTCTAACGCACCTAAGACCTCTGGCGATTGGGCCGTTGCGCCAATGCCACAGTGGAGCGCGGGTCAGAACGTCGCGGGCAACTGGGGCGGCTCGACCACGGTTGTCTTCAAAAACAGCAAACACCCCAAAGAGGCGACCGAGTTCGCAACGTGGCTGAACACCAACACACAAAGCGTGACCGATATGGTCAATGGCGCGCAGCTGTATCCAGCGTTGACCTCGGCCCTTAGTACACCTGCCAGCTCTGCAGTTCAGACCTTCTATGGTGGACAAAACATTTTCGATGTCTTTAAAACGGCCTCGAACAATGTCGATGTCTCCTTCCAATGGGGTCCGACAATGAGTCAGGTCTTTACCGATCTAGGCGACAATTTTAGTAACGCTACCGATGGCAAGGCAACCCTGAGTTCTGGACTGGACGCCCTCCAATCGAGTACACTTCAGGGAATGAAGACGGCTGGCTTCTCTGTCACGGCGGCTGGCTCATAGTCCATCTATCACACCGTTTGCCCTCTACTCCTGATTGTGTGTCAGGAGTAGAGGGATTTCGCCATTCAAACCGTACCGCACACTGGTTATCCCTCGATTGCTTTACTTCATTACGCTGTTTTATTTCAGAGAGGATTTAAGACGTATGGCTCTAGAAACCACCCCATCGCAGGCGCAGATCGGGGCACTACCGGAAAAGGGACGGGCGCGCTATGGCCTACGCAAACGCTTCGCGCCGTATCTCTTTCTCGCGCCTTTCCTGCTCTTCTTCACGCTGTTTTTCCTCATCCCCATCTGTTATGCCATGTATCAGAGCTTATTCCGTTCGCAGCGCAGCGGATTGGGACTGGGAGCGCCCACAATTGTCTTTAATGGCCTGGGCAACTACGCGCAAGTTTTGACGGACAAAGATTTTTTTGCGGGCGTTGGCCGTATGCTTCTCTTTGGTATCGTACAAGTGCCTGTCATGCTGATTCTCGCCCTCATCCTCGCCCTGCTGCTTGATACCGCTACTGTGCGCCTAAAAGCATTCTTCCGTGTCGCCTTCTTTATTCCTTATGCAATTCCAGGCGTGGTTGCTGCGCTACTCTGGGGCTTTCTTTATGACCCGCAGCTTAGTCCAATTGTCAAAATCATTCATGCATTGGGAGCCACGCAGTTCGATTTTCTGGGACCAAATTCTGTGCTCTGGTCGATGGCAAATATCACCACCTGGGAGTATACTGGCTACAACATGCTGATCCTTTATGCCGCTCTACAGGCTGTACCAACCGAACTCTATGAGGCGGGGCGGATTGATGGTTGTACGGGCTTTGGCATTGCGCGCTATATCAAAGTGCCGCTGATCGCTCCCGCTCTTATTCTCACCTGTGTCCTCTCGATCATTGGCACGCTACAAATCTTCACGGAACCGCAAGTGCTATCCGTAATCTCAAACAACATCTCCAGCACGTTCACGCCCAACCTGTACGCTTACTTTACGGCCTTCAGCAATAACAACTACTACTATACCGCCGCGCTCTCCGTCGTGCTGGCAATCGTGACCTTCATTCTCTCGTTTGGCTTCTTACGGCTCACACAACGACAATCAGGAGTATAACGATATGGCAACAACGTCGCAGACGCTTGAAACATCTATCGCCCAGGCCCAACGTAAGACGAAACGGGGCAGGTTTAACACGAGCAACGTACTCATCATGGCCGTGCTTTTCGTCATCTCGATCTACTTCCTCTTGCCCATTTACTGGCTGTTCATCTCTTCCACCAAAACATCGGCAGACCTGTTTGGCACATTTGGTTTGTGGGTCGCCCCAACCTGGAACCTGTGGAATAACCTCTACAACGTCTTCACATACCAGAATGGCGTCTACCTGCTGTGGTTGTGGAACTCGTTCTTTTACGCTATTGTCAGTGCCACACTTGGAACACTTTTCTCGGCAATGGCAGGCTATGCACTGGCAAAATTCACGTTTCGCGGCCGTGATCTGATCTTCTCGATTATTCTGGGGGCCATTCTTGTGCCCGCACCCGCTCTAGTGCTGCCATTATATCTACTGATGAGTGGTTTACAGTTAACGAACACGATATGGGCGATTATCTTGCCCAGCATCATTAGCCCGTTTGGAGTCTATCTCTCGCGTATCTACGCCGCTTCGTCCATACCCGATGCCCTGCTGGATGCCGCGCGCGTTGACGGTGCTGGTGAACTTCGCACCTTCATGACCATTGTGCTACGCATCCTGTCACCCGCTCTGGTCACAGTCTTCCTATTCCAATTCGTGGCCGTGTGGACGAACTTCTTCCTGCAATATGTGATGGTAAGTGACCCAAACCTGTATCCTGTCACAGTCGGACTACAGGTGTGGAACACCTCGTATACCAGCGGAGGTGCGCAACAGTTTGTCTATAGCCTGATTGTCACTGGCTCGTTGATCTCCGTGCTACCCCTGATTATCGGCTTCCTGCTCTTGCAACGCTACTGGCGTAACGGTCTCACGCTCGGCAGTGTTGTAGGTTAACGCGAGCCAAAGAGAGGACAACGTTACAGGTTTGTAACCGCGTCCTCTCTTTCACTCAGCGCGCATCTACTGTTTTCCAGCGCGTGAGAACACGATCTAGCTGACTAAAAATTGCGCGCGCGACGATTAAAAAGAAGAGTAGACGCCGCATGGGCAAGAGTTGCTCCATCTGCGCAATACCAACCGCCTTCCTCAAAAACCCTTTTTGCCTGACCGTCCTTTCAACTACTGCGATAACCAGTAGCCGTATCAACGCCCTTGTCACCTTTTTATTGGAAAGAAGAGCGCGTACCAGACGTGAGCTTATAAAAGACATCTACCTGCTTCCTTTTGTTTGCCTTGCATAGACTGCCCTTTCATTCGTATAGAGACACAAAACTACTTTGTGCATATCATTAAGGGCACGTATAGCAGACAATAAGCGTGACACAAGCCTCTCGCAGTGATGCCTATGGACCTGTTCAGTATTTTGTCAGGAGAGTAGGCGGCCTTCAAGGGAGGATGAGGGGAGAGACTGCGTCCCCAAGGTCCAGAGCAGGAGAGCCAGCACAACAATTAGGAGACCTACCACGATAAAAAAGACGTTCAGCATCATGCCAATACAGGCCAACAGGAGGCCAGCCGCGGTCACAACGGGCCAGATACTGGCGGGAGCATGGGTGGCAGTATACGTTGCCAGGAGAGCCTCTTCAGCCTTTGCAATACGCGCTTCCTCCTGTGCGACCTGTGCTTTCAGCAGTTGTGTAATGGTAGACTGCAAAACACGCGCATCAAAAGGTTTGGAGAGATAGAGAATTTGAGCGGCAGATGTTGGTACATGCTCTCTATTCCCCATAGGAGCAGCAATAACAGGAGCATTTTCCCAGGAGAGAACTACGATAGGAATATGGGCAAACAGTGGATAGGCACGCGCCGCCTCGATCAATGACCAGTTCGATTGAGTGCCCATATCAACATCCAGAATCAACAGCTCCGGCTGAGGAAGATCGCGTGCGGCTATTTCAAGTGGTGATTGAGCATCGACTACACGCATTTCGTGCTGCCGTAAGCCAAGCGTGATAATCCAGCGAAGAGCCGCATCGGCCTCTATCAGAAGAATAGTGTGTTGCTGTCCCTGCGCCATCTGGCATCGCTCCGTATGTTTTATCGTTGTTCATTCAGGTCTGTCACAGTATGTACTATAGAATATAAGGGTAGCACATTACGGATAGTTAAAAATGAGTGCGCTATTCCTTACAAAAACCTGAATATCCGTAGGGTGTTTCCCGTAGGGTGTGCAATGACAAGCAGGTAATCAGAGCTTCGCGAGTTTATAGCCCACGTTAGGAACAGTCAGAACGTAGGTAGGATGGCGGGTATCGGCATCTATTTTGCGGCGTAAACGACTGATATAGACCCAAATAAAGTCGATATCGCGGTGATATTCTGGTCCCCAGACCTTTTCGAGCAGGAGTTCGTGTGTCACCACCATGCCTACGTTTTGCGCCAACACTGAGAGCAATTTATACTCTGTACGACTGAGCTGAACAGGACGCCCTTGCATTGTCACACTATGTTGGGCATAATCAATTGTCAGGTTACCCGTTGTAAACAGGCTTTGCGTGACACTCTGCTCAATGGTTGCTGGTTGGCGGCGCAACAGCGCGCGCACCCTGGCAAGCAATTCTTTCATCCCAAAAGGTTTCATGACAAGATCATCGCAGCCCAGATCGAGCAATTGCACACGTGTGTCTTCATCACATTCCTCACAGAGCATCAAAACAGGGATTGGCGAGAAATCGCGCAGACGTTGTAAAAGCTCAACGCCGCTCATATCACTTAGCTGCGTCGAAAGCAGTATGATATCTGGCTCTTCCAGGTCTAACTGCCGCAAGAATTGTACGCCGTGGCTGACGGCCTGCACGCGGTAGCGTTGCTCTTCCAAGTTAGCACGTAGATAACGAGTCAAGCGGACATCACTTTCAGCGAGCAGAACGCGCATACGTTGATCCTGCTTGAGTGACTTGAGTGAAGTAGAGCGCACACCGTCGCGGCGTCCTACTTGTGGAGCGGCAGTCAGATCATTCGTGCCAACGGAAGCCATGAATTTCTGCATTTCAGCTGGAATAGATGGCACAAGAGGAAGGGTAAAATAAAAGATTGCCCCCTGACCGGGACCGAGCGAGTCGGCCCAGATGCGTCCACCATGGGCTTCAATAGTGGCACGAGCTGCTGCCAGACCAAGCCCACTTCCTGCTTGATTTTCTGCACCCTGTGAGACGCGGTAGAAACGGTCAAAGATACGATCCAGGTGTTCAGAAGCAATGCCGACCCCCTCATCGCTAATACTAGCACGCATCTCAACATCAGTGGCTTCAACGCGCAGTGTAATGTGTTTGCCAAACGGTGAATAGGTCACGGCATTGGAAAGCAGGTGGTTGATGGCCTGCTCGACACGCATGATATCACAGACAAGGGCTGGCAGCTCAGGAGTAACTTGTAGGACAAAAAAATGACGGGGGGCCTGCTTACGCCAGCGTTCAAGCAGTTGCTCCAGAATTTCGGGCAGATAGACTTGCGAAAAACGCAGCATCTGTGTACCAGCATCTAGACGCCAAACATCTAGCAAGGTATTGAGAATATCATAGAGACGATCAGATTGCGTATCAATCATCTGGAGCATCTCACGCTGCATGGCGGGTTCCCAACGTGCAGAGCCACCCAAGAGCGTTGTAGCACAGCCTTTGATAATTGCCAGTGGGGTCTTCAGTTCATGGGCCGCCAGGGACAATGTTTCCGTGCGCACCTCTCTGGCAGAGTGTTCAAGGGTGATATCATCAAAGAGCAGACCACGCCCCAGGGCTACTCCATGCTCGTCACGCACCGGAAAGGAATGCACGCGCAACCAGCGCACAGCAGCGTCGGCCAGGGCAAGCTCTGTCGAAGCTTCTCGTGTCGGTTGTGCCCAAAGTCGATCTAACTCTTGCTGTGCACTGAGCGGGTCTGCGGCCAATGTGAGCAGGTGCTGACGCACATCGAAGAGTTGCCCGTCAACAAGCATCTGTGTGTGCAAATTGAGTAGACGCTGTGCGCTAGGATTGCTATAGGTGAGATGCTCTTGTTTGCCCAACAATATAAAGCCACAACGCATATTTGTTGCCACCTCGGTGAGTACGTGGTAGCTCGGCATAAAGCCCACTGGTACAGCATCCGGTATCGATGCAGACGAGTGAGATATATCACGTGAGGCCTTATGGGATGAGGCAGCATGACGTGGTGGATCGTTTTTAGCGCACCAGGCGTCTTGCTCGTTTTTTTTCTCTCCGCTCGCGGAGTCCATGCAGGCGACCCTTTCCGTCTCAACGTCTCTTGGTTGCCCGGTCCATTGAACGAGTTGAGCCAACCTTGACCGGCCTATTCCTATTCTAGCGCAACCGTCAAGGTCAAACGTGCGGATGTGACACATCTGGGTGAGAGGGCACGGTAGACGCGAGGCAGCACGCCCCTACTGCATGCCCGCAACGATGAGAATTAAGACGAGATGCAGAATCATCGCGATGAAAAAAAGGACGGCGATAAAAACAATCCATTTGCGATCATTGACAAAAGTGCGCACGCGGGTAGGGTAGGCTTGCGGCCAACGTTCTGATGCAACTAAGCCCATTGCAATGCGCAGACGCAAGGGAGAACGCACAGGAGAGCGACGTGTCTCTTCTAGCAGGGCGCGATAACAGGCCTGACATAACGTCCATGAAAGACGCGGCTCCGGCACTCCTTCCGGCTCCATCAAATGGACAGGGTTAACCCAGATACGCGAGGTGCATACTGAGCAGCGTGTGATGCTTCGTTTTTTTGAGTGCAGCGGTTTCTCGTGACGAATAGCAATCACAGAACCTTTTCCTCGCATCGCCTCTTTCATCTGACCTGCCCTTTCTGTCTCCACAGTTTTCGGTATTTCAGATCGTTCATGTGATATCCCTACGCCAAATAATGTGTACAACAAATAGACTGACGGAGTTTGCCATGCTTTCTATTGTACCATATTCTTGTGCAAAATATGTTCACGTCTCACAGACAAGCGTTCACTATACAAGATGCCACCATGAGCAAAGACGGGTACACAGTAGGAAGAAAGAAGGTGGATGGGATCACAGCACTGCGCACAGGTATGATCCCACTTGCTTTGGCTTAACCACGCAACAGTGGCAGCAGATAAACGGTGCTGAACACCACGACCCAGACGAGGTCAACGAAGTGCCAGTACATTTCGCCCGCCTCGACAGCAAAATGCTTGTGTTTGCTAAAATCACCACGCAACGCACGAATCAGGCAGATCAACAGGAATAGCACGCCAATGGTGACGTGCAGGCCGTGAAAGCCCGTCAGCGTGAAGAAGGCCGAGCCAAAGGTTTTATACTGAATAGTAAAGCCCTGGCTGAATAGACCGCTATATTCATACAGCTGCCCACCCAGGAAGATCACACCCATTATAATTGTGCCGAGCAGCCCAAGTACTAGACCGTTTTTGTTACCCTTCGCGATACTTGCCCCCGCATAGCGAATCGGAAGACTGCTTAATAGCAAAATACCCGTGTTAATCGCGGGATATAGAATTTCCAGATGCCCACCTGACGGCAAGGTCCAGGACCCATTGCGAATCTCCAAGTAGAGATACGCCGCGATCAGGTTTGCAAAGATCAGTGCCTCAGAAGAGATGAAGAAAATCATGCCCCACCAGTTGATACTATGACCTACCTCACCGCCCTCTTCGAGAATGCTGACCTGCTCACCATGAGCCGAACTCATATTTGTGACTCCCTATCATTCAGGCACGCTCGCCATCCCTATCAAAGTGCCATGGCGAGCGCGCGCCAGCTTTTATCGACGTTCCAACGCCCAACCGATAGCACTAGCAACAACCAAAAATGTGCCAATGCCCATGATAATCGGGTTGCCAATAGCGCCGTAAAGAAACACCACGATGGCAAAGGCCAGAGCTAGCGGCCAATAGCTTGCACGCGGGCTAATTGCTTCCAGGTCGGCTTCATTCACCTGCTTGACGACTCGCCGCCTCGCCTTCCGCTTGGGCATGGGGGGCGTCTCATCTTGGATCGGGAGCATGTTGGCAGTGACATTCGCTTCCCTGACTGCATCACCTTGCTGTTGTTCGATTTTTTCTTTTTGCTCTTGAGACACGCTCTAACCTCTTCTAAGATCCATTAGGATCGAATCGCTCGCTTCCTACGCTGTCGCTACCGATCTCCATCTCCGGCATAGCAGCGCAGTTCAAGCCACGTGCTATGCCCTATGGAGCTGTATGGCATTAATGCGTGACTGATTTCCAGTCAGCGATTTCAGGGTACTTTTTGTCATAGAATGGGCGACGACTGCGTACAACAGGAATGCTCAAAAAGTTGTACTTCTTTGGAGGAGAAGTGGTATCCCACTCCAGCGTGAAGGCATCCCAGGGATCATCACCGGCCTTCTCACCATTGCGCAGGCTCAGCACAAAATTTGTCAAGAAGACGATCACACCCAGCGCGATGATGAACGCACCAATAGTGGAGAGCAGGTTCAGTTCACTCCAACCCAGACCACTCGGATAAGTGTAGATGCGGCGCGGCATACCAAACAGACCGAGCAGATGCATGGGGAAGAAGGCCAGATTGAGGCCGATAATCATCAACCAAAATTGGACCTGTCCCAGGCGTTCATTCAAGAATTTGCCCGTCATCTTAGGGAACCAGTAGTAGACACCCGCAAAGATCGCCAGCGCGCTGCCACCAAACAAGACATAGTGAATATGGGCAACGACGAAGTAGCTATCTGTGACCTGATAATCAAACGGCACAACGGCCAATGCAGCACCGTTCAAGCCGCCGATGAGGAACATCGCAATGAAACCGAGGGCAAAAAGCATCGGCACTTTGAAACTGATTTTACCACCATAGATGGTCGCAACCCAGTTGAAGATTTTCACAGCCGTTGGGATAGCGATCAACGTCGTGCTGGTAGCAAAGAAAGCTTGCGCTAGCGGCGGCAGACCGACGGCAAACATGTGGTGCGCCCACACCGTGAAGCTCAGGAAGCCAATCGCCACACCAGACCATGCAATAAATGTGTAGCCGAAAATAGGCTTGCGCGAAAAGACAGGCAGCACTTCAGAGATGATACCAAAGGCTGGCAAGATCAGAATGTACACCTCTGGATGCCCAAAAGACCAGAAGAGGTGCTGCCAGAGCAGTGGGTCACCGCCCGAGGCATACTGATAGAAGTGCGTGCCAAGATGGCGATCCAGCAGCAGCAACACACTGGCTGAGGTTATGCTCGGTAGCGCGAAGAGCAACAAGAATGACGTTACAAGCGTCATCCAGGTGAAGAGTGGCATACGGTTGATGCTCATGCCCGGGGCGCGCAACTTGAGGATCGTGACCACGAAGTTGACGGAGCCGGCAATCGATGAGATACCGAGCATCAAAACACCCAAAACCCAGAAGTCCGCATTCATGCCCGGCGTACAGATATAGGCGTGAACACCGCAACCTGTCGCAGTCTCGCTCAATGGAGCATACATAAACCAACCGCCATTGGGAGCCGCTCCAAAGGCAAAGCTGGCTTGTAGGAAAACGCCCCCGAAGAAGAGACCCCAGTAGCCGAACGAGTTCAGGCGTGGGAAAGCCATGTCACGCGCCCCAATCATGAGCGGCACAACATAGTTACCAAAACCGACTAGCACGGGAATGACGAATAAAAAGATCATCGTCGTCCCATGCATCGTAAAGACCGAATTGTATTCCTCTGGAGTCAACACTTGACCATGCGGCACGGCCAACTGGGTTCGGATGAGTAAAGCCTCCATACCGCCCACGAGAAAGAAGAAAAAGCCGGTCAGTACATACATAATACCAAGCTTTTTGTGGTCGGTAGTCGTGATCCACTCACCAACATACGTTTCGCTAAAACGCTTACGGCGTACTAGCGTAGTGGTGGTATCAATAACTTGGGTTGCCATTGGGCAATTCCTCCAATGTCTATACTTGCCTCATAGATAAGACAAGGTAGATGGGCCAGGAATAGTGCGCGAACAGAACACGTATTCGCGAACACACTACTTGAGACTCTCCAGATACGCCACCAGCGACGTGACCTGATCGGGTGTAAGATTCACAACCATATCGTTGCCCGGCTTAATACCTTGCGGATTACTCAGCCATTGGGCCAGATTGCAGCTCTTGAGTAGTTGAGCATAGGTCTGCGTTTCCGGCTGACAGCTTGGCGAGTTATTTGTCAACACACCGCCAGCGATCAGTGGGCGGGAACCAAAGTGCGTCAAGTTCGGGCCAATCTTACACTGTTCGGCATCCGTTGGGAGCGCAGTTGTGCTGGCACAGGAGACCGATGGGTCATAGTAATTCTTGACGTTCACGCCGTAGATACCATGGCAGCCCACGCACACGCCATTGAAGACTTGCTCGCCTTTCGCCGCCAGTGAACCGGGAGCTGGCGTGACGGCTGTCTGCTGCTGCGTTGTGACCCATGTGTTGAACTCATCGGGATTGGAAACGACCACGTTAAATTCCATATTCCCGTGCTGCGTTCCACAGAATTCAGCACACTCGCCAACATAGGTTCCCGTGTGGTCTGCCTTAAACCATTTCTGGTTATTATGACCTGGGATCACGTCTGTCTTACCCGTGAGAGCTGGAATCCAAAAACTGTGAATAACATTGTTAGAAAATTCAGTGACATGGATAACTGTGTTTACGGGCGCATACAACGTATCAGCCGTCGTAATATTGTACTTGGGATAATAAAACTCCCACCACCACTGGTGTCCCACCGCCTCTACCTCAACGGTTGTGCCTGCCGGTTGAGCGGCGACCGCGAAGAGAGTCTGAATGGTAAAGCCCAATACGATAAAGAGAACAAGGGCGGGAACTACTGTCCAGATCACTTCGATGGTTAGATTGCCATGAACTTGCTTGGGATTCGCCATACCAGGACGCTCTCGATAACGAATGATCGACCAGATCAATGCGCCCTCAACGGCAACGAAGATAAATGTTGCAATTCCCAGAATAACATAGAACAGGCCTCGCTCCTGATTCGCCACCGGCCCTGCGGTATTGAGGATCGAGGCATTTCCGCCACATGCGGATAGTAGGATCGAAGCCATCAACAGGCCAGTTACACCAACCAGCCAACGTTTCGGCTTACGAAATAGAGGCATCCTCACGTCTAAATCTCCTAAAACATGTCTTTTGACGATGGACGATGATGTCTGCGCAGGTGACATTCTTTTCCACTGTACGCCCTAGTGTAATAGTTGATCCTGAACAGCGGCTTGCAAGTTGCGCAAGAGACCTTACAAGAACCTGAATAAATTTATTGGGTACGATGAGACACCAGTGATCGATCACCCCTGCCCTATACTATACCAGTGTCATCATGAGCATACAAGCCCGGACAAAATACGGCGGACCAATTGCAGTCCATTGACGCATGTACGCGGCAGTGTTACCATATGGCTACTATAGCATCTTTATTTTGCTCCCTACATAAAAAGGCAGACAAGGACGTATCCTATGCATCATTATGCTCGTTCCAGCAACGAGGTTCTGCGCAAACGGGGCTATCGCCTCACGCCGCAACGTCATATGATTTTAAGTGTCATTCAGGAAGCTCACGAACATCTGAGTATCGACCAGATTACAGAGCGTGTGCAGCAACGCAACCCCTATGTCAGTCTCTCAACCGTCTATCGCACATTGGAGCTATTGCGCGAATTAGGTCTTGTGCGCGAAAACCATCTTCTCGGCGAGCAATCACACTACGAAGCAGTTGATAGCCAGGCCCATCACCACCTTGTCTGTCGCCATTGCCGTGCTACCATCCATCTTGATGATGCCCTCTTGGGTAACCTGCATGAACAGCTTCAGACGCAGTATCACTTTCACCAGATGACACTCGATCTGGTGGCAGCCGGCTATTGCGAAACCTGCTGGCAACAGCAGCAACAAAGTGAGCAGGTTTCCGAGAACACAGCCGCACTGTCCGAAGAACCTAGCGAAGAACCTAGCAAGGAGCAATAGCCTTTTTGGGATATCCAATTGTATAAAAAGATGCAATGCTTTATATTGAAAACGATTGATTCGCTGCTCAGCATTTTGCCTTATGCCATTGCACACATCTTTCCATTGTCTTCTTTACAGAAGGAGTTGCTATGCCAGACCAACAAGCGGATACGCAACCTCAGGGCGAGGGACGCCTGGTATTGCCCGCCCCAACAGCAGACCCCCCCCCGGCACAAAATCATGGAACGGTCATGATGCCGCAACCCCTAGCTGGAACGCCCCCACG
>VFSW01006019.1_pt1 | contig 17872 bp, 25 predicted proteins | sample 5358111 | NCBI WGS metagenome assembly VFSW01 (sample SAMN11554181, study PRJNA540505) | mine drainage metagenome | isolation source: sediment from site ElyBrook_90M | place: USA: Ely Copper Mine, Vershire, VT | collected 2017
ATATAAAACTTTTACTCAGACTTTAATTTGCCAACTTGCTCCTTTCCCATCTGATCTTTCTGAACTAGGACTACGTTGTACTATCAGTGCTTCTGCCATGCTTGTAAATGAGGATCAGGGTTTTAATTTTGTTAAACTTATAATATAAAAAGTACTTGTAAAGTACTGAAAAAGGTGGTATTATCAGTCCATGATTACTCAACAAGCACAAATAAAGATTAATTTGCCCTTAGCACTTAAAGAATATTTGGAAAGCAAAGCAAATAAGTTTGGCATGCCAATTGCGGGCTATATTAAACATCTCATTTTAAAAGATGTTGATACCATGGACTATCCTACGTACAAAGCATCTGCAAAAACAGAAGAAGCATACAAAAAAGCAAAGGATGAGGAGAAAAATGGGAAACTTATATCAGTCAGCGATATCGATAATTACTTTGATAATCTATAGTATGTATGGAATTTTCACTTACTACCGAGGTACAAAAACAAATTCAAATCATTAAGACCAAAAATCCTGAAATATTTAGGAAAATTCAGAAGCAACTTTCCATATTTAAAGCGAATCATTTCCACCCCTCCCTGCGAAACCATAAGCTCCAAGGCAACTTAGAAAAAAGTTGGAGCATTTCTATTAATGGGAATCTTCGCCTGCTGTACTACATAAGCAATAATAAGGCTGTATTTTTTATCATTGGAAATCATGATGAAGTATATAGGAAGTAGGCTCTCACTTCTTCCAATCTCCGCAACATCATGAGTTTAGGTTGATAGAATAGGCTAAATAGTTGTAAAAAGAGGTTAAGCTCAAGGACAAAAGTGTAAAAATACTTTACCTATTTTCGCTTCTTCGTGCAGCTTTCCGTTCAGCGTCTCTCTTTTTAGCTTTCCGTTTATATTCTTCCTCAGGTTTTCTCATCGCGGTTGCCATATCTGCATCCGAAAGTAGACGTTTCCCGCCGAAAGCAGAATCCCCACGTGCTCTCCTCACTGCATCCTCAGCAGGACCCATGGCTCTTCCAATGTGCGTATCGGCATGACGGTCTCTTGCTTCACCAGCATATGTATATTCTGCTCGATCAAGCGTCCTCACAACTTGACGAAGTTTTACCATTTCTCTAATTCTTTCACTAAAGTTACTCATCGAAACTTATAATACTCTCTCTCTTGAGAAATCAACGGGCAAAATGAGGCTAAATTTCAGGTTTAGTTTGCAAACACAGCAGAAACCATGTTCTTATTTCTCCAATCCCTGCAGTAAAATATGAGCACACTAATAAGATCAGACTAAATATCCTCAACTTATTATTACACTTAGCTTCTTATTTTCTTTTTTGCACGCCTGCCTACGTTGATATTACGAGGCGCGACAGATAAAATTGCCGCTGAATATCCTAATGCAAATCCTGGAAGTATAAATGCTAACCCTAAAGCAACTGCCTCAAGTCCTGCCCCCAGAGCTATTCCGAGAATAAGCAGAATACCAATGCGAAGAAATACATGAGTCTGGAAAAAAGTAAAAAGTGGATTTTCTGGACTAGTAGCACTAATATCTAGAATCAGGGTATGATTTCTTTTGCAATTGCCTCCATAGCCTGATGTGCTCCCATTCCTTCTGTTGGAGATACAGAAGCCTCAGTTAGATCAACTGTCTTATCGCGATAAGATAAAGTTCTATGAGCTGTTCCTTCCTCGTCGGTGGATGATAATCCTAACCTCACGGCTCTATCATCATCGGCAAAGAGTCCCTGAACGTCATGCCTTCGAAGCCACTCCTTTGCTTGGACAACATCTCCCGCAGTAAGATTTGTTGTCTCAGTGTCAATTCTTATTACTCTCCCTCCCTGTGCAAAGAGTATTGCTCCATTTCTTTGTCCTTCTCCTGCATCCCATGAGCCAACAGTTGCAACTCCCAGCTCTTCAGCTCGGTTCACATAATCTGTTTCCGTAGCAAAGCGTGGATTTCTTGAAACGACAGAGTAGAGGAGGGGAGCTACTGCAACTCCACTATCTACTCCAATTCGTTCAAAGGCTCTTTGGACACCTTGAGGATCCTCTGGCAAACCCTGCCTGTTTACGGCACCTAATAGTGCACGCGAGACCGCATTAGCTCGAGTCCGACCGAGGGTAAGTCGACCTTCTTCTTGCCCTGTCCAGTGATAACCCACATCAATTTTTTGTGTCCTTCCTTGCTTCCCTTGACGTTCAATTGCTGCAAAATTGAGAATAACACCTTGATGAGGAAAGAATGCACTTTCCACATCGGGAAGTGACTCTCTCTTGCTTCTTAGGGAATGTACTATGTCGGAAAGTAATCGAGGCGAAGAATCTGATCTTGGTGCTCTTTCTTGTCTTGCTGGTCCTTCTGAGCGAGGAAGAGATGTTGGTGTTGATGCTTCTGGCATACCTATGATCAGAGTAACAAATATACTTGATATTTGTCAAAGAGGGATTTTCTTAAGGGATATCTTCATAATGGATTCGTAAGTCTCTTTTTCGTTTTAATTTTTTCGTATCAATCGCATATGATTTTTTGCCTAATTATGCTGTTTTAAGATTATGGGTATTAGCTATGTATAGCATCTTGCTCTGCAGTAGTTGGTATGAGATCATATTACTTTTCCTATTGTGTTCACTTCTGTTATATATACCTTTGGAGACAGTATAAAGAAACTACTTATTTTGAGCAGTCCTAATAAATCTTCTTATGCTCTTAACTGCAGGGAATGCGCTTACTGCTGACAATCCCTCCAATGTTGTCACTACTGCTGGCTTTATCCAATCGAGATGTTCAGTGTAGTAATCAATTCTCGTACCTGGACCAGGAGGTAAAGGTGTTCCGTATGCGTTAAAATTTGGTCCACCGTACATAGTCGCGCCAAGTATAGTTATATGATCAAATACACCTGACTTATATGCTACATATCCTAAAGCTGCAGACGCCAGAGTCCCTCCAACCCATGCCAATGCTTTTCCACCAGACTCTCTCAAAGCTCTTTTATGAGTTGCCATTTGTTCGTTTCTCAATATTGCTGCATCTTCCACTGTTTGAGCAGCTGTAGCACTATTTTCCTGAAGTGGTTCTGGAGGAAGAACCTGTGCTGCATCTTCCACTAATGCTTGATGTTTTTCAACTACCATAAGTGAGAACAAGTATAGCAAATTCTATAGGACTTTTCAAGGTGCTGTACTGGATTTCGTACATTCCTGATTTTTTTTTGGAGTGGAAGGAGATAAAAACCCCTCGACCCTACGGTCAGCGATCTACGTGGGGAAGGTTAGAAATGGCTTTCAGCCTCTCTTTGTCTTCTTGGACTTCATTGTTGTCTTCATAATGCTTTTTCGAATGTAATCGATGACCCTCCAAATTCTGGCACCTTTTCTCCCTTCTTCACATTCTCAAGGATTTCTTGTTTCATCTCGTGGACTGTTCCAAATTTTAAAATACATCAAGTCCTTGAATTTTGGTCTATTTATCTAAACTCAGCGTGTGTTATATGCGATACGAATTATTGAGTATTCCGGAATACTATTTCTGTTCCTTGCTCTTGCACGAGATATGGGGCAATAGAGCTGACTAAAAGTAAAAAATAAATAAAATTTTATAACTGTAGAATGGTTTAAAACAATGCATATCTAAGATGTATGAAGAATGAAGAATGAAGAATTAAGAAAAAAGAAGAAATTTTATTCTCGTGTTGTTCTTCGGACTATATCACGTGCTTCCAGTAGTCTGTAGAATCTTGCATGTTCTCGATTTTTATCACTCTGAGTGACACCTTCTCTCTCCAAATACGTATGACTATGTTCTTTAAACTTAGGTAACATACTTTGACTTTTGAGAGATGACTGATCCAACTTTCTATCCAGATGCCTTAGATACCACCTTCGTACCGCTTTAACTGGAATGCGACTAACAGCCTCTGCTACAGGATGGGCATATGGATTTCTTGACGTTTCTTGTCTTGGCATGTATTCATGCTAGCATAAGCCTATAGCATTTGTCAAGGGGTAATTTGAAGGAGATAGCCTGGAGTCTTTTTGAATGCCATAATTTTTGGACGTATTACTGAGGATGGATATGACAAATTCTTTCAGTCGTTCAATGAAAAAAAGGTAGAACTTGAGACACGATTGGCACTTCTTAATGAAGCAGAAGATAACTTCTACATTACAGCAAAATACTTACTAGATATAGCTAATCGCGCATATGACTTATTTGTCCGTTCTGAAGTTGAAAAAAGAAGGCAATTATTGAAGCTGACACTTCAGAACCTAAGACTAGAAGCTAAATTGGTGTGATATGACGCTCTAAAGCCCTTTGATACAATCTTAAATTACAACGATAATCAACCTGGGCTCCTGGCAAAGGACATATCCTCTTATCTCATTCTGGACAAGCGAGAGTCCTAAGCAGTATAAATAATGAACATGAAACTTCAAACACCAGTTTTAGATGCAGGGAAGCTTTTTTCAAATTATGCAAAACGCTTAGAAAAATTAGAAATCACAACGTTGAAAGATTTTCTATACCATTTGCCCACTCGTTATGATGATTATTCACACGTCATCGCGATAGCAAATAGCAAGCCAGGAGAAGTCGTAACCATTCAAGGCACAATTACCGAAATTACTAATACATATACTAGGTCCCGTAAGCAAGTTCAAAGAGCAACAGTGACTGATGAAACAGGAACTCTATCTGTCATTTGGTTTAATCAGCCATATATTACAAAAACACTCCCATTTGGCACCCGGGTTGCATTGTCAGGAAGAATAGAGAGCAATAATGGAGCTCCAACATTTGCTGCGCCTGACTTTGAAATTATTCCAGAAAGCGGACACACTATTCACACCGGACGCCTCGTTCCAATCTATCCTGAAACTGCTGGGGTATCCTCAAAATGGCTACGACGCCAAGTGGACAAATTACTCCAAACAAGCTACGAACTCACTGAATTTTTGCCTGAAGAATCAGTGAAACGTCTAAATCTCATGAATTTTGAGCAAGCAATACATCAGATTCATTTTCCTACTTCAATTGAGTCAGCAGAGAAGGCAAGAGAAAGACTGGGATTTGACGAGATATTTCTTCTGCAACTTGCAAATAGAAAACGAAAAGCTGAATGGCAAAAAAACGTTTTGGGACACGTATTTTCTATAGAGAACTTTCAGAAAGAAATTGACAAATTTTGGGAGAATTTGCCATTTGAGCCAACAGGTGCACAGCGAAGGGCAATTCACGAAATCTTTACCGATCTCACCTCATCCCATGCAATGAACAGGCTTTTAGAAGGAGATGTGGGAAGTGGTAAAACGGTTGTTGCTGCAATTGCTATGTATCTGTCATTTCTCAACAGCTTCCAATCTGTCCTCATGGCACCGACAGAAATTCTCGCAAATCAACACTATCAAACCATTAAAAACATACTTGAGCCACTTCACGTGAAGATCGGACTTGCAACGGGGAGTAAAAAACTTCAACTGGATACATTTGACATTCTTGTCGGCACCCATGCAGTTCTTTCGAATACCATACAGTATGATCGACTTGGACTGGTAATTATTGATGAACAACATCGGTTTGGCGTAGCGCAAAGGTCAATTATCAGAGGCAAGGGAGATAATCCGCATGTTCTCACCATGACCGCTACTCCAATCCCACGCACTGTTGCACTTACTGTCTACGGGGACCTTGAGTTGTCTGTATTAGACGAGATGCCAAAGGGACGAGCAGAGATTAAGACTTGGCTTGTCCCCAATGTCAAACGGAATGCTGGATATCAGTGGATTGAAGAAAAAATGAGAAAAGGTGACCAGGCATTCATTGTCTGCCCTTTTATCGAAGAGTCTGAATCACTCACCACAATAAAAGCAGCATCTAGTGAATTTGATAGGCTTAAAAAGTCTGTTTTTCCCGATCTCAAACTTGGACTACTTCATGGCAAAATGCGACCAAAGGAAAAGGAGAGTATATTGGAAAGCTTCCGAGCAGGTGAGATAGATATTCTTGTTGCAACACCCGTTGTTGAGGTTGGTATCGATATACCGAATGCAACCATCATTCTTATCGAAGCTGCAGAACGCTTTGGCTTGTCTCAATTACATCAGCTTAGAGGCCGTGTTGGAAGGGGAGATCAACAATCATTTTGCCTTCTTTTTACCGAAAATGCTAACCCGCAGACAACAGAGCGCCTCAAATCGCTCGAACATATCCATAACGGTGCAGAACTAGCAGAGCTCGATTTGAAACTTCGCGGAGCAGGCGAACTGTATGGTACACTCCAACATGGTAGAAAATGGCTTAAGATAGCTTCATTTTCAGACACGCTCCTTCTTGAGAAAGCGAAACAGGAGGCAGGAAAACTTTTTCCGAAGCTTTCACAATTGCCCCTACTTAAACAGAAGATTGCCGAAGAAACAATCTCTTCTGTAAGCCCTGACTAAATCCTTGCAAATTCATGAATTTTACCCTATAATGCTTATCTATGAGCGCTTTGGAAAAACTAGAAAAAGTTATTGGTCCGCTCAGTATGCCTGAGAAAGTCCCCGATACAACAGACATTCCTCGACTACAAGCATATCTAGACAAATTAAGACAAGAAAAACGTGCACATCAACGATATGGTTTTGCCTATGCTACCCCTGCACTTCTATCGCTTGGCGCGCTACTTATAAATCCATTTATCCTCCATGAGCCTGCATTTTTTGCGTATGCTGAAGGTATTCTTGCATCTCTCACAGTGGGTCCATCAATATATCATGGCATTGCATTATTTGTTGGAGAGGACCGTGCGACCGAAGTAGGACGCAGAGTACGGAGTCCACGACGAGGAAGGCAATAGTTTTTAAGGCGACCACAGCCACTTGATGTCCTTCCTTACCTATCCTATAATTAACTTTATGGAATTTACAAGACTAACCAAGGACTATCGAAAGGCAATGTCCAACAAGGAATATTCGAAAAGTCTTGTGAGTCGCTTGGACAGAAGGTTTGTATCTTCAACTATTGGTGGCGTTACTTTAGGCAGCATTAATACCAATATTAATAACATAAATATGGCTACTAGCGCTTTGTTTAATCACGCCACTCTGCCATTATCATTGCTACTTCCGACAGAAACAACTCTCTCAATTGCATCAATTGCACTTGTTGCATTAGGTCTGAGACGTCTCTATCAGTCAGGAAGATTAAGAACACTTCAAAAACCTACCGAGTAGTTTTTAAAGCATCCTCCTTGCAGAAAATTTATAAATCAGCTACAATACATCTATGCCACACGAGCCAAAACGACGACACTCAATAGAGCGGAAAGGAAAAAGACGAGCAAGTATCAAGCTTGCTGTAACAAGCGTTGCCATATGTCCAAATTGCAAACAACCAACAAAGCCTCATACAGTTTGTATGTTTTGTGGCTTTTATAAAGGCGTCGCAGTTGTTAAAAAAGAAGCAAAAGCGAAAGTAACCAGAAATTAATTACTTGGGATCTCATGAAAAATCCTCTTGATCCACGACACAAAAAAAGACAGAAACTTATTGAACAGTTATTTAAAGAAGACTTCCACAGACAGCCAATTACGAATAAAGCAAAGGAAATTTTTGGGAAAAAGCAGGAAATTGATGCATATATTGAAAAGGCGGCCCCTGATTTTCCCATAGATAAAATTCATAAAGTTGACTTAGCAATTTTACGATTAGGAGTATTTGAACTTATGTTTGAAAAAGATACGCCTCCAAAAGTAGTCATAGACGAAGCAATTGAGCTTGCCAAAGAGTATGGATCTGAAACGAGCAGTGGCTTTATTAATGGTGCCTTAGGAAAGCTGGTGCAAAAAAAATGACACTACCGCCATTTGCTAACCCCCAATTGTTTGAGCAGGCATTTACCCACAGATCGTATTTAAATGAAGCAAGAGGTGAGGTTTCATCAAACGAACGCTTGGAATTTCTAGGAGATAGCATTCTCTCATTTGTTGTTTCACAAGAACTATTCAAAAAATACCCAGAATACGATGAAGGCGTGCTGACAAACATTCGCTCTCTGCTTGTTAATACAAAAACATTGGCAGAGGTAGCTAAATCACTTGACTTTGGACAATTCCTCAGGCTTTCCCGCGGAGAAGAAGAAGCAAAGGGACGCGAAAATCAAAGCCTTCTTGCAGATTGCTTTGAAGCATACATTGGCGCACTCTTTCTGGACCAAGGGCTTAATGCTGTGACAACATTTATTGCAAGTGCTCTTTTTGAAAGGATGGTAGCTATTGTCAACGGAAAGCAATTCAAAGATCCAAAAAGCCTTTTTCAAGAATATACACAATCTATTCACCATGCCTCACCCAATTATAAAGTAGTGAAAGAAGAGGGACCCTCCCATGCAAAAATCTTTACTGTTGGCGTCTATGTAAAAGACTCCTTATGGGGAGAGGGAATAGGGAAGTCTAAACAAGAAGCAGAAGAACAAGCGGCAAAGATTGCGCTTGTTAACGCGCGCAAAAAATAGTATAATAGCTACTATGTTAGTCATTCGACTTACCAAAATAGGGCATAAAGGCGAAGCAAAATACCGAATCGTTGTTACTGAAAGACGATATAGACGAGATGGTAAACCTGCAGAGTACCTTGGATGGGTTACGAAGACATCAAATGGGTTACAAAAAGATCTTAATACTAAGAGACTTCAATACTGGCTTTCTCAGGGTGCTAGACCATCAGCAACAGTAAAAAAAATCATTGCTTAAATGAAAGAAATACTCGAATATATTGTTACTCATATCATTGACAATGCCGATAGCGTTTCTGTGACAGAAGAGGAAGTTGACGGAGTAGTTACTTTTACTATTACCTGCGCAAAAGAGGATATGGGAAGACTTATTGGGAAAGAAGGAAAAGTCATTCGAAGTATTCGCAATCTTATGAAGATTCCTGCAATGAAAGCTTCTAAAAAAGTCCAAGTTCAAATCGCAGAATAACTTCTTTTTTGTACAATTATTTTATGGCCCACACAACTCTTTTGATCTTATGCGGTCTTCCGTTTGCTGGGAAAACAACACTTGCCAAAGAATTTGAGAAACAAGGCTTTATACGAATTACGGTAGACGAGATGAATGTTTCACTCGGAATATCATTTTCCCTAGAAAAGAAAATTTCATTTGAAGAGTGGTCATATGCATATAGAGAGTATTACAAACGCATTCGACAATTACTCAAGCAAGGTAAATCAGTGATTTGTGACGGCGTTGCTTTTATGAAAAGGGAGCGTGAAGAGCTGCGCCAGATTGCCAAAAACTATCACGTACAAACACATGTCGTGTATGTTCAAACACCAATGCCAGTTGCTAGAAAACGCTGGATAGATAATAAAAAAACAAAAGAGCGTCAGGATATCCGCGAAGATGATTTTAGACATATCATGCAATACTTCCAAACTCCAATAGAAGATGAAAGTACTCTCACTTATAATGAAATGAATGATCAAAAACGATGGGTCGCACAGGTAATCAAAACCCTATAGTGGATTGTTGAAATAATACGAATCAGCTATAATAGCAGTATGAAAATAACGATCTTAACACTATTCCCGGAAATGTTTGATGGTCCATTCAGGGAGTCCATTCTTAAACATGCACAACAAAAAAAACTTCTTGAGATCCGCTTAGTACATATTCGTGACTTTGGTGAGGGGAAACATAAGGTTGTTGATGATAGACCATACGGTGGAGGAGTTGGCATGGTAATGAGAGTGGATATACTCCATAAGGCAATCGAAAGTGTTAAGAATAAAGAGCTAACCACAGAAGAACAAAAAGTTATTCTCCTTGACGCTCGTGGAAAAACATTTACACAGTCTCTTGCCAGAAATTTTTCAAAACTGCACCACCTTATTCTGATTTGTGGACATTACGAGGGAGTCGACGAGCGAGTGCGAAGTTTTGTTGATGAAACGATTTCAATTGGGGACTTTATCGTAACTGGTGGTGAAATTCCAACAATGCTCATTACCGATAGCATTGCCAGACTTATTCCTGGAGTATTAAAGGAAGATGCGACGCGTGTCGAATCATTCAGTGAAAATCTTCTAGAATTCCCCCAATATACAACGCCTCGAGATTTTCAGGGAAAGCTCGTACCAGAAGTACTCACGTCCGGAAATCATAAGGCAATTGAAGAGTGGCGAAAAGATGAGGCAGGAAGTATGACGAGAAAACATCGACCCGATCTTCTGAAGAAATGACTTATTTCGCACTTTGCGTAGCAATAATTGTTTTTGAAGAGGATGTTGCGCTTTTTGTGATAATTGGAGATGGAATAAGAATGGGAGTCGCAGACGTGCTTGCAACATTTCCAACATTACCTGAAATTGGCACCCCAAGACTATCGAGCATTTTTGCATCATTAGCTGTAAGCACTGGAAGAGGAACCGTATTGTCAAAGGCGATTTTTTGAATTGGTGCATAATAAAAAACAATCGATAAAGAAGCACTGCTTCCAGATCCTAAAGTAAGCGACACAACATCTGACAAAGGGAGTTGTGTGCTGAGTTGCTTCATGAAACGATCTGCTGCATAGACGTCTCCAACAATATTAACAGTTACCTGGGTAGGAGTTTCGGATAATTTCCCATTTTGATCAAATCCTGACAAGTCCCCGAGAGTAAATGAGTAGTCCTGCAGGATAACCCCTGAACTTACCGCTGCATTACTCAGCGTAGAAACGATACCCGCAAAATCTTTTTCCGATGGAAGCGCATCTGTTGCCGTCGTAAGCGTCTGATTTAACTTTGCACTATCAAGATTCGTAATAATCTTTAAGTTTTGATGTAAGACCGAAAGATTCTGTGTATCCAGCGTCAATGAATCTTTCATTGCATAAAATGCTTGTATCTGTGGTATAACAAGAAACCAGAATAAAAGAAGGCAAACCAGAATAACAACAAGGGGAGTAACAAATGCCCTATATCGATAGTATAGCGTCTTTAGAAGCAATTGATCTATTGTTACCTTTATGTTCCTCGTATTATTCATAATATGGTTGCATTTAATATCAGTGTATATTTTCCCGCTTTTTCGTCTGTTTCTATTCCTTGAATTGTGATACTGCTGATGACTTTCTTTTGCTTTGCCAGTGCAACAAAATTATCGGTCACTGTCGTAATTCGTGAAAGATTACTTGAGGAAAGAGAAAGAGAGAGCGTCTTTGCATCAATTCCCAGACTTACAATGCTAATATCGGACGGAATTTGTTGCAAAATTATTGCAAGATGCTCCTCAATTGTGCTTCTTTGCTCCAACACCACTCTGAGTTTCGTAACGCGATCTACAACAACAAGATATTTTGCTACCTTGTCTTGCAAGAGATTCAACTGCGCAAGTGTCTGCGACTGATCCAGCTGCATCGTTGCAACACTAGGGTCCCGGCTGAGAAGAAAAAAAAGAATAGAGAGCGTAATAACAAGTACAACAAGTACAACTGCAGCGATTTTTGTACCCAGAAGAACTCTTTCTTCAGAGAACATGCTTAACTTTTTTCGAGGAAGTAAGTTGATATTTTCAGCCATAGTTTATGTACGCATAGCAAGTCCAACTGCAATAGCATATTGTGATGCATTTTCAACGATATCTTTTGGCACTTGCTCTGGAACGAGGAGTTTCCATGGGTTAACAAGGGCAGTTTCAATACCTGTATTTGCCGTAAAATATGTTGCAAGACCCGGTAATTTTGCACTTCCACCAGATAAAACAATCTGCCTGATTGGATCATCTACATACTTTTCTCCATAGAATACTAATGCTTTTTTCATTTCCGTTAGAATCCCAGAAAGAATTGGTTCCGTAATTTTTCCTATTTTCCCACCAATCGTTGCATCTGAAAGTCCATAGACTTTTTTATACTCCTCAGCTTGTGTCATAGCGAATCCAAGATCTGCAGCAATTGCACGACTCATCGCCATTCCTCCAAGAAGAAGAGAATATGCAAAAACAAGAATACCCCCTCGCACAATTGCTAAGGAAGTACTCACTGCTCCGATATTTATCAGGAGGACAGAAGGAGCATGCGTATCAACGACTACAGAACGGGTCAAGGATAGAAGTTCTGTCTCAACACTATTAATTGCAAGACCCGCTCCTTGTAACACTCTTTCATATTTGTCTACCAATTTTGTAGGAGCACCAACAAGCAATACTTGCATTTTCGCTCCTGTCTGTTTTGTCTCTGGACGAAAAAGAACCTTATAATCAAGCGTTATTGTATCAAGGGGGACAGGAATATATTGCTCAGCCTCCCAATAGATTGCTGAAGCCAATTCTTTGTCAGAGAGAAAAGGAACTTCGATAACTTTCGTATATACCTGATTTTCAGGAAGCGCAATATTAACATATTTTGTCGTAATTTTTGCAGCATCTACAAGGGAACGTATTGCTTTTGCCATTTCCTCTTCATCAAGAGGAGATTCCGATCCCATGCCTTTCGGGGGTGTTTGGACAGAAAGCGCTCCAAGCAGGGAAAATCCATGCCCTTCTTTGGCAAGCCAGACTGCTTTCACTGAATGTGTACCGATATCGAGTCCAAATGCTTTTTGTTTTGTCATTTTGCTGTGAACATTGCATAGAATAATTCTGATGGCAATGCGTCATATCCTTGGAAAAAACTAATCTTTCTAACAGTTTGAGAATTACTAAGACCTGCTGTCCCTGTGGAGGTAATAATTTTCCCCTGAATAGGGAGATTTGTACCCGTAATGCCAATTACTCCTGCCGCATAAAGGGGAATAACTCGAGCGATAAGTCCATTTATAACCGTTATTTGCGCCTGATAGTTAAAAACTTGGCTCCCATTTATACCGTTCAATGGAAAACTCCCGGATGCAGGAGGGGGAGAAAAACTATTTGTAGTCCTTCTCAAGGCACAAGGATCATAGACATATTTTGCTAATACTGGACTCACTTTCGTTCCAGAAATAATCAACACTTCAATCGCCGGATCCTGACATGCATTGACAGCACTATTTGTCCCCCAATCAATGGAAAGTACGCCTGCCCAGGGTGATTGGAACAACTGTGACGGCGTATCTGAATGTGGCGATAACCAAATGTCCGTTCCATCGTCCTGAAAAACAGGATTGCCGTTGTTGAGAATAAATTCATCACCATTAATACTTGTCACCTGCACATTGCTAATCTGGGAGTTATTTTTATCATTCAATGATATTCCCGACAGAACAGATGTACCAGTAATATTGCCCAATTTCAATGCCTGCTCAACTCCTGCTTCAGCTGCAGAAAATGCTGCTTGAGAATTTGCTTCATCAGTTGAATTTCTTAAATTAGTGATACTGCGCGAGGCAAGAGAAAGCCCAACAGTCAAAGCAACCACCATCACTAAGACAATAATTAATAGTGCCTGTCCTGACTCATGCAATAATACAACGTCTTTAGACGCACTCATACACTCATAATATATGGGAAGAAGAATGCGTGTCAATCCTTAACGATTAATGTTGCGAATAACAACGGATGTCTGAAATGGTACCGCACTTTGTGATGCAAGCTGCTCTGCAAATGTACTTGTCGTTTGCTGTGTCAGAGAAAAGTTAATTGTAATGTAGGGAAGCTCAGAGGAAGACTGTTGCGTACAAGCAAATGAGCACTGGGAAAGCGCAACAACAGTAGTATCCAAAAGACTTGCTCCATTCGATGCAATCGTATTGGGAGTTGGAGACGGATTTGTGACACACGCATACGTTATCTCCTGATTATCAGAAGTAATAATAGTAATTGAAGAAACAGGAGTCGGATTTACCGGTACGCAGGGAAATGGACTGACAAGTCCTCTGGCATCCCGAATAGTCTTTGCCATCTGGGTAATTGCATAATTTCCGTTGTGTTGGACAAGTGTAACAATATCCGTCTTGTGTGCAGTACGAAATGATGTTGTCAGAATACTCACAACAACAGAACCAATAACAATAAAAATTATCATCGCCGTAAGCATTTCAATAAGCGTAAAGCCACCAGAAAACGCAGAAGAATATTTCTTACACATATGTTTGATATCGTCAGTCATACTTTTCATATCACGGCGTTGGGACAACAGTGAAATCAGATAAACAGGACGTTTGCGCGACTGAATGACAGTACGGATTTGTAGCATCTGCACATCGCGAGTCAAACCACGACGTCTTAACAGTAACCTGAATATTGCTTGCAAAGACACCTGGTTGACCTGTTGGCGTTGGGCTAGCATTACAATCCATTTGATTGCGCGATATGGTTATATCTCGGACAAATTTATCGGCATTTTGCTGACAACTTGTACCGACCATTTTCCAACATGAAACATCAAGACTCGTAAGTTCGGTACATGCGCTTGCCAAACAGTACGTTCCATCGGGTAGATTTGTAGAACTAAGCAGACTAATATTAGTATCTCGCATATTCCGTATAATTTCTATTCCTTGCTGTGTGTACTGAGATGCTGTATTTTGATCACGAGTATACTCACTACTGTTGAGTGCGCTTAGTGATGCCGAGACGATCGCTGCAATAATAACAGTTGCAACTGTTAACCCAACAAGCATCTCAATCAATGTTTGTCCTGATTCTAGACTCATGCACCTTATTTTTCTCCTATCAAACTTCATTGTATAATTCCTACTGCTGAGACCTGTGCTATCTTTGTTGTCCCATATCCTGTTATTCCAATCTTTGCCTGCGGCGTACTCGTATTTGTTGTTACAGCACCCGTAATAGAGGCAAAGAAGAAGTATGTCGCCGTTGTGTTGTTGGTATCACTTGAAATTGTTACATGGGGATCACTAAATTTTTTTGCTACACATGTTTGCGCTGTTGCACCACTCCCGTCAGGGTATGCATAGACTGCCTGTAGTTCATAATCATTTCCAGTCGTATTACACGCAGCAGATGAACAAAGCGGAAAACTGCAGCATGCAACGACCTGATAGCCTTTCAATACATATCCACTTCCTGTAAAAGTACCAGAGTAACAACTCGAATCACGCAGTTGAGAAAATGCTCGCGACCTGGCTGTATAGAGCATCGACCGAAAATCGCTTGCTGCAACATTCACCTGCTCTGTATGATTATATTCAACAAATGAAGCAATCCCAACACTTGAGAGAATGACAATCAAAGAGAAAACTACCATGAGCTCAATCAAGGTAAAACCACTCTGAAGACTCGATGTGACAGGGCACTTTGTCATGGATTTTTTACTTCATATAACCAATCTGTCGGATCATTGCATCCCCCGCTGGTAGAACCCTGTATACCTTGTGAATCAGCACTATTTTCCAAACATGCATCAATTGTATATGAACTACCATTGCTCGTATAGGAATAATTGCCGCTGTTATAATATGTACTTCCCAACGGATCACAGGGAACTTGCTTCATATAGATTGTCCCGCTATAAGAAAATGCAGAAGATGTGGGGCACCCAACACTGTTGAGTGCACTTACACCGCTATTAATAATATTTGGCGAAGGATAACTTCCTGTATCTGACCTGTATAATTCAAGCGCAGATTGCATCTGACGCACATCTGACTTTCGCTGAGCATCTCGCGCTCGTTGCCTGATACCGATAAAATTAGTCATAAGTAGTGTTGAGAGAATCCCAATAATAGCAATGACTATCAGAAGCTCAATGAGAGTGAACCCTTTCTGTCTGTTCTGTAAGAAAAATTGCAGCATACCTTCTTTATCGTACCATACTCTTATGGCGTTGTATTGGGACTACTCACACCGTAATTGCAAGGAAGGGGAACAGCTACTGTCCCACAATATCCGTACTGCGATGCATTTGTGGGAACGTTCAGACAATTACATGACGGCGCATCCGTTGGTTTTGCTTGACACGCTGGAATGTTTGCTGTACATACTGAAGGGTCAAGGAGTCCCTGCTCAAGAGATGCATAAATTTGGTACTGCTGATAGTTGTTTGTTGCTACATATATATATTTCCGCCCAGTATCGACATCTATTGGCACAACGTTCATATAGGGAATCCATGCACTATTCCATGGTATCGTTGTCCCATTGATATCAGTAAGCGTATATGTGGGACTATTGGCAGGATACTTACCATGATCTTGATAATACTGCTCAAGTGCACGCTGGATTTGTGCTAAATCAGATTTTCGCCCTGCATCCCGAGCCTTTCTAAATTGCGCTAATGGATTAAGTGCTGCAATTGCAAAAACTGCTAAGATAGCTAAAATACCAATTACTATTACCAATTCGATAAGAGTAAATCCATTTCCCCCTTGCCAAAAAAGAATTCTTTTTTTCATTTAATTATACGTACAGGACTGATTGCAATGGGAGTCACAGTAACATTGTATTGTCCCCCCATAGCCAATGCAGTTGTTCTGTGGTGGGGATTCACTATTACAACGTGTTGTATTCCCACCTGCTGCAGAACAACCATAATAATTTCCTCCCGTACATAAAAGCATACCGGGAGTAGGAGTTGGAGTAGGGGTAGATGAGCCTCCACCACCGCTTCCGCCTCCCCCACTTCCACCACCGCTTCCAAAAATTGTTGAGCCAGCAATAACTGTACAGTCAAACAATCCAGATGCAACACAGTAGTTATATCCACTGATCACCCCATAATTTGCCGGAAGGCACGCTGTTGATGTATTTCGTATCACAAGGGGACAGGCATTAACCGGAATAGCAGAACTTCGAAGCGAAGCATAGAGCACGTTCCATTGGGGACAACTTCCTGATGGGACCTGATAGATGTAGCACTTCGTGGGATTTGCGCTGCAATCTGTATCCTGTGGGACTTTTTCCATATAGACTGCACCCGTTGCACTTTTCCATACAGAGCCAAATGTGAGAGATATTGGATAACATCCGGTATCGTTAAAGTATGTATCCAAGGCGCGTTGGATTTGCGCTAAGTCGTGCTCGCGCTGTGCATCTTTTGCTTTATTAAATTGCTCTTGTGGATTAAATGTAAAGATGAGCCCTAACATAAGAACTGCAAGCATTCCAATAACAACAAGAAGTTCTATTAAAGTAAATCCTAATGAAGAAGAATTCTCAAGGTAGACACGTTTTCCTATATTCCTAATACATGTTGTAAATAGTTCCATAGTACACTTCCCCATATAGCCGCTATACCTGTTGCAAGGATAAGAAAAGGACCAAAGGCGATAGTGCTCCCTTTTAGTTTTTTCTTTCCTAGTAATATTAGTATGATTGCCCACCCTGCACCTGTCAAGAAAGCCACGTAATATGCAACGATGATATCAGGAAATCCAAGGATAAATCCCATGACACCAGCAAGCTTAACATCTCCGAATCCCATGCCTCTTCCTCTTGTTACAAGAAAGAGAAATAAAAGAGGAAATGAGGAGAGGAGACCAACCTCAAGGCTTGAAAAAAGAGAAAAAGGAGAGAGTATGAGTGTTTTTATCATTGCACAAAAAAAGAACAAGAGAAGAATTTTATCCGACAGAATGGTATACTTGAAATCCATAACCGCCAAACTAACCGCAGAGATAACCATCCCCATATCCAACATATAATAAAGAGTGTTGAATCCAATGTGTTCGTCCAGAAGAAAAACGAAAAAAAACAATATTCCAATGAGGAGCTCCACCAACGGATATTGAAAAGAGAGAGTCTTATGACAATATCTGCACCGTGCGTGGAGAAGAAAAAAAGACACAACGGGAATAAGATCATACCAGGCAAGTGTTTTTTTACAAAAATCGCAATGCGACCTTCCACCTATAATAGATTGCCCCTGTGGAATTCTATCTATCACAACATTCAGGAACGATCCAATAGATATACCGAGTAAAAAAAGAATAATTTCCATAGTTATGCAACCCAATAG
>VFSW01006020.1_pt1 | contig 17871 bp, 16 predicted proteins | sample 5358111 | NCBI WGS metagenome assembly VFSW01 (sample SAMN11554181, study PRJNA540505) | mine drainage metagenome | isolation source: sediment from site ElyBrook_90M | place: USA: Ely Copper Mine, Vershire, VT | collected 2017
CACCGGCCCATCATGCCTCACAATCGGGTGCCACCGCACCAACCCAAACATCCGACAACTCCACTGCGCCCGTTCCAAATCGTTGATAAACCAACCCAGCTTCACGGTCGCTTCCATCCACCGCAGCAGCGCGACGATCTCTTCGTCCTCTAGATGATGTGCCAGCAGCGAACTAACGACGATATCCATCGGCTTCTCCGGCCGATACACCATAGCATCGACGGTCACCCATGTAATTCCGAGTTCCTTCGGCGTGGACTCCGCTGCCGCGCGCGCCGCATAAGGATTCAAGTCGATTCCCGTTAACTGCACAGCGATGCCCCGTCTCCGTGCCCAGCCTGCAATCTGCCGCAGTAGATCTCCACCGCCACTGCCCACGTCGACGATGTGCATCGGCTCACGCAAGCCGCGCAGTAGCCGCTCCAGCCACGTCAGCGTCGGGCGATAGCCTAGAAGCCAGCGATTCACTTTTTCCAGACTGCGCAGGCAGTCACGGAAATCCTCATAACTACAGTCACCATCCATAAGCTCCGGCAACTCACGCGGAGAAACCCGCCGACTGAGATCGATCTGTGCACTAGACCACATGGAAGTGCATCGTCTCCGCCGTCAGTCCCGGTCCAAACGCCATCGCGCACCCGTGTTGCCCGGGTCGGGCCTGCTGCATCATCCGCTGTAGCACGAACATCACCGTCGCCGAGGACATGTTGCCGAAGCACGACAGCACCTCGCGTGACGCTGCCAGCGCATCGACCGGCAGCTTCAAACCCTTCTCCACCGCATCCAGAATCGACCGCCCGCCGGGATGCACCGCCCACAGGTCGATCCCATCACGCTCGGCCAGTAGCTCGCCCTCATGCAGCGCGCGGCCCAGCTCTGCCGGCACCTGCCCAGAGAGCAGCATGTCGAAACCAGGCCCGCGAAGCTTCCAGGTCATCAGCCCACGTGTCTCCGGCACCATCACCGCCTTGAAACTGTCCAGCGCGAAACCCTGCCCCCGCGCGGTAATCAGACTCGTCGCCGCACCATCGGCAAACACCAGAAACGAGAGTATCTGCTCCAGATCCTGCGTCTCCTGGAAGTGCAGCGTGCACAGCTCCAGGTTCACCATGAGCACACCTGCCTGCGGGTCTGAGCGCACAATGTGCCGCGCCAGCTTGAGCGCATTGATCGCCGCATGACAGCCCATGAAGCCAATCATCGTCCGCTCCACGCACCCCGGAAGCCCGAGGTGGTCGACGACCTCAAAATCCAGCCCTGGAGCATAGAGTCCCGTACAGCAGGTCACCAGCACGTGCGTAATACCAGCGCGTTCTTTCTCGCTCAACCCAAGCCGGTCGACGGCCTTCCGCATCAGCAGCGGAGCGCTCTGCTCAAACAGCGCCATACGCCGCGTGGTGTTGGGAAAGTTGCCTAGCCGATAAAACTCGTTCGCGTCATGCGATGAGAATTGGCCGGAACCTTTCTGCGGATCGAGGAACGAATAGCGATGCGCGATGTCGGCCCGGCTCACCATGCGGCGGAAGACCGTGCGCAGCCGCCGGTCGTCGAGCATCTTCTCGGCGAAGACGACGAAGGAGTGATGCACATCGTGCTCTGGTACGGCAGTGGCGATGCGGTTCAGGTAAGCCGTAGTCATGACAAAAAGCCCTCAGCCGGAGTGGATTGAATGTTGCGTGTGTTTGTCATTCCACGAAGAGACGACGATCCGGCGAGTCGACTACTTGAGAGAACACGCTCCGTATTCTCAATACAACAGCTAGTCTTTGAGACGAGACCTTGGTTCTTTTGATAGCACTTTGCAGGCAGGGAATAGGATGACGATTCGTTCATGGATTGCGTAATCAGCACGGATGTTGATTGAATTCGTCGGGCGACATACTAAGTTACACATCAGTAAGCCAATGAGCGGTGTGAACGTGTTCCCCGTTCAGCTTGCCGCACCCCAGCTAAGCCCTTGATCCGCCGTGAGATCGATAGCCTAACATCATCCGCTACCAGTCTCAAAGCCATACGCCTAGCTCACCATTACATTGGCGTCTTATTCGCGCCGACGATCTTCTTTTTCGCCATCACTGGCGGCCTCCAGATGTTCGGCCTCCAAGAGACCAGCCGCGGAAGTTGTCCGTTTGGCTGTTAGAATTGAGCAGCGGCGACATAGTCAGTTAAGCGGTCCCCTACCGCGTCAAGTGTCAAGTAGCCGGACGAGACTGTCGCCTGGAAATGAAACGCAGAATCAAAATCCTTTACCTGGCTCTGGGAAAACTTTCGATCGATCAGGATCGTTGGATCCGATGGGCACCCCATGATCGTGCGAGTGCCTGACCCGTTGCTCGTAGGTCCCTTCTAAGCTCCCACGCACCAAAGGTTGGCGATGTCCGCTGCGCTGTTAGAATTGAGTAGTGGCGACATAGTCAGTTAAGCGGCTTTCTCCTTAACATCAACCTCCGTGCTGCGCTCGAACTGAGCATCACGGGCACGCAGCGCGGCGAACAGGATTGGCATAGCACGATAGCCGACGAGTTTGCGGAAGCCACGCTGGGCTTCGAGCGCGCCGGCCGCGGTCCAACGCAGCACCATGGTGCCGTTCTGCCAGCGCTTGACGCGTCGGCCGATCTCTCGTACCCGGCTGCACAGGTTCTAAATCAGGTTGGTGGAGGACAGCACCCGTTCGAGATTCTCGGGCAGTCCCAGGCGCATCACGGTCAGCGTTTCCTCCAGCCCCTCGCGCAGCGAGCTGGCCGCGCCGGGATGCTGATGTTCAAGCCGCCGCGCGAGACCTTCGAGCAGGCGCCGGGCGCGACGGCGAAGTTGAAATCACATAACGGACAGCGCTCGAGATCGCTCTGTTGGGTGGATTGCCGCCACTGCAAATCTCCTTCATGGATGGCCCGGCTCCGCTGCAACCTCTTGATGCATCCGCTGACCGTTCGTTTGATGATCCTGGCACCGCGTTCTGACTAGCGCGGGTCTGTGCCTTCCCCGCGCCACTTCGAAAGTGCCTCGGTCGCGTCCTGGATCTCCAGCGAATGGCCCCGCTCGAAACTCTTGAGGGTCCAAGTCTGGTCCTTGCGAGCGCGATCCAGAAAGTATGTTTCGAGATGAGAGCACGCCGAGCATTGCCGGATCGTGATGAACGGAAAGAGGTCTTTCGGACCAGCGTCCGCTTGTATTCACAGGCCTCGTTTGTAGATTTGGTCAGACTCGAACGACCTTGGATCGTGCACGGGGTCCGCGCCTCGATATAATTCGATGCTGTGTACCTTCTTGTCGCTCTGGTGATCGAATGTTACGTCGCATACTCGGAACAGCGGGAAACGCACAATGAAAGCCAGCTCCTCGAAGCAGTCTGTGAGAAGCGTCGATAGCTCGGAGGTCTTATCGCTAATCTTCGCGTTGTCGATCCTGTGATGGTGATAGTCATTCCTGATCTCGATAAGCTGCGCTGCATGTTTATTGAAACCTCCACGCAAAAGTCGGAGCCCGTTTGCAAGATCCCCGTGAGCAGCCGAGTCGAGCGTTGCGATGGCTTTTGTTCCGATTTCCAGCCAGGCACCCGCTGAGAAGTCTCGTCGGGCGTCAAATGCCTTAACTAGTTCGCTCGGCGCGGGGCGGCTGAGCGCCAGCGCCAAGGAGCCGACAAATGCCAAAAGACCTTCCGCCACGCGGAGCTGCTCGACAAGAAGAGCATGATTACGAAAAGCCGCCAGCGAGCGATACGGAAGGGCTATGGGGAAGGGATAAAAATTCCTAACCAGGTACGGGAGAGAACTGGATGCGTCAAGTGCCTGGCGTAATGCGTGGCCCTCTGCTCGCAGCCGAAGCAGACGCTGCTCGAATTCGTTTCGATTGCGACACTCCAAAAGACCCATCACATCGGGCTCGGCGTGAGACAACTCCTCGTAGCACCCGTAGTTCTCTTGAAGCGCTTCGGCCATCTCGCCAGGAACGACGGGAACGCGCACCTCTCGAAGCAAACGGACCAACTCGCTTCTAGATGCGGCGCTTGTTGCCTGCGCCAGCCAGGCCCAAGGCTCAGAGAACGAGAAGTCACCCAAGTGAAAGAACCGCAGCAGATCATCCACGGGAACCGAAGCGTTCTTCGGCCTGAGAGCAACTATATCTCTGCCGATGAAGCTTCCCTTCAAGGTCGCGTCGACTTTCTTTATAGGTCGTCGCACGCACAGTCGAGCGTCGACGTTTCCGCCGGTTGGCACAGAATTCGATTCAAGGGGAGGATTTTGCTTGCCGAATATAGCGGCAAGTGGCGCTTCTGGGTTCAGCGTCGGAATTTCACGCCCTATGGTGAGAAGGAGATCCCCTTCTCTCGTACGTAGCTGGTCTGGCGGGGATTGGCTGAACGCGTATTGTGAGACTTTGAATTCCGCGCCCGCGTGCTCGATTACCCGTTGACCGGTGCGGTCTGGTGCGCGTTCGCTGTCGATTTCTCTCCCGAGAATTATTTAGCCAGGCGAACGCTATAGGGCCGACGATTTGGTTAAGGAGAACGCTCAGCCGTGAAAAACGCAGTTTCTCTGTGCAATGGTGCCAACGTGGAGTTGACCGCGCTCGGCTTGCGTTGCCAAAATCGGCATCGAAGGTAACTCGACAGTGGGGGACGTTGTCGACATACGCCGTGCCAAGAGACATTCCGCGGCACAGCTTCGCGCCTCAACTGAACCGCGCGCCGAGAGAGAGCGACAGCGGCGCAAGGGACCTAAAGGATCCAAGACCGAAAGGGCTGATCGGCGTCTACTTCAATAGCGTTGCGCGCCTTGCCACACTCTCTGGCGGTCTGGTTGAGCTGCTCGACGAGTTCGTCGCTGAGATGGACGCTGAAACTCATGATTTTAAGCCTAATGGGTTAGGTTCTGTTCGTAAACCTAACCTTTGCCGCTCCAGTCCGTCGTCGCGGTCGATTCCTTTGTCCCTCTCCGCGTCCCCGTTCCGCCTAGACCTAGCGGGCGAAATTCCTGACATGAAGCGCGACCCTCGCGCTCGGACTCCACACGCCATTATGTCCCTGTCGAAGGGCGTCGCAAGGTACATCTACGCGAGTCCAGGCGCAGGCGTTTGCCCAGGACCCTCGGCTCGTACCGCGAAGGCGTTCACTTCCCCTATTACGCATTTCTCTTGACGCTTTTCTATACAGGCTTGCGGCCGTCAGAAGCCGTTGCGCTCCGTGTGAGGTATCTCGACTTGGCAGCTGGAACTCTGTTCGTCGAGCGGACGCGGTCATTGCGAAGCGAGTCGGCACCCAAGACCTCCGCCGCGGCTCGCGTCGTACGGCTCACTGCTCGTAACGTTGAAGTCTTGAAGCAAGTGATCGAATTGCGCGCGCAGCCTGACGATTATGTCTTCAAGAACTCCCTCGGCCATCCGATCGATCAAAGAAGCTTCTACAAAATCTTCTGCAGCTTCCAGCGAGTCCTCGAGATTCGGCTGCGATCTGTACGCGACCAAGGACACTTACGTCTCGGTCGCTCTGACCAAAGGCGTGAACCTGACTTGGCTTTCCGAACAGACCGGAGTGATGGAGAGCACCCGTCGAACGCATTACGGAAGGTTCATTCATGCGAGCCAGGCGGACGCATTGGAGCTCGCGAAGATCGACTCGATCAGCGTCAAAAAGGGGGAGTTTGCCCCACGATTGCCCCATGAAGGGGCCATCGCTCGAAAAAACCCTTTTATTTACAAGGGAAAAATGGTGGATCAGAAGGGATTTGAACCCTCGACCCCCACGTTGCGAACGTGGTGCTCTCCCAGCTGAGCTACTGCCCCACTGCCAGGGGAATTCTACGCTGAAATGACCGTTCTCAGATAGGCCCGCAACCTATCAGCGAGATCCGGCCGTTTCAAGCCGAAGCCGATCTGCGCGGTGATGAGCCCCAGACGATCGCCGAGGTCGTAGCGCGTGCCGATAAACTCGTAGCCGTACATCGGCCGGCGCTGGCAGAGCGCGAGCAAGCCGTCGGTTAGCTGGATCTCGGCGCCGGCGCCGGGCTTGCCCTCGGCCAGCAGGTTGAAGATCTCTGGCGTGAGAACGTAGCGCCCGACGATCGCGAAATCGCTCGGCGCCTGCGACGGTTCCGGCTTCTCCACCATCCCGGTCAGCCGATGCAGCCGCTCACCGGCCGACGAGGCCTCGACGATCCCGTATTTCGAGATGTCTTGCGGCCCCACGCGCATCAGCGCGACCACCGGCGCCTCGCGCGCCTCGGCGACGTCGAGCAATTGGCGCAGGCACGGCCGCTCGCAGTCGAAAATGTCGTCGGGCAAAAGCACCGCAAAGGGCTCGTCGCCGATCGCCGCGCGCGCCTGAAGCACGGCGTGGCCAAGACCCAACGGCTGATTCTGATCGGCGCGCGTGATCCGCGTCATCCCGATTACCGAGCGAACCACGGCGAGGAGATCGTGCTTGCCGCGCTCCTGAAGGTGGCGCTCCAAATCGGGGACGGGCGCGAAATGGTCGAGCACCAACGAGCGCCCCGGCGCCCCCACGAGGCCGACTTCCTCGAGGCCCGAGGCGAGCGCCGCCCCCCCCCCGAGCGGGATCGCGGGGCGATCGACGACCGGCAGAATTTCCTTGGGAATGACGCGGGTGGCGGGCAGCATGCGCGTGCCAAGCCCGGCCGCTACCACCACGGCCTTGCGAACTTTCATAGGATGCCTCGGAAATCGCGATGGCTGGGGGGATGTTGGCGATGATGCCGAGCCGATATGCAACCGGGCTAGCGAAGGCGCGCCGGCTTAGCGGGCGGTGCCCTGGCGCTCGCGCGCTTCCTGCGCCGACTTGCAGGTGATGCACAGCGTGGTCACCGGGCGCGCCCTAAGCCGTTCGATCCCGATTTGTCCGTCGCACTCCTCGCATTGGCCGTAGACGCCGGCCTCGATTCGGGCAACGGCTTCGTCAATCTTGCTCAGGAGCTTGCGCTCGCGGTCGCGCATCCGGAGCAAAAATGCCCGGTCGGACTCCAGCGAGGCGCGATCGGAGGGGTCGGCGCAGGCTTCCTGGGCTTTGGTGTTGAGCGTACCGAGCGCGCGCTCGGCTTCCTCCAGAATCTCGCTTCTGCGGTCCTCGAGCAGGCGGCGGAAGAAATTCAGGTCCCTTTGCCTCATAATAACGGGGCGCAAAAAATACATTCAGAGTGTACTTATGCCCTACTGTTATGTAAACAGCTCGCGGCATAAACTCGAATTCGACCCGCCGTATCTTTATATAGTTGTATATGAAATCAGCTTTCCTCGACGCGTTTTCCGGACTCAGCGGCGACATGCTTGCCGGCGCGATGCTGGACGCGGGCGCCGACTTCGATGAGCTGCGGACGGCGCTCGCGTCATTGCCGCTGGAGGGCTATCGGCTGGCCACGCGACGCAAGCTGGTAAGCGGCATTTCCGCGCTCAAGTTCGACGTGGAAGTCAGCGCCGTGCAGCCCGAGCGCCATTTGAGCGACATCCGCGAGATCGTCCGGCGCGCCGCCGGGCTCTCCGCCAGCGTCAAGGATCGCGCGATGGCGATTTTCGGCGTGCTGGCCGAGGCCGAAGCGAAAATCCATCGGACGACTCCCGAAGAGGTGCACTTCCACGAGGTCGGCGCGGTCGACTCGATTATCGACATCGTGGCCGCGGCCTGGGGCTTCGAGCGGCTTGAACTGGGTGAAATGTTGGTTTCGCCGTTGCCGGCGGGCAGCGGCTTCGTTCGCTCGCAACACGGCATCATCCCGGTGCCCGCGCCCGCGACGGCCGAGTTGCTCACGGGCTTCCCGATGCGGATGGGCGACGGCTCCTCCGAGATGGTCACTCCAACCGGCGCCGCTATTTTGCGCGCGCTGGCCGTCCCGGCGTCGCCCGCGATGGGCTTCCGCGTCGAGCGCGTCGGCTACGGAGCGGGCACCAGGGAGTTTGCCGATCGGCCCAACGTGCTGCGCCTGATGGTTGGCGAACGCACACAGAACTACCAGACCGACGACATGCTCGAGATCGAGGCCAATATCGACGATCTCAATCCGCAGGTATACGACCACGCGGTCGAGCGGCTGTTCGAGGCCGGGGCGCGCGACGTGACACTGACCCCGACGATCATGAAGAAGGGCCGCCCCGCGGTGACGATCTCCGTGCTCGCAGAGCCGTCGGCGCGCGAGCGGATCGCCGCGGTACTTTTCGCCGAAACTTCGACCATCGGGCTGCGGTATCATCCGGTCGCCCGGCTCAAGCTCACGCGCGAAATCAAAGAGGTGGAAACGCGATGGGGCCGCGTGCGGGTGAAGGTCTCGCGCGGCGGCGGCGATACGGTAACCTTGTCGCCGGAGTACGACGACTGCAAGCGTTTGGCCCGCGAACATCAGGTCGCACTCCGGCTGGTTCTCGAACAGGCGCAAGCGGCGGCACGCCGGCAGCTTGCATAAGATGCAGCTATCACAAGATGATTGACGACCGGCTGCGGATTAACGAAATTTTCTTCAGCATCCAGGGCGAATCGACCTGGGCGGGGCGCCCCTGCGCCTTCGTGCGGCTCACCGGATGCGATCTGCGCTGTTCGTGGTGCGACACCTGGTACGCGTTTCACGAGGGGCGCCCGATGACGGTCGAGGAAGTCGCCGCGCAGCTTCTGGGCTACGGATGCGATCTGGCCGAGGTGACCGGCGGCGAACCGCTGCTGCAAGCCGCTGTTCATCCGCTCATCGTGCGCCTGCTGGAGGCCGGCGTAACCGTGCTGGTGGAGACTTCGGGCGCCAGCGACGTAAGCCGGCTGGACGTGCGCGCGATCAAAGTGATGGACCTGAAATGCCCGGGCAGCGGCGAGTCGGCGCGCAATCTGTGGAGCAACCTCGAGCATCTGACGCCGCGCGACGAAGTGAAGTTTGTAATCGCCGACCGCGCCGACTACGAATGGGCGCGCGACGTGGTCGGGCGCCACAACCTCGCGGCGCGCGTCAACGCGGTGCTGATGAGCTGCGCGTTCGGACAGTTGGAACCGGCGCTGCTGGCCGGATGGATCCTGGCCGATCGTCTGCCGGTGCGGATGCAACTCCAGATGCACAAGCATATCTGGGCGCCGGACGCGCGCGGGGTCTGAGGACGAAGGCCGTTCTTCATCGATCACGGCTTTCCACCGAGTTCCATTGCCGCGGGTTCCATTTCCGCTCGATGTCCATGTAGGCTCTAGCCGCAATGCCCGCACCGCTGCTTAGCGACATTTTGCCCGACCTGGTCGAGGAGATGGCCTTTCTGCTGCGCGAGCGCGGCGCCGAGCCGCTGTGCGATCAGCTCCGCGCGCTGCATATCGAATCGATATGCGATTGCGGTGACGAGAACTGCGCGAGCTTCGCCACCGCGCCCGAGGTCAAGGTCGCGAGCACCGTCGAGTTGCAGGCGACGGAAGGGTTCCTGATCGTCGACCTCAACGCGGCCGGCCAGATTTGTTTCATCGAGGTGCTCCATCGTCCCGACGTGAAGTACCTGCTCGAGGAACACTACCTGGCCAACTAGCGCGCGAAGGCACAGAGCTACAATTTATGAAAAGAGTTTTCCTGGCTGGAGCGACGGGTGCGATAGGGCGGCGGATGTTGCCGCTGCTGCGCGAGGCCGGATACGAAGTGACCGGCACCACGCGCGTCGCATCCAAGGCCGAGGAGTTGCGCGCCGCCGGAATCACCCCGGCCATAGTTGACGTCTTCGACGCGGCCGCGCTCGACGCGGTGATGCTGGCGGCGCGGCCCGACGTCGTGGTCCATCAGCTCACCGACCTGCCGCCCGGACTCAAGCCGGAACTGATGGCCGAGGGACGGCTGCGCAACGCGCGCGTGCGGATCGAGGGCACGCGCAACCTGGTTGACGCGGCGCTGCGCGCGGGTGCGCGCCGGTTCATCGCCCAGAGCATCGCGTTAGTCTTCGCGCCGGGGCGCGAGCCGCACGACGAAGGCGATCCGCTCCTTTCAACGGCCGAAGAGCCGTGGCGAACGACGATGGAAGGGGTCGTAACGCTGGAGCGGCTGACGACCGCGAGCCCGGGCTTCGCCGGCCTGGTGCTGCGCTACGGGATGTTTTACGGTCCCGGCACCGGCTTCGAGTCGGCGCCGGGCAAGCCGGCGGTACACGTCGACGCGGCGGCGCAGGCGGCGATGCTCGCGATCGTGCGCGGGGCGCCGGGAATCTACAACATCGCGGAGGACGACGGCGCGGTATCGATCGCCAGGGCGCGCCGCGAGCTGAGCTTCGATCCGGACTTCAGGCTGAACGCTTCCGCCGCCCGCTGAGCGGCGCGTCGAGCGGTCCTCGGAAGCCTTGCGGTTGCAATGTACCGTACGTTCATGAACGCGATACCGTGACCGTACTGCGAGTGCTCCACGGCGCGATGAAGTGGCCCGAACGTTTCCGAGCCGGTAACAAGTAGCCGAAGGCCGGCGCCGGGGCGGGCAGCGTGCGCCTCGATCGGGAAATGCCGACCGGGCGACCTAACCCATCGCGCTTGCGGGTTCGGCGCTGCTGCGCAGGGCGCTGACGAAATCGATCACCTCGGAAGCCACGCGCTCCTTTTCGCTGTCGACCGTGATCACGTGGAAGCTCTCCTCCAGAATTACCGCGCGCTTTTGCGCGCTGCCGAGGCGGCTTAGCACGAAGTCGACGTTGCGGCGCATCGGACAGGTATGGTCGCGACGGCTGTGGATGACGAGGGCGGGCTGGATGACGCGATTAAGGCGCGGGCGCACCGCCGCCGACAACTTGAGCAGCTCGAGCACGGCGCTGAGCGGCAGCAGGCGCGCCGACGGATGCACGCCGCGGGCGGCGGCGTCGTGGATGTCCGAGCCCTTGCCGCGCAGGTAAATGCGGTCGGCGAGCAGGCCGAGCGCGCGCATCGCGCCAAGCGGCCCGCGCACCCACAGCGGCAGAAAAAACGCCGGCGACAGCATCACCACTCCCGCCACCGCCTCGCCCTGATCGGCGGCCAGGCGCGCCGCCAGCACGGCGCCCATCGAGAGCCCCACCACGGCCACGGGATCGCCGTAACGGAGTAGCCGCTCGAAGCCCTCGACCACGCTTTCATACCATTGCGCGTGGGTTGCGGTGCCCAGTTCCTCGGGTGCTCCAGCATGCCCGGTCAGGCGCACGCCGCAGACGCGCACGCCCGACGCGGCCAGCCGCTCGCCCAGGTAACGCATCTCGAACGGCGTGCCGCTGAGCCCGTGGATGAGCAGCGCGCTCACCCGCGCGCCAGGAAAGAAAAACTCGTTGGTGTCTATAGCCGGGTTAGCTGGGTGGGGATCGTCGTCTGACGAACTCATTCGTTACTCCGCCTTTAAGGCCGCCTCTCTTTGCGTTCGCGTATCGATTGTTGCGCCGGCCCAGCCTACATCGGGACTCCGGACCCTTGTTCACCACCGAGAAGCTCGGGGCGCACGAATATCTGGGCGCGCGCGCGTAACTCCTGGACGAAACTCTCCCAGGCCTGCGCCTGACGCTGTTTGAGCAACTGGTCCTTGAACGCGGCCTTCGCCGCCTTCCACTGATCGTCACTGGGCGGCATGCGGCCGGTAACCTCGAAAACATAGGCGTTGCCGTCGAGCGTGAGTGGACGGTTGATGAGTGCCGGCGTCCCAGGCAGCAGGGAGGCCTCCTGCACGACCTCATGGAACTCGCCGATGCCGGGAATCGTGCTATCGGCGCGCGAGAAGTCGCCCGTGGTATGCACCGCGAGCTTGGCGGCGGAAGCGGCCGCGCCGAACCCGGCAGGATCCTTGACCTGCTTGAGGAAGGCGGTGGCGTGCTCCAACGCCTTGGCCTCGGCCATCTGACGCACCAGTGCGGCGCGTACCTTCGGCTCGATGTCGGCAAGCTTGGGCAGGTAGCTCGGCTGGCGTTCGACCAGCTTCACGATGTACTGCGCGTCGTGACCGGTGATGACGCGAACGTCGTTGGGACTGAGCTTGAAAGCCTCCTGCACCAGTTGCGGATCGGTAATCTCGGGTGTGCGATCATTCACGGCCAGCAGCGGAGTCTTCACGAGGTCGAGCCCGCGCTTGTCGGCCATCTCCTGAAGCCCCTTGCCGCTCAGCGCCGCCGCGAGGTCCTGGTCGATCGCCTGATGGGCCTGCTCGGCGCCGGCACGATGGCGCAGGGCCTCGATGATCTGCGGGCGCGCCTCCTCCAGCGTCTCGACGTGGGCGAGCTTGTGATCTTCGACCTGGATGACGTGGTAACCGAACTGGGTCTGGACCACGGTCGTCTCGCCCGCCTTCATCGTGAAGGCCGCGTCGGCAAACGGCTTGACCATCTCGCTCTGGCCGAAATAGCCGCGGTCGCCGCCGCTGTTCCTGGTGCCGGGGTCATCCGAGAACTGCTTGGCGAGTTTGGCAAAGTCGGCTCCGGCCCTGATCTGCTTCAGGAGATCGTCGGCCTTGGCCTTGGCAGCGGCCTTTTGAGCGGGCGTGGCGTCGGGCGCCACCGCGATCAGAATGTGACGGGCGCGGACTTGCTCGGGATGCGTCAAACCGGAGTCGCGCTGGCGATTGTAGTAATTCTGGATCTCCTTGTCGGAGGGATTGACCTTGGCCGCCAGCTTGTCGGGGTCGTAACGGATGAAGTCGAAGGCGACGCGTTCGGGCTCGCGGAATTGCTCGCGATGGGCCTGGAAGAAGTCGGCGATTTGCTTGTCGGTGGGAACGCTGGCTGATTCAAAATCCTTGTAGGATATTTCGACGTAAGACATCGCGAGCTTCAGGTTGATTTGGTCGTAGATCTGGCGCATCTCGGTGTCGCTGATTTCGACCGTCTGGGCAACCATCCGCTGCATCAATTGCTGGAGCATCTCGAGCCGCACTTCGGACTCGAAGTCCGACGGCCGCATCTTCGCGCCGCGCAGGGCCGTCTGATAGATGGCCAGATCGAAGTGGCCGTCGACCTGAAAGGCGGTCTGCGCCTCGATCGTCTGCTCCAAAGCGGCGTCGCTTATCCCAAGTCCCAAACGCTTGGCTTCGTCGAGCACCAGTTGCTGATCGACCAGCTGCTCCAGCGCCTGCTCGCGGACGTTGTAACGCGCCAGCGCCGCGGCGGCGTCGGGTCCGTAGATCTGTTCGAGCCGCCGGCGCAACTGCTGGGCCTCCTGGTCGACATCCTTGGTCAAAATTTGATGGCCGTTAACGGTGGCGACCGGCTTTAAGCGGTTGAACATGCCGGTGCCAACGCCACAGAAGGCGAACACGCCGATGAGGCCGATGACGACCGCGCGGGTCAGCCACGAGTACGCGTGCTTGCGCATCAGGTCGAGCATGGTCACTCATCATATTTCGCGGCTTTTGATCGCGCAAATCGGGTTAGCACCTTGCCTCGGGCGATACGCGTCTGTTACCTTCTTCACAGGCTCGGGCACGTCTAAAATTCTTTATACCGCGCGACGCCCCGGACCTTGATTGGCCTGTCCTATTGGGGGGCGGTGTGAGAGCGGCAGGGGGGCGATCCGGTGGTACTTAATTCCATATTTGGCTGGTTCTCCAACGATCTCGCCATCGACCTCGGCACGGCGAACACCCTTATCTACGTCAAGGGCGAAGGGATCGTCTGCAACGAGCCCTCGGTGGTCGCGGTGCAGAAGGATTCGCGCGGGGCGCGGCGGGTGCTGGCGATCGGCGCCGAGGCCAAGAAGATGCTGGGGCGGACGCCGGGCTCGATCGTGGCGATCCGGCCGCTCAAGGACGGCGTGATCGCCGACTTCGAGATCACCGAGAACATGCTGCGCCACTTCATCCAGAAGACCCACAACCGGCGCTTCCTGGCGCGGCCGCGGATCGTCATCTGTGTGCCGTTCGGCATCACCGCGGTCGAGAAGCGCGCGGTGCGCGAGTCGGCTGAGGCGGCCGGCGCGCACGAGGTCTATCTTATCGAGGAGCCGATGGCGGCGGCGATCGGTGCGGGACTGCCGATCACCGAACCCTCGGGCAACATGATCGTCGACATCGGCGGCGGCACCACCGAGGTCGCGGTGATCTCGCTGGCGGGCGTGGTTTTTTCGCGCTCGGTGCGAGTGGCCGGGGACAAGATGGACGAGGCGATCATCCAGCACATCAAGCGCAAGTACAATCTGCTGATCGGCGAGCGCACTGCCGAGCTGATCAAGATAACTATCGGCTCGGCTTACCCCGGCAATGAGATCCAGACCATGGAGATCAAGGGCCGCGACCTGGTGGCCGGCGTGCCCAAAATAATCGAGATAACCGACGAGGAGATCCGCGAGGCGCTGATGGAACCGGTCCATCAGGTGGTCGAATCGGTCCGTATCGCGCTCGAGCGCACGCCGCCCGAGCTCGCCTCTGACATCGTGGACAAGGGAATCGTACTGGCCGGCGGCGGCGCCCTGTTACGCAACCTCGACGTCCTGCTGCGCGAGGAGACCGGGTTGCCCGTGACCCTGGCCGACGATCCGCTGACCGCGGTTGTGATGGGCGCGGGCAAGGTGCTGGACGAGCTAACATTGCTGCGCGACGTGACCGTCGACTAAACGGGGCCTTCTGATGGCGCCCTGAGGCATCGCCGAAACACAAAGCGGTGAAAAATTACTTCCTGTGGCGCAATCGCGTACCAATCACGGGCGCGGTTCTGCTGCTCATTTCCGCTCATTTCCTGTGGAGTGGAGTGCGCCCCGACCAGCGGGTCGCCAGGCCGCGTAGCCTGGTGATGGAGGGGCTGGCTCCGGTGCAAATCGCAGCCGCGCGCCTGACCGAGGGCGGCAGCGGCATCGTCCATGACTATTTCGACCTGGTCGGCGTGCAGCGGGAGAACACGCGGCTGCGGGCCGAACTCGCGCGCGAGGAAACCCAACGCGCCCGGCTGGCCGAACTGGAGGCCGAAAACCTCCATTTAGGCGACCTCCTCGAACTCAAGCAGGCGCTGGCGCTCAAGTCGGTGGCGGCCAACGTGATCGGCGCCGACGCCTCGGGCCTGGCGCGCACGGTGGTGGTGGAGGGCGGTTCCGATCAGGGCTTCGAGGCCGGGATGGCGGTGCTCTCGACCGAGGGCGTGGTCGGTAAACTCATCGCGGTGGGTCCGACTTCCTCGCGGGTGCTGCTGATCAACGACCATAACTCGGCGCTCGACGCCTTCGACCAGCGCTCGCGCGTGCGCGGCATCGTGGCCGGCATGGTCGACGACGGGCTGGTGATAAAATACATCGATCGCTCGGAGGACGTGAAAAACGGGGATACAATAGTTACGTCGGGCCTGGACGGGATTTTCCCGCGCGGGCTGCTGGTGGGCGAAGTCACGGCGGTGGTGCGCGAGGGGCCGGGGCTGTTCCTGACCATCAACGTCGCGCCGGCGGCTGTCTTTCGCCGCCTCGAGCAAGTGCTGGTAGTGACCCAGCAGATTCCCCAACCGCCGCCGGCGGAGCCGAAGGGCTAAGAGGTTCGTGCGCTTGGTCGCATTGTTCACCGTTTTAACCCTGATTGCCCTGGCGATTCAGACCACGGTTACGCGCTGGCTGCCGCTGAGCGCGCTGATGCCCGACCTGGTGCTGGTGCTGGCGGTCGATCTCGGACTGCGACATCGGCGCGCGCTCGCGCCTCTAATGGCGTTCGCGATGGGCTACGCGATGGACTCGTTTTCGGGCTCGCAGCTCGGCATCAACACCTTCGCGGTGACCTTGACCTACCTGGTCGCATACGAAGTCGGGGTTCACACCGCCGCTACCGGGCCCGAGGTCGGCGCCGTGCTGGCTTTCGTCGCCGTGCTGATCCAGAGCCTGGGCGGCTTTCTTCTCAGCACGCAGTTCCGAGCGCCCGACCAGCTCGCCACGCTGTTGCCGGCCGCGCTGTTGCAGGCGACCGTGACCGCAGTGATCGCGCCGACAGTGTTACGGTTGACCGCGGGCCTCCAGCGCATATTGGGTCTGAGCCAACCGCGGCGCGCGCGCGGCTGGACTTCACGAGGAGCTTGAGCGTGGCGCGCTGGCGTTATTACAACAGCAGCAAGCACACCCGCGCGATCCCCCGCATCGAGCCGCGCCTCGCCGTCCTTTCCGTGCTCATCGCCGCGATATTGGCGGTGGTCACGGTGCGGCTCTATTACCTCCAGATCATCCGGCACAAGGAATTCGTCGAGCTCGCCGACCGCAACCGTATCCGCATCCATCGTCTGCCGGCGCTGCGCGGCCTGGTCTTCGACGTGCGACATCGTCCGCTCGTCGACACCCGGCCGTCATTCGATGCGGTGATGGTGCCCGAGGACGTGCGCAACGTTAAACAGACCGTCGCACGCCTGGAAGGCCTGCTCGGCCAGGACAACGTCGCCGCCAAGCTCTCCCAGGCCGAGGACGACGGACGCCCTCCGTTTGATCCGGTCACGGTCGAGGAGCATCTGGGCTGGCAGCAGGTGGTGTCGCTGGAGACCCATCAGCTCCAGCTACCGGGCGTCAGTCTCGAGGTGATGCCGCAGCGCCACTACATCTATGGGCCGGTCGCGGCGCATCTGCTCGGCTACGTCGGCGAGGTCGCCGAGGGCGATCTGCGCCACGCCAACGACTATCGGATGGGCGACGAGATCGGAAAATTCGGCCTCGAGCGCGTATTCGAAGGCCAGTTGCGCGGCCAGGCTGGAGGCCAGGAGATCGAGGTCGATTCGGTCGGCCGCCGACTCAAGCTGCTGCGCGAGATTCCCGAAATTCCCGGCCAGAGCGTGGTGCTCAGCCTCGACCTCGACCTCCAGCAGGCGGCCGAAAAGGCGATGGGCAATTGGTCCGGCGCGCTGGTCGCGATCGATCCCAACACCGGCTATATCCTCGCGATGGTCTCGCATCCGACGTTCGACCCCAACGTCTTCGCCAACGGAATAACCTCGGCTCAGTGGCGCGGGTTTACCACCGACCCCGCCCATCCGCTGGCCAACCGCGCCATTGCGGGCACCTATCCGCCCGGCTCGACCTTCAAGCTGATCGACGCCATCGCCGGGATGGAAGATCGCACGCTCACTCCCTCGACCACCTACTTCTGCCCCGGCGGGCTGTACTACGGCAATCGCGAGTACCATTGCTGGCGCAAGCAGGGCCACGGCACCCTATCGGTGCATCGCGCGATCGTGGGCTCGTGCGACGTCTTCTTTTACCAGGTCGGCATCCATCTCGGCATCGATCGCCTGTCGCAATGGGCACATCTGCTCGGGCTGGGCGAGCGGAGCGGGATCGAACTCGACAACGAACGGCCGGGCTTGATGCCGTCGTCGCTGTGGAAGGAAAAGCGCTTCCATCAGCGATGGTACCCGGCGGAGACGCTGTCGGTCGCGATCGGCCAGGGCTACGTTGCGGCGACGCCGTTGCAGATGGCGATGGTCGCGGCTGAGATAGCCAACGGCGGCACGCGCTACAAGCCGCAGTTCGTCAAAGAAGAAGAAGCGCTCGACGGCACGGTGGTCAAGAGATTTCCGCCGATCGTCGAACGCCGCATCCCGTTCGACCCCGTGGTGCTCGACGTCGTGCGCAGCGCGATGTGCGACGTGGTCAATGGCGGAGGCGGCACCGGCCATGCGGCCCGCCTCGACAACATCACCGTGTGCGGCAAGACCGGCACCTCGCAGGTGGTCAAGGAGGCCGGCAACGCGCGCATCCCCTAGGACAAGGAGCCTTTGAAATACCGCGATCACGGATGGTTCGTCGCGTACGCGCCGAGCGACCATCCGCAAATCGCCATCGCCTGCGTGATCGAGCACGGCGGCCACGGCTGCAGTTCCGCCGGGCCGGTCGTGCACGACGTGATGCAAAAGTTCTTCGAGCTCTATCCGCCGCGCGGCGCCAAGCCGGCCGCCCCGGGAAACGGCGCGCCGCAAGCGGCCCCCGCAGCTCCCGAAAGTCCGCCCCAGGGCTCTGTGGCCCAGCGCGAGGACTGAGCGGGA
>VFSW01006021.1_pt1 | contig 17869 bp, 8 predicted proteins | sample 5358111 | NCBI WGS metagenome assembly VFSW01 (sample SAMN11554181, study PRJNA540505) | mine drainage metagenome | isolation source: sediment from site ElyBrook_90M | place: USA: Ely Copper Mine, Vershire, VT | collected 2017
AATGGTCCACTTGGCTTTCCTTAGACTGCTGCTCAGGAGATCGTAAACAGGCTCTTAGGCATTTCTCACGTCCAATGTCTTGCGCAAATTCTGGCTATTCACACTAGGGAGCGAAGACCACGCTCACCGTGGATTCCACCTCAACCGGGTCTCCGCTCAGCAGATAAGGTCTGTACCGCCAGGTCTTCACGGCATCCATGGCTGACTGGCGCAACATTGGCGGCCCGGAAATGACGCGCAGATTCTCGATCATCCCCGTCTTGGATATGGTGGTCTGCAGCACCACAGTTCCGGAGACGTGGGCCAGCTTGGCTATCTCAGGATACTGAGGCGTTGTCTTGCGCACCAGCATTCCAGCCGCCAGACCACTTGAGATATTGACTTTCGTAGGAGGCTCCGCCTTTACTTTCAGCCTGTTGTTACCGCTGCCAAAGACATTGCCAGCCAAGTTGTTTCCGCTAGTGCCCAGGCCGTCCATGGCGACGCCCGCAAAGCCCGGACTTGGCGGTGCTTCCGTCTGCGCAACATTCTCGATGTCATGAGGAATCTGCTTCGGCGCACTCAGTTGGTCGGTCATCATTTTCGACTGCACCTGGGGCGGATCTGCTTCCTTGGCGGTCTCTGCCGCCGGCTGCGTCGATGGCACAGGCTTGAGCGCCTTGGTTGAAGATTTGGCAGCCCCGGTTACCACTTGTGACGGCGACGCCTCGATCGCGTCTGTCGCAGTGCTCTTCTCCGTCGCGGCAGACAGCTTTGCAATCGAGTGATTCGCTGCGACCAGCCCCGGATGAAGCCGCGAAATGAGAAGGAGCAGCAGCAGAATGGCGGCGATGGAAACGATCGCCATTGTTATTCTCTTCTCGACACTCTGCTTCAGACCTCTCCTGTTCGCGTCATTGGATCGAAACGAGCGGAGAACAGCATCCTCGGACGCATAGAAGCCTGTTGCGGTGAACCTCGGGATGTCTGTTGCCCCATCCAGCACGGCTAACACGTTGTATGGCGGATTCGCTGCATGGGAAGAGGGCTTTGCCGCGGCCCTGTCCCCAGCGGCAGAGTTCGACGGTTTGGAGTTGACAGGTTGCTGCGTCGCAGTTGGAAGTCCGCCATCCCACTCGCTGAAATCCTCGGGCAGCGTATCGGGCAGCGCATGTACTATTTCCGCTGAAGATGCCATTGACCATCTTCTCCTCTCTCGTAGACAGCGCCTTTGTAAATGCGTGTCTCTGGTTCGCAATTCTGCAGGGGTGCACTGCTGCTTGCCGAAACCTCTTGGCCGACATCGGCAAGGCCCCTCGAGCTTTCCGCTTCTGTTGTCATGAACGGCGTTTGCAGGCTTGCCTCGAGCAGAGCATCGAGGTTTGGCACTCCTTCCACTTCAATCACCTCCATGGATTGCGCCGTGGCATATTTCATGGTGTCCGACGGGGTGAAGGTGACAAAGAGCTTATGCCTTCCCGCGGTGAGCACTTCGCCCTCGCCAGGCGAGTAGACAAAGGTCCCCGCAACTGCTGCCCTGGCATTGAGCTGGGTGGAACCGAGCGCGGTGCCGTAGGAAATGGCGGCAGGGGCATCCCACTTGACGATGGTTGGCAATGCCTTGGTAACAGTAATGGATACGCCGGCCTGCGCCGTGTTGTAGTTTTCGGTGTCCAGAGGAGTGAAAGCGACCGAGAGTGAATGCGTCCCGGCCGGAAGCGTTTGGCCAACTGCCGGCGTGTACACAAAGGTTCCTGGAACCGATGCCGTGGCATTGAGCTGCGTCGCACTGAGGGGTGTGCCGTCGGAGATCGGTTCGGGCGTTTCCCAGCTAACGGCCGGCTTTGCCTTGCTTACTGTGAGCTGCACGGCAGCCTGCGCTGTGGTGTAGCCGGCGCTGTCTTTTGGCGTAAACGTTACAAAGGGCGTATGGGTTCCGGCGACGAGCACGGCGCCATCGCCGGGAGTATAGGTGAATATTCCTGGAACCGATGCGGTGGCATTGAGCTGAATATCGCTGAGCCTAGCCCCATAAGTAATTGGCGCGGGCGCCGGCCATGCGATGGCGGGCGTCGGCTTGGTTACCACCAGCTCTATCTTGGCCTGTGCCGTGGTGTAGCCGGAGCTATCCGCGGGGGTGAAGGTCACGGAAAGAAGGTGCTTGCCCGGCGCGAGCAGGGTGCCTGCCGATGGAGTGTAATCGAATCTTCCCGGAACCGATGCGGTGGCGTTGAGTTGCGTCTCGGTGAGAAGGGTATCACAGGTCATCGGAGCCGGAGCCGGCCAGGACATGACCGGTTTCGTCTTGGCGACCGTGACTGACACAGTGGCCTGGGCTCGATTGTAGTTGGCAATATCCGTGGGAGTGAATGTGAGTGAGAGCTCATGCCTGCCCGCGGGGAGCACTTCTCCCGCGGCAGGCGTGTAGGCGAAGGTTCCCGGAACGGATGCCGTGGCGTTGAGCTGAATGTCGCTGAGCGGGGCGCCGCAGGTAATGACGGACGGCGCCGTCCACCGGATAGCTGGCGTTGCCTTGGTGACTGTAATCGACACGGCGGCCTGCACGGGAGTGCTGCCCGCGGACTCCACCGGTGTGAAGGTTACCCAGAGCGTATGAGTTCCGGGCGGCAACATGTAGCCAGCCGCCGGGGTGTAAACATAGGATCCCAGCGCCGTTGCGGTGGCATCGAGTTGGGCGGCGCAGAGTCTGGTCCCGTAAACAATCGGCTCGGGAGTCGGCCATGTGATCGTCGGCGTGACATCGGCGTTGGCCTGCGACTCCTCGGTGGTGGAGTTCTTCTCCGCGGTATTTCTGCCCAGGCCCCTTAACCTGAAGCCTATCGGCTTTTCCGGCAGTGGGGCCAGACCGCAAGTGGATCGGGCCATCTGTCGGATCGGCCGTGAAATGGGCGAATCCACAAGCGTAATAGGGTTGGCCGTATTCTGCATCTGACGCACGGCGGCATAATTGTCGGGAATCTTCCACTGAACCGGCTTGTTCAGAGCCTTGACGATATGTTCATCCGTAAGGCCCAGAGAGTTGGGCTCATATCGGTTGATCACGATTTCGAGCTTGGGACTCGGCTGATTGAAGAATTCAGAAATAATGCGATTGGAGTTACGCAGTTCGGAGATGCCCGCCTGGGTGACGAGATAGATAGTGGAGGCTTCCTTGAATAAAGACGTACAAATCAAGTCCAGTCTCGATCCAAGATCGACGATGACGTTTTCAAATTCATGCCGCGCCGCCTTCATCAGCTTGTCGATGGCTTCACTGGATGCCTGAACTTTTGACACTTTGCTCGGAGCCGCCAGGACAGAAATTCCCGAGCGATGCTTGGCCAGGAGTTTGGAAAGAAAGGTTCCATCCAGCCGGTCGACATCCTGGAACGCATTGTCGGTCGAGAAATCCGTGATGATCCCCAGGTTCAACGCCGCATCTCCCAGCGGGAGGCCGAGGTCGATCAGCAAGGTGCTTTGGCCTGACTCCTGGGCCAGGGCGATGGCAAAACTGCAGGCAATGGTGGTGACGCCGGAGCCGCCCTTGGTCCCGAGAAATACCTGTAGCCGCCCGCGCGTCCTCTTTGCCTGGCTGGTTCCTGGGCGGGGCGCTGTGGTGGACTTGAGGAGAGCCTCAACGATGGTGCTTTGGTCGAAGGGCGGAATGAGAAACTCACGAGCACCCGCACGCATGCAACGGAATACCAACTGCTGATCCGCCTTTGCCGAATAGACCATCACGGTAGCTGAGCCTTTGGCGCAGATGCTCTCAACCAAATCGAGTGCGTATTCCAGATCGCTGTCTAAGTCAATGATTATGACGTCGAAATTCTGGCCTAGCATCTTCGGCACATCGTCGATGACGAGAGGGTAGGAAGTGAACTCACGGACCGCGCCCCCTCGGAATCCGGCAAGAGTGGCGGCCAGCGCGGTGCGCCGCTCCTGGTCCGGGCCAACCAGCGCAATCGACAAGGAGGGGGCTGCAAGGGAATTGGACCCATTGCGTGTCAGAGGCGCGGAGGCGAATGAACTCAGGCGGGGGCTGCCCGCTCGCGGCTCCAACTCTTCGTGACGATTCAAGCTGAACTGATAACTCTTGTATGCATCGGGCATGGCGTCCACTCCAATTCGCAGCCGGGGAATTAGGAAATCAGCGTTCTAAATGACGATGGCGGAGTTCAGGCATTTCGCGATTCACTGGAATGACTAGGCCAACTTCCGATCCGGGGGTACTGGGCGCCTGCTCCAGCCAATAACGAGGCTGGCTGGCCCCGTGAAAGGTGTTTGAAAAAGGACAGTGAAGGCGGCCGGTACAAAACCGCAACCTCTCGGTCGTACCGGCGATGACCAGAGCGATGGGCGATTGTGCCCGGCCAATCCCCTACCTGCCATGGCGCCAATCCGAGAGCGCGATCTCCGCGGGCAGCGAGGGAAGCACCAACCATTGCCGTCCGGCGATTGCGCAGATCCGTGGAAGTTGTCAAGGCGAGATCAACGGGAATGGACCAATCAAGGAAACCAGTACTTCCCGCTCCTTTTCTTAGGATTCAGAAACCAGTCAAGTCAGATATACCCCGGAAAGCCATCCGTCGCGCTCTTTGGTAATCAATTTGTCCCTCCAAAGTAACCTATCAGAACCATAAATCGCAGACAATGGGGTCTAGTGTCTATCACACCTTTGTGTTATATGAAGCCCCGATCGGAACTGCCCTGCGCTGATTGAATTCCGACCCCACCGGCTTGGCGAGAATATGTGCAAACAACTAACGCTCTGTCGAGGTGAAATCGGTCAGGCGAAAGCCTTGTGGGGCGCCATAAGGAAGGTCTTGTCAAAATGTTTGCAGCAGAAGTTGCTTTCGGTGATTGAAGCTTCACGAAGAATGCAGGCCAGGCAGCCAGGCTACTCAATGGGCATCGACGCTGAAAGGGAAGGCACCGCTGCCAAACATTCATCTTCGTTGCGGAGTTTTCTGTTGACATGATTTGGCTAGAGTGTGCAGACTGGCTTAGCATCCTACTCTGCGCTCCCCAAGCCCAGAGTTGCAATTTCCCCAAGACCGCATAAAACATGGACGATCCGGGCGCCAGACACGCTATGCATCGTCGTTCTCAAATCGCCTTTCGCGAAGGTAAAAGTGAGGTAGTTCGCACAATGAAAACTCGTTTGTTACCTGGGATTGCTTTTTGGCTGGCCTGCAGCGCCCTGCTTTCACCGGTTCTGGTTGCCCAGAGCAACGTTCAGTTGTTCAGCGCGGTGGACGTCAGACTGTCCCAATCCACCGCCAATTATGTCACTCCGGATTTCTTCAACACGACGACGTTGAACCTGACATGCAGCGCGTCGCCGATCTCTGCCGTTATTTCCGGACCTTTGATGAATGGCGCGGGAACGGCTCCACAGTTGAGCGCATCAGGCGCGCTGCAGCCGGGCGGAAACCTGCTGGTGGATAACAACATTGTGGTGACGGTGACACCGAACGGAGGGACGGCGAACGCACCCGCGAACGTATGCCCGCAGCTGGACAACGCAAGCGGCACGCCCGCTCTTTACACGCCGAACTGCTTTGTCACTGGATACCAGTCCCCTGCCGCCGCTGGAGCCATCAATGGAGTGGACACAGACACAGGCTTGGCTCCTGGCAGTTCGCAGACAATCGACGCCGCGGGAGGGGTAGCTCCGGTGGATATCAGCGCCCTGCTGGTTCCAGGCGCACAGAGCGCCACCATCTCCCTGGCGGATGAAGGCGGATGGCTTGCCAACTCCACATTATTTCTTACCACCAACTGCACGCCGGGAGGGGTAACCGGCCCGGCGCTGGTTACGGGCAATACCATCGGCTCCAATCCGACGCCGGACCAACTAACGCAGACCTTCACTTTCAACCCGGTGACGAGCCAGGCGGTTGGGTTTGTCTACGACCTGAGCGGCGCGCAGAATTCGCTGATCTCGAATTCGGGTCAGTCGACCCCGCAGGTGGGAGACCTGCCGATTAACCCAGCCACGTTCCAGAGCAACCTGGCTCCAAACACGCCGTTTGCAACGTCCGAGTGCCTGGTTCACAGCGGGGAACTGGGCGGCCCATCCGGCGAGCCGGCCACGCAGCCGGCCTGCAAGCTGTACACGCTGGAATGCACAACCGGTACCAATCCCGCGGCCAGTGGCGCGCAATGCCCCATCTCTTCCATGCCCAACGAGGGAATGGAGGATATCTTCGACGGCCCGGATTTCAAACTTCACGACATTCATACGCCGGATGGTCACGTCTTCCATGAGGGTATCGGCTTCCTGATGGCCAGCGAGGGTTGGGGCGCGGAGAGCGGTGTTCCGCCGGGAACGTGGGACTGGAATGCAGGTCCGGGAGGGCCATGCACCTTTGACCCAGCAGCGAATCTGAATCTTCCATGCCCGCAGAATCTGCTTACCAGCTTTGCCGGCCCGGGACTTTTTACCAGTTCGGGCCAGACGACGCATCCGAACTCGACCTTCATCACTATTGCGCAAGTTCCGGAACCCCACACGCACGTCCGGATTGAAGAAGAAGAAGAGGAGGCAGCGCGTCATTGGGTGAACAGCAACACGGTCAACGTTCACTTCGACATCCAGCCGCCAGATCTGCGCGGCGCCAGTCTGCCAGGCGCTGCAGCGTTCATTCCTGCGCCTATTCAGAGCATTACCTACGGGATTTCACCCGCGAACACAGTGCCGAACCCGGCCAACGAACCGATTTCCGGCGATGTGACGGTGATGAACTCCACATGCCCGATTCCGACGGCGGCCGACCCCGGGCCCCCGGTTGAACCGGATTTTGTGCCTGCGGTGCAGACACTGGCTTTCCCTGCCGACGGGCACTACGTGCTTCACTACTATGCGCAGGACTGCGCGGGCACCCAGGATCTGGACTTCAAGAAGGAGGCCGGCACCTGGACCACTAACTTCCGTACCCGCGAGATCAACGTGGATACGGTTCCGCCGACGATTACGCCGACGGCGCTGGTGTTGACGGGCAATCTTACCAATGGGAAATACGCCGTTGGCGAGAAGGTGACGGTCAGCTATGCATGCACGGATGCAACATCCGGGGTGGTCTTGTGCGGAGACAAGTTCTTCTGGCACGGCACATCGGATACGGGGACGCTGACCAGCCGGGTGGGGACCTCACGGCCCGGCACGCATACTTTTACAGTGTGGGCGGTGGATGCGGCGGGGAATTCATCGACGCAATCGGTCAGCTACCAGGTAACCGGCAAAGCCCGCGATTGAATCACGGTGCGCAAGCCGCGGCTGAAGCAGAGGCTGTGGTCGCGGCTTGTATTTGCGGGACTCTGCCGTTTGAACTTTTCTGGCGTGAGCCAACTTAGTTGCCGTCGGCTAGCGGATTGAGGAACGGCGCAGTCAGCGAGGTTGTAGATTCCTCGCCGGCGGCAAGCCGGGTGAGGGTGAGTATGGTAATGTCGTCATCTTGTCCGAATTGAATGGCGGCTTCGGTGGCCTGCTGGGCCGAAGGACGTGTTGCAAACAACGCGTGCAGCCGGTCGAATCCATAGAGTTCGCCGGTCTCGCTGCGCGCCTCCAGCAATCCGTCAGTGTAAAAACTCAGTTGATCTCCTGGGTCCAACTTCACGGCCAGTTCGGAGTAGTGCGTGTCGTAGATCAGGCCCAGAGGCAGCGAAACCTCCAATGGATACTCACGCCCATTGAGGTAGGGCGGCAGGTGGCCTGCATTGGCCAGCGTGACGGTTCCGTCCGGGTCCAGGCGGAAGACAATCCCGGTGGCGAACCCGCCCTGCATGCGGCCGGTCATGCAGCGGTTCAATGCGGTCAGGATGTCCGCGGGGCTGGAAGTTGTCCCCGCCTGCGCACGGAGCACGCCGACAATCATGGAAACATTCATGGCGGCCTTCAGGCCCTTTCCGCTCACATCGCCCATCGCCACCAAGGTTGACCCATCGGGGTTGGGGAGGAACTGAAAGAAGTCGCCGCCCACCTCTTGGGCTGGAGTATAGGCGCTGGTGACGGCGTAACCGGGAAGCGAGGGCAGCGTTTCAGGAATGAGGACCTGCTGAATCTCTCGCGCGCTCTGCATCTCCTGTTCGAGCACGGCGCGCCGTGCTTGCTGCTCCAGAATATAGCGATAGAGGGCGAAGACGATGGCGGCAAAAAGTGCGATGGAGGCAATTTTCTCGGCCGTGAAATCGACCCCCGCTACGGTCAACAGCGGGTGGTCGATCAGGTCGGCAAAGAGGGACCAATGGGTGTATCTCTGGCCCAGCGCGCTGGTGTCTGCGATGGTGTGGAGCATCTGCAGTACAAAGGCGGCCAAAGCCACGGCCCACCGGGAGACGTCGAGCCTGCGCCTGAGGGCCATGGCGATGAGGGCGAAGGGGAAAAGCTCGGCCAGCAGAATGCAGGTGGCGAGTATGCCGTCAGCCCACTGCATCCAGGTCGTGGCCGAGCCCCAGAAGAAAGCCAGAATCCCATCCGCCACGCCAACCGCGAGGGTGAGCAGGGAGAGCGCCTTCGTCCAGCGGACCACGCGCGGATTCTCATTGAGCTGCAGGAGCCAGACAAGCAGGAACCAAAGGGAGATGGCGTAGAGAACATAGAGCGGCTGGTTGATGCATCGTGCCACTTCGTAAGGAAACGGCAGCAGGAAAATCCCCTCCAGGCTCCTGAGAGCCACGGGCGTCGCGGTGAAGACCGCGACCCAGACAAAGAGCTGCTCATTGCGGTTTTTGCTCCAAAGGACGACGCACAGAATCGCGATGAACAAGCGCAGCAGGGTCAGGGAATAGTCGAACAGCTCTTCGCGGACGTAGTCCCAGGTGATGGCTGCCTCGCGCAAAGCGACCGTATCCGGGTCACCAACCAGCGGTGTATCGTAAAGGCCGCCTGACTCGGCCAGCGAGAAAACATCGAGCGGCGCCTTCCAGACGCGGAGGGCGAGCACCCCGACCGCCGAACCGGAGAGCGGAAAAGAACGAGGGTAGTAGCTGTAATACCACGATGCGTGTGGCGGCAATTTTCCGTACTGCCCAATCAACTCACCGTTCCAATAAACCTCATAAGCGTCTTCCGCGTGCGGAATCAGCAGACGGTACTGTCCGGTTTCACCGGAAGCGGGCAGGATGTCCAAATGGCGCCGGTACCAGGCAAATCCGGCATAGGAGGGATGGTTTTGCGCGCCCCATGGATCGTCCGCGTGGATGGATTTCCAGCCCGAGTCATCGAGGGAAGGATCTGCCCAGCTGGGATCGTCGCCGGTGTGAAACTGCCACATGCCACCAATGGGCACGATGCCCCTGCCGATGCCGCCAATCACAAGAGCCGGTGCTTGCGCGGGAGGCTGGGCAGGACTCAGACGCGGCTGCTGGCCAGCCGCAATCACCGCGAACAAAAAAACAAATGCGCCGGGAACTCCGCGACAGAACACCCGCTAAGAATACCATTCAGCAAGAGCCCGCAGAGCAGATACTCCACGATGCTCGCCCTGCAGGAGAGATTAGAAACGACTCGTCTCCTGCAAACAGTGCGCCTCTGTTTCCCTTGAACGAAGCAACCGTGTGGACAAGCTGTAGGACAGAAAAGGGACGGCTACTCGGGATCGGCTTTCAGCAACAGATCTCAAACCACTCCAAGCTGCTGCGGTAAAGAGCCGTTGCGGTGAGCGTTGGGGCAAAAATGCGAACAAAGACTCGCGCAGGGATGCATCCGAGAGGCGAACGAAAGTGAACCCGCAGAAGGCGCGTCGTTAGCAGCCACCGGTTAAAGTCGGGTTTTGAAAGAGCACGGCTTCCGCCGTGCCGGTAACGCCAATAGAACCAGTGGGGCTTTACCCCCGAGGGAAGCTTCTTCGGCAAGCTGGACTTTTGCTACGGACGGTTAGGAATGAAGGGTCGTCGCAGCCCGGCCCGTGACATCCGCCTGGGACAAGTCGGTCGGGGCCTGATGACGGAGCGTGCGGCGACCGGCGTAGAGGGGCCGTGAAGAGGATGCAGGCTCTTGCGCGGAACTGCAGGAACCAGCCGTTCCGATGATCAGGGAGAAGCGCAATCGGCGAAAACCGCGATGCGAGCGCACCGACGCGGAGCAGTTCGAAATCCAGCCAGAGAAACCACCTGGCGTTTTCGGATACTTTCAACTGTTGGGTGGCCAACCCTTCCAGTATTTACATCCTTCCCCTTACCAATAATGTGGGTGCCCCATCCTTCGCGCCTGTTGCGAAGGGCGGGCTGCGCAAGGGCCCGCTTCTCGGCACGCGGCCACAGCCAGTCCGCGCCGTGCTGAGTTACCGTGCATGTACCTCAACCTTCCCACGCGTTTCGACTCTCCCCCGGCCTTTCGCTGGCAACCACCCCACGGGGGAAGACCTGTCCGCGGGAACCCCGTTCTGGCGAAAGGGAGGGGCACGGACCATTTGCGAGAAGGTTGGAGGCAGTTATGCGTTGGGCTGGGCTTCCACTACGGCTTTGGAAAGATTGCGGGGGCGGTCGACGTCGACGCCGTGGGCCAGGGCCATGAAGTAAGAGAACAATTGCAGCGGGACGACTTCGGCGATGGGGAGCAGATACTCGGGGGCGGGGTCGACGAGGACGCAGTCGGTGACCAGTGCAGGAACTTCATCGTCGCCGGTGTTGGCGATGGCGATGACGCGCGCGCCCTGGGCCTGCATGTCGGCCAGCAGTTGCAAGGTCTTTTCGTAGCGGAAGACCGAGGAGTAGAGGGCGCGGTCCACGGTGGCGAGAACGACGAGGGGGACCGTGTCGCTTACCAATGCGTTGGGGCCGTGCTTCAGCTCGCCGGTGGGGTAGCCCTCGGCGTGGACATAAGAGGCTTCCTTGAGCTTCAGGGCGCCTTCGCGGGCGATGGCGTAATGGATGCCGCGGCCGAGGTAGAGGAAGGTGTGTGCAGAGCTGTACTTGGTGGTCAGGGCGTGCATCTGGTCGCGCCAGCCGTCGAGCTGGGCCTCGATGGCGCCGGGCAGGGCCTGGAGTTCGCGGATGTGGAGGGCGAGGGAATCGGCATCGATGCGGCCCAGGCGCACACCTTCGTAGAGGGCGAGAAGGTAAAGGACGGCGAGCTGGCAGGTGAAACTCTTGGTGGCGGGAATGGCTCGTTCGATGCCGGCGGCCAGCGGCATGGAGACGTCGGCTTCGCGCGCCATGCTGGAGACGGCGGCGTTGGTGATGGCGAGGGTCTTCTGGCCGCGGCGGCGGGCTTCGCGCAGGGCGGCAAGCGTGTCGGAGGTCTCGCCGGACTGGGAGAGGACGAGGAAGCTGGGATGGCGATGGTCGGCCTTGGTGTTGCCGCCACGGCAACTGTACTCGCTGGCGTACTCGACATCGACGGCCAAGCCGCAGAGGTCTTCGAGGAGGATTTCGGCGGCCAAGCCGCTGTGGCGGCTGGAGCCGGAGGCGGCGATGAGGATTTCTCCCTCGGGAATGGACCAGCCGGCCAGAAGGGCAGCAACATCGGGCTTGAGAGCGTGGGAGGCAAGGTAAAGTCCCAGGGTGTGGCGAAGGGCCTGGGGCTGCTGGTAGATTTCGCGCAACATCTCGTGATCGAAGGTGGTCATGGTTCCAGTTCCGCGGCCGGATGCCCTCGGGAGGCCCGTCCCACTCTCGATCATACAGCTACCAATCAATCAGGAGAATGATCGACTTAAAGAAAATAATGTTGAATTCTGCACGGAACGCGAAATAGGGGTTGCGCGGAGGCATAGCGATGCGGTTAGAATCGGTGCGATATGTCCGAGTCAATCAATCGTCGTTCCGAGGTTATCATCAAGTTTTTGTTGCGAACCGGAAGCGCATCGATCGAGGAGATCCTCGCCGTTGCCGGTTCCTCGGCTCCCAGCATCCGCCGGGACCTGGTGCGCCTGGAGAGCCGCGGTCTGATTCGCCGCACTCACGGGGGGGCTGCGCTGGTGGAACCGCTGCTGTATGAGCCGTTCCGCTAAGACAGTTCGTTTCTGGCCCGCGAGCAGAGTTATGCGGAGCAGAAGCGGCGCATCGGCCTGGCCGCAGCCGAGCTGGTGCAGGCAAATGAAACCATTGGTCTTACGGCCGGTACGACGACGACCCATGTGGGCCGCAGCCTGCGCCACCGCGACAAGATCCAAGTGATCACGAACGCCATCAATATCGGCATGGAACTGTGCAACCAGCCAGGCATCAGAACTTACCTGACGGGCGGTGTGGTGCCCTGGGCCTGGTCGTTTTCGCTGACCGGCAACGCGGCGCTTGACTTTCTGGACGACGTCTATATGGACAAGGTGTTTCTGGCGGTGACGGGGCTGGACTCGGACCGCGGGGCGACGACGCTGGAGACCGATGAGGCTCTGATCTTCCGCAAGATGATGAAGCAGTCCAAGCAGGTGATTGTGACGGCCGATTCGAGCAAACTGGGCAAGGTGAGCCCGGCGTTTATCTGCCCATCCAACGAGGTTCAAATCCTGATTACCGATACCGGGGCAACGCCCGAGGCGCTGGCTCCGTTCGAGCGGCAGGGAATCCGGATCATCCGCGTATAAATACAATCTATTGTGGTGGTTGCGATGCATTTCGCGCAGGGGTGCGCCCTGGCCCGGAGAGGCCACCGAGACTTGGAATATCGCTCATTCCAGGGCAAGAGTGTCGCAGGGCTCAAGGCGGGTTCGTGCTGGCGTGTCTTTCGGCGCGGATCGATTGCCGCTCCGGCACTGAATGCGGCTCCGCATGAGTTGCACAACAAGCTGTGATGGCGGTTACCGCGCTGACAGGCATCTTGCGGTCAAAATATAAAGCCGGAATGCAGCAGAACCAGTTTATTTGTGGCATTGAGTGGGCGCACTTCTCAAAATAGTGAGCATTTTAGGCAAAATATTTCAAATTGCCCTTGCATTCCACATCCAGTTGGCATTATTGTGATGTGCAACCGAACGTAGGTTTCGCCCCGAGTCAGAAGACGTCAAGAAGAATGTTTTGGATGGGGCGCGACAGAAGAACGCAGGGAGATCTGACGGGTGCATGATTCCCGGACAGGCCGACCTTTTGAACCACTTGGGGAGACCGGAATGGATGCAAGCGAGCGGTCAGTCTGGAGCGCAGGCTCCGGATGGGCCATGCAATTCGAGGGGCGCAGCGGCCTGAAGCCGGCCGGCGCGCGCGGTACTTCCCACGAAGTTGCCAAGGTGACAGCTCCACCGCCCCCAATACCAGTTTCAGAATTCACCCGTCGATGCGCTCCCGCGCACAGGCATTCATCGGTTTTCAAACCAGAGAGGTGCAAAAGCAATGAATGAGATGAATCGAGTTTCCGGTCACTCGTGTTTGTGGCAACGAGTAATCGACGCATCAGGCTGCCATGGGAAGAAGGCGAGTTTCAGCATGGGACGCCTGGGATTGTTATTGCTGGTGATCGTGCTGTTTGCGTTTGGTTCTTCCATGGCGCGCGCGCAGGAGCTGGCGGCAACGCTGAGCGGCGCAGTCACCGACAGTTCCGGGGCCGTGATTCCGCACGCCACCATCACGATCACGCTGAACGGCGTGAACGGGACAGCACGCGTGGTGGAATCGGACGGCACCGGGAACTATGTCGCCCCCAACCTGACGGCAGGAACCTATGCGATCACCGTGACCGCAGCGGGCTTCGAGACGTACAAGGCGAAGAACATCGTTTTGAACGTGGCGGAAAAGCACGCGGTGAATGTGCAACTCAAGGCGGGATCGGTGAGCACCACGGTGACCGTGGAAGACAACCCGGTTTCGGTGGACACGGAGAGCAGCGAACAGGCGGGAACCATCTCCGGCCTGCAAGTGCGCGAGCTGGAACTAAGCAGCCGCAACTTCGAGCAACTGGTAACGCTGCAGCCGGGCGTGGTGAGTGGGCTGGGTGATGAGTCCTCTGCGGGTAACACGGCGCTGGTGGTAAATGGGGCGCGCGCCACGGCGAATAACTGGACGGTGGATGGCGCCGACATCAATGACTCGGGCTCGAACGGCACGGTGATCAACGCTCCCAGCGTGGATGCGATTCAGGAATTCACTTTGCAGCGCGGCAACTACGATGCCGGTTATGGACGGTCCGGCGGCGGCCAGATTCTGGTGGCCACCAAGAACGGAACCAGCGAATTCCACGGCGACGCGTACGAGTTTGTGCGCAACACAGCCCTGGACGCCAACGAGTTCTTCAACAAGATGACTGAAGCCCAAAACGGCCTGCCGAACAAGAACGCAGTGAACCACCACAACGTCTATGGATTCACGATCGGCGGCCCGATCTACATTCCCAGGGCTTACAACACTGACAAGAAGAAGACGTTCTTCTTCTGGTCGGAGGAGTGGCACAAGGAGAGCACACCGGGCGGCGACTCAATGCCGGCGGCCAGCACATCGAATCTGGCCGGCGGATTCTCCATTACCCACACCATCGATTCGGAGGGCAATATCGTTCCAGCCGTGCTCCCCGCCTCGTATACAAGTCCCTACTCCGGCAAGTCCGGCTGCATATCAAACTGGGTGGTCAACGCGGTGACCGGTGACGGGACAGGAACCATCAACTCATCCTGCTACAGCGCCAACTCGCAGGTTTACCTGACCAACGTGTTCGACAAGTTCCCCGCCAACAGCGGTTCGAACTACAATTTTTCGTACTCGCAGATGAATAATTTCCGCGACGACATTGTGCGCGTGGATCACTACTTCAGCGAGAAGGTCCACTTCTATGCCCGCGGCATGAACGACATTATGCCGGTGAACGCGCCGGAGGGCCTGTGGGCGGGCAGCAACTATCCGGGGTTGGTGAACACACTGGTGGACTCGCCGGGCAAGAACGTGGTGGGAAACCTGACGTGGTCCATCTCGCCGAAGGTGGTCAACGAGGCGGAATTTGTATGGTCGCAGGGCACCTATAACTCAACGATCGCCGGCGGGCAGTTTGCCACAAGCTCGACGATCTCCAGCGCACTGACGAGCAATTGGGCGTATACCGATCCCTACGGACGCGTTCCTGCCATCGGCATCAACGGCGTAACGGGCTTCAGCCCCGGTTCCGCGCCGTGGAAAGAGCGCAACCTGGATCGCACCTACTTCGACAACCTTGCCATCACTTTGGGCAAGCACACTTTCCGCACCGGCTTCCAGATTCAGCAAATGCTCAAGACGGAAAATGCCACCTTCGGTGACCCCAGCTTCAGCTTCAACTCGTGGGGCGATTTCCTGCTGGGCAATGTCTCGACCTACGCGCAGTCCAGCCGGGACATTGTTCCGGACCTGCACTTCGTGAATATCGAAGCCTATATTCAAGACGACTGGAGAGTGAACCGGCGGTTGATTCTGAACCTGGGACTCCGCTGGAGCCGGTTGCCGAGCGTGACCGACGTGAAGAACACGCTGGCCAACTTCGATCCGACGCTCTATAGCCCGCTTCTGGCGCCGATGATCGATCCGTCAACCGGCAACTTCGTCGCGGGCCAGTCGATTGGCGGCGTGGCTTTGCTGCCGGCCACCTACGCCAACGGCCTGATCTTCCCGCGCGGCAATGCATGCGCGGCGGCGCAGGCAATTGGACCGATGGTGCAGTGCTCGCCGTACGGCGCCTATGTGAATCCGAACGATAATGCCAACTTCGGCCCCCGATTCGGCTTTGCCTATGATCTGGACGGCAAGGGTACCACTTCGGTGCGCGGCGGTTTCGGCATCTTCTACGACCGCGTGCTGGACGGCATCTGGGAGCAGAACGCCTTCAACGATCCGCCGCTGGCGCAGAAGACGACCGTCAACAACGGCTCGTTCGACGCGGTGCTCGGCGGCACTACAGCCGTGTCCTACGGGCCGAACTTCATTACCGCGACGGGCACGCCGACCTTCCGCGTGCCTAACTACGCCAACTACAACCTGTCGGTACAGCGCCAGGTGAACAAGGAGACCATGGTGGAAGTGGCGTACGTGGGCAACCTGGCGCGTCACCTGCTGGGCGAGTTTGACGCTAACCAGCCGACCGTGGCGGCACGCACGGTAACCGCTTCGACGACCAGCGTGAACGCCATTCGCCCGTATCAAGGCTACGGCGAGATACAGGATCGCGCACCCATCTTCACCAACAACTACAACTCACTACAGATATCGGTGAACCACCGCTCGTCAAGGGGGCTCACGCTCGGCATCGCTTACACGTGGTCAAAGGATATGACCACGAACTCCAATGACCGTGGCTCAGTGGCCACCAATTCTCACTTTCTGAAGCTCGACTACGGACCGTCGTCCACGAACACGCCGCAGGTGTTTGAAGCCAACTACGTCTACGAACTGCCCTGGTTCAAGAACCAGGTCGGCATGGAGGGCAAGCTGCTGGGAGGATGGGAGCTTTCCGGCATCACGTCAATGGTTTCCGGTTCCTCGTTCTCGGCTTACCAGCCGTGGGATCCGTGGGATCCCAACGGCAACAACGTGGGCCTGGGCATGCCCGGCGGAAGGCCCGACCAGGTGAGCGCCGTGCATATGACCAAGAAGCTTTCGCAATGGTTCTCGTCCACATCGTTTGCGCATGCGTACAACCACTTCGGCACCGAGGGATCGAACAGCATGCTTGGACCGGGCTTCCAGAACTGGGACCTGGCGGCCATCAAGAACCTGAAGTTCTTTGCGCGCTACAGCTTTCAGTTGCGCGGCGAGTTCTTCAACGCCTTCAACCACGAAAACTTCGCGGGCGTGGATACCAACCTTTCCGACGGCAGCTTCGGACAGGTTGTCAGCGGGCACGTGCCGCGCAGAATCCAGATCGGCGCAAAGTTCAACTTCTAAAACCAACCTGATTCACTCATCTACCGCGAGGCCCGGGAGCAACTTCCCCGGGCCTTGCTTTTTGGCTTCATTGCGTGTTGCGATGAGTTCTGCTGACCGCAGCCATTGCAGGGGTCGGAACTGCGAGGCGGCGCAGCGCGAGCATGGTGCACAGGGACTACGGCTGTTTCTCCTCTGTCGGTTGCTGCGGCTTCGGCTGGGCTTCGGGAATCGCGGACATCACTTTCAGCAGGCGCTCGTCCTCAGTCTTGTTCAGGCTGCTTGCCTTGTCGAACTCGATCTTGGCCTCCGCGGTTTTGCCCATCGCGCGATAGAGGCGTCCCAGGCGCCAGTGCACGTTTACATCCTGTGGATTGAGAGCAGCGGCGGACTTGAACTCGCGCAGCGCGTCGTTGTTCTGCCCTTTGTCGGCATAGACAATTCCGAGGTCGCGGTGCTCCATCTCGTTCGCCGGGTCCGCCACGATGAGCTTCTCGAGCAGTGGGAGCGCATCGTCCATGCGATTCATCTGGATATCGGAATCGGCCAGGTAGAGAATGGCCTGCAGGTGGCCGGCATTGTTGTCGATCTCCGCCTGGAACTGCTGGGCGGCCTCAGGGTACTGTCCCTTGGTCCACAACAGGTAGCCGAGTCCGAAGTGAGCGTTCGGCTCTTTGGGATTCGCAGCGACGGCCGCGCGGAACTCGCGGGTGGCGCCGACGGGGTCCTTCATCTCGTCGAGCGCTTCGCCAACCAGCATGTCGGCTTCCGCGGACTCCGCATTGAGAGCAACCAAGCGGTGAAATGCATCCAGCACGCATGGATACTGCTTCGACAAGAGGCAATTGTGCGCGAGCGTCAGCAGCAAAGGAAGGTTCCGCTCATCGTGGCTGGCGGCATCTTTGAGGAAGGGGACTGCGGCGGCGTTGTCGCCCAGCCCATAGTACGACATGCCGATGAGGACTGTGAGGCGCTGCGTTTCATCCGCATTCGAGGCGGCTCTGAGCAGTGGCTTGAACACTTCGATGGCCCGCTTGTATTGGCCGTCTTTGAAATATGCGAGGCCGAGGTTGATCCGCAGGCCGGGCATGGCAGCGTTCAGCGCCATGGCTTTGCGATAGAAGGCGATGGC
>VFSW01006022.1_pt1 | contig 17868 bp, 11 predicted proteins | sample 5358111 | NCBI WGS metagenome assembly VFSW01 (sample SAMN11554181, study PRJNA540505) | mine drainage metagenome | isolation source: sediment from site ElyBrook_90M | place: USA: Ely Copper Mine, Vershire, VT | collected 2017
AACTTATACTGTCTAATGAATTATTTTAAATTAACAGTGTGGTTGATTGAGTCACCAAACCTACCACTGGGTATAGTGTGGGCTCGACGGGTTGCTGAAATTCGGCAATGTCCAACTTGATGACGTTGCAATCGGTTGCTCAGGACTGAACTAAATTATCAATGGGCGTCAAGCTTGTGGCATGCTATTGGCAAGGTGCTATATGCTCGATACTCACGGCGGCATCGCTCGTCGTGCCCCAGGTTTTCCCTTTTTTGGAATAGAAAAGGAGCTGTAATGATCGATCTTTATTATTGGCCCACTCCGAACGGCCACAAGATTGCAATGTTTCTTGAAGAGGCTGGACTCGAGTACCGGATCATCCCGGTAAACATAGGTGCGGGGGATCAATTCAAGCCTGAATTTCTCAAGATCAGCCCCAATAACAAGATGCCGGCAATTGTCGATCTCGCCCCGTCGGATGGGGGCAACGCAATATCGGTCTTCGAGTCGGGCGCAATCCTGGTCTATCTTGCCGAGAAAGCGGGGAAGTTGTTGCCCAAAGATCTGCGCGGAAGGAAGACAACTCTGGAATGGCTATTCTGGCAAGTTAGCGGCCTCGGCCCAGTTGCCGGGCAGAACCATCACTTCTCCAAATATGCTGCAGAGAGGATTTCCTATGCAATAGATCGTTTCGTGAATGAGACCAACCGCCTGTATGGTGTGCTTGATCTCAGGCTTGCCGGACGGGAGTTCATTGTGGGTGATGCCTACACGATTGCGGATACTGCATGCTACCCATGGATCGTATCTTGGAAGACTCAACAGCAGAATCTGGACGACTTCCCAAACGTCAAACGCTGGCACGACGCAATTTTCAATCGGCCAGCCACGGTTCGCGCTTATGCAAAAGCCCAACCATACTTAAACCAGCCACCAATGACCGAAGAAGCGAAGAAGCTCCTGTTTGGCCAGACGGCCGCAAGTGTCCGTGAACTGGCTAATCGGAAATGAAAACAGACGCAAATACCTAAATCTAATCTTTGTAAGCCAAGCAGGTTGGGTTTTATAACACTTGAACTATTCTGATACAAGCGTGAAAAATGGCTATGTCAGACAATTAGTTCCGAATTAGTCATAGGAATTAGTTCCACGGACTTCAGGGGATTGGAGGCAAAACCATACCGGAAACTATTCCGCCATTGCCTTCCCTGAAATACGCATAATGTATATTATGTCAAATATTCCCATGGTTTCTGTCGTCGCGCAAAGACATTTTCGCTAACGCCTGAGTATACTCAGACAGAAGCTGCTTCCAGGAAAACATCCACTCCCAGCTTCCAGTATCATGGCCTGGGAAGTTCATGCGGTGATTACCGGATAACCCGAGCACATCCTGCATTGTGAAGATGACTATATTTGCCTTTGACTTGGAAATAGCGCTCATCATCTCCCAATGAATATTTTGGCCATCTGTCTTCAGATAGCTTTGTACAAAAGCCCTTTCATGGCCAGACAAGGTATCCCACCAGCCAAGAATAGTGTCGTTATCATGGGTTCCGGTGTAGGCAACTGTGTTGGGCTCATAATTGTGGGGCAGGAAGAGATTTTCATCCCCTTCTCCAAAAGCAAACTGAAGAATCCTCATGCCAGGCAGTCTGAATTTGTCGCGAAGATCAATAACGTCGGGTGTGATCAGTCCTAGATCCTCAGCTATGATAGGCATGTGAGGAAACGCTTTTTCGAATGCATCAAACAATTTTTCCCCTGGCCCGGCTACCCATTTTCCATCAATTGCGTTGGGAGCATCTGCGGGAACTTCCCAATATGCAACAAAGCCTCGAAAATGATCAATGCGAACCAGATCAGCCTGCTGAAGTGCATGTCCGAGGCGAGCTATCCACCATGCGTAATGGCTCTCCTCGTGTACATCCCAGCGATAGAGGGGATTTCCCCAAAGCTGTCCGGTCTCGCTGAAGTAGTCAGGAGGTACGCCGGCAACCACCGTCGGGCAGCCATTTTCATCAAGGTTAAACAATTCCGGGTGTGCCCATACGTCAGCACTTTGATAAGCAACAAAAATTGGTATATCACCAATAATTCGAACTCCATGTTTGTTGGCATATAATTTTAACTGTGACCATTGGCGATCAAAACACCATTGGCAGAATTTCCAAAAACCTATTTTGTCGGAACAGTCTTCCCTGACTTTGCCTAATGCATGAGGTTCCCTGCGGGAAAGTTCATTAGGCCAGTGACTCCAAACGGAATTAACTTCCAGTTCCGCGATTGTCATGAATAATGCATAGTCATCTAACCATTCATCATGACGGTTACAGTACTCAGTGTACAAACGCAACATATCAATGTTGCCGCTGGAAAAGAATTTCTTTGCTGCACGATGGAGTCGCTCCATTCTGAATGGGCGCACCAGCAAATAATCTACATGGTCAGATTGAAAATTGGGATTTGGCGTTAAATCCTCGTTGTTTAGCCAACCGTGATTGGATAACTCAACGAGATCAATCAAAAGGACGTTTCCCGCAAATGCAGAACTACTCATGTACGGGGAATTTCCTGGCCCTGTTTCGCCAAGCGGCAGAATTTGCCAATAGGTCTGGCCGGCAGTTGTCAACCAATCAATGAACCGGTATGCATCAGGGCCGAAGTCACCAGATCCAAATGGGCCAGGCAGTGAAGTCGGGTGCAACAATATACCGCTGGCGCGACCAGTTAACATAAGAAATTAGGCAAAAGATCTATTCGGCTGCGCGGCGCATCGCACCGCCCACTTCAATATCCACTACACTTCCCTGGCTGATGGGCTCTGACAAGATTTGTGGGGCGGGTAATTTTAGCAAATTGTAAAGTTCAGTCAGATTATGGCGGAAAAGCCGGTCAAAACTGACTACTGCATGAGAAGGATTATAATCACCGAACCACCAGAACCAGTCAGAGCTTTCGCAGGAAAATAGCTGCTTTTCGGCTGCGGCTTGTTCATCCTGGCTGAGTCGCCCGCTAGCCATAACCATATCGTAACTTTGCTTGGCTACGCACAGCAAATCCCACGCGCGGTTCTTGTCCTTGGAGCCAATCCAGGTGGAGAAATCGCCATATACCCAACTCCCTGCAACGATGCCAGGCAGGCTGTTCACTTTGGCAACGTCAGAACGTGCCTGGCTGAATTTCAGGTAATCTCTATAGGTGCTGGTGTTAATGTCAGGATGAGCTTCCAGCGCGGAATACAATTCATCAAGAAAGTAAAAACCATTATATGGATAGTATTCCCAAGCGTTTTCACCATCGAGAATGACACTGACAACTGGTGTTTCACCAGTTGGTGCATTATTTGCGATCGCCAATATTTGCTCTACGAAATTAAGCGCCGCATCTTGGCCATGCCAACGCGAATATTCGAACCCAATCAAGTCGGACAAACGGTCATCTCGAAAAAAGCAAGTCAAGCCTTCAGCTCCCTTTTCAAGCTTGTAGGGGCGATACAGGTATTGAGCACGATCCGGGATTTCATGCTGCGACTGGTGCAAACTGTTCACCAATACGCCCTCCCCGCTGGCTGCCCACTGGCAGCCCTGCTCTGCCAGCACTTCCAGTGTGCTGGTCGAGATGGATCCTTCTGCGGGCCACATTCCGGCAGGTTCAGCGCCAAAACGAGCGGCGTGACTTTTTCTGGCCTTGTCGACATGCGCGGCAACGCGTATTTTACCTGCGGGATAACGGATGGCCTGTGGCATGGGTGCGTCTGGCATTGCTTCCTTGGCACACGCAAAATCGATCAGCAACGGAGCCAGCGGGTGATAATATGGCGTGGCGGAAATTTCTACCTGGCCTGACTCGGCCAGTTTGCGATAGCGGGGGATAATCCCGCCAATCAGTTCGCCGAGAAGATCGAACAATTGTTTACGATCTTCATAAGTAAAGCCTTCGGCCTTACTCATCAATCGCACCACCAGGGTGTGTTCGCGGCGCACACTTTCGCCGCACCAGGCAAGGTGATACCAGGTCAGCAAGTCCGCCATAAACTGGCCTGACAAATAAGAAAGTGCGGCTTCACCGTCTGTCTGTAATCGGTTGAATAATTCATGGAGCCGTTTATAAGCCGGATACGGGGCAACCATTTTGGTGTGGTTGCTGCGGAAGCAGGCATCCAAAATCAATTGCCTCTGCCCGGCAGACAAAGCGCAAGAATCCTCATGCACGAGCATGCGTAGCAGCGGATCGCGCAACTGCCCGGAGGCAAACTGATCTGCGTAGTCTTCCAGTTGTTCGAGCAGGATCGGCACGAAGTTGACCACTGCGCACACTTTTGGATGGCGCTCAAGATGGTAGGCCATATCAGTATAGTCCTTGATGGCGTGCAGATAAGTCCATGGCATCACGAAATCACCGTTTGAGTAATCGCGGTAATCGGGTTGATGCATATGCCAGAGAAAAACTAGATCAACGGGTTTCTTCATAATTAATAACGATTCCCGTTCTCGGGAGAGGGTAAAATCAACGGCTGCGATGAGCTTTTTGCCCGAGCATATCAGGAGTGATCAGTGTCACTCCATTCGGGCTGACATGAAAACGCTTGCGATCTGCCTCCGGGTTCAAGCCGACTTGCAGCCCGTCTGGAATCTTGCAGTTCTTGTCCACGATAACGCGCTTCAATACAACATCGCGACACACATCCACATTGGGTAATAGCACCGAGTCTTCTATGACGCAATGGCTGTTCACACGGACATCAGAGAATAGCAGCGAACGTCTGACTGTTGAGCCGCTGACGATACAGCCGCCTGAAACCAGCGAATCTACTGCCATACCCCGGCGGTCATCATCGTCAAATACGAATTTTGCCGGTGGCAACTGCTCCTGATTTGTCCATATGGGCCATTCCTGGTCATACATATTCAAATCGGGAATCACTTTGGTCAGCTCCATGTTGGCCTCCCAATAGGAGTCGATGGTCCCGACATCGCGCCAATAAGGCTCACGGCCGTCATCTCTACCCACACAGCTATGTTCGAAGCTCTGTGCGAATACACGGTATTTTTTTATCATTTGAGGGATCAAATCCTTGCCAAAATCGTGGCTGGAATTCGGGTCATCTGCATCGCGAACCAGTTGTTCATAAAGGAAATCTTTATTGAACACGTAAATGCCCATGCTGGCCAGTGCCTTGTCAGGCTTGCCGGGAATGGAGGCAGGAGTGGCCGGTTTCTCGGCAAATTCGACGACGCGCGCTTGTTCATTTACTCCCATCACGCCAAAAGCTGTTGCATCTGCGATGGGCACCTCAAGGCAGGCCACGGACATATCAGCCTTGTTTTCCACGTGGAATGCGAGCAGTTTGCCGTAGTCCATCTTGTATACATGGTCTCCCGCAAGTATCAGCACAAAATCCGGATTCGATTCGCGCAGGATATCCAGATTCTGGAACACCGCATCAGCCGTCCCTTTGTACCAATGATCCTCACTGATGCGCTGTTGCGCCGGGAGCAAGTCAACAAATTCGCCGAATTGACCGTTCAAGAACGACCAGCCGCGCTGAATGTGCTGTATCAGGCTGTGCGATTTGTATTGTGTCGCCACACCGATGCGGCGAATGCCGGAATTCACGCAATTGGATAGCACGAAATCGATGATGCGGAATTTGCCGCCGAAGGGTACCGCAGGCTTTGCGCGCCAGTCCGTCAATTGGTGCAGGCGCGATCCCCTCCCCCCGGCAAGCACCATCGCGTAGGTGTTTTTTGTGATGCGGCTTACAAAGCGCGGCGCGGGATCCCCTACCGCAACATGATATTTTTTTTGCAGGTAACCCAGCTCGGCATTCATGGTCGGCCATTCCTAACAAATCTTATAAAGTGTCAGTATTATCGTTTACAATCGGCATACTAGACAAGAAGAATAGGTGTTACAAAGTGGAGAAGATGATCGAACCATTGTTACAATCGCGTCTCTTTGATCCGTTTGCTTTGCTCGGTTTGCATCAGAAAGGCTCGGAGTGGGTGATTCGCATATACGAACCCCATGCAACACAAGTTTCGCTACTCAATGTAAAAGACGTCGAATCGCTTAAGCGCATCCATCCTTCGGGTATTTTCGAGTGGCGCGGTAAAGCAGAGCCTGCACGTCCTTACCGGTTGCGCATTCACTATGGCAGTGTGACGCACGATAAATTCGATCCTTACCAGTTCCCTTCGCACATCTCGCAACAGGATTTGTATTTGTTCAGTGAAGGCAAGTTGCACCAGGGCTATCGCTTGATGGGATCGCATGCCATCGAAATGAATGGTGTGAAAGGAGTGCGGTTCACCGTTTGGGCACCAAATGCAGAGCGCGTCAGTGTTGTGGGTGAATTCAACAACTGGGATGGGCGCATACATGCTATGCGTTCGCACGGCTCCAGCGGTGTGTGGGAATTGTTCCTGCCCGAGATAAAGCAGCACGCGCTTTATCGCTATGAGATACGCAATCGCAGCACAGGTCATTTGCTCACCAAGACCGATCCCTATGCGCAGGGGTATGAATTGCGTCCCGGCACCGCCGCACTTGCCGCTGCAGCCCACCGGCATCAATGGCAGGATTCGGACTGGATGGAACAACGCGGCAAATGGGATTGGCTGCACGGCGCGATCAATATATACGAGGTTCATGCCGGTTCCTGGAAACGCCACCCGGATGGTCGTTTCTATACCTACAATGAATTGGCAACCGACCTCGTGCCGTACGTCAAAGGCATGGGCTACACGCACATTGAATTAATGCCGGTTTCCGAGCACCCCCTGGACGAATCATGGGGCTACCAGGCTACCGGCTATTTTGCCCCGACCAGCCGTTTCGGCTCACCAGACGAGTTGCGCCACTTTGTTGACACATGCCACCAGTCCGGCATTGGCGTGATCCTTGATTGGGTGCCGGCGCACTTCCCCCAGGACAGCTGGGCATTGGCACGTTTTGACGGCACGGCGCTGTATGAGCACGAAGATCCCCGCCTGGGCTTCCACCAGGATTGGGGTACGTATATCTTCAATTACGGGCGCAACGAGGTTAGGTCTTTTCTGATGTCGAGCGCCCATTACTGGCTTTCTGAATTTCATTTTGACGGCCTGCGCGTGGATGCGGTCGCATCCATGTTGTATCTCGATTATTCGCGCAACGCGGGCGAATGGATACCCAACAAATACGGCGGGCGTGAAAATCTCGAAGCGGTTGATTTTCTGCGCGAATTGAATGTGATGGTGCATGGGGAATTTCCAGGTGCCCTGACCATGGCAGAAGAATCCACCGCGTGGCCCGGCGTATCACGTCCCGTCTATCTTGGCGGACTGGGATTTTCAATCAAATGGAATATGGGTTGGATGAATGACACGCTGGGTTATTTCAGCCACGATCCCGTCCATCGCCGCTATCATCATAACGAGCTTACCTTCGGCCAGCTTTATGCCTATACCGAAAATTTTGTGATACCGTTTTCTCACGATGAAGTCGTACATGGCAAAGGTTCGCTACTGTCCAAGTTGCCCGGTGATGCCTGGCAAAAGTTTGCCAACCTGCGTTTACTTTTGACCTACCAGATGACCAGTCCGGGCAAGAAACTCAACTTCATGGGCAACGAGTTCGCGCAAGGACGCGAATGGCAATCCAAATGGGAACTGGAATGGTGGCAATTGGGTAATGAATTGCACCGCGGGGTGCAAAATCTGGCGCATGATCTCAACCGCCTGTATCGCAACCTGGCGGCATTGCATGACCTGGATTTTCAATCCGAAGGATTTTCCTGGATTGATTGCAACGATGCGGAAAAATCGGTGCTGTCGTATCAGCGCCGCGCCCGGGATGGTTCCAGCGCCATCATCGCCCTGAACCTGACTCCGGTGCCCCGAAGCCACTATCGCATCGGACTGCCATCGCAAAGCAAGTATCGTGAAGTGCTGAACAGCGATTCCCAATATTATGCCGGCAGCAATGTGGGCAATGCAGGGTTGATCAATGTCGAAGCGATCCCGTGGATGGGCCTGCCCTACTCCGCCGAGATTGCTTTGCCTCCTCTGGCCGGCGTTATTCTTGTACCGGAACCGTAATCTTTCGCTGTTGATTTATTAGCCACCATGTCTGATCTTACCCATTCCGCCGCATGGCAAGCACTTCTCGCGCATTTCGCCGCAATCAAACCAGTCGAAATGCGTCAGATGTTTCAAAACGATCCTGCGCGCTTCGATAAATTTTCATTGCGACTCGACAGCCTGCTTTTCGACTACTCCAAGAACCGCATCAACGAGGAAACCGTCGAACTGCTGGTGAATCTTGCCCTCCAGTCAGGAATGCCCGCGCGCATCCAAAGCATGTTTGCAGGCGAGAAGATAAATTTCACCGAACGGCGCGCGGTGCTTCATACCGCACTGCGCAACCGTTCTCAACAACCGGTGCTGGTGGACGGCAGGGATGTGATGCCGGATGTGCGGCGTGTGCTGGGGAAGATGCGCAATTTTTCCAATGCCGTGCGCAATGGGAAGCATCTCGGGCACACAGGTATGCCTATCCGGGACGTCGTCAATATCGGCATTGGCGGTTCAGATCTCGGTCCGCTGATGGTGTGCGAAGCGCTTAAACCTTATGCAAGCCAGAACCTGCGCGCGCATTTTGTTTCCAATGTTGATGGCACGCATCTTGTCGAGACCCTGAAGCAGCTTAAAGCAGAAACAACGCTGTTCATCGTCAGCTCCAAGACTTTTACCACTCTGGAAACCCTGACCAATGCCCGCTCGGCACGCGCCTGGCTGGTCGAACAATTGGGTGATGAGCAGGCCGTAGCGAAACACTTTGCAGCGGTCTCAACCAACCTCGCCGCCACATCCCAGTTTGGTATCAACCCTGACAACGTGTTCGAATTCTGGGATTGGGTAGGCGGGCGTTATTCCTTGTGGTCGGCGATAGGTTTGCCGATTGCGCTGTTCGTCGGCATGAATAAATTCGAGGAACTACTGGAGGGCGGTTATGCCATGGACCAGCATTTTCGCAGCGCACCGATGGAAAAAAATATTCCGGTATTAATGGGGCTGCTCGGCATCTGGTATGGCAACTTCTTCGGGGCCAGCTCGAACGCCGTGTTTCCTTACGACCAGTACATGCACCGTTTCCCGGCCTATCTGCAACAGCTGGAAATGGAAAGCAACGGCAAGTATGTTGATCGCGACGGCAACGCGGTGAATTACGATACCGGCATGGTGATGTGGGGAGAACCCGGCACCAACGGTCAACACGCGTTCTACCAACTCCTCCATCAGGGCACGCGGATGATTCCGGCGGACTTTTTGGCGCCTCTGCACAGCCATAACGTTCTGGGCGAACATCACGCGATCCTGCTTGCCAACTGCTTCGCGCAAACCGAGGCATTGATGCTCGGCAAATCAGCCCCGGAAGCCCGCGCCGAACTCCTTGCGCAAGGCTTGCGCGGTGATGCACTGGAAACCTTGCTGCCGCACAAAGTGTTTCCCGGCAATAAACCTACCAACACATTATTGTTCGACAAGCTCGACCCGCGCACGCTGGGCATGCTGATAGCCCTTTATGAACACAAGGTCTTCGTGCAAAGCATGGTATGGGACACCAATGCCTTCGATCAATGGGGTGTAGAACTGGGCAAGCAGCTGGCGGGGAAAATCCTGCCGGAACTTCGCGACAAAGCTTCCGCCCTGAGGCACGATGCATCAACCAGCGGGTTAATCGGATATTTCCGCGATCACAGTTAGCCTGCCGTCGAATCCACAAAAATCAGATCGTTGCGCCATTGATACCCATATCCGCGGCATAGGGTCCGCCCGGATACTGGAAGGCGACAGGTCCATCCGGTTCAGCATGCACGAATTGATGGACGAATGGATCCTTGGAGTCAAGAAGCTCTGCTGCCTCTCCTTCTGCCACTACCTTGCCATCATGGATGAAATATACATAATCGACGATCTTGAGCGATTCAGACATGTCGTATGTCACCACGACTGAAGTGACGCCCAGCGCGTCATTCAGTCGGCGGATCAGGTTGGCAATAGTGTTTAGCGAGATCGGGTCAAGTCCCGCGAATGGCTCGTCGTAGATGATCAGGGCAGGATCAAGGGCGATTGCGCGCGCCAAAGCCACACGACGCTGCATACCACCCGACAGCTCGCTGGGCATTAATGCATGCGTACCGCGCAAACCGACAGCATGAAGTTTCATCAATACCAGATCGTTGATCATTTCTTCCGGAAGATCGGTGTGCTCCCGCATCGGGAAGGCAAGATTATCGTAAACGGACAGGTCGCTGAACAGGCCACTTACTTGGAACATCATGCCCATTTCCCGGCGCAACGAGTACAGTTCATCATTGTCGAGTTCGTGGACCACCTTATCCATGATTTTCACGCTACCGCGCGATGGCCGTAACTGTCCGCCAAAATGGCGCAGCAACGTGCTCTTGCCACTTCCGCTGACACCCAGAATGGCGACAATTTTCCCGCGCGGGATGATGAGGTTGATGCCCTTGAGCACCTCCCGTTTGCCATATGCGAAATGCAGATCGCTAACCTCAACCAGGTTTTCCGATGCTTTATCCAATTGTTTCACTCCTGTAGGGTATTTCACGCGTTAAAATGCTACCACTGATTTGAGATGTAGCCGATACATTTCTGGAATTACCTTTTCTTGCCTTCAACCACTCCGCCCCGAACTGCCATGACACTCCGTTCCGCCCAGCAGATACTCCATGACGTATTCGGCTACCCCGCTTTCCGCGGTGAACAGCAGGATGTGGTCGAATACGTTACGGCCGGCGGAGATGCGCTGGTGCTGATGCCGACCGGGGGCGGGAAATCACTGTGTTATCAGATTCCTGCCTTGCTGCGCCGGGGAACCGGCATCGTGGTTTCGCCGCTGATCGCACTGATGCAGGATCAGGTCGATGCGCTCTGCCAGCTCGGGGTGAAGGCTGCCTTCCTCAATTCCAGCATCGCTGCCGAGGCTGCGCGCGAAGTGCAAAGCAATCTGTTGCGCGGTGAGCTGGATCTGCTGTATGTCGCCCCGGAACGCCTGCTGATGCCGGGCTTTCTTGCGTTGCTGGAGCAGGTCCAGGATGACTCCGGGTTGGCCCTCTTTGCCATTGACGAGGCTCACTGTGTCTCGCAATGGGGTCACGACTTCCGGCCCGAGTACCGCGCGCTGACAATATTGCATGAGCGCTTCCCGGATGTGCCGCGCATCGCGCTCACCGCAACGGCAGATACACCAACGCGCGGGGAAATCATCGAAAGTCTGGCTCTGGAACAGGCGCGCCAGTTCGTTTCCAGCTTCGATCGCGCCAACATTCACTATCGCGTCACCCTGAAAAACAATGCGCGTAACCAGTTACAAGCGTTTCTTGTGGCAGAACATCCGGACGATGCAGGCATCGTGTATTGCCTGTCGCGCAAGAAGGTTGAGGAAACCGCAACATGGCTGAAGCTGCGCGGCTGGGATGCCCTGCCCTATCACGCCGGGCTGGATTCCGCGACGCGCAGCAAGAACCAGAGCCGCTTCCTGCGCGAAGAAGGCGTGGTGATGGTGGCAACCGTGGCGTTCGGCATGGGCATAGACAAACCCAACGTGCGCTTCGTGGCTCATCTGGATTTACCCAAGAGCCTCGAATCCTATTATCAAGAAACTGGCAGGGCTGGGCGAGACGGCCTGCCTGCCAATGCCTGGCTGGCCTACGGCCTGGGTGATGTGGTTGCTATGCGCCATATGATCGACAGCGGCGAGGCTCCGGAAGAACGCAAGCGCCTGGAGCGGCAGAAGCTCGACGCCCTGCTCGGCTACTGCGAGTCCACCACCTGCCGCCACCAGTCCGTGCTGCGTTATTTTGGTGAAGAGCATCCCGGCAACTGCGGTCAATGCGACAACTGCCTCGAGCCCGTAGATACCTGGGATGCGACTCTGCCGGCGCAAATGGCGCTGTCCTGCGTGTACCGAACCGGCCAACGCTTCGGCGCGGGGCACCTGGGCGATGTGCTGACCGGAAAAGCCACTGAGCGGGTCGAACAATTCAATCATCACATACTATCAACCTTCGGCATCGGCAAGGAACTAAATGCCGCGCAATGGAACAGCGTGTACCGCCAACTGGTAGCGGGCGGCCTGCTGGAATCAGATATTGAAGCCTATGGCGGACTCAAGCTTACCGAGGCAGCGCGGCCAGTGCTGCGCGGAGAACAACCCGTGTGGCTGCGCCGCGACGCCGATCCGGCGATTCGCAAAACCGGGCGCAAAGCGCAACGAACCGAGCTCAATGCCCATGGAAACGACAAGACGCGCGGACCTTTTGCCGGTGCAAATGAAGATCCACTGTGGCTTGCCCTCAAAGCCAAACGTCTGGCGCTTGCCCGTGAGCAGGGCGTGCCGCCCTACGTGATTTTCCACGACAGCACCCTGCTGGAAATCCTCAACCGGCATCCCGCCACACTGGATGAAATGGCACAAATCAGCGGCGTCGGGCAAGCCAAGCTGGCGCGTTACGGAGTGGTGTTTCTTGGTGTCCTGAATAATAAGTAGCGCTTGAGAGCGGGCCGCCGGTAGCCGAAGCAGCCTATCGTCCCAACACCTGCAAATAAACCGCGCGATAAGCCTCTGCACTGTTTTGCCAACTGAAATCTTTTGCCATGCAATTTTTGCGCAGGACTTCCCATTTTTCTGTGTCGTGGTACAGGCCGACCGCGCGCTGTATGGTCGCATACAAATTTTCTGCGGTCATACCATCGAACATGAAGCCGCTGGCGGTTCCATCCTTGAGGGTTGCGGCGGTGCAGTCCACCACCGAATCCACCAGGCCGCCGGTGGCGTGGACGATGGGCGGCGTGCCATAGCGCTGGCTGTACATCTGATTCAGGCCGCAGGGCTCGAAGCGCGATGGCATGACGAACATATCTGCCCCTGCTTCGATCTGGTGCGAAAGCGCTTCGCTGAAACCGATTACAACGCCGATCTTGCCGGGATAAAGGTGTGACAGGTCGCGCGCGGCTTTCTGCATTTGCGCATCGCCACTGCCGAGCATGGCCAATTGCACCGGAAGCTTGGTTAGCAGCGGCGCGATTTTCAGCAACAAGTCCAGGCCCTTCTGACCGGTAAAACGGCTGACCACACCGAGCAACGGCATATCCGGTTCTATGTTCAAGCCCATGCTGCTTTGTAGCGCTTCCTTGTCGGCGGCTTTGCCGGACATGTTTGCACTGCTGTATGGACTGAAGAGGTGTGGGTCTGTCGCCGGGTTCCACTCGTCGGTATCGATACCGTTGAGTATGCCGGTGAGGTGGCCGCTGCGGCTGGTCAGCAGTCCTTGCATGCCGAAACCAAGTTCCTCTTGCTGGATCTCTTTGGCGTAATTCGGGCTGACGGTGGTGATGTGGTCTGCGTAAAACAAACCGGCTTTGAGAAATGACATGTTGCCGTAAAACTCCACACCGTCGATGCTGTAACAAGACGGCGGCAAGTGGAGTTGCTGCACCGTCTCGGGCGGGAAATTACCTTGGAACGCCAGATTGTGTATCGAGACAATGCTGGGTGCCGCACCGGGCGAAAAGTGCAGATACGCAGGCGTCAAGGCGGTTTGCCAGTCATTGCAATGCACCAGATCAGGGTGCCAGGCAAGAGGTGACGTGCTGCTGCCCAACTCAGCGGCCACCTTGGACAGCATGCCAAAACGCAGCGCGTTGTCTGGCCAATCGTGTCCCTGGGCATTCTGATAGGGCCCGCCTTCCCGCTGGTATAAGCTCGGACAGTCGAGCACAAACAACGGCATGCCATTTGCCATCGTGCTGGACAATAGCTGCGCGAACGGGAAACCAGGCAGATCTGCGAAGGTCGCCACGACTTCGTAATTCACCAGTTGAGAAATGACCTGGTTGTAGCCAGGCACCAGTACCCTCGCGTCTATATCCATGTCGCGCAAAGCAACCGGTAACGCGCCGCTGACATCGGCCAAACCACCCGTCTTGATCAGCGGCGCGATTTCCGAAGTCGCGAACAGGACTTTCAATTCGGCCAATGCGGACTCACTTTTCGACGAGATATGGGCAAGGGGCTGTCTGCTTACAGCCAGCGCATCATACCCAACTCGAACGGATGAGTCAGCATTTCGTGAAACGGATAAGCTCGAATACGATATTCAAGCTTTCCGCATTGCTCGGGTTGAATCTCCAGCGCAAATATATTTTCACCGGCCTCGGTCATTGTACCGGTAGCTTCGAAGCTGTAATGATTTGTATCCTTGAGTTTCTCGCGCTTGGTAAACAATCCGATCAACATTTCGACGACCACGTCCTTCGGATCCAGGCCGTTCAACCTGACAGCAATTTCAAACTTCAGGCTTTCGCCGAAGTTTATATTGCCCTGCTCAATGCCCAAACGGCGTAGCGCAACTCCTGTCCAGGCATTGCGAATACGAGCTTTCCATGCGGAGATGGCAAGGGCATTTTGGTGGTTATTTTGCTTGTATAAGCGGTGTTGCCTGCTGGCAGGCAAGTAACACTTGGCAAGATATTCTCCCACCATGCGTTTGGAATTGAAGCGGGGCATGATGGTGGCCATCGAGCGCTTGGACATTTTGACCCAGTCGGGTGAAAACCCCATATTGCTGTGCCCATAGTACAAAGGCACAACCTGATCCTGCAACAACTCATACAAGGTGCTAGTTTCCTCGCGCGTGCGAACTTCCTCGCTCAATGCTTCAGATACCGGCTTGATCGCCCAGCCATTCTTGCCGTCGTAGCTCTCACCCCACCATCCGTCCAGGACGGACAGGTTGATCGCGCCGTTGATCCCGGCTTTCATGCCGGAAGTACCACTGGCCTCGAGAGGATAGAGCGGGGTGTTCAACCATACGTCAACTCCGGAAACTAGTTTGCGCGACAGAGCGAGATCGTAACCTTCGACGATCAGTATCTTGCCGACAAACTCAGTCATTTTCGAAATCTGGGTGATACGACGTATCAGATCCTGCCCGGGAATGTCTGCCGGATGGGCCTTGCCTGCAAAGATGAATACCACGGGACGATCAGGGTTGTGCAGAATTTCACGCAGCCAGCCCAGATCACCAAACAGCATCGTCGCGCGCTTGTAGGTCGCGAAACGCCGCGCGAAGCCGATAGTCAGGATATTCGGGTTTTCAGGGTTGACGTATTTGAGCAGACGATCCAAATGAGCTTCGGATCCCTGATTCCTGAAATGTTGCGCGCTGATACGTTCGCGGACCATGTTCAGCATCTTGGCTTTCAGGGACTGGCGAACGCTCCAGAACAAATGGTCGGGGATGTCCTCGATACCCTGCCAGAAGTCCACGTCATTCATGCGTGCACTCCATTCTATTCCCAGATGTCGCTCCAGCACCTCTATCCATTCAGAGGCCAGAAAGGTCGGCGCGTGTACCCCGTTGGTGATATAGGTCATCGGGTTTTCCTGCTGCTCGATCTCCGGCCACATGTCACCGCAAATATTTGACGACACATCACCATGGATTCGCGACACGCCGTTGTTATAACGCGTGCCGCGAATTGCCAGAGCAGTCATGTTGAAATCGGGACTATCCTTGGCGTTACCCAGGGCCAAAAATTCATCACGACTCAGCTTGAGCTCGGGATAATAATGTTCGAAGTAGGATCCCATCATTCCTGCGCTGAAATGGTCGTGTCCGGCCGGCACCGGCGTATGCGTGGTAAAAATGGTGTTGACTGCCACATATTCAAGCGCGGACGCAAAATCCAGCCCCTCATCGCTAACCTTTTGACGAATCCGTTCCAATACCAGGAACGCAGCATGCCCCTCGTTGATGTGCCAAACGGTTGGTTTAAGCCCCAGTATCTGCAATGCACGCACGCCGCCGATACCCAGCACGATCTCCTGTTCCAATCGCATCACCTTGTCGCCGCCATAGAGACGATGGGTGATGTCGCGGTCATGCGGACTGTTGCTCTCCAGATCTGTATCCAGCAGGTAGAGCGTGATGTGCCCAATTTTGGCTTGCCAGATCTTGATGTTTAGCTTGCGACCGGGCAAATCTACTGAAGTGTAGGCTTCTGAGCCATCAGCCAGAGTTGCCGCCTTTATCGGCAAATCCTCGAAATGGGAATCGCTATTTGTTGCGATTTGATTGCCTTCACCATCAATTGTCTGGTGAAAGTAACCCTGCCGATAAAGCAATCCCATGCCAACGAATGGCAAACGCAGATCGCTGGCTGCCTTGCAATGATCGCCCGCTAAAATTCCCAGTCCACCGGAATAAATCGGGAAGCTTTCATGAAAGCCGAATTCAGCGCAGAAATAGGCGATCAGGTCCTCTTTATGCAGCCAATCCGAACCGCTGGCCGGTAAACGCAAATCATGATAGGTATCATAGGCCGCCAGCACCCGGTTAAAATTTCCAATAAACACCTGATCCTCGGCGGCATCAACCAGACGCTGTTCGTCAATACGCTTCAAAAATGCTTTCGGGCATTGCCCTGTGGCTTTCCATAAACCCGGGTGCAGGCGCGCAAACAATGCTCGCGTGGGACGATCCCAGCTATACCAGAGGTTGTTTGCAATCTCCTCAAGACGTGCCAGGCGAGCCGGTATTTTTGGGCGCACTTGAAGAATGAATGGGGTGCTATTTTTCATGATCCGGATGCCCGTTAGATATTAAAAATGTTGGTATGTCAGGCTGCAAATTATAGCGCATGCGCTCTCATTCGCGCTGCGATTGGGACAAACGCAAGCAAGTGGGATGCCAGTCGGTCAAAGTCGGCTATTGGATGCATGCAAAGCAGGCCCGTAGAGGGCTGCCCGGTCATTAAGGATAACCTTGACCGGCATCGCATCCAGCAATGGGCGCATACGTCCCTTGTCGGAAAAAGCGTCAAGAAATGCGCCATTTTGCAAGCGTGGCAGGATTTTTGGGGCAATGCCTCCACCCAGATACAAACCGCCGCGACTCATTACTTTTAGTGCAAGGTTACCCGCCTCCGCACCATATAAGCGCACAAACCAATTCAGGGTTTCCGAGGATAACTCATCGCGTTCACTTAGCGCAGCTTTGGCTATCGCTGACGCCGCATCACCCTCGTGCATCTCATGTTGCAGCCAATCTGGTATCGGGATGCCGCGGTATAGGCTATGAAATTTGTGCAGACTGACCAAGCCGGGCCCGGAAACGATACGCTCCCAACTGACATGGCCATGATCTTGTTGCAAGTGCCTCAACAATGCCACTTCCATTTCATCACCCGGACTAAAACTGGTGTGCCCGCCTTCAGTGGCAAAAGGCTGGTATTGCTGTCCATTCCAATACAAACCCGCCTCGCCCAACCCTGTTCCCGCCGCAATGACTGCGGCATTGCCTATGGAGTTTGGTGCACCTTCATGCAAGGTCAGTAGATCCTCCCTGCCCAGTGCCGGCAAACCACAAGCGGTCGCTTCAAGATCATTCAGCAGTTTGCATGATTCGATGCCCAGTTTTTTTTGCAGCGCATCGGCATCAATGTGCCACGGCAAATTCGTCGTTTGCGCCACCCTGCCTTGTACCGGACCGGCAATCCCGAAGGCTGCGCGATGCGGCAGATCAGAGCCCTGCAGAAAATCTTCCAGCAATTCGTCAAATTCAGCATAATCCCGGCTCGGATAGCTTTGTTCACGCTCGGTACGCAACTGGATACCATCTACAATGATAATGGCAAGGCGGGTCTTGGTTCCGCCAATGTCCCCACTCAATACTCGAACCGGGCTGGATTGCATCTGATATGACTCCCTGAATTAGCAAAATAGTATCTGAGCCAGCTGAGAAATTCTGGACGTGTTGGAGGCGAGACCCAGAATCGAACTGGGATAGGCGGATTTGCAATCCGCTGCATA
>VFSW01006023.1_pt1 | contig 17861 bp, 10 predicted proteins | sample 5358111 | NCBI WGS metagenome assembly VFSW01 (sample SAMN11554181, study PRJNA540505) | mine drainage metagenome | isolation source: sediment from site ElyBrook_90M | place: USA: Ely Copper Mine, Vershire, VT | collected 2017
GACTGAGGGACGAAAAGACTGAGGGACGAATCCTTTCTATGTTTTTACTTTATCTTGTAACATTTGTCTTATATCTTTACTCACAGGTACCATAAAGAATTTTTAATGAAAAATCTTTCACCACATTCTATATTTATCCTGCTCATATTAATCGTTTCCTGCAAGCATGTACCTGCTGCAAAGGAGAGATTCAACCCCTCCTTTTCCACATACACATCTGACTCAACAAGAGGTAATCCGTTAAAAGTCAAAAATGAGATCTACTATGGTCTGCTTACACCGGTGGAGATCTGTGCAATCTTTAACAGGCTCGGAATAGTTTACAGTAAGGCTACACTCAATCCCGTATCAAACAGCGACAAATACCTCAGCATCGCAAAGGCATCTGTCAATACAGGCGTATACGGTGTCGATCTGGGATACCTCAAGATGTTCGGGATTGGACAGGATATGATCAATTATATGATAACAATCCGGACCATGAGCGGCAAACTCGGAATACCTGAAAATTACCTCACAGATCCTATCCGGAAGATCGAAACCGATATCTCCGATCCTGATACCATAATGCATCTGATGAATGAAGCATATTATAAGATGGAGGATCATCTCCGGCGCGGAGGCAGGGAAAGTACCGCCGGACTCATGGTGATGGGAGGCTGGATTGAGGCGATGTTCATTGCCACCCAGTTGATTTATAACGCAGAAAACCCTGATCCTGAAGTGGTTCAGAGAATTGCAGAACAGAAATACACCCTTACTACTCTTCTCAGCTTCCTTAAAAATTATTACGACGATCCTGTAGTCGTTTATTATACAAAAAAACTTAAATACCTGAATAACTATTTCGATTCATTCGATATCTACTTCCGGAAAGGTGATCTCGAAATTGACCCAACCAGGCAGGTCCTTCGCTCATCCGGAAGCCAGATGACCGTGACCGTCGAAACCCTCAATAAGATACGCGACTATGTCAGCAAACTCAGAAGTGAAATAGTGGCTCCCTAGAATTCTTATTTACCCCCAACGGGCTGTTGGAAAAGTAAAATAAATCATATTCATTCCTTTGAGCTTTTTCAGGAGTACTTCGCGTTCCTTTGTTTTTTTTTGTACATTAGATTCGATAATCCAATAGCCCCATCATGAAAGCTCTAAAGTCCGTTCCGGTATTACTTGTATTTGTGATTTTATCATCCTGCGGTTCAAAAGACAACAGATCATTCCTCCATTCAAAAAGATCCGAAAGGGCCATCCCGGTAAGCATTCCTATTGATAAAGGATTCAGCGAATATATTACGGGATATACTTCAGGTGTCATACCCGTAAATTCTGCAATTGAGATCCGGTTCACCCCGGAATTTGCAGCAAAAGCTGACAAATCGGCAACCGGCTTGTTTGTTTTTGATCCTGCCATAAAGGGTAAGACAGAGTGGAAAGATGAGACTACACTGGTTTTCACCCCGGCTAAAATTCTCGATCAGGGTAAAAGTTATACAGGCGGGTTCAATCTGTACAAGCTCTCCGGGGTACAGGAACGGCTGAGAGTATTTCCCCTGAACCTCCAGACTATCCGCAAAGATTTCCACGTTTCAACAGGAGATCTTGAATGTGACCTCTCAGCAGGAAACAGCTACCAGCTCCATGGGGAGATAATCACCTCAGATTATGTTGATAACAGGGAAGCTGAAGGTTACATCAGGGCCGGGCTCGGAAAAAAGAACCCCTCTATAACCTGGGATCACACGGAGAATCTTATCCATAAATTCACAATAACCGGGATCGACCGTGCTGCCGAAGCACAGGAGCTTAATCTTACCTGGGACGGAACATCCTCAGGGGTAAATCAGAAAGGCTCAGCTCTTTTCAGAATCCCCCCGACCGGGGAATTCAGTGTTGTTGATATTATCGCGTTGCCGGCTGAGAGCCAGAAAATTGATATCGTATTTTCCGATCCCCTTGATCCTTCACAGGAACTCGACGGACTTGTATTCTTTTCTCCGGCTGTTGAGATGAGTTTCACTATTAACTCCAATATAATCAGCATCTTTCCGGCTAACCTGATAAACGGTACGATTACTCTTAACATTGAAACGCCAGTCAGGAACTCCAAAGGGGGAACTCTCCCTGCCTCCTTTCTGAAAGAGCTCAACTTCACCCCCATTGCTCCCGGTATCAAGTGCGAAGGAAAAGGAATAATCCTTCCTTCATCAAAAAATCTTATTTTCCCCTTCAGGGCAGTAAACCTGAAAGCAGTTGATCTGAGGATTGTCAGGATCTTTGACAACAATCTTCCCTATTTTCTGCAGGAAAACAATCTGAACAACAGCAATTCAATTAAACGCTTTGGAAGGCCCATCTACTCAGGGAGGGTGGATCTCACAACGGGACCGGATAAACATAACGGATCATGGAATCTTTATTCTATCGACCTGGCTGACTATATTGATATTGAGCCGGGCGTACTTTATAAAGTTACTCTTGGCATGAGAAGATCATATTCCCTTTACCCATGCAGCGATAATGCGGAATCCTCAGCATATGAGGAGATGCTTCAGCAGTCAGAGGAAAAGGAGCGTGAATACTGGGATGATCCGGAGAGTTATTACGATGACTCGGATGATGAAGTATATTACTCATTTGACTTCAACTGGCGAGATCGTGATAACCCCTGCAAAGATGCCTACTTCTATCCGGGGAGAGGCGGTTCAAGAAATATTCTTGCATCAAACCTGGGAATGATTGCAAAAATGGGAGAAGATAAGAAGATGCTTGTGATGGTAAATGATCTTATTACCGCAATGCCGCTAAACGGAGTGAATGTAGATATATTTAATTTCCAGATGCAGAAGGTTGCCTCGGGGACAACAAACCAGAACGGATCTGTCTCCCTGGTCTGTGAAAGCAAGCCCTTCCTTGTAATAGCAAAAAAAGATAAGGATCGTAACTACCTGAAAACCAATGATGGCTCTTCACTCTCATTAAGCTCATTCGATGTCTCGGGCAGCACTCCCGAAAAGGGGATTAAAGCCTTCATATATGGTGAACGTGATGTCTGGAGACCTGGAGATTCAATATTCCTGTCGATCTTCATAAAGGATATGATAAGCGATCTGCCTCAGGGTCATCCCGTACAGTTCGAGCTCATCAATCCTCTTGAACAGAGAATCGATAACCAGGTACAGAAAACAGGAGAATCAAACCTTCTCAGCTTCACCAGTAAAACATCCGATGATGCTGTTACAGGTAACTACAGGGCTATCTTCAGGATCGGAGGAGCGACATTTACCAAAAGGATAAAGATAGAGACGGTCAAGCCAAACAGGCTGAAAATAGCACTTACCTTCCCGGGAGAGATCCTTGGCGGATCGGATGCAGTTACAACCGGAACTCTCGATGTAAAATGGCTCAATGGAGCTATAGCAAAGAACCTGAATGCATCAGTGGAGTATCTGCTGAAGCATTCCAGGACAGTATTTGATAAATACAAAGAGTACAATTTTGATGATCCGGCAAATGAATTCCATTCCGAAACAGTGAGTATCTTCAGGGGAGCAACAGATGGGAACGGAAATGCAAAGATCACTTTTGATCCGGGCAGGGAGATGAATGCCCCCGGCATGCTGAATGCGGTGTTCACAGCCAGGGCGACCGAACCGGGAGGTGATGAAAGCATAATACAAACCACATTCAGATATGCCCCGTATCCGGTTTTTGCAGGGATAAATCTTCCCGGTCTTACCGGCAAAAGCAGGATGCTGTTCACGGATGCGGATAATGAAATAAAAGTAGTTACTGTTGATGAAAAAGGGAAACCCGTCACCTCAGAGGTGGAGATCACCATTTACAAAATATCATACCGCTGGTGGTGGGAGTCTGACAATGAAAACTTTGCATCTTATATTTCAAACAATGAGTATAAGCCTGTAATAAGAAAAACCATAACAACATCAGGAGGCAAGGGTTCGATGACATTCAAAGTCAATAAGAAAGAGTGGGGACGATACCTGATAAGGGCAACAGCGCCATCGGGCCATAGCACCGGAAAAATACTCCTGGTTGACTGGCCCTGGGAGTACGGAATGAAAGAAAACAGCGATGCGGCCACCCTCCTCTCCGTGAATACCGATAAGGAAAAATATAATCCCGGGGATGAAATCAGACTTTCATTTCCTGCACCTGAGAATTCTCGCGCAATAGTGACTCTGGAAAATTCAACCGGAGTCCTGGATGAGATACGTGTCAACACGGGAAAGGAAAACACTGTTGTTTCCTTCACGGCAAAGCCTGAAATGGCTCCCAACTTTTTTGCCTATGTAACAGTTATTCAACCTCATTCACAGACCATAAATGACATGCCGGTGAGGCTCTATGGCATTGTGCCTGTAATGGTCGAGGATCCTGAGACCAGGCTTGCCCCGGTGATAGGAATGGCTGATGAGCTACGGTCGCAGAAACCCTTCATCATAAAGGTCAGCGAGAAGAATAAAAAGCCAATGACCTATACCCTGGCAGTTGTCGATGAAGGACTGCTTGATATCACCGGGTATAAAACCCCTGATCCATGGAATTATTTTTATGCCCGCGAGGCGCTGGGAGTCAAGACCTGGGATCTTTACGACTTTGTCCTGGGAGCATTCGGAGGTACTCTCGAGAGGATCTTTGCTACCGGCGGCGACGAAGCGCTCACTGACAGATCAGCCAATAAAGCTAACAGGTTCAGGCCGGTTGTAAAATTCCTCGGTCCTTTCAGACTGCCTGCAGGTAAAATAAATTCCCACCCTCTCTCACTCCCGCAATACACCGGGTCGGTAAAAGTCATGGTTGTGGCAGGCAGCGACAGGGCATTCGGAGCGGCAGAGAAATCGGTTCCGGTCAGGGACCCCCTCATGGTCCTTGTTACTGCACCAAGAGTGATCAGTCCGGGCGAAAGGATAGCCCTTCCGGTAACCCTGTTCATACAGAAAGAGGGAATAAAAGATATTACAGTCAAAGCAGAAGCCAATGACCTGATCAGTTTTGAGAAAAGCAGCACAAGGGTAACAGCATCAGGTCCGGGAGAAAAAGTTGCAGAGCTCACCTTCCTTACCGGAGAGAAAAGAGGGGTGGCGAAGATAGCTGTCACGGCTGCCGGCGGCGGGGAGACAGCCGTTTATAACCTGGCTATAGAGATACGAAGCCCGAATCCACCCGAAACAAGATCAGAGTTAAAAGTTATAAGGAAGGGAGAAAAGTGGGAGACATCTTTCAAGCCTTTCGGTATAACGGGATCAAACTCGGCAGAACTTGAAGTTTCTGCTCTTCCTTCAATAAACCTTGAAAAAAGCATTGATTATCTGATAAATTACCCGCATGGCTGCTCCGAGCAGATAGTCTCCGCAGCTTTCCCGCAATTATGGCTGAGGTCTCTTCAGTATGGAGATACATCTGTTTTCAAAAATGTCTCTTCCAACATCAGGGAAGCAATTAACAGGATAGTTTCAAGACAGATGGCCGGCGGAGGAATAGCTTTATGGCCCGGCTCAGCTCAGCCCGATAACTGGGTAACTTCATATGCAGGCCATTTTATGACTGAAGCTGAAAGGACCGGTTACAATATCCCGTCAGGATTCAGGAGGCAGTGGATCAGCTACCAGAGGAAGACTGCCCTCGAGTGGAGGTTTGACCCGCGCTTCAAGCAATCAGCCAATGATCAGGCTTACAGGCTCTTCACGCTGGCTCTCGCCGGGCAACCTGAAAAAGGGGCCATGAACAGGTTAAGGGAGTCTGAAGGAATCCCTCAGCTCTCAAGGTGGCTGCTGGCTGCGGCTTTTGTAAAAACTGGCCGCCCGGAGGTCGCGTCAGGATTGCTGGATGTAAGAAATACAGCCACCGAAGCAGAATACAGCGATTATTACTATGGCAGCGAACTCCGGGATAAAGCTGTCATTCTTTATACTCTTACCCTTCTCAAAAATGAGGAGGCGGCAATTCCCCTGCTAAAGGAGATCTGCAACAGCTTCAACAATAATGAATGGTACAGTACCCAGTCGGTTGCCTGGGGTCTCTTCTCATATATGAAATGGGCAGAGCTGAACCCGGGTGACAAAAACAGCCCTGTAAAAATTAAGATCGAAGTGAACGGTGAGATGCAGGATCAGACAATCAATCAGAATCAGGTCTGGTCGGAGAAGATAAAGATGACCAGCGGTAATAATTCATTAAGAGTTGAAACGAGTTCTGAGAAACCTGTTTACGCCACACTAGTCAGAAGGGGCGTTCCACTCACATCTGATATAGTACGTGAAGAAAAGGGACTGGCAATGAATGTGGATTATCTGGGTATGAACCTGCAGCCTCTTGACAGGAAAGATCTTCTGCAAGGTTCAGATTTTATGATGGTTGTAAAAGTTGCTAACAACACCTTCTCAGCAGTTGATAATATTGCGCTGACCCAGATGGTCCCATCAGGATGGGAGATCCGGAATACACGTCTGTTTGAGACAGTCTCAGGAATTAAGGAGAGCAGTTATGATTATCGTGATTTCAGGGATGACAGGGTAAATACCTATTTTAATCTTGGCCGGGGAGAATCAAAGACATTCGTAATTATAGTTAATGCTGCATATAAAGGAGAGTTCTACCAGCCTTCGGTATGGTGCGAAGCAATGTACAAAGCCAGCTGTTATTCGAGGTTCCCGGGAACCCGGGTAAAAGTAACCGGACCCGGGATTGAATAGAAGGATCAAAATAATACTTGCAGCTGCTGTAGTATTGATTACTGCGGTCCTGATCTCCCCGGTCCCACGGTTCAGGTCTCCATACTCTACTGTTGTCGAAGCCAGGGACGGTACTCTTCTTGGTGCACGTATTGCTGATGACGGACAGTGGCGGTTCCCCGGTACCGGTGATATCCCCGGTAAATTTGAAAAAGCAATACTTACTTTTGAAGACAGGTATTTCTACTATCATCCGGGTATCAATCCTGTTGCAATAGTACGGGCTGCCTTCAATAATATCAGGGCCGGAAAGATCGTCAGCGGAGGAAGCACCATCACAATGCAGGTTGCCAGGATCTCAAGAGGGAACAGATCAAGAAGCTATACGGAAAAGATCGCAGAAACCTTGTCGGCACTGAAACTGGAACTTTTCACATCCAAAAAGAGGGTGCTCCTGATGTATACATCAAATGCACCCTTCGGCGGCAACACGGTGGGACTGGAAGCGGCCTGCCGGCGATATACCGGGAAGTCACCGTCTGACATGACCTGGGCTGAAGCTGCAACACTTGCAATCCTTCCCAATTCACCCTCGCTTGTCTACCCCGGGAAAAATCAGGAGATACTCAAAGCCAGACGCAATGACCTCTTAGAGAGGCTTTATGAAAGAAAACTTTTTGATTCAGTCACCCTGGTCCTCTCTCTTGAGGAACCTCTTCCCGGAGAACCAAAAGCAATGCCCGAAAAAGCTCCTCATCTTACTGATTATTTTTTTAAAACAAAGAGGGGAGAGAGAGTAAGGACTACTATTGATCCCGTGCTCCAGCAAAAGGTGACTGATATTATAAACACTCACCAGAAAGATCTTGAAAATAACTTTATCTTCAATTCCGCCTGCCTTATTGAAGAGGTTGAGACAGGCAATGTCCTGGCCTATGTAGGAAACAGTACCCTTGGAGACGCCCCGCTTCACGGCGGCGATGTAGATATAATAAGGGCATTGCGCAGCACAGGCAGTATACTTAAGCCTGTCCTTTATGCCGGGATGCAGGAGTCGGGCGATATTCTGCCCAATTCGCTTGTTGCCGATATCCCCACCCGTTTCCCGGGATTCACTCCAAAAAACTTCGACCAGGGCTACAATGGCGCAGTACCTGCAGGACTGGCTCTTTCCCAATCACTTAATATTCCTGCGGTGAGGCTTCTGCAGAAATATAATCCGGGCCGGTTTCTTGAGCTCCTTAAAAAGACCGGATTCACTTCATTCGTCAGGCCGGCTGATTACTATGGCCTTTCAATGATCCTTGGCGGAGGTGAAACATCATTATGGGATCTCACGGGGGTCTACTCTTCGCTTTCGCGCGTACTGAACCGGTATAACCGTGAAAGGAAGTATTATGCAGCAGACTATCATCCTCCTGTTCTTGTTGAACAAAATGATGAGGCACCTGAAATGATTGAGCAGAAATCCCCTCCCCTTTCAGCTTCTTCCATCTGGCTCACCTATGAAGCTCTTCAGAAAGTTAACAGGCCTGAAAGCGAAACCGGCTGGCAATACTTTGCCTCATCACCCAACCTGGCCTGGAAAACAGGCACCAGCTTCGGCTTCCGTGACGGATGGGCATTAGGGACAACGCCAGTGTATGTTGCAGGAGTATGGACCGGAAATGCCGACGGAGAAGGAAGACCAGGCCTTACGGGTACATCAGCTGCTGCCCCTATCCTGTTCGATGTTGTGAGTATGATGGGTTCTGATACCTGGTTCGAAGCTCCCCGGGAAGATATGACAATGATAGAGGTGTGCAGCCTCAGCGGTTACAAGGCTGGACCTGATTGCCCTGAAACAACCTGGATCCGGGCATGTGTCAGCGGGTTACGAAGCGAAGCATGCCCGTATCACAGGATCGTTCACCTGAATCAGTCTGAAACAGCACAGGTAACCATAGCCTGTGCAGCCCCTCAGGATATAAAAAATGTACCCTGGTTCGTCCTGCCTCCTGCGATGGAATATTTCTACCGACATAAACATCCTGAATATAAAGTACTTCCACCGGCGGCTCCGGGTTGTCCCGGAAGTAAAAATCTCCAGGTTATGGAGTTCATCTATCCCTCGCCCGGGATCAGGATCTTCATCCCCCGTGATCAGCAGGGTAAGCGTACAAAGATTATTCCTGAGGTAGTGCACAGGAATCCTTCAAAAAAGATCTTCTGGCATCTCGATGAAAAGTATATTGCAACGACACGGGTCATAAACAGGATAGAGATCTATGCCGGGCCCGGGAGCCATCTGCTTACAGTGGTGGATGAGGATGGCAATTCAATAAAGTGCGGGTTTATTATAACAGGAAACAATGAATAATCTTCTCTCTTCTCACCCACCCGCAATCTACCGCTGGTCCGGCCCCCAAACCCCCCAGGGGGGGCTTTGATTATCTGTTACTTACAAGTTTCCAGCAATATCCCGACAATTTGAGTGACCACTCTGGCGGGAATCTCCCGGTGATTCCTGGTGCCTTCGTGCAGTGACTATTATGGTTGCCACCACCGAGTAACGCTCGGTTATCACTGGGTGACACCGTACAATTTGAACATTGACATTAATATTACTTCGTGAACTACTCCGTGATACTCTGTGCGACTCTGTGGTAAATCTGAACCCAATGATATACATTTGTGTTCTTGTTTGAAAAGCTTTTAAAATGAATTTATCACTACTGAAGAAAATGCTTCCCGGGCTGGTACCGCTGCTCATCTTTATACTTGCCGATGAGATATGGGGAACCATGGTCGGACTTTATGTTGCCCTGGCAACAGGTATAGCGGAGTTCCTCTTCTATTACATAAAAGATAAGATCATCGACAGGTTTATCCTTCTTGATACCCTTCTTCTTATAGTTCTCGGAGCAATATCAATTGCTTTCGAAAATGACCTTTTCTTCAAAATTAAACCCGCACTCATTGAAGCAATTCTTGTCTGCATTATTGCATTCTCGCTCTGGGGCCCCCGGAACCTGCTGATGGCAATGTCGAAAAGGTACATGGGTGAGATCCGGCTTGATCCTTCCCAGGAACGATCGATGAGGAATAATATGCTGGCGGTATTCTGGATAACCATAGCACATATTATCCTCGTTTTATTTTCAGCATTTTATATGTCAAAGGAAGCCTGGTTTTTTATAAGCGGCGGGCTTTATTACATCTTCTTTGCCGGATTTTTTGGTTTTGTGATAATAAAAAACCGGCTCACTGTCAGACGTTACAGAAATGAAGAGTGGTTTCCGGTTGTTAATGAGCAGGGAATGGTCACTGGCTCTGCACCCCGCAGCGTCTGCCATGACGGGAAGAGCCGGCTGCTCCATCCTGTGGTTCATCTGCATCTGTTTAACAGGGCCGGAAAAATGTTCCTTCAGAAACGCGCCTCGACAAAAGATATACAGCCGGGCAAGTGGGACACATCCGTAGGAGGTCACATTTCCCGTGGAGAAAGTATTGAAGATGCCCTCAAAAGAGAAACAAGGGAAGAGCTAGGGTTGACGGGGCTCTCTCCCGGCTATCTTGGAAATTATATCTGGGAATCATCCCGGGAAAGGGAACTGGTAAGTTCCTTTTCGGCAGTGACCGATAAACAGCCTGAGATCAACAGGGATGAGATAGATGAGGGAAGGTTCTGGTCATTACAGGAGATAAAGAATAATCTTGGCAGGGAGGTATTCACCCCTAATTTTGAGCATGAATTCACAATGTTGTTCTCATCCGGCCAAAAACCGCCTCTTAAGCGATAGCTCCTGATCATCAGAGATATGCCGTCTGAATTATCTGAAATGCGATATGCCGGCCGGAGCAAAAAGGATAGCTCTGTCGAAAAATATTAGTATATTTCCGCAAAAATACTCAGTCATAAAACAGGGAGAACAGCAAATGAATAAAAAGATTCTTCTTTTAAACAATGAGTTCGAGGCTAAACTGCTTGATGAGATTTTAACGGAAAAGAATATACCTCATCTGATCAGGTCCTATCACGACTCCGTATATGATGGCTTATGGCAGATGCAGTCGAGCTGGGGCCATCTTGAAGCCCCGGAGGAATTTCAGGATGAGATCCTGCTGACCTATAAACAGATGTCAACCGCGACCTGATTGAATCAGAATCGTTTCTTAAAGGATATTTAATGAACCCAGATAAAGAGTTCGCTTCACACGTTAAGCTCAGAATGAAAATTTAAAGCAATTATAAACAGGAAAAAATCCAGAAACAGTATGAACTACACCTATAATGGAAAGACCGGCATCTTTAAAACCGTAACTGAAAATGTCAATGCTCTGTTCCCGGTTTTAAAAAGCAGGTATCTGTATATCGGTATGCTCTCCGTAATTGTAGGAATGGGATTGAATATAGCCTCTCAGCTGTATCTTCATAATTACATAAGCCAGGGTAAAACGCTCCCGATGCTTTCGGATATGATCCTTGATAAGCTGCCGGTCATAGATGTATCACTTATATATGATATTTTTGCCATTATACCGATAGTCCTTGCCGTTACATATATAGTACATAAAAGAGAATACGACAGGCTGCCATTCTTTTTTCTGATGGTAGGCTTTTTCTATATTGTCAGGGGTGTATTTATTGTACTGACCCCGTTTGGGAATCCGCCTATGTTTAATGGATCCGACCCTATTTTTCACGGGTTTGCTACGTATGAACTGGGGGTTTATCCTTCAGGTCATGCCGGCAATGTATTTCTGATCATGCTGCTTGTAAATGACAGAGTATATAAATGGATCATTGGCGCCTGCCTTGTTGTAGTTATAGTTGCCCTGTTCATGGCTCACGGGCATTACAGTATTGATATTCTCTCCGGCCTTTTCTTCGCATATGCAATCAGGGCGCTCGGAGAAAAGCATTTTCCGATGTTTGATCTCGGCAGGAGCGCAAGGCTGCAAAAGATCATGTCTCCTGCTTAAAGCTATGCTCTGAGCTTCTCCGTTTTCCTTATTATCAGGTAATTGACAACTGCAATAACCCCCATCCCCAGGAAAAATAAGGGATAGGCCGTCTTCCAGTTTTCCGGACCCGTCATCATCGACCATTCCGACATCCCTCCTATACTGGCAAGCAGGGTAAGTGGCATGAAGATAGTTGCTATAAGGGTAAGCCTTCTGACGGATGAGTTCGTTTCGTTTGACATTTTGGTTATCTGGTTGTTAAGCAGCGAGGTATAAAGCTCCATGAGGCTGGTCTCAATCTCGCGGTAGGTCTCGCTAAGCTCGAAGAATTTTACAAGGTGGTCGTAGATATCCCTGTAGTGAGCAATTGTCTTTCCATCTATAAACGGGCAATCAAGCCTGCAGATCTTTACCAGGATCTCTCTCTCGTGAAACAGGCTTTTTCTCAGGGCGAGAAGATCCTTCCTGATGCGGATAAGCCTCCTGGGCTGAAAAATTCCGACATCCTCTATCAGCGACTCCTCGGCTTCGTCAAGATCATCCTCCATATAATCGAATGCCTTGTATTTCTCATCTACAAGATAATCCATGAGGACATGCAACAAATAGGCAGGCCCTCCCTTAACGCTTGCCGGGTCGCTCTCGACCAGGCTCACAACATTATCAAGGGGTTTCCTGGAAGCCGAATTATAGCCGCTTACACTTATCAGGAAATTTTTTCCCAGGAAAAGGGCTACCTCGTCAATAAACAGCTCCTTACCTTCATAGCTGAAAGCGTTAAAAAGGATGAAGGTATTATTCTGGAACTGTTCAATCTTCGGAACCTGCTTATCATCAAAGCAATCTTCAACAGAAAGCGGATGAATGCCAACTGTGTCAACAAGTGAAGAGAGCTCTTCTTTCGAAGGATTATAAAAGTTGAACCATACAAAACCTCCTTCTCTTATGGCACTTACCGCTTCATTGAGAGTGGCAATGCCATAAAAGAGTCCTGTGGAGGTAAAATGATAGAATTTTGATTCTGACATCCCGGTGAGTTTTTAAAATTGAATAAAATATCGATCAACTTCTTTGCGAGCCTTTGTGAGCCATCAAATAATTTCTAAAAGTTATCCAAAGGTAGGAATATGATTCAAAATATAATGTGTATTTAATCAGAGGCACCGATTACAAATCGGCGCCAGCGGCGGTACGGGGCACAGGGCTTACGCTGGCGCGGATTTGCAATCCGTGCCAAATCCGGTTCCCGGTATTCATCATCCCGAATCCCCGGCAAAATATAATGTGTATTATATCAGAGGCACCGATTACAAATCGGCGCCAGCGGTGGTACGGGGCACCGATTACAAATCGGCGCCAGCGGCTCTCTGGGGGTGAACATATAAAAACCTGTAACGTTATACTTGAGTTGAATTATATTTCTGTTATCCATCCCGAATTTAAGAACAGGACAAGAGGTTTTTTGAATAAAGAAGACAAAAATCATATCAAATAAGAAAGAATGAAATTTTCTTTACACTCAAATTTTTAAAAAAAATGAATAACGCAATATACAACTTCAGGGAGCCCAGAAATGAACCTGTACTATCTTACAGACCCGGCAGCTCCGAACGCAGGCTCATTAAGGAAGAACTTAAATCCCAGCTGAACAAGGTCATTGATATCCCACTTATTATCGGGGGAAAGGAGATAAGAACAGGGAAAACAGGCCGGATTGTCATGCCGACCGATCATAGCCATCTCCTTGCTACATATCATATGGCTACCGAAAAGGAGGTTTCGCAGGCCATCAGGGCAGCGCTGGATGCCAAAAGCAACTGGATGAACCTCGCGTGGATGGAAAGAGCAGCTATTATGAATAAAGCGGCAGAGCTGATCTCAAAGAAATACAGGTTCAGGATAAATGCCGCCACAATGCTGGGACAAGGCAAAAATGTACTCCAGGCAGAGATTGATGCAGTATGCGAAGTGACTGATTACCTCAGGTTCAATTCGCATTTTGCTTCAATGATTTATATGGACCAGCCTATTTCTGATAATGATACAATAAACCGTCTGGAATACCGTCCGCTTGAAGGATTCGTCTTTACCGTAACACCTTTCAACTTCACAGCTATTGCCTCAAACCTGAATGCAAGTGTTGCCCTGATGGGAAATACTACAGTCTGGAAGCCGGCCACAACATCACTGCTTTCAAACTACTATTTAATGAAGATATACGAGGAAGCAGGCGTCCCGGCCGGGGTTATTAATTTTGTTCCCGGACCGGGCGCCCTTATAAGCAGTATCGTTCTTAAACACAGGGATCTGGCCGGGATACACTTCACCGGGTCGAATTCAACCCTCAACACTCTCTGGAAACAGGTTTCCGAAAATCTTCCGCTTTATAAATCATATCCGAAAATCGTGGGAGAAACAGGCGGGAAGGATTTTATATTTGCCCACTCTTCTGCCGATCCTCTTGAGCTTGCAACCGCAATTGTGAGGGGTTCATTTGAGTATCAGGGACAAAAATGTTCGGCTGCATCAAGAGCTTATATCCCGGAGTCAATCTGGAATATGACAAAACAGCACCTGCTTGGGATGATATCTGAGATCAAAACAGGAGATGTGACTGATTTCAGAAATTTTATGAATGCTGTTATTGACGGGCCATCATTTGATAAGATAATGTCTTACATCAATAAGGCAAAGTCAGCCCCTGAGGCAAAAATAATTACAGGCGGAAACGGCAATAAATCCAAGGGTTATTATATCGAACCAACAATCATTGTAACTGAAGATCCGCACTTTGTAACGATGGAAGAGGAGATCTTCGGACCCGTTATGACAATTTATGTCTATGAAGATGAGAAGTTCCTCGATACACTCTGTCTGTGCGACGAAACATCTCCCTATGGTCTTACAGGGTCAATCTTCTGTAATGATAAATATGAAATGATAACAGCGTGCAGGGCATTGCGTTACTCTGCAGGCAATTTCTATATCAATGATAAGCCAACCGGAGCAATGGTAGGACAACAACCCTTCGGGGGAGCCAGGGCTTCCGGCACCAACGACAAGGCCGGAAGTCAGCTGAACCTGATCCGCTGGGTCAGTCCCAGAACCATAAAAGAAACACTGATACCTCCCACAGACTTTAAATATCCCTTTATGGAAGAGTCTGAATCAGATGTACTTTAACCGTGGTCTTTATTCCCGGCTGAACTTATTAACTGTTAGTTGACTTACTTTGGAAAAATCTTCTGTAAATTTGAGCATGAATATGCCTCTTACAGAAAATTTTAAAAAAGCTCTTTTTATACTGAACCCCGGTTCCGGAGTGCCCCCTGTTAACTTTGTCGTATCAAAGGACCTCGACAGGCGTAAAAAAGAGCTGTGTGTCAAAAAAACCCTTACCAAAAAAGATACAAGTAACCTTATAAAAGAAAACTTTGATAAATACAATGTGTTTGTGGCAGCCGGTGGTGATGGTACTGTCCATACTGTAGCCTCGGAACTTGTAAATACGGATAAGATCCTCGGCGTCTTGCCTCTTGGTTCCGGCAACGGTTTTGCAAATGAATTCGGATTCAGGATGAACGTCAGATCCCTGCTGTGCGACATAAAGAAGGCCGAAAGCATGGATATCGATGTGATAGAGATCAATGATAAGCTCTGCCTTAACGTTGCGGGGATAGGGCTCGACAGCTTCGTCGCGCACTCATTCGACAGGCTCAGGCTGCGTGGCTTCCTTCCTTATGTCTGGGTCACGCTGAAGACTTTCCTGCAGCTCCGCCCTTTTCATGTTGTGATAAAATGTGAAGGTAAGGAAATAGTCTCCGAGGATTTATTCGTGCTTACCATAGCAAATACCAGGCAGTTCGGCAATAATGCCTTTATTGCTCCAAATGCCCGGCCTAATGACGGAAACATTGACGTCGTACTTATCAGACCATTCCCCAAGATCCTGGGCCCTCTTTTCATTATCAGACTTTTCACCAAAAAAATAAACAGATCTAAATACGTGAGGTATTTTAAGACGGATAAGGAGATTATTATTCAGACAAACGAAACAAGGTTCCACGTTGACGGAGAACCTTTTTGTATTTCAGGAGAGGTTGTTGTGAAGATTAAAAAGGAGGTGCTGAAGGTTCTGAAAACATGCCGTAATAAATTCATTTTACCTCCGGTATTAAAAGCATAGCAGGGAAGCGGTGCATTGAAACAGGGAGAGCTATAATATCGGGTACTGCATCTAACAGATAAACATATATATATAACCGTTAAATCCTCATAATATGATTAAAAAACTTATTTTATTCGCTCTCCTCCTGACCTGGTTACAGGTCTCCGGGCAGGACACTTCAATGAATCTGATACCTCAGCCTGCAGAGCTCCGGAAATCGGCCGGCATCTTCCAGCTGACAGGGTCATCGACCGTAAGCTACAATATCCCTGAAGCCCGTAACGTCGCTGAGATGCTTGTAAAAAAACTCTCCGTCCCCACAGGCTTTTCAATTAAACCACAACAGGGCACATCAGGTTCAATACTGCTTAAGCTCAATAATGCACCTGTTGAAAAGATCGGGAATGAAGGATATATATTCGAATCTTCCCCAAAGGGTGTAATAATTACTGCCAATAACCCTGCAGGTCTTTTCTATGGAATGCAGACATTGCTTCAGCTTCTGCCAAAGGAAATCGAAAGCAGAATGGCCGTTAAGATGAGCTGGACAATACCGGCTGTTAAAATAACGGACTGGCCGCGATTCCCCTGGAGGGGCATTATGCTTGATGTCAGCCGTAATTTCTTCACAATGAAAGAGGTGGAAGAATACATCGATCAGATTTCAAGATTCAAATATAATACACTGCATATGCATCTGACTGACGATAACGGATGGAGACTTGAGATAAAGTCGCTGCCTAAACTGACGGAGATAGGTGCATGGCGGGTTCCCCGGACAGGACATTTCGGCGAAAGGGCCAATCCTATGCCGGGTGAGAAAGCCACCGTTGGCGGCTTCTATACCCAGGATGATATGAAAGAGATTATCAAATATGCCCGGGACCGTTATGTGTCCATACTGCCTGAAATTGATATTCCGGGTCACAGTATGGCAGCTGTGGCAGCCTATCCGGAGCTGAGCTGCACTAAAAATCCCGAAACAAGGGTCAATCCCGGTTCCCCTTTCTCCGAATGGTACGGAAACGGCACTTTTCAGATGTTTGTGGACAATACACTGAATCCCTCAGACGAAAAAGTGTATGAATTTCTTGATAAAGTCTTTACCGAAGTATCCGCCTTGTTCCCTGATCCCTACATTCATGTTGGAGGAGACGAATGCTATAAGGGCTTCTGGCTGAAAGATGAAGGATGCCAGGCTCTTATGAAAAAACTGAATATCAGGCATGTGGAAGACCTTCAGGGTTATTTTATGAAACGTGTTGAAGAGATCCTGAAATCCAAAGGAAAGAGGCTTATCGGATGGGATGAAATACTTGAAGGAGGCATTTCTCCCGATGCCACAGTAATGAGCTGGAGAAACCTGAAGAGCGGCATCGAGGCATCACAGCTGGGCCATGATGTTATAATGACACCTACCGATTATACATACCTTGACTATCAGCAGGGAGAACAGACTATTGAACCGCTTCTGTATGCCGGACTGCGCATAAGCAAATGCTACAGCTTTGATCCTGTTCAGGAAGGAGCAGTTGCAAAACATATTCTTGGAGGACAGGGAAACCTCTGGACAGAACAGGTGCCTACCCTGCACCATGCAGAATATATGACATGGCCCCGCGGCTGGGCCCTGGCAGAAGTATTCTGGTCACCCAGGGAGTCAAAGAGCTGGCCGGGTTTTGCAAAACGCACCGAACAACAGTTCTACCGCGATGACCTTGCCGGCATAAACCACTCACTTGCCATTTACGATGCGGTAATAACCGTCACAAGGAAAGATGGCAAAATGACGGTGGAGATGGGAACTGAAATGCCCGGTCTTGATATATATTATACAATTAACGACGAAATGCCCGACAGATACACTCTGAAGTACACCGGGCCTTTCATACTCCCCGAAGGTCCGGTCACCCTGCGGGTAATTACTTACCGTGAGGGGAATCCAATTGGCCATCTCATCATTCTGAGACCCCAGGACCTTGAAAAGAGATAATACCTGATTTTTATTATGAAAAATATTCTGAAAAACCATTTGCTGATCCTTTATATCG
>VFSW01006024.1_pt1 | contig 17858 bp, 13 predicted proteins | sample 5358111 | NCBI WGS metagenome assembly VFSW01 (sample SAMN11554181, study PRJNA540505) | mine drainage metagenome | isolation source: sediment from site ElyBrook_90M | place: USA: Ely Copper Mine, Vershire, VT | collected 2017
CCCCCTGGAATCTCTACGACTTCACCCGTGGCTCCCCCACCGAAAACGTTGCCATCCGCAGCATCGGAACGCTCCCTTGGTGGTGTCTCCGCCACCTTCAAGTCAGCTTCCTGCGTCCGCTCGCCAGCCTTCTCCTTTTGTTCGATCACGCGGTCCTTGGACAGGGCGCCCTCGGGCCGCACCTCCACACGCTCTTCTGGTGGGTGGCACTCCTTGGTTCCATTGCGATGACGTACCGCGGGGTGCTCGCCCCGCGGGCCGCGGTCGCCACACTGGCCCTCTACGCCGTCGGCGCCTTTCACACGTTTCCGCTCGCGTGGATCGCCAACCGCTGTGCAGTGCTTTCGCTCTTCGGGGGATTCATCGGCCTCGCGCTGTACCACCGTTGGCGGACGCACGGTCACCGCACCGATGCCCTGCTTACCGCCCTCGCCTGGACCCTTGCGTCCCTCTCGGGTGAGTACGTCTTCAGCGTCGTCGGCTACGTCCTCGCCATCGAGCTTGTGAACACCCAAGCCACCTTCGCGTCCCGCGCGCGAGCCCTTCTTCCAGTACTTTTTCCCGTTGGCGCGTACGCGGTGATCGAGCGGGCGATGGGATACGGCGCGACGGGCGTGGGCTTGTACCTCGACCCCGTAGCCGCGCTGCATCATCTCTACCGTTCTGTCACAGCGCTTACCGACCGCGCGGGACTGCTCGCCTTCGATCTCTTCACCGGACTCCCGCTTGAGGGCGTCACTGTCCCACTGACTGTCCAGCGCACCGCAGCCATCGTTGGCTGGCTGCTCGCCGGGCTCTTTGCCCTCGCCCTTCGGGCATCCCTGCGCACCGTTCACGCCACCCGCCGCAAAGAACTCCAAGCCCTTGGCCTCGGCGCAACGCTGTCACTCCTCCCTGTCCTTCTCTCGATCCCCGCTGCCCGCCTGTTGCTCGCTCCCGCGGTGGGCTACTACGTCCTGTTCGTGGTGCTGCTCCAACAAACCGTTGATGACTGGCGTGTTCGAAAGGACGGCATAGCTCGCCCATGGCTACGGATGTTGCTGTGCGCCATGCTGTCCCTCGGCGCGATGGGATTGCATCCATTACGCTCATGGATGGAGTCCTATGGACTCGACACGGCTGCCCAAGACTTTGACCGGGCGGTGGTTGCCAGCCTGCGAGACATCCAGCCTGTACACATGGCAGCCACACGGTGGATGTTGGTCAACGCCTCGGATCCGGCCACGCTCTCGAGCCCACCGTGGATCTGGCGCGAGCACGGATGGCCCCTGCCCCGCGCGTGGAATGTGCTTGCGATGGCCCCGACCGCCATTCACGTCGTGCGCGAGGGCGACTCCGTGCTTTCGCTCCATGGCGTAGGAGGCGCACTGGTGTCCCCGTCCGCGATGATGATATCCCGTGGCGCCGAGCGAGGGATGCAGCGGGGTGACACCATGGAGGTTGGAGGGCTTACGGTGACGGTGACCGAGACCCGCGATGGACTGCCGGTGTCAATCCGGGTGCAAACCGACGTGGATCTCGATGACCCCACCGTGGTGCTGCTTGCCGCGCGGAACGGAATGCTCGAAAGGATCGCACCGCCGGTGCTTCATGCCGACGTGACGATCGACCCGCCAACTGTCCCATCCCGCCCACCGAGCGATCGTGCGGATGCTACGGAGTAGTTTCCCATGCCGTCCAGGAGCCGACTCCAGGAGCCATGAAACGGGGGTAGATCGTCTGGGCGATGTCCGGCGTAGAGGCCGTTCTGGGGTCGCCGCTGACCTGCGTGTCGGATATCGACTGCCGACCGGACGAATTCTGCAACGCAACCTTCTGTCTCGGCGTCGGATACTGCTGGCCCCGGTTCAACTGCGGGATCTGTGGCGTTGATCCAGCAAACGCGGGCTTCCCTCCGGCCGATCCACCACCCGGGACGCGATGTCAGCCGCGTAACACCGGGCGAGCTTACGTAAGATCAAATGACGCCGCGTAACACCGGGCGAGCTTACGTAAGGTCAAATGGCGCCGCGTAACACCGGGCGAGCTTACGCAAGGTCAAATGGCGCCGCGTAACGCCGGGCGAGCTTACGCAAGGTCAAATGGCGCCGCGTAACGCCGGGCGAGCTTTGGCCGACTCCGAAGAAGTCGACGTAAGCTCAAAGGGTGCCGCGTGACACCGGGCGAGCTTTGGCGGACTCCGAGGAAGTCGACGTAAGCTCAAAGGGTGCCGCGTGACACCGGGCGAGCGTAAGGCAGTCTTTGAGGGAGACGACGCGGGCTTGAGGCGCCCGGACGCTCTTACACCGGGAACGCCAGGGAGCAGACGAGGGGAGAGGGTTTGGGGCGGCGGGTGTCGTAGGCGGGGATGGCGTTTGTTGCGCGCGCGACGGACATGGCCTGCACGAAGCGCGACGAGGGTCAGTACGTGATCGGCGCGGTGGGCTGGACGAAGCAAAGGCCGTTGGAATTGAGGTGGCCCTGGCCGCGGGCGTTGTAGATCACGAAGTCCCTGTAGTCACGGATCACGGCCGAACCACCCGGGCGGATGAGGTACGAAGGGGGCGGGTGCGCGTCCATCATCGCGGACTCCAACGTACCGAGAACACGATTGGGAACGAGCGCGCCCGTGGTGTCAGTGAGTGCCGTAGGGTTGTCGCCCACGAGGTCGCCAAGGGTGACGGTCCCCGAGGGCTCAGCGCGGGCTGCAATGGGATCAAAGTGCAGGGGCGTGCCCTCGATGTCGGTCTCGTCCCAAAAGAAGTGATCGGTGTGCAGGGTGATCTGCGCGCGGGTGGCAACGGTTGCCGACGGTTGCACACCGCGCGGGATGTCCATCGCAGCGGCGGGCGCGAGGTCGGGGTTTTCGCAGTTGATGTATCCCGCGGGGTCTGAGGATCCAAAAGTGAAGTGCACGGAGGTGGGATAGTGCGCGAGGGGTGAGCCCATGGGTGGGGCTGTGCCCTGGTAGATTGCCGTGCCCTCGAAGAAGCGCGTCCATCCGTGGGCGATCATTGCGGCGACCGCGCTGGAGTCGGCGATGGAAAGGTTCACGTTGTGGGAGTTTGACGTGGCGGGAACGGTCTCAAAAGAGAAGGCGTAGCGCACCGTGGGGTCAAAGCTTCCCCCGGCCGTCGGACCAGTGAACACAAACAACGGGATCGCGGACTCGGGTGCCCCACCAGCGCCGACGAGGACGCCGTGTTGATGCACGTCCACGAGCCATGGACCGTCACGCTGTGCAACAAGACCCCCGACAGAACTCTGCATCGTCGGGTCGACGCCGGGTTGATTGATGCGAACGTGGTCGAGAGAGACGATGTAACGGTCAAAGGTCAGCGCCCAGCCGTCGACAAAGACCACCTGGGTAGCCGACGGACTGAGGGTAAAGGGATAGCCGTACTCCCCGAGGGCTTCGCCCGAGACGGAGACCTGCACCGTCAGGGGCGTGCTGACCCCGCGGTCAAAGGGTGGCGAAGGTGCGGGAAAAAACCCAGGGGGAAGTACGACGTCGGGCACCGAAGCATCCATACCCAGGACGTCGGTTGGCATACCCCCGTCGCCATTGCCGAAGGCACCGTCCCACGGAACGTAGACATCGTACGAGAGAGCATCCACCGGGGGATTGGCGAGGTCGCTCCCCGCGTCGGTGGCGGTCACAGGGCTGGAACAGCCGACCAGCGCGACGCATAGCGTACCCGCGCGGAGGCTACGGTGGGCGCGTCCGTCGTGCGACGGGACGGAGAGAGCACTGGGGGCGTACACCATGGCTCAGGTTCCCGGTGTCCATGAAAAGAGGTACACGGCGTTGGAAGAAACGATGCCCGGCGTGACTTCGGCTTGCGCGGCGGGCGAGGCAAAGGATTGTACGGGCACGCCCGCGGGGCCCAGGGAGCCAAAGTCGACGAAGTCAAACCAGTGCGAAGGGTCGACCCGTAACGTCAAAGTGCCCCCCTGCCCCGCGGTAAAACTGAAGGGAATGTTGGACACGATGTGGTCGATAAAGGCCGCGTAAGCACCCGCGCCGGAGTCCATGGGTAAGCTAAGGGTTCCGTCAAACTGGATGGAAACGCCCGAGCGTGTGGCGACACCGGCAAAGTGTGCGACAGCAACGCCGGGGCCAGCGGCAATGGCAATGGGACCGTCCGTGGCCTCGGCCATCCGCACTTCGGCCGAGAGCACCGGCTCCGTCGTTCCGTTGCCTCCCAGCGGGATGACTTCGGGTGTTGGGTTGAGCACGTCCACGGTGAAGGTGTCGAGGACCTCGGCAACGACGCGTCCCTGCTCCATGTCGGTGCCCACCATCGGAGCAGTGTTGTGAAGATAGATCGGACCGATGGAAACCTGCGCGGACGCGAGGGTGACATCCCACCCGAGGCGCGTGTGCACCACGGGCGGACCCGAGGGGTCACGGAGATAGCCCGCGGCGGCAAAACCAAAGGTGACATGACGGAGGGGGTTATCCGAACCGCACGCGACAGCGAGCACGACGGCGAGCGCGGCACCGCGGCACGGAGAGGCAACGCGACGGCTCACGACCCACCACGCGCGGCGGTCTCGCCGAGGTACAAGGTCAACGTGCCGAAGACACCCAACGGAGGTCCCGCGGTAAACAATCGCCCGGCGACCATGTCAGGGGTGGATGTTCCCGGGTTGAAGTTGGAGACGTAGTTGTACTCGCCAAGGCGGTACTGGGTGTCAAAGAGGTTCTCGGCGATGACGCCGACTTCGATCCAACGCCAGCGCACGGAGGCCGAAGCGTCGACGACAAACATCGGATCACTCCATTCGCCGTACGGGAGGCTCCGCGGAGAGACGTAGGTCATCCCGACACCCACGCGTCCCATAAAAGTATCTCCCCGGAGGTGGAGCCACGGCAGACGTCCATGGATGCCAACATCGGAGCGTGCCACCCACGATGGCACGTACGGCACCATATCTCCCTGGTCGGGTGGAAAGTACGTCGCACCTGGGTCCATCGCCGTGCGTACAAAGCGTGCGTCGGCGTAGGTAACACTCGCCGCCCAGTCGACCCACGGGGCGGTAAGCCGCACGGCCGCGACAAAGCCCTGCCGTTGCGTACCCGGCGCAAGGGTGTTGCGGCCCTCTTGCTCGTTGAAGATCAGGTCACGGTTGACATACGTGTAGTAGTAAAGTCCTCGAAGCACGAGGGCGGTGGTGCGCCATACGCGGTGGTACACAGCCCCGGCCTCCCCCGAGAGAATCGACGCGAACGGTGCCTGGTTGCCGTCGCCCAGGTACGCGGGGTCGGCAGCGCGGGCGCCGGTGCCGGCACTCGCGACGAAGGTTAGGTCGTGAAAGGGTCCCACAAGGAGTGTCCCACGGGGCTCAAAGGCCATCCCGCTGGCCGAGCGACGGGCGGTGGGATCCCGCGGACCCGTGCGGTCGACGCCGTAACATTGTGTGTCGAGCGGTGTGATCCCCGAGCCGAGGGAAGTATCGTGGAGGTCACAGTTGTTGAGGACATCGTAGCTGAAGTAATCACCACGGACACCGCCACGGAGCGTAAGCCAACGGGTAAGACGGAGCTCGGAGTCGATATACAGCCCTACGTTGGTGATGGCATCCGAGAGATTCAGGTCGGTGCGGTACGGGATCACCGTGCCAAAGCGTAGGCGCTTCTGCGAGGCATCGACGGCATCGTAGCGACCGTAGTACCCCGCTTCGATCGCTTGTTGGAGTCCGCCAAGGGCGCCAGAAAGCCTCAGCGAACCGCGTCCACCGACGGAGACGCCAGAGGTCTCCTGGTCGACCTCGTCCCCGCGCTGCGCATTGCCCGAACGCCACGGGGCCGGGGTGTCCAGGACGAAGCCTGTGTAGTCATCCCGGATCCTGCTGTTGTGGAGGATGGCAAATACCTGCTGCCGAGCGACGGAACCAGGACGACGGTCTTCGAGTGTCACTGAAACCGAGTGCCGCGCTTCGTCGCCGCCCTGCGTCGGGTCGTAGGTACCATAAAAGCTCACGCGCCCGGCCGCGTAGTCGTCCTCGCGGATGACACCCGCGCTGCCGTACTCCGTTGCATACGTGGTGGCGAGAAGCCTCAGGGTCGTGGTGTCGCTGAGGCGGAGTTCGTACTGCGCCATGGCCCTGCCGTAGCGCGCTGAACGATTGGCACCGAAGCCGTCGGTGGTGCGGAGATCCACGCCGGCAAAGGTTCCGCGTTCACCGTGACCTTCGTCGGGGGCCCAAAGAGCGAGGAGGCGTTGGGTGTTGAAGCTCCCACCCGTGTACTGCATCGTGAGCCCACGCTCATCAAGGCCAAGTTCGTAGTCGACGGAACCCGCGACGGCGTAGTTTCCCTGGTGGGGGTCAAACGGCCCTTCGAGCACCCGCACGGCTGACACCAACTCTGGGATGATGAAATGCGTGTTGGCAAGCCCCTCTCCGTGAGCGTTTCCCGGCTCGTTGACCGGTACACCTTCGACCGTGAACTCCAGGTCTTGACCTTCGTGGGCGTCAAAGCCGCGGAGGTACACCTGCTCGGCGTGACCTTCGCCGCCTTCGTTCGTTAGCAAGATACCAGGCGCCGCCAGGTTGAGAATCCCCGATGCATTTGCGCGGGGCACCTGCCGTAGACCCACGCCGATGGTGGTGTAGATATCGCTTGCGGCCCTCGGAGCTGGCGGATTGTGGGCGCGAATGGTGGCTTCGCCCGCGAGCGGGTCCTCGGTGGCACCCGCGTCGATGTCCGTGCCAGCGCCCGCATCCGTCACCGAAGCGTCTGGTCCCTGGTCTGTCACGGCGGCATCGGCATGCGTGTGGGCATGCGCCACGCCTTCAGAGCCCGTCCCAAGTTCGTCGACTTCGGCAGTTGTTCCAGCGTCCATGGGCACGACGGGGGGAGCGATGACCATGTGGTACCGCAAGCGCACGGCCATGGGCGTCCCATCCCGCAGGGCGGGGTGAAAGGTCATCGTCCGCGCCGCGGCCATCGCCACCTGGTCGAACACTTCCGCCGCGTCCGCAGGAACGTGTCCCAGCACTTCAACCGCAGGGACGGTGCCGTCCTCGGCGATGGTCACCACGAGTTCAACGTCGACCCGACGACCATCGGCGCCGGGAGGGTACACCACGGTGGGTCGAAGGATGGCCGTTGGCGGCTGGATGTGCGGCTCGGAAACCCCTCCACCGTCGGGTGTACTCTGCGCAAAGGCACGCGGGGAGACCACGGCGACGGCGATCACCCATGGCCATCCCATGCGACGGAACCACCGGCGGAGGGAAGGCACACCCGTGCGCAGCGACCCGCTCACCGCGACGGGATTAGTCCACGGCGCGATGGGTCGCAATCACAATCCATGATGGAGGCTTTCGCACACCCGCGCGAGAGCCGTCTCCTGGGGCAGGGATCAGGGGTTGATGGTAAAGGTAACCGGCGCCGTCTGGTCCCAGGGGCCGGTGGTCACCACGCTGGCGTCAAACTGGGCGACTTCGACCCGGAGGGAGAGGGTACCGTGCACGGCTTTGAGCTGCGCCCAGGCTGCAGCCGTCGGCGTGTAGTACGTGTGTGCGGTCTCGGCCCTGAGCACTTCGGTGCCCCCCAAGGAAAACACCGCGGCGTAGGCCGCGCCGTTGAAGGGAACACAATGCGCGTCGGCCGCGGGAATGAGACGGACCCACCGCCCGAGATCATCCCGAATGGTAAACGCCCTGGGGGAGCGTTCACGCCCACGGAGGGACACGCTCCCGGGCACCCAGGTGAACATGAAGGGCGTAGTGCCTGGCACAATCTGGCCGGGGGCGGGCGCGGTGATCGTCGGCGATCGCGTCGCGTCGTGGGCGACCGGACCGCGCGACTCGGCTTCTAACAAACTCGTGCAGGCTTCGTCTGAAAAGGTCTCGATGGGCGTGCCGGCCTCGGTGTCCTGAAGGCAGTCGAGGAGTTGGATCGTCCCGTTTTGACACGGCCCGCCGGGCGTCGCGTCAGAGGTTCCGGCGTCGCTGCCGGTGCCGCCGCCCCCGCAGGACTGCACCACCACGCCCACCACCAGCGAACTGATGAACATTGCCCCACCCATGGTCAGCACCACCAGCGCTCGCATCGTCATCGCGTCTCCTCTTCATCGTCGCGGCTTTGTACCCGCTACCCACCCCATGATGGCCCGCTTGCAGTCGCCTTTGCGCGCGACAAATCAGCGCACCCAGGCGGCAAGCAGCCCCACTCGCAAGGTCGTGACACCGTTGGTGCCAAAGCCGTTGAAACCCGGATCCGCAGCCACGACGGCCGTCCAACGCAGGGCCTCGGTACGCGTGGTAAGCCCGGCGGACACCGTTGTCCGGCGCAGCGATGAGTCGGGCTCGTTCACGCCACCAAGCACCGTCGGACCTTCCCACCACTCGGCTACCGAAAGCGAGACGGCGAGATCGTCCGTCGGGCGGTACATCAAAGACAGCGCCGTGGTGACCCGCGGACCGAGCAATCGATCCGTGCCCGTGCTTTCGTCGGGGAGCCTCGCCGCGCCTTCGACTGCCACACCCAGCATCCACACCGACCCGAGCGAGCGGCGGAGGTCCACGCCCGCGGAGAGTTCCCACGCACCGAGGCCCGTGCCAGCGACGTCTGAGAGCGCGGAGGCGTCGGCGCCCACATCGCCCGTCGGCGCACGAACACCAAAGACCAATCCCACACCCGGCCACGGAAGTCTTTCGTCCGGGTCTCGCACGTCCCACCGAGCGCGCACAAACGTATCGCCCAGTGCCCGTCCCGCGAGATGAACCCCTGGCGCATCCGCAAGCGACACGCTCGCTGAACCCTGCGCCACGAGCTCGATGCGCGGCACCGGACGATACGCCACGGCGATGTCCACCAGCACACGATCGGTGCGCACCCCCGCGGGCTCACCACGCGCGACGGAGCCCACGTCCCATGTTCCGGTCTCGCCAAGCACAGAGAGTCCCGTGGCGATGGCAAGGTGTTCCGTCGAAGCCGTCATGGGGGCCGAGGGCCCGGCGGTCACGGCGCAGGGGCATGCGAGCGCGCTCGGCGTCGCAAGACCCGCAGCGGCTACCGCCAACCGCCATCGCCGTGCGCTACGGGACAAAAGTGACGACGAAGACATCGTCTTGGAGGGTAGCCGTCGCAAGGTCGACGGTGATCTGCCACGATCCCGCCATGGGGAGCACGAGGTCTGAGATCGAATACCCATCGGCGGACGGGGTAATCGTGGGCGCACCCGCGACGTGACCGTGCTCGGGCATGATGGCACTCACACCCGTCACCCGAACGCTCTCCCCCGCAGGGTCGGTCGCGTGCACCACAAACTGGTTGACCCCACGCTGAAACGCTCCGCCCTGGACGTCGAGTTGCACATGAAAGTCACCGTGCTCGGAAGCCGTCGGCAGCGCGCCCATCGGTGAATCGCCGCCGCAACCCACGGCCAGCGCAACGACGACCACGGCGCCCAAGAGCACGGCACCCCGCCCGAGGAAGCGAGACGTCACGGAGGCCACAGTGCGGTCGTACGGTGCCATCCACGGGGAGCATGGGGCCTGGCGCGCGGGTGACAAGCGGATGCGACGATGTGACACAGGCGCCTGGAGAACGGTCACGTACGGCGGATGCGACAGCTTGTCGCAAGAACGGCTGCGCCTCGGGTGAACAGGATTGGACCGCTGTACACCGCGGTCTGGCCGTGGCAAGTGGTGGTCGCGCACACGATGGAAGCACGAGCGGTGATACACAGGCTTCTGGTGGTGGATGACGACCGAGCGTTTCGCGAGGCGCTGGCGCTCGCGTTTGCAAGGCGGGGGTACACGGTGATGGGCGCGGCGGCGCCGGACGAAGCGCTGACGGTCGCGCATAGCTTTGCTCCCACACGCGCGCTGGTGGATCTACGGATGCCCGGAGGCTCGGGCTTGGATCTCGTGCGAGATCTACGCGAGCGCCACCCGGATATCGCGGTGGTGGTGCTCACGGGGTACGGGAGCATTCCGACGGCGATTGAAGCGGTCAAGCGCGGTGCGGTGAACTACCTCACAAAGCCCGCGGAGCCCGGCGAGATCGAAGCGGCATTTACCGACGCGCGGGCCGGCACCGAAACAACGGTCGGCACCGAGGTGTCCGTCCCCTCCCTCGACCGCGCTGCGTGGGAACACCTCCAACGCGTGCTCTCGGAGTGCCAGGGCAACATCTCGGCGGCTGCGCGAAAGCTTGGGATGCACAGGCGGACGCTCCAGCGCAAACTCCAAAAGAACCCGCCACGGCGCTAGGACGCCCGGCGGGTGGACGCGACGCATCACAATCACCGCAAGAGTCCGATGTCCGACCACGCCCCCCTCACGATCCACTGGCTGGTGCGCTTGCGCTGGGCGGCCATCGCGGCGCAATGCGTGTCCATCCTTGGTGTGCGGTATCTCTTGCGGGCACCCTTTCCCCTCGCGCCTCTCGCGGTGGTGGTCGGCGCGTTGACGCTCGCCAACGTGGTGCTCGAAGTCACGCTTCGGCGCGGTCGATCGATCTCCGACCGCGCGGTTGCCGGTAACCTCCTCCTCGATATCGCGGCCCTCACTGCGTTGCTCGTGTGGACAGGCGGCGCGATGAATCCATTTACCACCCTCTATCTTCTCGAGGTCGCCCTCGCGGGGATCCTCGTGTCCCGTCGGTGGAGTCTCGTCGTGACCGTCGGCGCCGTTGCGGCTTTTGGCGCACTGCTGGTCGCGCGGCCCGAGGCCGTGCACGTGTGGCACTCCGCCGGGATGTTTCTTTTGCACGTGCGTGGGATGTGGCTGGCCTTTGCGCTCACGGCAGGGTGCCTCTGGTACTTTGTCGACAGGGTCAACGAGGCGCTGCGTCGGCGTGAGGGCGAGCTCGCCGCGGCCCGGATCGAAGCCGAACGCGCGCGACGTCTGGTCGCCCTGGGCACCCTCGCCGCGGGAACGGCCCATGAACTGAATACCCCCCTCGGGACCGTGGTCATCCTCGCCTCAGAGCTGTCCGAGATCCTGGTAGACCACCCCGAAGCGCAAGCGCTCACGCATAAGATCCGCGCCGAGGTGCGGCGGTGCAAATCCATCTTGCTACGCATGCGTTCCCACGAGCACGAACCCGAAGAGTCCGTGAGCGTGTCCGTCGGTGACTGGCTGCCGTCCACGGTCGGCGCGTGGGGGAGAGATCACGACGGGGCCGCGGTGTCGGTGCGGATCAACGTCGGTGCCATGGGCCTCCACGCGCGGGTGCGGCCCGAGGCGCTGCGTCAGGCCGTGGTCAACCTCCTCGACAACGCCTGGGAGGCGACGCACACCGACGTTACGGACAACGGCAGGATCTCGGTGTCCGTGCTCCCGGGTACAGACAACACCGTGGTCATCGAGGTTGCGGACAACGGCGTCGGAATCGCGCCTGAGCACCTCGCGCGCCTCGGGGAGCCCTTTTTCACCACGCGTGAACCCGGCCGGGGCATGGGCATGGGATTGTTTCTGGTGCAGGCCGTGGTGTCACAGCACCGCGGGACCATGCACGTCGAAAGCGTTCCTGGGGATACCCGCGTGCGGGTGACGCTCCCCGTCGCGGGGTAACACCGGGGTCTACATCACAGGGAGGTCCACGGTCACGACAGCGGTGCTCCCCGCGGAGACCATTCCGGTGCCCGAACCAGATCTACCCAGGCCATGCATCGCGTCGATCACGGTCGCGGCGACGGTCAGCGGCCCGGGCTGGAGGCCCGCGTAGGTGTGCGATCCCGCGCTGCACGTCCAGTTGTCAGGACCCGCGACGTTGACCGTGATCGGGTTGCCGATGCCCACGTCCAACTGCACACCCGCCACCATGGACGCACTGCACACATCCGTGGTCGCGGTCATCCCTCCGAGGGTCCAGTGGACTTCGAGCGCGCCCGAGGGGCCAAAGGCCAGCACGGTGTCTACCATCTGCCCCGACTGCACAGTCGTAGGAGACGTGTAGCGCATGAGCACCGTGCCCGTCGCATCAAGAAGCGCACCGGTGATGTTGTATGTGCCCGCCGGAAGGTTCGACTCCATGGCCATGCCGTCGGTGCATGGAACCGTCTCGGGGTTGCCAAACAGCACTTGCAACTGCACGCTCGAGGCTCCGACCGCAGCGCAGCCCGCAGCCGGGGGCATCCCATTGATGGTCCACGTGACCAGCACAGAGCCCGGGCCGACGTACACGCTCCCTGCGTCTGTACCAACGTCGGCGACACCCCCTGCGTCGGTGACCGTTGAAGCGACAGGCGACGGGGACGACCCTCCGCAGGCACCGACAGCAACCGCTAGCGCAACGACCCGAAGACCTGGTGATGCAACGCTCAACGCAACAACTCTTTCGTCGACGCCGTGGTTGCCCACGGCGGTGAGATGGCGACCCTAATCTGGCACGATCCCGAGTGACAATGGGTGACCCCGCGGGCTTACTGCCATTGGTAACCCGCAATCACGGATTCGCCCGAGTGCACGTCTACCAACACCGTACGCTCCTCGCGCCCATCCCGCGGAACCAGCCGTAGAGACTGATGTCCGGGAGGGAGCGGATGGTCCACGATCGGGGACATCCCCAGCGACCGCCCGGCGAAGAACACCTCCACCGGCGGGTCAGACGTGAGATTGAGATACCCGGGTCGCACGGGCTCACCCGCATCCTCCACCCTCACCCGTGTCGGGACGCTCGCCGTGTGGATCGACCGCACGGCAGTCTTTGCAGGCGCTGGCGCCATAGGCAGGGGCGATGGAGATACCGGCGCCAGGGGACGGTGTTCAAGTGCGACCTCGGGCAACGCTCTCGCCGGAGTCGTGGCCGGTGGCTGCGGAGACGGCTGCGCGGGCAACGAAGACCGTATGAAAGGCCGTGCCTCGGGGTACCGCTGCCGTGGAGCGTAGACCAGCACCACCCCGCCAAGCACCAGAAGCACGCCGAGCACGGCACCACCGGCGACGCCGATCCTTGAGCCCTTTGCGCGTCGTGGTGCCACAGACCTGCCGCCATGGCCGGCATCCACGAGGGGAGAATCAAGCAAGGCCCCCATGGGCGCGGGCATCACAAGGCCAAGCCCGGGATCCTCCACGGACGCCCGAGGGCTCGGGCGCAGCGAGGGCTTCACGTGTGAGAGTTCCATCACAGGGGCCGGGTCGCTGCGGGCGCGGTCGCCCTTGCGCGGAGACACGGCGGAAGGCGCCACGGGAGGGAGGTCGCTGTCGCCCACGAGAGCGCCCCACTGGGCGACCACGTCCACGGTCTCGTTGCCCACACTCGGATGCAGCAACTGGTCCCGAAACGCGATGCGGTCTGCAAAGATCACGTGCATGAAGTCCGAGACCTCGTCGGTCCCCGCGGGCGTGGCCTGGCCCGCCAGCCAGGACTCCAGCGCCCGGGCCATCTCCGTGCCCGTCTGGTACCTCCGCGTGGGTTCTCGCTCGATGGCCTTCATCACGATGGCTTCGAGCCCCTGGGGGTAGTCTTCGCACAGTGTCGAAGGCAACGGGATCTTGTCTTGCAGTACAGCCATCAACGTCGCAGCATCGCTCGGACGCTTGAACAACCGCTGCCCCGTGGTCACCTCCCAGAGCACCACACCCAACGCCCAGAGGTCCGTCCTCCGGTCCACGGGTTGCTCTTGAATCTGCTCGGGCGACATATAAGCCAGCTTGCCCTTGAGGATCCCCGTGGCCGTGCGCTCGCCGCTCGCGTCGTTGGAGCGCGCGATGCCAAAATCCACGACCTTGGCCACGCCCGTGTACAACACAAAAAGGTTTTGCGGAGAGACGTCCCGGTGCACCACGCCAGCGTTGGCGCCGTTCTCCTGGCGGGTCTCATGGGCGGAATGCAACCCGCGGGCGGCGTCGGCGATGATCCGCGCGGCGAGTGCGTACGGCAACCCGCCGTTGAGTTCTGCGTTGCGGGATACCTGCCCCAGGGTCTCGCCATGGAGGTAATCCATCGCGAGGTAGTACCGTCCCCCGGTCTCCCCCGAGTCGAACACCGAGCACAGGTTCGGGTGGTCCAACCGCGCCGCGAGCCGCGCCTCGTTCAAGAACATCTGGACGAATACAGGATCCGACGCAATGTGCGGGTGGATCATCTTGATGGCCACCCACTTGGCAAAGCCCACCTCCGACGTACTCTGCGCGAGGTACACCGACGCCATCCCGCCCTGCGCGATGCGGTAGTGCAAGGTGTACCGTCCCAGACGTCGCGACGCCGCACCCACGGCCTCCTCGGGATTCGGCGTGTCACTCGTCACGGATGCCCCCGGGTACACCCCAGAAGCACCATCGTCTTTGCCATGGGCAGCATCGCGCCCCGAGGGTATCACCCCTGCGGGCAGGCGTATTCACACACGCAAAAGCCCGCTTTCTTACATATCCAACGGCACGACGATGGTGGGTGACGGGTGTGTCGCGGCCTTGCGCGGGTCACTCGGGTCGGTGTGCGCAACCGCGGTGCCCACCGCGGTAAACTCGATCAACCCAGCGCTCTCATGCGCAGCTTCGCTCACCGTCATCCCCACGACACCCGCAGGACAGTCAGGATGCCCGTGGGGAAACTCTTGAAAGAGATCATTCGCGAGGATGTTCATCGCGGTCTCTCGGGCGTCAAAAAAGCCCCGGGTGTACTCACTGATCTCCTGGTTGCTCCACGTCGCGCGCACGGCCATGATCGCCGCGGGATTGAGCGCGTACATCGCGTTTCCCATCGCCACGGTCACCGGCCGATAACCCGCGCGGAGCAACGCCACAAAGTCCTGCCCTGCCAGGTCCGACGTAAACGGCCCACCGTCTGCGAGACGGAGCGACGGCGCGTGGGCAAACTCCCCTGGCGCTTGCGATACGTCAAAGCCCACGGCGGTGCCCACGGCCACAAAGCGCGCCACCATGTGCGCGCCGTGCCAGCGATGGTGCTCAAAGCTCAATCGCACACCCACGACACCCTCGGCACCGCACTCCGCGGCTTGCTCCCGCATCCGTTGCACGGCAAGCGCGCGGGCGCTGCGGAGCGCGTGGGTCATGGCCACCGCGTCGGACTCCCGGGCTTGCATCGCCATCGCGAACACCGACGCAAATCCCCGGGAGCCGTACTGCGCCGAGGATGACTGCCCGGCATCGTAGATCGACGTGCCCACCACGAGTCCGTGCGGGACAAATCCCACGCGAGAGAGGGTGAGAAACTCGGTCACCGAGAGGTCACTGAGAGCGGGCACCGGCGTCGTGGTGCGATGGGCGAATCTTGTCATCGGCGTGGCCTAGATGTTGACCGGAAGGACAAGCGTAGGCGTCGGCGGCGCTCCGGCGCCCGGGATCGCCATGACTGCAGTGCCAACAACCACAAACTCAATGAGCTCTCCACGGAACGACCCGTCGGGACTCACACCCCCCCAGCTATGTTGCTTCATCTCGATGGCGACCCCCACGATGCCGTCGGCTTCAAGTGCCTCGGCTTCGTTTTGCAAGCGCTCGGTGGCGAGTTCACGGGCGTCGTACAGGGCGTGTGTGTACTCGGGAAACTCAAAGCTCTGGGTTGCATCCGCCCGCCATCCCACGGCCCCTTGCGGGACGTAATACACACAGTTGCCCATCACGAATCCCACGGGGTGATACCCGCTTTGCAACAGCGTCCAGAAGTCTTGTCCCGAGAGATCCGACGTAAACGGCAGCCCCTTGGCATTGCGAAAAGCCCGCCCGTCGGCCCTGCGCACCGCCGTGCCCACCGCGATGAACTCCGCGACGTGTTCACCCCATGCGTGGAGGTTTACATCCAGCCGTACACCGACGACCCCGTCGGCGCCCAGGGCCGCGGCTTCTTCTTCCATTCTTGTCATCGCGAGCTCTCGCGAGTGACCGAGCGCGTGGCTGAGTGTCTGGACCTCCGAGCCGCGCGTACCCATCGCCCCAAAGCCCTGAAACACTGGACGGATGTGATAAATCGAGCTCCCCATCACCATCCCCAGGGGCTCGTACCCCATCTGTTTCACCAGCATGAATTCACTGACGGACAGGTCGCTGGTAAAAAAGCTCCGAGCACGCATCCGCGCGAGCCGCTCCCGCGCGTGCACCGGCAAGTCTGCCGGGATGCTCGCGTCGGGCGGAACAAAGCCCGTGTCGTGCGTGGTCATTCGCTCTTCCCCTCGCTCTCCTGTGCGCGCTCTTCTTGCTTGCGGGCGATCTCCGCGAGGCGCTCGGATTCATCCGCCTCGCCTTCGAGCACCTCGCCTCTCTTCCGTCGCCCCAGCGGGATCATCCCGAGCACCAACGGTGGCACTTTCGCCTCGTGGGTAACCGTCCTCCCGGGGATCCTTCGCACGCCCGTCGCATACCAGGTGATGTCAATGTCCAGGTCGTTGAGCTCGCAACCGCCCCACCCGCACGACACTTCACGCACGCTGACCTTGATGTCCGAGCCCACCACCATCTCGGCACCGTGCCTCCGCGCCTGGTCCACCACGCGCCCGGCTACGAGCCTCCGGGCGTTGTCTACACCATTCACCGCAGCGGTGACTTCGCCACCCGGCGTCCAACTGTTCGGGTTCATGACGTGCCAGACATGGTAGTGGCAGAAGTCATAGAGAAAGCCGCAGGGTTCGTAGCCGTCCCGCGCGAGCGCCCAGAGGTCTTGTCCCGAGAGGTCGGTGACAACAGGTTCGCCGGGTTGATGGGTGATCCACGGTGCGCGGATGGCCGTCCCGATGACCGTGAACTCAATCACTTGTCCACCGTCGTCGCCGCCTTTGCCGTGCCTTCCCGCCGTGATGGGACGTTCCCCGAGACGCACGCCGATGACCGCGTCGGCGCCTACGGCTCTTGCTTCTTGGTAGAGCCTTGAAATAGCCGTGCGACGCGCGTCCCGGTGCGCATGCGAGAGGGTCTCCATCTCGCCTGTCTTGCCTTTGTAGTCAGCGACCCGACCGATGTGAAAGATCGTACTGCCCATCACCTGCGAGATCGGTGTGCACTGTACCTCTCGCGCCACCATGAACTCGTTGACCGAGAGGTCCGACGTGAAAAACGGGCGGGCGCCCGAGGCTTCGTCCTGGAGGCGTTGCAGCGCGCGGTGCGGGAGCCCTCCGGCGGAGAGGCTGGCGAGGCTCGCGTCCATGTCGATCGGCGGTCGCTTGGGGGCTGGCATGGCGAATCCTCAGTCGTTGACGGTGAGCACCAGGGCGGGCGTCGGAATACGGTGGTCTTGCGAGATCGCCACGACGGCGGTTCCGACGGCAGAAAACTCAAGGACGTGGGAGCCCCAGGTGTGGTTGGACTCTTCGACCGTGACGCCGACGATGCCTTCAGCGTTGAGCGCTTCGGCCTCGCCTTGCATTCTTTCCATCGCGAGCTCCCGGGCGTCGTACAGGGCTTGCGTATAGTTCGGTAGTTCGAGATTGCGGCCGACGGAACCAAGCCATGAGACCAGTCCCTGGTGGGCGATGTGATAGACACAGTTGCCCATGACAAAGCCCACGGGACGGTAGCCCGCGCGGAGCAACGTCCAGAAGTCCTGGCCGGACAGGTCCGACGTGAACGGCTTTCCGTTGGGGGCACGGTACCCCGGGTGTCCCTCCTGGTGACGCACGGCAGTCCCAATGGCGAGAAACTCGATCACGTCCGAGCCCCAGGCATGGATGGCCACGGTGAGCCGCACGCCAATGATTCCGTCGGCGCCCAGGGCGTCGGCTTCTTCTTCCATCCGGGTCATTGCAAGTTCGCGGGAGTGGTAAAGCGCCTGGGTCAGCGTATCCATCTCGATGATCTTGCCCCAGCGACCAAGCTGGAACCCGATGTGATAGATGGAGCTCCCCATCACGAGTCCCAGGGGCTCGAAGCCCACGTCTTTCACCAGGAGAAACTCGTTGACCGAGAGGTCACTGGTAAAAAAGTGCCGCTGGCGCATGTTTACCAGCCGCTCACGCGCGTGC
>VFSW01006026.1_pt1 | contig 17855 bp, 15 predicted proteins | sample 5358111 | NCBI WGS metagenome assembly VFSW01 (sample SAMN11554181, study PRJNA540505) | mine drainage metagenome | isolation source: sediment from site ElyBrook_90M | place: USA: Ely Copper Mine, Vershire, VT | collected 2017
GTGAGCTATTTCCAGTTGTTCATGCCGCGATTCATCCAGGGTATCGGTGTTGCATTTTTCTTCATTCCTCTCGCAAGCATGGGACTGTCCGGCCTGCGCCCCGACCAGCTGGCGAGCGCTGCGGGCCTGTCCAACTTCCTGCGAATTCTGGCAGGAAGCTTCGGAACGTCGCTCAGTATTACCCTGTGGGAACGCCGCAGCACCCTCCACTATAGTCAGCTTGCCGACCATATTTCGACGTACAGTGCGATCAGTACCCAGGCTCTGGATCAGCTGAAATCCCTCGGCTTGACGATGAACGGCGCGCTGGATCTCATGAGCGGTGTGATCACGCAACAGGCAGTGATGATTGCAAGTGACGACATCTTCTGGCTGTCGGGCGTAATCTTCCTCAGCCTGATAGTGGTTGTCTGGTTTGCGCGGCCGCCGTTCACTGCCGGAAAATCAAGTGGCGCTCATTGACGCCGGAAACCTGCAAGGCGCAGGAAACCCAACGCGCAAATGGAGGTCTATACGCCTGGAGGTATCAATAATGATTGAAGCAATAAAGCAGTTTCTTGAAGAGGGGTTGTCACCGGAACGGCGCCGTCCCGGGGGTGACGCATTGCAGCTTGCTGCGGCAGCGCTCCTGATCGAGATGATGTGCGTGGATTACCGCGAGGACGAGACTGAACGCGAGGCCATAGGCAGCGCGGTCGGCAAGATGTTCGGGCTGTCTCCCGAGGACAGTGCGCTGCTTGTGAGCCGCGCCCAGTCACAGCTGCGTCAGGCTACCGACTATTACGAGTTCACTTCGCGCATCAATCAGGGGTTTACTGCGCAGCAGAAGGAGGCGCTAATCGAGGCGCTGTGGCGTGTTGCCTATGCTGACGGCAATGTAGACATGTATGAACGCCATTATCTGCACAAAATCGCCGATCTGCTTTATATTCCGCAACACAGCTTCATAGCGGCAAAAGACCGGGCTTGTCGCGCGCAAGACGGCTGGTCGAGTGGGCTCGGCGTCCCGGACCTGTAATCATACGGTGTTGCACCAGCCGGATCTTCGCATTACCGACCGTCGAATCAAGGCAGCATCAAGCACCGACCCACCACAAGAACACGAAATGGAGGATGCAGACATGAAAACAGCAAGGATTGTTGTGCTTGCAATCATGAGTTTTGCCTGCGGCGCAGCACCGGCAGCACAGAAGGAAAAGCCGCCGGTACTGATTCCCTTTCAACAATTGTCCATGGATACTGCACTTAAGCTGGCGCGAACGGCGATTGCGGCCTGTCGCAAGGAGGGGGTCAATGTGGCGGTGACTGTGGTGGACCGAGGCGGTCATCCGCAGGTTATGCTGCGCGATTCGCTTGCCATGGATTTGGCCCTGAAGATCAGCCGCGACAAGGCCTATACGGCAATGACGTTCAATATGCCGACTTCCCGGCTCGAGGGCCGGTTTCCCGGGGCCTATTCAGTTCCCAAGGTTGCGGGAGTTGTCGTCGCGGCAGGCGGCCTGCCTATTACTGCCGCCGGCTCCATTATCGGGGGCGTCGGTGTGAGTGGGTCACCATCGGGAATAACAGATGAAAAGTGCGCGAAGGTTGGCCTGGATGCAGTTCGCGACGATATCGAAATGTCACCAATGTAGAACCGTACGTGCAATTTTGCGCGTCGCCGCCGCACTTACAGGGCCAGCAACCGCGCGCTCAGGTAAAAAAGGAAGATCAGTGACCAGGCCAGCGCCGGTGGCCAAACGACGGAAAAGAGCGTAAACACCATGCTCTTCGATTTGCTCCGGATGGTTGCCACCGCTGACAGGCGCGGGGTATAGACCAGGGTAAACAGCTCAAATGATGGTATCGATCGCAATCGAAAGCGTCCTCCTGTCGTAGTACTGCTGTGCAACCGGAACGGCCAGAGCGGTTCAAATGCACCAGCACATGGCGTGTTGCCGACTCCACAAAACGGCGGTGCTCGCCAGGCCGCGCGCATGCCGCCTCGGGTGAGTCTCGATGTCTGATGCCTGTGACGGCCGTAGCTCCCTGGAAGCCATGTCCGCCTGGGAGTTTGTCGCACTGGATGCCACAATTAATAATCGGCGTCAGGGACCATGATGGCTTTTTATGGGAGAATGCCGAAATGGATCCGGAAGTAAGTAGGCAAACATTTGTGCCTGTGAGATTGCACGTCGAACCGCTGCCGCAAAGGGCATCATGATCACTCGACCATTCGTCAGTACGACACGGTGTATTGCGGGTTTATGCGCATTGTTGTTACTCGGATTTTCTGTCGGCGCGAATGCTGAGGATTCGCTGTCCGCAAGTCTGCCTAAACCGGTGGCGCAGGCGCTTGCACGCTACCACATGTCCGCGCACGGTCTCAGTATCGTGGTGCGTCCGGCTGCAAGCGGTGAAGCGGTGCTCGCGTACAATGCCGACACGCCTCGTAGTCCCGCCTCCACCATGAAGCTCCTGACTACGCTCGTTGCACTGGAAGATCTCGGACCCGCATTCACATGGAAGACCGAGGCCTACGGGACCGGACCGGTCCGCGCTGGACACCTTGAAGGCGATCTGTATATCAAGGGCTATGGCGATCCCGATCTTGTAATCGAAGACTTCTGGCGCTTCCTCCACGGACTGCGCGATCTCGGAATCAAGCAGATCGATGGAAATCTGGTGCTGGATCAGAGTTACTTCGCGCCTGTGACCGGAACACCCGCGGATTTCGACGACCAGCCTCTGCGTGCCTACAATGTCTTGCCGGGAGCATTGCTGGTGAATTTCCAGGCCGTCAGGATTCGCTTCTTCCCGGAGCCTGATGCCAGGCGCGTGCGTGTGGTCGCTGACCCCCTTCCGGACGGGCTCGACATCGTTAACCATCTGCACCTCACGTCCGGCGAGTGTCACGGTTGGGCGCAAGATATCGCTATGCGGCTGACACGTGCGGGGCAAAGGAAGCGGGCCATTTTCACAGGCCGCTACCCCGCCGCGTGTGGCGACCACGATCTTTATCGGGCGCTTTCCGGCCCGCTGAATTACACCGGCGGCATCTTCCGCGAGCTTTGGGCCGGCATGGGCGGCAGTTTCTCAGGGTCGGTGCTCGACGGAAGTGTTCCGGCAACCGCACAACTGCTTTATACCGGCCACTCACCGCCTCTGGCCGAGGTGATCCGGAATATCAACAAGTTCAGCAACAATGTCATGACCCGCCAGCTGCTGCTCACTCTCGGTGCTGACCTGCAGGTGCCACCTGGAACGATCGAGAATGGCGCTAAAGTGGTGCGAGACTGGCTGTCGCGAAATAACCTGCTGTTTCCGGAGCTGGTGCTGGACAACGGCTCTGGGCTTTCTCGAAATGCAAGGATCTCGGCGCATCACCTCGCGGATTTGCTTGTTGCCGCATATGACAGCCCCTATATGCCGGAATATTTCTCGTCACTTCCCATCCTGGCCGTGGACGGGACAATGAAGCGGCGGCTGGAAGGCAGTTTGCTGGCGGGGCGGGCCCATCTGAAAAGCGGCAGCTTGAACGGAGTGCGCAGTGCAGCCGGAATTATGCTGGATGCGAAGGGAAGGCGTATGGTGATCGTATGTCTGCACAACGATCCACGCGCGGATACACCCGCCGGTGAAGCAGTGCAGAACGCACTTCTGGAATGGGTTTATAGCCGCCCTTAGGGCGGCTGTGAGCACCTTCAGGCAAACGCTGAGGCAAAGACATGACGCGTTACATATTGGACGAGTCCAGACTCCATCCCGCAATACGTGACAAAATATCCTCAAATCACCGGGACACTGTCGAGCAGGTCGCCACGGCCGTGGCGCGCGACGCGGTGGTCGTGGTCGGCATGGCGCAAAACCCGTTTTGCCGCCGTGTCCGCCGTATGCTCGATACACGCCGGATCGTCTATTCCTACCTTGAGTACGGCAGCTACTTCAGTGCCTGGAGACGCCGAAACGCTCTTAAGATGTGGACCGGGTGGCCGACTTTTCCGATGGTGTTCATTCGCGGACAATTCGTCGGCGGGGCCAGTGATCTCAAGGCTTTGCTCGAAAGTCATGAATTCGAGCGCATGCTGGCCGCTGCCGGCAACTGACGGGACCGTTGCAAAGCGGTTTTACAAAAGGCCACGCGCAAGTTTCAGCGCACGTGGTTGCGCAGGCGGCCAATACCTTCAATCTCACACTCGACAAGATCTCCCGGCTTTAGAAACTCCGGCGGATTGCGCGCAAAACCGACGCCGCTCGGCGTGCCTGTTGAGATGATATCGCCTGGTTCCAGCGGCATCCCACGCGAAAGAATTGACAGCATCGTAGCAACATCAAACACCTGGTGACGCGTATTTGATGACTGCTTGAGCTCACCGTTTACCCATGTCCTGAGTTCCAGAGTCTGCGGATTCGGAATTTCATCGGCGGTGACTATTACGGGCCCCATTGGGCAGGTCCCATCAAGACTTTTGCCAAGGAAAAACTGCTTGTGTCGAAACTGGATGTCACGCGCCGACACGTCATTTATTACTGTATAGCCGAAAACATGAGCCAGCGCCTTGGCCGCCGGGATTTTGCGACCGCCGATGCCGACGATTACAGCCAGTTCTACTTCCCAATCGAGCTCGGTAGTGACCTCCGGGTTCCACGGAATGTCGCCGCTGGGGCTGTTGATGCTGGTTATGTTCTTCGTAAATACGACCGGATGCTCCGGAATATCCGCCGCGCGCCCGTTGGACCCCGCACTTTCCTTCACGTGTTCTGCGTAATTCCAGCCAAGACACATTACATTTTTGCGCGGCTTCGGGATCGGCGCCAGAAGCTCCACGTCGGGAAGCGGTACCTCCCTGTCAATCGCCTGCGCAGGATCCAGCTTCAGGCGCGACCAGAGAGCCGGTCCTGCATCGATCAGAGCGAGCATCGTGCGCGGCCAGATGCTGTTTGCAGAAATCAGCCCGACGGATAATCCATTGATGATCCCGAGGCGATCCGAATTGTCGTGTCGACAGGTGATGAGGCGCACGTGGCTCTCCAGTCAGAAAAACCTGGTAAATAATAGCAGGCCCATGCGCGCAGGTCAGCGCGCGCGGGACTCAGGAAACAGTGCGCCATTTTGCGCTTGTCGAGACGCAAATGCTGAATTATCGCTGACCACGCCACGTTTGCGTGTGGCAGAGGGAAGTCTGAATCCGAAAACATGCCACTGGCAGTGGCACGCATGGTACGTATAATACCTAAACTACGATTGCCAGCCCGTCGCTGTCCAGAGAGTTATGAGCCAACATCGCACCGCGCAGTCTGCTACGTCGAACTATATTACGACTGAAGGCCGGAAACGTCTGGACGACGAGCTGACATACCTTTGGCGGGTAAAGCGCCCGCAGGTGACCCAGGCAGTTTCGGATGCGGCTGCCCTCGGTGATCGATCGGAGAACGCGGAGTACATTTACGGAAAGAAGCAGTTGCGCGAAATCGACCGACGTATCCGCTATCTTAGAAAGCGTCTCGAGAATCTGGTCGTGGTCGACCGAAAACCGGATGATCGGTCCCGGATCTATTTCGGTGCATGGGTCAGTCTTGAAGACGAGGACGGAACAGCGTTTGACTACCGCATCGTTGGTCCCGACGAATTTGATCTGGAGCAGGGCCGCATCAGCATGGATTCACCACTCGGCCGAGCACTGTTAAAGAAATCAGCAGGGGAGGAAGTGACCGTCAAGCTGCCCTACGGAAGAAAGTCGTACGTCATCGTGGGTGTGCGCTACGAGCCACCGCCCCATGGGCGCCAATAGAATTGTCAGCCGGATCTGCTGCCGCAGACCTCGATTCCATTTGAAGCGCCGGGCGCGGATATGGGCGCAGCGCGGTCGCCATCCTGGTTTCGGTTGAACGCCAAGCCTTTAAATTCGCACGGCCAAATCTCGGCTTGGCAGGCGTAAATGACGCTAACCGCCGAGCGATCCGTTACGCGCAATGGCCGGATAAGCGGGTTATCTGAAAGCGGAAACGGCGATCCTGTGCGATCTTCTTTGCAGCCTTTCAGATGGCTTTTCAGTTTGGTGCGCCGACCAGAATTCGCCGACGGTTTACTTCAAGAGTTCGGATGCGCGCTCGTAGGCAGAGCGCCCGCCAGCCAGGTCGCCGCTCTGCTGGCGCGCCTGCCCGATTATGCGCCAATTCGCTGCGCGCTGTGCTTTGTCGTCGCCTGCCCAGCTGTTGGCGCGCTGCGCAAGAGCCTCTGCCTGCTGGTACTGGCCTTGGGCAAGACGGGTTTGTGCGAGCTGCTGCCACAGCCTGGGGTTGCGCGGTTCGATGCGAAGCGCGCGTTCAAGATTTGCAGCGGCTGAGGTGAAATTGCCAGCCTGCGAGTCCTGGCGAGCACTGTCTGCAAGAGAAACCACCGCTACATTTGTGGAGATCGGAGCAGGCGCGCGCGATTGAGATGACGAAAATGCAGCACAACCACCGAGCAACAGCGCCGCAAAAAGCAGGAAGAGAATACGTGCTGATGGATTCATAGTTTGATTGCAGGTCGCGGTCCGTGGCGGCGGCACGAGAGAGGCCGCACGCCGGATTCGTAGTATCGAAGAAAGCCTATAGCATGCTGCGCCCGTATGCACCTGTTTTCATCGCGATTAAGGCTAGTGTCCAAACAGGCGCTCAAACCAGCCCTTGAGCTTCTTGATAGGCGAGCGTGAAACGCATGGGGCCGTCCTGACCGGCGCCGAACCGCGAATGAAAGGAAGCTGCGTTGCTCCCGGGCAGCTGCGGTCGGCCAGGAGGCCGGTGGGCGGGTCGATCCAGGCCAATTCTATGTTGTCAGGGGGCGGTGGGTTCAGGGGCTCCGGGTCAAGCTGCGCCATGGTTTTCCCCCAGACCGTCATGGCGCCTGTGGCGCCTGTCAATCCCATGGGTCCGTTATCGTCGCGTCCCACCCATGCAACCGCAACATGGTCGCCGGTGAAACCGGCAAACCAGCTGTCACGCAGGTCTTCGGTTGTTCCGGTCTTGCCGGCAGCGTGCAGATCCGGCGAGACATAGCGCTTCAGGTCGGCAGCGGTGCCGTGGCTGACAACGCCCTGCAATGCATAGGTAAGCAGATAAATGGGCGCCGGCGGAACGACCTGATTGACTGCCAGCGGAAAATGTTGAAGCGGGCGTCCGTTGGTGTCCAGAACCTCACGAATTGATTGCAGCGGTACCTGGAATCCACCGCTCGCCAGCGTCTGGTACATCTGTGCCACCTCTATCGGGCTGAGGCTGTCCGCTCCCAGCAGGCTTGCATTGTATTGTGGCAGGTCGCGCTCGATGCCCAGGCTGTGCAGAGTATCCATGATTGGAGGCAGTCCCAGGGCAAGACCTAGACGCACCGTGGCTACGTTGTAGGAGTTGGCAAGCGCCAGGGGAAGGGGCACCAGGCCATGGAACTGCCGATCGTAATTATTAGGTGACCAGTCCTTGCTTCCCGGCTCGTGGACAGTGAGCGGACTGTCATCCAGAAGCGTTGCAAGGGTGTAGTTGTCCGGTTGCTCGAGCGCAGTGAGATAGATAGCCGGTTTCATCAGAGAGCCGACGGGGCGCATTGCATCCAGCGCGCGGTTGAAGCCTTCGAAGTGCGGGTCACGATCTCCCACGACCGCCTGAACCTCACCGGTCTGGGAGTTGGTGACAATTACCGCGCCCTGAAGCGTATTGGCGGGCAGTTGCAGATCCTTTTCGAGCCGCGCCAGCCGGCTTCCGAGCGCCTGCTCGGCAGCGTTCTGGATTTCGGGGTCGAGTGTCGTGATGATCTGCAGGCCTTCCGACCGCAGGTCCTCCTCGCGATAGTCGCGCCTAAGCTGACGGTGCGCCAGGTCAAGAAATGCCGGATACGGCGATTCCCCGCTGGGGGGCCTTACTGTTATACCAAGAGGTGACGCTGTTGCTTGAGCGAGCTGTGACGGATTTATATAACCCTGCTGGAGCAGCTGCTTCAGCACGAGATTTCGGCGATCGAGTGCGCGTTGAGGATGGCGCCGCGGATCGTAATATGAAGGGCCTCGTACCAGACCCACAAGCAGTGCTGACTGCGAAAGGTTAAGCTCCGACAGTGGCTTGCCGAAGTAGAACGAACTTGCGAGACCAAATCCGTGAATCGCGCGGTCGCCTTCCTGGCCGAGATAAACCTCATTGATGTAGGCTTCAAGTATTTCGTGTTTGCTGTAGTGAAGTTCCAGCAGCAGCGCCATGAGCACTTCCGTGAATTTGCGCCGCAGCGTGCGCTGCGGGCTCAGGAAGAAGTTCTTGACCAGCTGCTGGGTCAGGGTGCTGCCGCCCTGGACTCCATGGCCGCGCAGCATGGACCAAAGCGCGCGCGCCATGCCGCGGGGATCGATACCGTGGTGTGTATAGAACTTCCGGTCCTCGACTGCAATCAGACCGTTGATAATATCGGCCGGAACTTCGTCAAGTTTGACCAGCACACGATCTTCGTTGTGGGCCGGATAGAGGCTACCGATCAACAGCGGATCGAGACGGGCAAGAGTGACCGGTGCTCTGGTGCGGAGGTTCTGCAGAGATGCAAGGCGGCCATCCGCAAAGTGAAGCGCCAGGGGTAATGCCGGTTGCGGACCATCCCAGAACTTGAACGGGCGCGTAACGATATCGAGATCATCGCCGTGGCGCGCGTAGCTGCCCGGATTTGCAGGACTGCTGTCCGTGCGGTAGTGGAGAAGCGTGAGTTCCTCGAGTATCTGTCCAGGGGCAAGCTTCGCGCCCGGGAACAGTTCCAGTGGTCGCGCGTACACGCGCGCAGGCAGGGCCCAGCGCCGGCCCTCAAACTCGTGGCGTACGACATGATCGAGGTAGAGCGTAAACGCCGAGAGTGCAAGTAAAATGAGCCACAGCGCAATGCGCAGCCGCACCGGCGTAATCAGTTTGCGCAGCTCGCGAAAAGAGGTACGGGAAGTCACGCGGAATTCACTGACAGGTTGTTTCCAATGCGAGTAGCGCGATGGTTGTGAAAGTCTGTCTAGGACAGGATATGCGTGGATTATACCGCGGTATACGCGCAACGCGCAGTCGGATCTGCGGTGCGCGCAACCCTTTCCGATGAGAGGTAAACACAATGCAATATTGCAGCGGTCTTAAAGAGGTTTCTTAGGAGGTGGTGGTGATGGCGGCTTTTAGGGCCTTGTTGGTGGTTGCGTCGGCCCCTGCAGGGCGCGCCCGAATCGGGTCCCGCCCAGCTTCGAGGTGCCGGCTGGACACGCTGCGTCATGAGGACTCATGTACGACGCAGCGCCGGCATGCGGAAATCCTGGTTACCTGGGCAGGTGGATAGGCGGATAAATCAGTGCATCGGGATGTATATGCCAGCCACAAGCCCGGGCCGCATTGTTTTCCAGGCAGGCGAACGGGATTCAAAATTTGGTGCGAACCGGACGCCCTCGAATTGAGTGCCGACTGTCGCAGGCGGGAGGCGAATTGCCGATAAAAAATTACGCAGTCGGGATAATCCCCGCCGCATTTACTCCCACATCTCCTGCTTGCCGAACAGCCAGGGCCTGGCGCGCAGGCTCCCTCGAAACTGGGTCAGATGGTGAGTCGTCATCTGCGCCACACCCGTGATCGGCTCGTGAACTTTTTGGATTAACAGCATGCATCGTACGCGATTCCCGCTGCAGAGCAGCCCGAGGCACGATCCGGCGTTACTCTGCCAGGTGCCGGTTTTGATCGTGCCTAATACCCGGTCATTCAACAAGGCGGTGATTAGGCGGAACTCCGGGACAGAATGTGCAGTTGTTGCACCTACGCACGAAGCGCGGACGATTCGCATTGATGCCGGCCGCTTGTTACAATCCGATATGCGTGAAACATCGATAATATTGGCGCGGATTGCATCAGCGAGGGGCCGGTAGCGACTTAGTGCATGAAGGCAAAGCATGTTATTATCGGGTTTTTCATCGCCGTTACGCTGACTGCGTTCAGCTATTTCTTTGTCGATGCGGCTACGGCAATTTTCTTTCACCGGCTGCTCGTGTCCAGTGCATTTCTTAAAGAGTACGCTTCCAGCATTCCTGATCTGTTGCTTCCGATTGTGCTCGTAAGCACGACATTCTGCTGGACCGCCTATCTCATGCGTGTTCCTAGGGGCATCCACAACAAGCACACGCGCTTCCTGCAACTTTGTGGCGTCAGCCTCCCGCTTGCCTATGCGGCAAAGGCAGTCCTTCAGCACACCTTTGGCCGGGTTGATCCGAAACTCTGGATGTTCCATCAGCAACTTGCCGGATTTCACTGGTTTCATGAAGGGCCGAGGTACGCGAGTTTTCCGTCGGGTCACATGACCGTATTCAGCGCACTAACGACCGTGTTCTGGCATCTGTATCCGCGTTTTAGCAAGGTATATCTTGCAGGCGCGGCCATGCTGGGTGTGGCGCTGGTTGCAACCAACTATCACTTTGTCAGTGATGTCGTGGCTGGTGCGTACCTGGGGTTGCTGGTTTGCTACATGTCGGACCTTGGCCTGAACGTAGTGTCGACCTCGTACCGGGCGCTTTGATCCTGGCTCACAAGAGCAGCGCAGCCGGGAGGCTGACTTCCGGCGCACCTTGATGCTCTCTCAGGGGGCTGGTGGTAGCTGCTGGTATTCCCGCACCGCGCGCAGCAATGCCTGGATCTCCATGCGGTAGGGCGCCAGCGTGCGTGCATCGGCATCGGCGACAGTTGTGACACGATCGGCTTCGCGCTTCTGCCCGGGGTCCGGCGGCTCATCGTGCGAGTCGGAATCGGCGGAGTCCGAGTCCGGATCGGCGGAGTCAGAATCGCTGCAGGCATTGCAGTCAGCCGGACTTATTGCCGCCTCGATGCGGTCCTTGATTGCATGGTAGCGCTCGATGTCCACGTGTTCATCGGCCGCGACGATCTCGTCCATGGCTGTCATCAATCGCAGCGCGCGTTCGCTTTGCTGTCTCTGTGCAGAAGCAGCTTCGGAACTCTGGTTGGTGACCTGCTGCTGTCCGGATTCGCCGGAGGCGAGAGCCTGGTAGTCCGCGATTATTTTACGGTCAGCCGGTGACAAGTTCCTCAGCCGCTGTGCGGCGTCGCGCATAACCTTAAGGTATAGCGCGATATCGTCCTGGGTAAGTGGCTGCACTCCGATTGCACCAGCGGTGTCCGGTGGTCGACTGGTGCCGGCCTGCGCCGCGCCGGTCATGACTCCTGCAACAGCCAGTGTTGCAGCGAATACAAAACGGCCGAACCGTTGACGGGAAATCAGTAAGGTGGCCACCTGGAATTTTTTTGCACGGGATCTTGCATGGATCGCCGTCATGACTCTCTGGAGCAGATGGACGCAGGGCCGCATGCCTGATTGTGCCATCCGCAGCCCTGAAAACGCAATGCGCCGAATTTCATCGACAACCTCTTTGCACAGCAGGCCCGGCAGGCGCATATGGATCGGGTCAATGCTGCAATTGCCGTGGAGTTGTGGATTTGGGCGCTGTGGCCAAAGGCGCGCGTCGCCGCGCGCCGGGAACCACTGCTTTTTACGGCCGAACGTAAGAGTAACCCTGTTCTTGCAGTTCCATGATCCGGGCGATGCCGGACGGAACCACGCCTACGCCTTTCAATAGTACCACCTTGTGGCCGGTCTTCTTCTCCATGGCCTCCATGGTGTTGTGGCAGGCGCTGAAAGTGATGTCGTGCATCGCCATGCTTTTTACGCGCGCGGCCTCGTGACTTTTCGTCGTGAGCATGCTCAGACCGGGACCGAAGGCGACTATTTCAATCTTGATATTGTGTATGCCGAAAAGACTCTGCAGGTTGGCGGCATTGTTCAGCGCCAGAGTCTGCACCTGCGGGCTCTCGCTGCTCACTTGAATGACCATCTTGTGTTTCGGCACTGCCATGGCGTCTGCTTTGGAAGTGTCCATGTTTGCAGCATATCCATTGGTGGCGATAAGGCCTGATATTGCAAACACAACGGACAACAGCCATTTTGCGTGTAGCGATTTCATTATTTGGCTCCGGAAAAAGTGTTTTTGAAAAAAATCGACATCAAGGGAATGGGCAAGGTTTCCCACCCCGACCGCTAAAATCGAGCGGAGCATGCATTATATCTCATAACCGGGACTGGGCGGATCCGGTTTTTTTCGCGGCACCCGCAGCCGCGCGCGGTCCGGCTCAGCGCCTGCGCCAGCTGTGGTAGCGGCCGGCCCAGCGCAGCAGCCTCTCTGGCGCGTGCGCGCGTCTCCAGGCGCCGGCGATTTGTCTGTTAGCTTCCCCTGAAGTCGGGTAGACATGGATTGTGCTGAGAATTTTGTTTAGCCCGAGCCCATGATTCAATGCCAGGACGAACTCCGCAATCAGGTCGCCGGCGTGTGCCCCGACGAAAGTGGCCCCGAGTATCCGGTCTTTCCCCGGAACTGTAAGGACTTTTACAAAACCAAGGGTCTCGCCGTCGATAATGGCCCGATCCAGTTCGTCCAGGCCATATGTAGTGACCTCGTAGCCGATGCCGCGCGCGCGCGCTTCCTGTTCATTGAGCCCGACACGCGCGACTTCGGGATCAGTGAATGTTGACCAGGGAATTGCCGCATAATTGGTTTTGAACCTGCGCATATTGCCGAACAGCGCATTGACGGTTGCGTACCAGGCCTGGTGGGCGGCAGTATGGGTGAACTGAAATGGGCCGGCGGCGTCGCCGCAGACATAGATATTCGGGAAAACCGTCTGGAGATAATCATTGGTTTCGATTGTCCCCTGGGGCGTCAGGGGTATGCCCAGTTCTTCCAGGCCGTAGCCGCAGGTATTGGCAGTGCGTCCGGTAACGACCAGGATCTCATCGAATTCGATGTCGATACGTCGGCCCGCATGTACGCATGTCAGGACCTTGTGTTCGCCGTCAACGCAAAACTCCCGCGGTTCATGGGCGAGACGAACATCGACGCCGTCGGCGCTTAGCTGCTGTGTCACCAGGGCGGAGACTTCCGGATCCTCACGTGCCATGACGCGCGAGTTCGTCTCAATCTGGGTAACCTGGCTGCCGAAGCGTGCAAAGCATTGACTGAGTTCGCAACCTGCTGGTCCGCCACCCAGAACCAGCAATCGCCTCGGGAGTCGCCGCAAGCGCCATACGGTGTCAGACGTCAGGTAGCCAGTGTGCTCTATCCCGGGAATCGCGGGCACATCCGGACTGGCGCCGGTGGCGATCACAATACTGCGGGTGCTCAGGGTGTGGCCGTCCACAGATACCGTGTAGGGTGAAGTTATGCGCGCATTGCCGTGAATGCATTCCACTCCAAGTGCAGTGTAACGCGCCACGGAATCATGCGGTGTCACGGCGCTTATGACTCGCTGCACCCGCTCCATGATGTCGGCAAAATCGAAATCCGCGCTTGCGTTTTTGATTCCGAACTCGGGTGCGCGGCGCAGTTGTGCAAGGAATCGGGCTGAGCGGATCAACGCCTTGGATGGAACGCAGCCCGTATTGAGACAGTCCCCGCCCATGTCATGCTTTTCAATCAGGGTCACGCGGGCGCGAACCGTGGCCGCAATATAGGCTGCGACCAGTCCTGCCGAGCCGGCGCCGATCACGATAAGATTTCGGTCAAATCTGCGTGGGCGCGCATGGCCACGCAGCGGCCGCCGTCCCCTGATGGCGACCACCAGCCTGCGGGAAAGGAGCGGAAAAATCCCGAGGATCGCCAGGGACACAATCAGGCCTGGTGAAAAGACGGAGTGCAGGTCGGTGATGCGGGCGATACGCGTTCCGGCGTTCACGTAGATCAGTGTGCCGGCCAGCATGCCGATCTGACTGATAATATAGAAGATGCTTGTGCGCATGGATGTGAGTCCCATTGTCACGTTGATGAGGGAAAACGGAAACACGGGAACCAGACGCAGAGCAAGAAGATAGTATGCGCCTTCGCGCCGCACGCCCTCGTTGATCCGGCTCAGCTTCTTACCGAATCTTTTTTGTATCAGATCCCGCAGCAGAAAGCGCGAGATCAGAAAGGCGAGCGTGGCGCCGAGGGACGACGCAAACGAGACGATTATCGTTCCCCAGGCCAGCCCGAATATGGCACCGCCGGCCAGACTCATGATGACCGCCCCTGGCAGCGACAGGCCGACAAAAACGACATAAGTTACAAAGAAAGCAAGGACGGTTTGTGCGGGATGCTGGCGGTAATAGGCGTCGATGATCTGCTGCTGGGTCTTCAGGTACTCAATGCTGAAATAGCGCCCAAAGTGGAACGCAAAAAGGACATATACCATCGTGGCGATCACCACGGCAGCCAGAAATTTGCCTGATTTCATTGGTTCAGTCCGTTTTGCGGGTATTGACGGCCACAGGCCACGCACCGGTATGCCACAGCGGTCCGTACGGCACGGCAGACTATATCGCTGTACGCAAGGATCGCGCTATGGTGAGTGATTCCCGGAGGAAACTATCGGTCAGTCCAGGCACCTAAGCATATGCGGCAGGACCCCGACATCAGGTTCGCCGTAATTGCAGTTCCGTGCAGTTTTGCGTTGAAAAGCAGGACATTCGCGACACGGTATCGACCAGCAACGGTGTCGAGGACAGGGAGTCGATTTTCTTAACCTCGCGGAGGGACTATGAAACATGATCGTCAGATTGCCCTAGTGCTGCTGTTGCTGCGAGTGAGTGTGTTTCTGGTCATGTTCGTGTGGACCCTCGTCGGGCTGGTGCGGCCTGCCAGTGTCGTATCACTCTACGAGCCTTTACATCTGCTGACCGGGTTCGACCATAGGGTGCTATATGGAATTGCCTTTCTCGTGCTGGCGATAGAGGTCAGCTTTCTCATGGGAATTCAAAAGCAGCTGAGCTACGGCAGCGTGCTGGTACTAAATGCCGTCTGGGTGCTTTCGTCCTGGCAGCAGTATCTCGCGCCATTTGCCGGAACCAATCTGCTGTTGTTCACGATGTGGCCGATGCTCGCGGCGTGCTTCGGGCTCTACGCATTGCGACACCTTGATACCCTATGGGTGATAGATAAATACTGACTGCACCGGATTTGTCCGGACAATGCGCTGTTCCGGCTCAGCCCGGACGAAGGACAGGACCGAATAAACAATCGGCCGGCAGTGGTTCCACCGGTCTGCCAACCAGAAAACAGGACTCGCCGTGGCGACGGGATTCGAGCCATTCCGGAGGGGTCACCTGCTGCACGGCCCAGCGGTGACGCAAGCCGAATAAGGTTTCGCTGCCCATAGACCGGAGTCTTGCGGATGTGACCGGCCAATTTTGGCCATGCAATGCGAGTGACCTGCCGACCGACCCAGATTCACTCTGGCGACCGACAAGCATGCAGATGCTGCACAGGCATTCTGCACAGTGTTGGGCGGAGCGCTGATACGAAATCGCGACACCTCGACGCAATTATGACGGGACCGGCTTCAGGACCGGATCAGGGCACCGTCTGGCGGCCAGTTGGCGCGGATTGTGACAGGGAATGCCTTCGCTGTAGCGTGGCATGCGGTATGATATCAAGCCGTAGAGCGGGTATTCCCGCTCCCGATGCCGATCCTGGCGTTACAAGGAACAATCTGCCGTCATGAAGAAGTATCTAGTCATCTCCGCGGTCGGGAAGGACCGACCAGGTATCGTCAACGACCTCTCCCGCACCGTCCTCGATGGCGGCTGTAACGTCGAGGACAGCCGTATGACGGTGTTGGGCGGCGAATTCGCCTTGATTCTCATGATTTCGGGCAGCTGGAACGCCATCGGCAAGATCGAGGCGATGATGCCAGCGCTCGGTAAGAAGCTCGGTCTCGCAGTCGTGGCGCGGCCGACGGAAGAACGCGCGCTGCGCCTTGGCCTTGTTCCGTACGCCGTTGATGTGGTGTCCATGGATCATCCTGGTATTGTGAACAAGGTCGCGAATTTCTTTTCCGCCCGTGGTGTCAATATTGAAGACCTTAATTCATGGACATACCCTGCTGCGCACACCGGCACCCAGATGTTCTCGCTTAACATGACAATCAGTGTTCCAGCCGATCTGCATATCGGTCGGTTACGCGACGAGTTCACTGATTTTTGCGACGAACTTAATGTGGATGCGACTCTCGAGCCTGCGAGAGCATGATCCCTGTTGCAGACCGGGTCAGTTTCATGCGTTGCCATTCTGCAGATCGCGATCCGTTCTGGCCTCATGGAATGCCGGACTTCGCTGCTGGCCTGCGGGATCGGTCCGGAAAATCCTGACTCGATACCAGTAAGCCGGTGGAGCGCTCGGGAATGCTCGCGGCACGTGTTCGGCAACTGGGTCGACATGTAGAGCTTCTGATTGTCCGCGACGCCGGGCACGTGTTCAATTTCAAGAATGGACCCCAGGCAAGCTGTGCCTGGGGCGCCACCCCGACATGGTTCGATACTTAGTCTGGCGCCCGAACCTATCAGACCAACGCGGTGATTGCTTGTGCCAGCTCAAACCACGCGCTGTCATATTTTCCCAGACCTGACCGTCGGCGCTGCATGATTATGGTGTCTGACCCGGTGTCATCGCGCCGGGAAACACAAAATAAAACAGGACTCCTATCAAAATCAGGTATGCCAGAAGAATCAGCGTCCAGCCCATATTATGACGGATCACCACGCCTTCATTACGCACGAAACGGCTGGTGGATACCCCTACACTTGCAGTTTGCGGCGCGACCGGTTTGCCTACTTCGGCTCCGACGGAGTTGAGAGTCGGCAGGAGCAGCCCCGGAAAGCCGAGCAGTTTGCCGACGATCGCCTGGAATGCTCCAAACATGGCATTGGTTGACGTGTTGCTTCCCGACAGGGCGACGCCGATCCAGCCAAGTACCGGCGCGATCAGGAGGTATACGACTCCGAATTTGGAGAAGGCGTATGCGAGTGACGCGGCCATGCCGGAATAATTGAAGACATAGGCAAGACCGAAGATAAAAACCCCGACCAGCAAGGCGCCCCACATCTGATGGAAAGTGCGACGAAAAATCTCCGCGAGGCTTGTCATGCCGGGACGCAGCAGCAGCGCCACGATGATCCACGATACCAGAATTGCGGTGCCACCAATGAAGGGAGCGAAGTTGAACAAGGCAACCACGTTCTTGTGGGTTACTGACGAAATTGCCGCGACATTCTCGGTGAACCAGCTTATTTTGGGAAGCGGAGACCATGGGCCGGTCCAGAGCACGACGACGATGATGAGCACGATAAACGGCATCCACGCTTGCAGCACCTGGGCAGCAGTCAGCCCATGACTCTCGTGTTCGGTGGAGCCCTTGGCTGCCTTGATCGGTACACCGCCATATCCCAGGACTGTAGGTGGCCGCCAGAACTTCAGTAAGACCAGAAGCGCCGCGAAGCACACAATCGAACCGGTTACATCCGGAAGATAGGGGCCGAGATAGACGGCAACCGGGTACTGGCCGGCAATGTATCCAAGCGACCCGACGATTGCCAATGGCCAGCCATCGCGCAGGCCGCGTTTTCCTGCGACCAGGTATATGAGCACCCAGGGCGGCAGCAGGGCCAGTACCGCGACCATGCGACCTACGCTGGCGGAAAGTTCGATTAGCGGGAAACCTGTGACCGCCGCCAGTGCGATGATTGGCACTCCGAGTGCGCCGTAGGATACCGGAGCGTTATTGGCGATAGCTGCGACTCGCACGGCGTCGAGATCCGGAATGCCGAGAGTAATCAGAATTGGTGCCACGACCGCCCATGGGTAGCCGAAACCTACCAGGCCTTCGAGCAGCGCACCAAAAGCCCAGGCAAAAAGCAGTGTCTGCACGCGTACATCGGCTGTTCCCTGTGCGACCAGCCAGCGCCGGAAGCGTTCGAATACTCCGGTGATCATGAGCGTGTTGAACAATACGACACCCCAGAATGTGATCCAGTC
>VFSW01006027.1_pt1 | contig 17854 bp, 17 predicted proteins | sample 5358111 | NCBI WGS metagenome assembly VFSW01 (sample SAMN11554181, study PRJNA540505) | mine drainage metagenome | isolation source: sediment from site ElyBrook_90M | place: USA: Ely Copper Mine, Vershire, VT | collected 2017
ATGAGGTCAGTCGGGTTCATGAGAGCGGTCCCTTTCGGATCACTAGGGATTTACTACTTTAGCCGTTTTGCGCGGGTGATTCCACCACGCCCATTTCCTCGAGCAATTCTCGCTCCTGCGCGCTGAGTCCGCCCCGGCGCTCGATCAGGTCGGGACGGCGCTCGATGGTGAGCCGCAACGCCTGGGCGCGGCGCCAGCGCGCGATGGCCGCGTGGTTGCCCGAGCGCAGGAGTGCGGGCACCTCACGTCCCCGCCAGGTCGCCGGCTTGGTGTACTGGGGGTACTCGAGCAATCCCGCTCCGAAGGACTCCTCCACGCTCGATTCGTCGTTACCCAGCCCCCCGGGCAACAGGCGCACCACCGCCTCGATGATGCACAGCGCCGCCAGTTCACCTCCGGCGAGGACGAAGTCACCGAGGGACACCTCCTCGTCGACCACGGTATCGAGGATGCGCTGATCGAATCCCTCGTAGCGTCCGCACAACAGGGTGAACCCCCCGAGTTGCGCCAGTCGCGTCGCGACCGCGTGGCTGAAGGGCGTCCCCGAGGGGGTGAGTGCGATCACGGGTCTCGCCAGCCCCGGGGTGTCTTCGAGGGTTCGCGCAATGGGTTCGGGCGTCAAGACCATCCCCGCCCCTCCGCCGTAGGGGGTGTCGTCCACGCTGCGGTGCACGTCACCGGTGGCCTCGCGAAAGTCGTGCACCACCAGTTGCCACACGTCGCGTTCGCGCGCGCGTCCGAGCACCGAGGTGTCGGCGTAGGCGCGCACGGCCTCGGGAAAGAGGCTGAGCACGTCGACGCGTAGCGTCATTCGAAGAGTCCGTCGGGGACGTCGACCTCGATCACGGTGTTGGCCTGGACGGACGTGACGAAGGTGAGCGGGATCAGCGCCCCGGTGTCGAGGACGAGCAGGTCGCTCGCGGGATTCGCCTCCACGTCGATCACGACGCCGCGCACCACGCCCTCCGCGTCGCGCACCGAGGCGCCGAAGAGTTCGTCGATCCAGATAACGTCGTCGTCGACGTCGAGTTTGGGCGCCGACAAGATGGTTCCGCGCCACGCGTCGGCCTGCTCTCGCGTGGTGATCTCCTCGAACCACACGAGGAATCGGTCCTGGTGGGCGGTGGCGCTGCGTAGGGTGAGGCTGCCCTTGGCGGTCGTCAGGTGCGTGCCGGGCTCTCGACGTTCACGCCGGTCGGTCCAGAAATCGACGACGACCTGTCCCTTGAGGCCATGGGCCTTGATGATCCGCCCAACCTCGAGCGTGGGGCGCTCGGTGGCGCTCACGGCTAGTCGACGATGTCGACGGTGGCGTTGACGCCGTCACGAGCGCCGGCGGCGGCGACGAGCGAACGAATCGCCTGGGCGGTGCGACCGCGTCGACCGATCACGCGACCCATGTCGTCGGGTCCGACCTGCAGAGACAAGACCACCTTGCCCTGACGTTCGCTGACCTCGACCGAGACGGCCGAAGGGTCGTCGGCGAGCGACGTGGCGATGAACTCGAGGACCGCTCGGGCCGACACCGCCGACGCGACCGCGTCGGTGTTGTGGTCATCGACGCCGTGGTCGTCGTCAATCGTGTTGATGTCGCCGTCGACGTAGTCGTCGTGCACGTCACTCACTGGGCGGCCTTCGCCGCCTCGAAGGCGTCGAGCGCGCCGCTGGCCTTGAGCAACTTGGCCACGCGCTCCGTGGGCTGAGCACCCTGGCTCAACCACGCGACGGCCTTGTCGTTGTCGATCGAGATGATGGTCTCGGGTTCGGCGATCGAGAGTCCCCGGGGCTGGTAGGTGCCCACGATCTCGAGGTAGGCACCCGAGCGGGCCCGACGGGCGTCCGTCGCCACGACGCGATACGTCGGTTGCTTCTTCTTGCCCATCCGCACCAAACGAAGTTTCACAGCCACGTCGTATTTCCCTTCAAACCTTTTGTTCTACATTCAACAGAACTGGGCGATGTACCCGAGCGCACAAGTTTAGCGGTTTTTGGGAGGGGTGACCCTCCCCCCCTTCTTCTTTTTGCCCTTGGGCCCACTCGGCACGCCCGTGGCGGGTGCGGCGCTCCTCATCCCACTGGCCATCGCCTCGAAGCCCGGGGGCAGGGCGTCGCCGCGTTGGGCGGCCGCGCGTCTGGCCATTTGGGCCATTTTGCCCATGCCGCCGGGTAGCTGGGGCATCCCCCCACCGCTCATCTGTTTCATGGTCTTCTTCATCATCTCGAACTGCTTGAGGAGCTGGTTCACCGCCGCGACGCTCGAACCCGAACCCTTGGCGATGCGCGAGCGGCGCGACCCGTCGATGATCTGGGGGTCGCGGCGTTCGCGGAGGGTCATGGACTGGATGATGGCTTCGATCTTGTTGAGTTCGCCGTCGTCGACGTTCGCGGCGGCCTTGCGCATGTCCTTGGTCATACCCGGCATCAGTCGCATCAGTCCGCCGAGGGAGCCCATTTTGCGGATCTGGTTGAGTTGGGCCATGAAGTCGTCGAGGGTGAAGGCGCCGCTCATCATGCGCTGGGCCGAGTCGGCCATGGCCTCGGGGTCCATCGTGCGTTCGGCCTGCTCGATGAGCGAGAGGATGTCGCCCATACCCAAGATCCGCGAGGCCATCCGGTCAGGATGGAAGAGGTCGAAATCGGCCAACTTCTCACCCGTCGAGGCGAAGACCACCGGACGTCCGACCACGCCGCGCGCCGAGAGCACGGCGCCGCCGCGCGCGTCGTAGTCCAGCTTGGTGACGATGATCCCCGAGAGTTCCAGCGAGTCGTGGAAGGCGCGCGCGGTGTGCACGGCGTCTTGGCCGGTCACCGCGTCGATCACCAAGAAGGTGTAGTGCGGAGCGGTGACCGAGCTGATCGACCGCACCTCAGCCATCAGGGCCTCGTCGATGGCGAGGCGTCCCGCGGTGTCGATGATGACCACGTCGCGCCCGAGCCGCTGGGCTTCGGCCACACCGGCGCGCGCCACCGACACCGGGTCAGTGGCGTCGGAGTAGACCTCCACCCCGATCTGACCCGCGAGGATGCGCAATTGCTCGACGGCGGCGGGACGTTGCAGGTCGGTACCCACCAAGTAGGGCTGGCGTCCCTGCTGCTTGAACCACGAGGCGAGTTTGGCCGCCGTCGTGGTCTTACCCGCGCCCTGGAGCCCCGCCAGGAGGACCACGGTCGGGGGCTTGGCGGCGTAGGTGACCTTGAGCGAGGTGCCACCCAGGACTTCGATGAGTTGGTCGTGCACGGCCTTGATGACGTGTTGACCCGGGGTCAGGCTCTGGGCGACGTTCTCACCGCGCACGCGCTCACGCACCGCGTCGAGGAAGGCGCGCACGACCGAGAGCTCGACGTCGGCTTCCAGGAGCGCGGCGCGCACTTCGGCCAACGCCTCGTCGAGGTCGGCGTCGCTCAGACGCGCCCGCGAGCGCAACGAGGTGCCCAGTTGTTCTAGGCGGCCACTGAGGGAGTCGAACATGCTGAAGAGGCTACCGTCAGGCGCTCAGGAGCGAATCCACGAAGGCCACCGGCTCGAAGGCCAGCAGGTCCTTGGCGCGCTCGCCCACGCCCACGAACTTGACCGGGATGCCCAGTTCACGTTCGATGGCCACGACGATGCCCCCGCGCGCGGTGCCGTCGAGCTTGGTCAGGACAATCCCGGTCACCTCGGCCGCCGCCAGGAACTCCTGCGCCTGGGACAGCGCGTTCTGACCAGTCGTGGCGTCGAGTACCAGGAAGGTCTCGACGACCTGACCGGGTCCGCGATCGGCCACGCGGCGGATCTTGGCGAGTTCGTCCAGCAGGTTCGCGTTGTTCACGCGTCGACCCGCGGTGTCGGCCATCACCAGGTCGGCGTGACGCGCCTGGGCTCGGCCCAGTGCGTCGTGCACGACCGAACCGGGGTCGGCCCCCTCGGCCGCACGTACGATGTCGGCTCCGGTGCGGTCGGCCCAGAGCTGGAGCTGGTCGCTCGCCGCGGCGCGGAAGGTGTCCCCCGCGGCCAAGACGACGGACTTGCCCGCCTGCGTCTCGTGCCAGGCCAACTTGCCAATCGTCGTGGTCTTGCCCACTCCGTTCACCCCGACGAAGAGCCACACGGGCATCCGGCCCTCATCGGCCGTCGTGCACACCGAACGATCCGCCGAGAGCGACGCCAGCAACGCGGCACGGATCGCACTGGCCACGCCGTCGGGGGCACCGTGAGTCCTCAACTCCTCCAGCAACGCCGCGGTGGTCGCCACCCCCACGTCCGAGCGCAGGAGCACCTCCTCGACGACGTCGAGCTGTTCGGGGGCGAGGCTCCCGTGCGAGGTGATCGCGCGCACGCGGTCAAAGATCGTTCGCGACGAGGCGAGTCGACGATCGAGTCCGGGACTGTCGTCGATCTCGGGACGCGGCGCCACCTCGGTGACCAGTACGTCGGGCATGGGTGCGCGCTCGGGCTCGAGCACCACGCGCGTACGCGCGCGGCGCCGTCGCGAACTCACCACCAGCGCCACGACGCCCAGGACCAGCACCGCGAGGACTATCCACACCACCGTCATGCCGACAACTCCTCAGGGCTCTTCTTGACCCGCTGCGAGACCACCTTGCTCGACGCGCCGGGAACCATGGTTACACCATAAAGCGCGTCGGCCGCCTCCATGGTGCGCTTCTGGTGCGTGACGATGAGCAACTGGGCCTCGTCGCGGAACTCGTCGACCAACGACAAGAAGCGTTGCAGGTTGACGTCGTCCAGGGCCGCCTCGACCTCGTCCATCATGTAGAAGGGTGAGGGTCGCGAGCGAAAGACCGCGAAGAGGAAGGCCAGCGCCGCCATCGAGCGTTCGCCACCCGAGAGTAACGAGATGCGCCGCACGTTGCGGCCCATGGGTCGCACTTCGATCTCCACGCCGGTGTTCAAGGGGTCGTCGGGCTCGGTCAGGATCAACCGACCCTGCCCCCCGGGAAAGAGCATCGCGATCAGGGTCGAGAAGTGTTCGTTCACGTCCGCGACCGCCGAGGAGAACGTCTGCATGATCTCCTCGTCGAGCGCGCGCACGACCTCTTGGAGCTCGCGTCGCGCGTGTCGCACGTCGGCGACCTGCGCGTCGAGCTCCTGGTAGCGCTCCTCGAGGGCCGCGAGCTCCTCAAGGGCCAGCGGGTTGATCGGTCCGAGCGAGGTGATGCGCGCCTCCAACTCGCCCACGTGGATCTCGAGACTGACGCCCTCGGCCAGCTCGGGAGCGTCCTCGGTCTCGAGCTGGTGGGGCTCGACGCCGAGGTCGCGACGAATCGCCTCGTGCAGATTGGTGAGCTTGACCGCCAGTTCGGCGTGCTCGATCTGGCCCCGGTGCGCACGCTCGGCCACCTCGGCCAGGCGTTCGTCGGCACTCTGGCGCGCGTGGCGCAGGACCTCGAGTCGCTCGGCACTGGCGCGCGAGGCCTCGAGCTGTTCGCGGTACGTCGAATCCATGGCCGCCTGGCCGCGGCCAATGCCCCCGGCGGCGTGAGTGACGCTCGCGCGCAGGCGCGCCAGGCCGCGCAGGTCGAATTCCAGCCACTCGCGGCGCGCCGGGGCCGCGGCGCGTTCCAGGGACCGCCCCTCGAGGCGCTGCTCGATCTCGGCGCGACGCTGCTCGATGAGTCGGCGTCGCTCGGCGAACTCCGCCTCGCGTCGAGCCAATTGGGCGGCGGCGACCTGGGCCCCACTGCGCAGAGATTCCACGCGGCGGTGACTCTCCTCGGCCTGGGTGCGGCGCGCCGCGGCGTCAGCGACGGCGCGTTCCAGGGCCGGAAGCTGCTCTCGCAGTTCACCCAGTTCGCTCTCGAGGACCCGTCGTTCGGCCACGACCCCCTCGACCTCGGCGCTGAGAGCGACGATCCTCGACTGCGCGTCGCCGATCTGTTCGCTCAGCCGGGTGATCTCTCGTTCGCGGCGTTGGAGTTCAGCCTCGGCCTTGGTGAGGGCGTTGGTGAGGGCGCTCACGCGTTGGCGCGCGCTCGCGGCGCTGCTCGCGGCGCTGGCGCGCCGTTCGCGACACGGCGCGAGGGCGGCGGCGGCCTCGTGAGCGGCGCGCTGGGCCTCATCGACCGTGGTGCGGGTGACCACCGCGCGGCCCGACGCGACACGCCAGCCCGACGTCGCGAAGCGGTCGCCGTCGCGAGTCACCACGACCAGGTCGGGGTGCGCGACGGCGACGTCGATGCCCGCCTGCCAGGACTCGGTGACGAACGCGCGAGAGAACAGTGCGTCGAGGACGCGCGTGACGTGCGCGGGGGCACCGTCGCGGGCGCGCACCAGCGAACGCAGGGCCACGCACCCCTCGGGTGCCGCGACCGGCGGAATGTGGTTCTCGGCCACGGGCAGGATCAGACCCGCTCCGCCCTCGCGGCGCAAGGCTTCCAGGGCCGCCTGGGCCGAGCGGCGCCCGTCGACGACCATGGCGCCCACCGACGCCCCCGCCGCGGACTCGACGGCCCGCTCCCAGCCCTCGTCGACTTCGATCAGGTCGAGGAACGACCCGAGGACTCCCTCAAGATTTCCGATGATCGCTCGACCCCCGGAACCCGAGAGCTCCTCGAGGGCCCGACCCAACGCCTCGGCCCGGGCCTGGGTGCGTGCGGCGACGTCCGCGGCCAAGGCGAGGGCCTCGTCGGCGCTCTCGCGCTCCACCTCGGCGGTGGCGGCCTCGGCGGTGGCGGCCGCGAGTTGCGCGCGCGCCGCGGTCTCACTCGCGACGGCGGCGTCCCTCTCGCGCGCGACCAGTTCGAGCGCCGCCGTCGAATCGCTCACACTGGCGTGCGCGTCGGTCAGACGTTGGGTCGAACGCTGTTCGTTCTGCGCGGCGGCGGACAAGGATCGTTCGAGGAGCGTCGCGCGCTGCGACGCGGTGCGCCACGCCGCCTGGTCACTCTCGAGCGAAACCGAGGCCCAGGTCTCGTCGTGTTGGCTCTGGGCCTCGCTGAAGAGCATCTCGGCGTCGCGCAGGGCGTCGCGCATCTCGCGCAATGTCGCCTCGTCGGCCTCGACGAGTACCAGGTCGGCCGCGAGCTTGGCGGCGTCGGCCTCCAGGGTGGCGATCACGTTCTCGTCCGCCGAAGCGACGAGCGCGGCGCGCAGACTCCGTTCGCGCTCGGCGATCACCGACAGGGTGCCGCGCGCGCGTTCGGCGAGCCCCTGCAAGGTCCCCAGGGTGGAGGCGAGCATCTCCTCGCGGCGAGACGCCATCTCGGCCGCGGCGGTGCTGGCCTGGGCGTCGAGGGTGGCGAGCTCGCTGCGCAGGGAACGTTCGATCTCCTCCGAGGAGCCGATCATCTCTTCGAGTTCGCGTTGGCGCTCGTCGAAGGCGTCGAGTCGTTGACGAAAGAGCGACTGGCGCGCGACGCGCAGTTCGCGCTCGACGTCGGCGTAGGTACGTGCCGAGACCGCCTGTCGTTCGAGGGGGCGCATCTGGCGACGCACCTCACGCACGAGGTCGCCCAGGCGCTCGAGGTTCTCCTGGGTCGCGGCGAGACGTCGTTCGGCACGCTCCTTGCGGCGACGGTGCTTGAGCACGCCGGCCGCCTCCTCGATGACCGCGCGGCGGTTCTCCGAGGAGGAGTTGAGGATCGAGTCCAGTTGGCCCTGGCCGATGATCATGTGCTGCTGGCGCCCGACGCCAGAGTCGCTCAAGAGTTCTTGGATGTCGAGCAGTCGACAGGTGGTGGCGTTGATGGCGTATTCGGAGTCCCCGTTACGAAACAGGGTGCGCGAGATGGTGACCTCGGCGCCGTCGACGGGCAGTTTGCCCGACGAGTTATCCAGGGTCAGGGCCACTTCGGCGCGGCCCAGGGCCGCCTTGTGGGCGGTGCCGGCGAAGATGACGTCATCCATCTTGGCGCTGCGAAGCGCGCGGGTGCTCTGCGCGCCCAGCACCCAGGTCACCGCGTCGACGACGTTGGACTTGCCCGATCCGTTGGGCCCCACGACGGCGGTCACGCCGGGCTCGAACTCGAGAACGGTGTTGTCGGCGAAGGACTTGAAGCCCTTCATGGTCAATCGCTTAAGAAACACGGGTAGACGCTAGCAACCTTCTCGAGCGCGCCCTCGTCATCGCGGCACCGTCACCCTCACCGGGTCAGTGCCGCCGCGAGGACAGGACCACGGCGCGACGTTCAACCTTGACACTTGGCGCAGAAGTAGGTGGCGCGCTGATGGAACACGACCTTGGCCACCGGCGAGCGACACTGGTAGCAGGGCAGGCCCTCGCGAGTATGAACTTGGAGAAGTTCCTGGTAGGTGCCCATCTCCCCGTCGGGATTGACGAACATCTCGTCGGACAACGTGGTCCCGCCATGCTTGATGGCTTCGGTGAGCACCTCGGGGATGGTCCGGTGCAGGCGTCGGATCTCGATGGTCGAGAGCGACTCCGACACCCGGTCGTACATGAGTCCGGCGCTGAACAGGATCTCGTCGGCGTAGATGTTGCCGATGCCCGACACGATGTCCTGGTCGGTCAGCAGGGTCTTGAGCGCCAACGTGCGTGAGCGCAGCACCGCCGCGAAACGGTCCCAACCCACCTGGTCCTCGAAGGGGTCGATCCCCAGGTGCGCCAATTCGGGCACCTGGCGGCGCAGTTCCAGTCCATCGCCGCCGATCGAGAGACGGGCGAACTTCGAGACCTCCACCTCCTCGCCCTCGGCGGGGGGCGTGGAGACGTAGAGTTCGCCGAAGGTGCGCTGGTCGACGTAGCGCAATTCCTCGCCCGACGTGAAGGTGATGACCACGTGAGTGTGCTTGGGCTTGGGCTCCTTGGCGTTCTTGGCACGAAGGACCTGTCCGGTCATGCCCAGGTGGATCACCAGGTGACGACCACTATCGAGACCCACCACGATGTTCTTGCCCAGGCGTTCCACGGATTTGATGGTCCGCCCTTCGAGCTCGTCGCGGAAGTCCTTGGCGTTCTTGTGGCGGCGCACCGCACGTCCGTCGGTCACGTGGACCAACTTGATCTTCTTGGTGATGACCTCGCGGGCCAACACGCTACGCACCGTCTCGACTTCGGGCAATTCAGGCATCGTTCAATTCCTCCCACGCGGCCGTGGCCGCGTTCACCTCAGCACGCTTCTTCGAGGGCCCCGCGGCGCTGGCGAGGAGACTGCCCACACTCACCGTCGCGACGAAGGTGGCGTCGTGGGAGGGGCCGCTCGAGGTGACCTCGTAGACCGGCACCGCGAGTCCGCGCTCCTCGGCCCAGCGACGGAGCCTGGTCTTGGCGTCGAGGATGTCACTCGCCCGACTCGCGCTCACGATCGCGCCTTCGAGACGGTGCACCACGACGTCGCGGGCCGCCTCGTAACCACACTCCAGGTACACGGCGGCCACCACGGCCTCGAAGGCGTCGGCGAGTATCGAGGAGCGTTCGTTCCCGCGTTCCTTGACGACACCACGCCCCAGGAGCAAGAGGTCGCCCAAGCCCAGTGCGCGCGCGGCGTCGGCGAGGGAGTCCTCGTTGACCACCCGGCTGCGAATGACCGACGCGGTGCCCTCGTTGATCGAGGTGAAACGTCCCACGACGTAGTCCGCGACCACCAGGTCGACCACCGCGTCACCGAGGAACTCGAGTCGTTCGTTGGATTCGACCTCGTGTTCGGCGGCGTAACTCGAATGGGTCAGCGCCTGGCGCAACACCGGGGACCCCGGCGCCAGCCCCAGTTCGACGGCGAGGGCGGCCACGTCAGGCACCTCGGTCGAACCTCGCTAGGCCAGTTGCAATTTGGCGGCGACGTAGTCCACGGCGTCGCGTACGGAACCGAGGCCCTCGAGGTCCTCGTCGTCGATGTGAAATCCAGCGACGTAGCGCGCCAGGGACTCCTCGAGCGCTTCGACCAACTCGATCAGGGCCAACGAATCCGCACCCATGACGTCAAAGGGGATGTCCTCGTCGATGTCGTCGGGGGTCACTTCGAGAATCTGCGCGAGTTGATCACGCACCAGGACGAGGATCGCCGCGCGGTCGAGTGACGAGGTACCGTCCACGTCTGAGGTCATGCCCACTCCTTTATCGAACGAGACCAGAGTACTCATCACTGAACCGTCACGTACGAACTATTACTCCTGATCAGGTCTAATAGCACTTCTCATCTTCTGCACCACTCCCGCCGCGTCCATTTCACCCGCGACGCGCAGGGCGTTCATGATGGCGGTGGCGTTCGACGCGCCGTGCGAGATCACGCAGAGCCCGTTGAGACCGAGCAACATCGCCCCGCCCTGGTACTCGGGAGTCAGCGTGGTGACCGTCGGCGTCAGGTAGGGAGAGAGGACGCGCCCCGCCGCGCGCGTCTCGTCGTTGGTGTCGATCGCCGCGAGCACCGTCGCGAAGACGAACTTGAGGGCCCCCTCGAGGGTCTTGAGCGCGACGTTGCCGGTGAAGCCGTCGGTCACGATCACGTCCACCGGCGAGGGGATCAGGTCACGGCCCTCGACGTTGCCGAAGAAGTTGAGGGCCGCGTCGGCGCCCAGCAGTTCGTGGGTCCCCTTGACCAGGGGGGATCCCTTGGTGGCCTCCTCGCCGATCGAGAGCAGTCCGACGCTCGGCCGCTCAATGCCGAAGCGAGCCGACGCGAACGCCGCGGCGAGTTTGGCGAACTGCACCAGCATTTCCGGGGAACATTCGGCGTTGGCACCCGCGTCGACCATCGTCGAGGGCGGGCGCCCGATATTGGGAATCGGCGTGGCGATGCAGGGTCGCAGCACGCCGGGCAGACGCCCCATGCGCAAGAGGGCCGACGCCATCGTCGCACCGGTGTTGCCCGCCGAGACGAATCCCGAGGCCTTGCCGTCGCGGACCAGCTCGGCCGCGCGCACCAGCGAGGAATCCTTCTTCTTACGTACGCTCGAGCCGGGCTCGTCGTCCATCTCGATGACTTCGGAGCAGGCGACGACCTCGAGACCGAGGGGATCGCCCATTCGCTCAGGAATACCGACGAGGGTGACGTTCAGCCCCAACTCATCCACGGCGCGTCGCGCGCCCTTGATGATCTCACTGGGAGCGAAGTCACCACCCATCGCGTCGAGGGCGATGGGCAGCGTCAACTTACTTGACCTCGACCGCAACGCGACCCTTGTACCAACCACAGTTGGGGCACACGATGTGCGGGCGCTTGGCCGTCGCGCACTGGGGGCAGATACTGCGTGAGGGACGGGCCAGTTTCCAGTTCGCCGCGATGCGACTACGGGACTTGGCCTTACTAGTTTTGCGCTTGGGGACTGGCATCGATCTTCACTTTCAACAGAACGGGTGGTCCCGTCACGCTTCGTCGGATTCACCCGATGTCTCACCGGCAAATCTGAGTCCATCCAGTGTAGCCCAGCGCGGGTCCACCGGCGCCACGCAGTCACAACTGGCCTCGTTGCGGTCGATGCCGCAGTAGGGGCATAGCCCCCGGCAGTCATCACGGCACAGCGGGGCCAGCGGGAGCTCCAGCAGGATCGCGTCGCGCACCATGGGGGCTAGGTCGATGAAGTCATTCTCGATCGGGTAGGCCTCGTCGTCGCCGGGTTCGAGATGGTCCACGAATCGCTCGTCGACGCCCACCCGCGCCTCGCCGAGCACCGCGATCGAGCACCGTCGACAGACGCCGAACCACGGCGCCGCGACGCGACCCTTGGCGCGCAGGCCACCGCTGAAGGACTGCAGCACCAGGGCGACGTCCACGAGGGCCTCGGGCGCCACGTCGGTCTCGGCGGGTCCGCGCGGGGCGAATTCGTGATCGGCGTCAAAGGGTGCCTGGAAGACGACCTCGGTGCTGGAGGGGACGTCGCGCATGAGTTGCGCCACGGGAACGAGGTAGGGCGAACTCACCTAGTGCGCGTCCTGATCGAAGAAGAAGTCTCCCGGCCCCTCGCTCGCCGGCGCGGGCGCCTCGTAGTCCGGGCTCGTCACCGGTGTCTCGAGCAGATGGGCCGGCAGGCTCTGCGAGCTCAGGCGCTCGCGACCCGAGTGGGTGGTCTTGATCAGACGCTCCAGCACGATCTCGAAACCGGCGAGCTTGCCGTCGATGAAGTCCTCGGACTGATTGATGATCTGTCGCGCCCTGGCCTGGGCGTCGGCGATGATCTGGTCGGCGCGCAAGTGCGACTGGCGCACGATCTCGGTCTTGTCGACCATGCGCGCCGCCTCGGCGCGGACCTGGTCCATCAATTGCATGGCCTTGATCTGTTCGGCCTCCATCAGCGCCTCGCGATCGCGCAACGCCCAGCGCGCTTCGCGAACCTCGTCGGGCACGTTGTGCACGGCCTGCTCGAGCAGGGTCAACACTTCCTCGCGCGGAATCAGCGCCGAGGCCGACAGGGGCATCTGCTTGGCGTTGGAGATGATCTCGATGAGGTCGCGCAAGTCCTGTTCGATGTCGCGACGCGAGTGTCGCCCCGGCGCCGGCTCCTCCTCGTAGGCGTACTCCTGCTCGAAGGGCTGATTGGGGTCGAAATCGTCATATCCGTCAAATACGCTCATGCGCCACCTCCGGGGTACAGGGCCACCAGTCGCTGCGCGACCGGGGGCGGAACGAATGGGGTGACGTCGCCGCCGAAGCGCGCCACTTCGCGCAGCAGGCGCGAGGCAATGAAGGAATGGTGCGAACTCGAGGGGATGAAGAGCGTCTCGACGCCGGACAGCGACCGGTTCATCTGGGCCATCTGCAACTCGCTCTCGAAATCCGACACGGCGCGCAGCCCCTTGACGATGGCGGTGGCGTTGACGTCACGCGCCACGTTCACCAACAACGTCGAGATCGAGACGATGCGCACGCTCGCGATGTGCGCGCAACTCTCGGCGATCATCTCACGACGCTCGTCGAGGTCGAAGAGGGGCTCGGACTTCTGGGGGTTGCGAATCGCCGCCACCACGACCTCGTCGAAGATGTGCGCGGCGCGCTCGACCACCTCGAGGTGGCCGTTATGAAAGGGATCAAAGGATCCGGGGATGAGGCCGATGGTCACGAATCCCCCTCGTCTGGTTCCAACATCGTTACGAGCGTAGTGCCGTAGCGCTTGGTTTTCGTAACTCGCCAGCCCGCGGGGGCCTCCATGTGACGGTCATTCTCCACCACGACCCGCGACGCGGTGACGCCCTTGAGTAACGAGGCCAGGTCGAGGGGACCGTAGGGAGGGTCACAGAGCACCAGGTCGAGGTCCGTCGGCGGACTCCACACCGGCAAGGTGGCGCGCATAAACACGGCCTCGCCGTGCAGTTGCAGGGGGTCGAAGTTCGCCTTGGCGGCCGCGAGGCAGGCCGCGTCGGAGTCGAAGAAGTAGGCCTTGGCCGCCCCGCGCGACAACGCCTCGATCCCCAGGGCCCCCGAACCGCAGTACAGGTCCGCGACGACGAGGTCGCTCAGACCACCACGGCTCTCGAGCATGGAGAAGATCGCCTCGCGGGCGTAGTCGGTCGTGGGCCGCACCGTGGCGGGCAGTTTGGCCCTGAGCGGTCGACCTCGGGCACTGCCACCAATAACTCGCACGTCTCAAGGGTAGGCGCTGGGTGGGGCCACCTCGCGCCTACCCCGCCGCCGGGCCGCGCGCGCCCGCGTCGAGCGGGCGTCCACTCGCCTCGGCGAGGTCCTAGGACCGGAACAGGTACTGCGCCTCCTCGTCGTCGACGAAGAGTCGCAACTCGTCCAGGAGCTCGGGGTTGGCGGTGAGCGCGTCGCTCGACACCAATTCCAGGGCGAGCGTTCGTGCCTCGTTCAAGATCCCTTCGTCGCGACGCAGGCTGGCGAGGCGCAAGTCCGACCGGCCGCGCTGTCGCGCGCCGAGCAGCGTACCCTCACCGCGCAAGTCGAGGTCGACCTCGGCCAGGGCGAACCCGTCGTTCGACGCCACCAGCGCCTCGAGCCGCGATCGGCCCTCCTCGTTAGGCGCCTCGCCCAGCAAGTAGCAGTAACTCTGGGCGTCGCCGCGACCCACGCGCCCGCGCAACTGGTGCAGTTGGGCCAGGCCGAAGCGCCAGGCGTCCTCGATGACGATCACTGAGGCCTGGGCCACGTCGACGCCGACCTCGATGACCACCGTGGCGACGAGGACCTGTATCTCACCGGCGCGGAATTGGGACATGACCTCGTCCTTCTCGACACTCTTCATCTGGCCGTGCAAGAGACCCACGCTGAGGCCCCGCAGCTCGTTCGTGGCCAGGCGGGTGCGCTCGGCGACGGCGCTGGTGGCCTCGACCCGCTCGGACGCCTCCACCAGGGGACAGATGACGTAGGCGCGACGCCCCGCGGCCACCTCGTCGCGCACCAACTGCCAGGCGGACTGCTCCTCGGGGGACGAACGCGCCCACGACGTGGCGATGGCGCGCCGTCCCGCGGGCATCTCATCGAGCACGCTACGGTCGAGGTCCCCGAACAGCACCATCGCCGCCGTGCGCGGAATCGGCGTGGCGGTCATCACCAGGAGGTCGGCGTCGATCGCCTCGTCGGAATGGGCGCGACCCTTGTCGCGCAGGACCGCGCGCTGCTCCACGCCGAAACGGTGCTGCTCATCGATCACCACGGTCCCGAGGGACCGGAAGCGCACGTCGTCGCCGAGCAGGGCGTGAGTACCCACCACGATGTCGACTCCCCCGTTGCGCAGTCCGCTCAGGACCGCCAGTCGCTCCTTACCCTTGACGCGGCCGGTCAACAACTGCACCACCACCTCTCGCTCGCCGCCCAGCACTGACGCATCGACCACCTTCAATCCCGCGAGGTCGCCACGTAGGGCGGCGGCGTGTTGTTCCGCCAGTACCTCGGTGGGCGCCATGAACGCTCCTTGTCGCCCTCCGTCGAGACACATCAACAGCGTCGCCAGCGCCACCACCGTCTTGCCCGATCCGACGTCACCCTGCAGGAGTCGGTGCATCGGTAGCGCCGAGGCCATGTCGCGACCGATCTCGGCCAAGACGCGGCGTTGGGCCCGGGTCAAGGCGAAGCGGTGCGCCGCGAGGAATTGTCGTACCAGGGAGGACTCCTCGGATTCCAACGATCCGGGCGTGACGTCGAGGTCGTGTTCGTCAAAGGGATGGCGAACTCCCGCGGCGCTCTCTTCGAGGCGCCGACGCCGCAGCGCGAGCAGGAGTTGAAGTCGCAAGAACTCGTCGAACACCAAGCGACGTCGGGCCGGAGCCACGTCGGCCATGTCGCGGGGCAGATGGATACCCCAGAACGCCGCCGTGCGCTCCACCAGTGAGTGATCACGGCGCAGTCGCTCATCGAGGGGATCCAGGAGCGGACCGGCGCGCTTGAGGGACTCCTCGATGAAGCCGCCCATCTCCCAACTGGTGACCCCCGCCTTGCCCGACGCCGGGTAGAGAGCGACGATGCCCCCCACTCGGCTAGCGTCGCGTTCCTCACCCGACGTGCCCACCACGACGTCGACGACGGGGTTCGTCATCTGACGCGTGCCGCGAAAGTCACTCACCTTGCCAAAGAAGATGGCCTGAACACCGGCGACGAGCTGGCCGGCGCGCCAGGGTTGATTGAAGAAGGCGATCTTCATGGTCTCGCCGTGGTCGACGATACTCACGTCCACCAGTGACTTGCCCTGACGAGTTCGTCGTGACGTGACGGAGGTGACCTCGCCGAAGACCGCCGCCTCGTCGCCGATCATCAAGTCCGAGAGGTCCACTCGACGGGTGCGGTCGATGTAGCGACGAGGGTAGAGAGTGACGAGATCGAAGACGGTGTGAAGACCCAGCGAGTTGAGGGCCTCGGTGCGCTTGGGTCCGATGTGGCGCAGCTGGCTGACCCCGATCTCGCCCAGAGCGCGCAATCGACGAGGAGCGAGTTCGCTCACCGCGTTACTCGACGCCGAAGAGGTACGGGTAGAGGGGCTGGCCACCGTGGTGCACTTCGATGCCGAGTTGGGGGAAGTGCGCGGTGGCGAATTCGTGTAACGCTCGGGTCACCTCATTCGAGGACCCCTCGCCCTCGATGATGGTGAGCAGTTCGTGCTGGTTCTTCACGAGGTGCCCTAGGAGTTCCTCGTTCACACCCTCGAGGGTGTCCGAGATAGCCAGTACCCCGCCGACCCCCAGTCCGATCCCGTCCCCGGGGCGCACCGGTCCCACGTCGGTCAGCGTGTCGCGCACGGCGCGCGTCACCTCGCCGGCGGTGACGTGCAGGGCCGAGTCGGTCATGGCGCGATGGTTCTCGTCGACGCTGGCGTCGGGGTCGTAACTCAGTAGTGCCGCGAAGCCCTCGACGATCGAGTCAGTCGCCACCACGCGCACCTCGACGTCGACCAGGGCGTTGACCTGCTCGGCCACCGCGCGGATGTTGCGATTGTTGGGCAAGATAATCACCTCGCGCGATCCGGTGGTGCTGACGGCGTGCACGATCTCGGCCGTCGAAGGGTTCATCGACTGGCCCCCCGTGACGAGGGCGCGCACTCCGAGGGTCTGAAAGATCCGTCCCACGCCCTCGCCCACCACCACCGCGACCACCGCCGTCGTGGGTGCGGGGGTCTCGGGAACCTCGGGCAGGACGTTGGCCTCACGCACCCAGCGCTCCTCGATGACCTGTTCACTCAGATCGGTGACGCGGATCTGACGGGGTCGGCCCGCATCGAGAGCGGCTTCGATCGAGGCGCCCACATCGTTGGAGTGGATGTGGCAGTTGTAGAGGCCTTCGCCTCCGACGATGACGATGGACTCGCCCAGCGAGTCCCACGCCGCTCGCAGGGCCGGCACCTTCTGGTCGTCGGCGTCGAGCAGGAACATCACTTCGTACTTGAGCGAACCCGGCTCCTCCAGATTCTCGTGCAGTTCGACAAGCGCACTGATCGATTCGAGCTCCGGTGTCGGGGGCAACGGGTCCCCGGCGACGACGTGACAGAGCGCCTCGAACCACAACACCAGACCGGTGCCGCCCGAATCGACCACGCCGGCCTGTTTCAAGACGGCCAGTTGGTCGGGGGTCTTGGCCAGGGCCACGCGCGCGGCGTCGCGTGCCCCGTGCACCACGGACTCGAGCGTGGAGACGTCTTGGGCCCCCTCGGCGGCGGCGCGCGCCACCGACAAGATCGTCCCCTCGACGGGCCGCGCGACGGCCTGACGCGCCAGTACGTCGGCGCGCACCAGCCCCGCGGCCAATTGCGTGGCGTCGACGGAGTCACCGCCAAATCCCTGGATGAGCCCGCGCAGCATCTGCGACAGGATCACCCCGGAGTTGCCTCGCGCACCCATCAAGGATCCCTGGGCGATGGCTCGACAGACCTCGGACATCGTCACCTCGGCCCCGAGGGCGTTGACGTCGGCGACCACCGATTCCAGGGTCAAGGTCATATTCGTACCGGTGTCCCCGTCGGGAACCGGGTAAACGTTGAGTCGGTTGATGACGTCGCGCTGAGCGCGCAGCAGCCCCGCGTAGGTTGTCACGGCCCGAGTCAGGTCGGCGGCCGAGAGTGTGGTGAGAGAGGTCATCGGTAGCGATGCTACAATGGTCATTCGGTTTATCGAGGCGTCGCAACGGGCGACGTCTGTGACGAAGGAGAAGTTCATCATGGCATCAGTCTGCGAAATCTGCGGCAAGAAGCCGTCCTTCGGCATGAACGTCTCGCACTCGCACCGTCGCACCAAGCGCCGTTGGAACCCGAACATCCAGCGCGTGCGCGCCCTCGTCGGTGCGACGCCGGTTCGCATGAACGTCTGCACCGGCTGCCTGCGCTCGGGCAAGGTCACCAAGCCCGCACGCCGCACCGGCACCACGGCGTAGTACCTCGCGGCGCGGTGGCGCCACCAACCTGGCCCGTCGACGGGCCCTGCACGGTGACTCCGAGGGACCGCACGTGCGACGGGTCTCCTTCAACATCGTGATCCCCTAGGGGCATCGCGGCGCACGCGACCCAGTGCCGATCATCACCCGC
>VFSW01006028.1_pt1 | contig 17853 bp, 21 predicted proteins | sample 5358111 | NCBI WGS metagenome assembly VFSW01 (sample SAMN11554181, study PRJNA540505) | mine drainage metagenome | isolation source: sediment from site ElyBrook_90M | place: USA: Ely Copper Mine, Vershire, VT | collected 2017
GTGTTTTCAGCCGACGTTGCGCGCGGCCGCGCCTCTGGCCTTTGGATAGCGCTCGCGATTCTGGCCTGTCCCCAAGCGTGCCAAGGAACATAACCAAAATGTATTATGATGCCGACAAGCGCGATACCGCGCTCCTCCCGCATGACCCGCTGAAGGCCATCATCACGCCGCGACCAATCGGCTGGGTGTCGACCATGAACAAGAAGGGCGAGGTAAATCTCGCTCCCTATTCATTTTTCAACGCTTTTTCCAGCAGACCGATGATTCTGGGCTTTTCCAGCGAAGGGGCCAAAGACTCGGTCACCTTTGCGGAAGAGGGGCGCGAATTTGTCTGGAACATGGCGTCGATGCCTTTGCTCGATGCGATGAACACCACTTCCGCCACCTTCCCGCGCGGTGTCAGCGAGTTTGGCCCGGCCAAGCTCAAGGTGGCCCCGTCCAACCTCGTGCGTCCACCGCGCGTGGCGGATAGCCCGGCCTCGCTGGAATGTGTCGTGACAGATATTATTCATCTGAAAGACCGGCAGGGCCATGAGATCGGCTCGTATCTGGTGCTGGGCGAAGTGATTGGCGTGCATATCGCCGACGAATTCATTCGCGCGGGCAGAGTTGATACCGCTGCCATGCAGCCGCTGTCCCGGCTGGGCTATATGGATTACGCAGTGGTCGACAAGGTGTTCGAGTTGAAGCGCCCGGCATGACCTCTGTGGATTGTCAGTCTAGCCCAAAACGCGAGGCTGCCGCGCCGGTATCAGCGAGAGCACAAGTGATACGAAAATTGCGGCAACCCCGCTGATTTCAAACGCGCCAAAGCGCTCGCCAAAGACGATCATGCTGCCGAAAAGCCCCACGCAAGGGGCCAGCAGCGCGTAGGGCGCGATGGCGGCGGCTGAATAGGTCTTGAGCAGACGTCCCCAGACGGTATAGCCAAAAGTGGTCGCGACCAGCCCCAGATAGGCCGGGCCAGCAAAGGCTGTCAGCGGCGCGTGCAGCAAAGCGGCGAGGCCGATGCTGCCATGATCCAGAAACCACGAGGCGACGAAGGCGGGCAGCGGCAGCAGCGCGCTGGCCCAGACAATCAGCGATATCATGTCAGTAGCGCGACTGGTTTTCAGCAGCAGATTGCCAAGCGCAAAGGACAGCGAGGCGGTCAGCACAAGGACAAAGCCGATGCCGGTGGCACCATGGCCCAGCCCGAAAGCGATCAATGCCAGCCCGCCAAACCCGATGCAAAGGGCCAGTATCTGGCGCGGGCTCGGGCGCTCGCCCAGCCATAAGGCCGCCAGCAGCACGGTAAACAGGGCCTGGCTCTGGATCATGAAGGCGGTCAGCCCGGCGGGCATGCCAAGCTTGATGCCAATGAACTGCAATTCAAATTGCAGGCCGAACAGGAAAAAGCTGATCAGAATCAGCTGCAAAGGAGCAATTTTCGGGGGGGCGATCACCAATGCGGGCAGGGCGCTGAAGGCGAAGCGGAGCCCGGTGAGCTGCGTTGGCGTGAAGGCGACAAGGCTGGCTTTGCTGACGACAAAGGCGAGGCCCCAAAGGCACGCCGTCAGCAGGGCGAGCGCAACATGTAGCGGCTTCATGACGGGTATTTGCCGGCGCGGGCCAAAACCCGCCGCGCTTGCTTGAGGTGCGGCTCGTCGATCATTTTGCCGTCGAGGGCTATGACGCCAGACCCGCCCGCCGCCTCGACACCCGCGATGATGGCACGCGCATGGGCGAGTTCTTCCGGACTCGGCATGAAAGCAGCTTTGATCACCGCGACCTGGGAGGGGTGAATGGCCATTTTGCCATCAAACCCATCCCGCGCCGCCTCGAAGCAGGCTTTGGCAAAGCCCGCGGCATCAGCCATATCGGGATAGACTGTATCAATGGCGGCAACGCCTGACGCACGTGCGGCGAGCAGGGTCAGGCTGCGGGCCATCTCATAGGGGCCAATCCAGCGGCCCTCCGCATCGCGGTTGGTCTTGGCCCCGAGATCCGCAGCCAAATCTTCCGCGCCCCACGTCAAACCGATCAGCCTGCGGCTGGAACGGGCAAAAGTTCCCATGGCAAACAGCGAAGCGGCGGTTTCGGTGATGATCGGCAGAATGCCGAAGGAACCAGGCGGAAAATTGCCGAGCGCCTCGCGGAGGGCGATCCGGGCGGAAAGCTGCTGCACATCGCGCCCGCCACAACATTTGGGCAGCATCAGAGCCGAGAGGCCCTCGCAGATCACGGCGTCAAGATCAGCATCCATCAGGTCAGAGTCGGCGGCATTGATCCGCACGATCAACCTGGGCACGCCAGGCTGGCCACCATGGGCGACGACGAAGTCGCGCGCCATCTGGCGGGCCGTCGCCTTGTTGGCGGGGGTGATGGAATCCTCAAGATCAATCAACAGCGCATCGGCCCCGCTGCGCAGCGCTTTCTCCAGCTTGCGGGCCGAATCTGCTGGCACAAACAGCAGCGTTTGCATCAGCTTGCCGGTCGCAGGCGCATGAAGGCCTGACGGCGGCACTGCGCCACCAGCGTTCCATCCTGCTTGTAAGCGCGATGATCCATCGTGACGATGCCCGCATCGGGGCGTGATTTTGAGACGCGCTTGGAAATCACCTCAGTCGTGCAATGCACCGTATCGCCCTCAAAAAGCGGGTTGGGGAATTTTACCTCCTCCATGCCAAGATTGGCGATGGTGGTGCCGACCGTCAGGTCATTGACGGAAATGCCGATCATCAGGCCGAGCGTGAACAGCGAGTTCATCAAAGGCTGGCCCCATTCGGTCTCGGTCGCGCAAAAATGCACGTCGATATGCAACGGCTGCGGGTTCAGCGTCATGTTGGAAAACAACATGTTATCCATTTGCGTGACGGTGCGGGTCAAGCGGTGTTTGACAATTTTACCGGGTTCAAAATCCTCGAAATAAAGCCCGCCGCGCGGATGGGGTTCACTCATGTCCTGCCCTCTGGTTTCTGGTTGCTTCATTAAGTATTCGTTTACCACAAACTCCGCATCTTAAAACTCCGTAAATGCCGATTCGGCGCGATGCTGGAGTGCAAAGCCGTCATGATTGTTGCACGCTTTCTCGAATGGGCCGAAACCGTGCCCGCCTCGCGCCGGGCCGATGGCGTCAGCGCACTGGCGCGCACCTATCTATATTCGCATATGGAGCCTGCGGAAAAGCAGCAAACCGAAGATGCGCTCACCGCACAGCTTGACGATCCCTCGCCGCTGGTGCGCCGTGCGCTGGCCGAGAGCTTCGCCAGTGCCGCTGCCGCGCCACGCCATATCGTTATTGCGCTGGCCAGCGACCAATCGGATATTTCAACGCTGGTGCTCGGGCGCTCGCCGCTGCTTGATGATGATGATCTGGTCGACAGCGCCGCCATCGGTGATGCCTATGCCCAGGCGGCGATAGCGTTGCGCCCGCGCCTTTCGAAGACCGTCAGCGCCGCTCTGGCAGAGGTGGGGGCCCGCGAGGCTGTGGTGGCGCTGGTGGTCAATCCGGGGGCTGATCTCGCCGAATTCTCGATGCAGCGCATTCTTGAGCGCTTCGGCCAGGATGGCGAATTGCGCGAAGCGCTGCTGAAACGCCCGCATACGACGGCGGCGCTGCGGGCCGACCTCGTGAACGCCACGATTGATACGCTGAGCGAATTTGTCATGGGTTGCAACTGGCTGTCGCCGGAACGCACGCAGCGCATGGCCCGCGAATCGCGCGAGAAGGCGCAGGTGCTGATCGCCTCAACCACGGTGGATGATGACGCGGCGGTGTTTGCCCGGCATCTGCGCCAAAAAGGCCAGTTGACCGCAGGCTTGCTGCTGCGCTCGATCATGAGTGGCCGCACGAGCCTGCTCGAAGGCGCGCTGGTGGAATTGTCGGGCATGAAGCGCGACCGGGTGGCGGGCCTGATAGCTGACAGCATGGGCGCGGGCTTTGCGGCGCTGTATGCAAGGGCGCTGCTGCCAGAATCGTTACGACCCGCTTTTCGGGTGGCGCTGAAAGCCTTGGCAGAGCGCGGGCCGGAACCCACCCCCGCGCCCAGCGCACGGCTGGACAGCGCGCTCATCAACGAGGTGATCAGCCGTTGTGCCGAAACCAGAACCGCTGAAAACGGCAAGGTCATGGCTCTGCTGCGGCGGTTTGAGTCCGAGGCGGCACGGGAAGCGGCGCGTCATGTTCTGGCAACGCGCCGCGCCGATACTGAACTGACGGTCTCAGATCAGGAACGTATCTTCATTGACCGGGCAGCCTGAATCTAGCGCCCGGTGAGCCGCAGCGCATTGGCCCGCACCTTCACACGTGCCGGTTTTGACGCAGCTTCCATGATGTGAACCAGTCGATTGGGTACATCATAACCATCAAGCCGACCCGTCCAGAAATTCAGGGCGAGTTTGGCGCCAGCGTGGCTGGCATCGATGGCACCTTCTGTCGAGGCGATGACTTTCTCGCTGACCATGCCAAGGGTTTCAGGTGAAATTTCGCCACTCATGCCATCGCGCACCAAAACGGGGAGCCGCATGGAGATGGTCGCCCATGTGTCAATCGCCGTTTCTGACTGCGCGACCCACAATTTCAGCGCATGAGATTGCCATTTGAAAAATGATTCCATAAGTACCTCCACAATCAATGTGTCCTGTTGTGAACAATTGTCAACCAGACAGGGCAAATACGTGCTCTTTCGGCAGTTCACAAAACCTGCAAACTGGACTAAGCGTGCTCCAGCATTCATAGTCGCGGCCCTTGTGCCTGAAGCTGCGGTTGTGTTCAAGCGGAATGCCGCCCCATGAAAGAATGACTGATGAAAGTTCGAACCTGATGGCCAAGGAAGAATTGCTGGAATTTCCCGGTGCCGTGACCGAGTTGCTGCCTAATGCGATGTTTCGTGTGCTGCTCGAAAATGGACATGAGATCATTGCCCACACGGCAGGAAAAATGCGCAAGAACCGCATTCGCGTGCTGACCGGTGACAAGGTGATGGTGGAAATGACACCCTATGATCTCACCAAGGGACGCATCACCTTCCGCTTCCGCTAAGGGCTAGCCGGGATCGACACCTTCGCAAGGGCTTATCTGGCATGAATGACGCAAGCGCAAAGCTCCAAAAAAGCTGGCGTCCCAAACTGGTGCTGGCCTCAGCCTCGCCGCGGCGCCTGCAATTGTTGCAGCAGATTGGCGTCGAGCCCGATGCGCTGGTGCCGGCCGAAATCGACGAAACTCCCAAAAAGGGTGAGTTGCCGCGCTCCCTGGCAACTAGACTGGCCATGGAAAAGGCGCAAGCTGCCATGAAGCTGGTGAAGGGCCGCCCGGAGTTGGAGGGGGCCTTTATCGTTGCGGCTGATACGGTGGTCAGCGTCGGGCGACGCATCCTGCCCAAATGCGACGCGGCGGCAGAGGCAGCGCAATGTCTGCGGCTGCTGTCGGGCCGGGCGCATCGGGTTTTCACCTCCGTGGTGCTGGTGACGCCCAAAGGCGCGCACCGCCAGAAGCTGGTGAAAACCCGCGTCAGGTTCAAGCGGCTGTCGTCGGCGGAGATGGAGGCCTATGTCTCGTCGGGCGAATGGCGTGGCAAGGCGGGCGGTTATGCCATTCAGGGCCTCGCGGGCGCGTTTGTCGAGGACATCAACGGCTCCTATTCCGCCGTGGTCGGCCTGCCGCTGGTCGATGTCCACCGGATGCTGGTCGGCGATGGTTTTCCAGTGCATGTTGCCTGGCTCAATCATGTGTGAACGATGAGCGAAGATCAGCCCCATAACGATAATCAGCCGCAGCCAAAGCCGGGCAAGCCATGCCCGGTATGCGGCAAGCCGTCGGTTGAAAAGCACAGGCCCTTCTGCTCGTCCCGCTGTCAGGACGTCGATCTCAACCGCTGGCTCTCTGGCAGCTATGCTATCCCCGGCAAGCCAGAGCCGACGGACGAAGAGGATTGATGTAACGCCACGGCATCATTGCGAGCCCCGCGAAGGTATCGTCACCGGCTATAAGATAGCCCGCAAAAAAGGCAGCCCTTGCGAGGCTGCCTTCTTTTTTTGCCAAAATCTCTGCAATCAGCAGGAATAATACATATCGAATTCCACCGGATGCGGGGTCATTTCGGTGCGGTGGACTTCCTGCATCTTCAGCTCGATGTAGCTGTCGATGAAGTCGTCGTTGAACACGCCGCCTTCCTTCAGATAGTCGCGATCCTTCGAGAGAGCGTTGAGCGCCTCGCGCAGTGAACCGCAGACCGTCGGGATTTTCTTCAGTTCCCTGGGCGGCAGTTCGTAAAGATCCTTGTCCATCGCGGCACCCGGATCAATCTTGTTCTTGATGCCATCGAGGCCCGCCATCAGCATGGCTGCGAAGGCGAGATAGGGGTTGGCGGTGGGATCGGGGAAGCGCACTTCAACGCGCTTGGCCTTGGGGTTGTTCGTCCACGGAATACGGCAGGAAGCCGAGCGGTTGCGCGCCGAATAGGCGAGCAGCACCGGGGCTTCATAGCCCGGAACCAGCCGCTTGTAGCTGTTGGTTGACGGGTTGGTGAAACCATTCAGGGACTTGGCGTGCTTGATGATGCCGCCGATGTAATAGAGGCATTCCTGGCTGAGATCGGCATATTTGTTGCCGGCCATCGTCGGCTTGCCGCCCTTCCAGATCGACTGGTGGACGTGCATGCCTGAACCATTGTCGCCATACACTGGCTTGGGCATGAAGGTCGCGGTCTTGCCGTAGCTGTTGGCAACCTGATGGATGCAGTATTTGTAGATCTGCATGTGGTCGGCCATCATGGTGAGCGGGCCGAATTTGAGGCCGAGCTCATGCTGGGCTGAAGCCACTTCATGGTGGTGCTTTTCCACGACCGCGCCCATCTGCGCCATGGAAGCGAGCATCTCGCCACGCATGTCCTGCGCCGAATCAAGCGGCGGCACCGGGAAATAGCCGCCCTTGGTGCGGATGCGATGGCCAAGGTTGCCACCTTCATAGGCGGTGTCGCCATTGGTGGGGAGTTCGAGATGGTCGAGCGTGAAGCCGGTGTTATAGGGATCGACCTTGAAACGCACGTCGTCGAACACGAAGAATTCGGCTTCCGGGCCGAAGAAGGCGGTGTCGCCGATGCCGGTCGATTTCAGATAGGCTTCGGCCTTCTTGGCAATCGAACGCGGGTCGCGGTTATAGGGCTGGCCGGTCATCGGCTCAAGAATGTCGCAGGTGATGACCATGGTTGAGGCGGCGAAAAACGGATCCATCGTCGCGGTGGTCGGGTCGGGCATGAGGGTCATGTCCGATTCATTGATGGCTTTCCAGCCAGCGATGGAGGAGCCGTCGAACATCACGCCTTCCGAGAACATCTCCTCGTCAGCGAGCGTCACATCGAATGTGACATGCTGCCATTTCCCGCGCGGGTCGGTGAAACGCAAATCGACATATTTGACATCATTGTCCTTCAGCGCCTTCAAGACGTCCTTGGCGGTCTTCATGGGTTACCCTCTTGGTTGCAGTCTGCTCGCACGAGCAGGGATCTGTTACAATTATGCAGGTCAAGTTGCAAAGCTCAAATCGCGTCTGTTCCGGTTTCTCCGGTACGGATGCGAAGTGCGCTCTCGATGTTGGATACAAAAATCTTGCCATCTCCAATGCGCCCGGTTTGCGCAGCCTTGCGAATGGCCTCAACGGCCAACTCGACGAACTCATCGGCCAGCACCACCTCAATCTTCACCTTGGGCAGAAAGTCGACGACATATTCGGCCCCACGGTAGAGTTCAGTATGGCCTTTCTGGCGACCAAAGCCCTTGGCTTCAATCACGGTTATGCCAAGCATTCCAGCCTCTTGCAGCGCTTCCTTCACTTCATCCAGCTTGAAGGGCTTTATGATCGCCTCGATTTTTTTCATGCGATAACAGCTCCAACGCACCTGTCATGGCAGGCCCCGTTCTACGCTCCTTGAAGCGGAAACCAGCGGGCCTGTCAAAGCCGTATTTATCTGAAGGCCTGCGCTCAATCGTTGCAGGGGTTGAAATTTCGCAGCGCTGTTGCTTAAAAATGAGGCCGAAAGCCTAAAAACAAGGCAACTATCATGCTGATTTTTGTGCGCTTTCGTGCGGCCTATGCCTTGCCAATCGCCACCGGCAAATCCGTGCGCGCGCCCCATTCGGCCCACGAGCCATCATAAAGTGCGCTCACCCGACGTCCGGTCGCCTCGATTCCCAAAGCCAGAATCGCGGCTGAGACACCTGAGCCGCAGGTTGTGATCACGGGGCGGTCAAGATCAACCCCGGCCGCGCTGAAGGCAGCCTCGATCGCCTCGGGCGATTTCAACTGGCCGTCAGCAATCAGTTCAGCGAAGGGCAGGTTGGCTGCACCGGGCATGTGCCCAGCCCGCACGCCAGGGCGCGGCTCGGGTGCCTGGCCTTCAAAGCGCGCGGCAGGACGGGCGTCCACCACTTGTGTCCTGCCGCCAGCCAGCGCTTGTTGAACGTCGCTGACGCCCGCCAAAGCGCTGTTGTCGAGGCGCGCGGTAAAATGCCGGGTTTGCAGCTTCACCATGCCATCCTCGGTCGGGCGGCCTTCTGCAAGCCATTTCGGCATGCCGCCTTCAAGCAGGAAAACTTCCCCGACGCCAAAGGTCTTCAGCATCCAGCGCACGCGCGGCCCGGAAAACAGGCCCGCGCCATCATAAACGATGATGCGCATGCCATCGCCAATGCCCAGCATCCGCATTTGCGACGAGAATTGCACAGGGCTCGGCATGGAATGGGGCAGGCCCGTCGTGGTATCGGCAATGGTGTCGATATCGAAAAACACCGCGCCGGGGATATGGGCTGCCAGATATTCAGCTTTGGCGTCGCGGTTGGCGTCCGGCAGGTACCACGAGCCATCGACGATGACCATGCCGGGCGACCCCAGTCGCTGGGCCAACCACGCAGTCGAGACAAATATTTCAGGTGCGGCAGCCGCGAGCATGTGGGTTTCCGTAGGTTGGGGTTGACGCTCAGCTTGACGGTTTCGAAGGGCTCATCACGCCGGTGATATCGACGGTGGATTTTGCTTCCATCCAGCCGGGAACCGGCAGCGATTTTGTCCGCAGGAATGCCGGGTTGAACAGTTTGGAAGCGTAGCGATTGCCAGAATCGCACAGGATGGTTGCGATGGTGTGGCCCGGCCCGAGAATTTTCGCCAGTCTTATCGCGCCTGCGACATTGATGCCCGAGGAGCCGCCGAGCAGCAGACCTTCGTGCTCGGCAAGATCAAATACAATGTCGAGCGCCTCTTCATCGGTGATGAGGAAGGCATGATCGACGGGCGCATTGACGAGGTTGGCGGTGATGCGGCCCTGGCCAATGCCCTCGGTGATGGAGGATCCCTCGGATTTCAGCGACCCATGCGCATAAAAATGATAAAGCGCCGAGCCAAACGGGTCAGCCAGCGCAATCTGGATGGCGGGATTGGCAGCCTTCAGCGCCATGCCAACGCCTGCCAGGGTGCCACCGGAGCCCACCGAGCACACGAAGCCATGCAGGCGCCCTTGCGTCTCCGCGATCAATTCAGGGCCGGTCGTTTCAAAATGGGCGCGCCGGTTATCGGTATTGTCGAACTGATTGGCCCATATCGCCCCTTGCGGGTGGCTGGCTGAAAGCTGATCGGCCAGGCGACCCGACAGCTTCACATAATTGTTGGGGTTGGCGTAGGGCACGGCAGGAACCTCAATGAGCTCCGCGCCTGAGAGCCGCAGCAGGTCCTTCTTTTCCTGAGATTGGGTATCGGGAATGACGATGACGGTCTTGAAGCCCATGGCATTGGCAACGAGCGCAAGCCCAATGCCGGTATTGCCCGCCGTGCCCTCGACGACGATGCCGCCAGGTTTCAATTGCCCGCGCTCGACGGCCCCAAGAATGATCGATTTGGCTGCGCGGTCTTTGACCGAACCGCCGGGGTTCATGAATTCGGCCTTGCCCAGAATGGTGCAGCCGGTCAGCGCCGAGGCGCGCTTGAGCTTGATCAGCGGCGTATGGCCGATGGCTTTGATGACATTTTCGACGGGCGACATGGTGTTTTCCGTGCAGATTCGAGCAGGCTGCTGATCTTATGAACCGTCCGCGCGCCTTTTGACAACAACAAAGCGGGCTGCACGCAGCGCCATCAGGTGCGGGAAATCAGTTCCCGGGAGACCTGATGCCGCTGCGTGTCGAGATCAGACGTGCTTTGTGTCGAAAATCATCAAATCAACGCCGCCATCAGCAAAATTGCCGAGATCGCCCGCTGTCGCCTGACCTTCAGGTGAGGCCAGTGCCGCGCCGATGGCCGCAGCGCTGTCAAATTCCAGAAGGGCCACAAGATGAATATTGCCCGGCGCGACCGGCAAACCGACGGTGCCCGTGCTCACCTCGTAACTGCGCAGGCCCTTGATCTTTTTGGCCAGCGGCACATGAGTTGCATAATAATAGGCGTCAAATTTTGCAGGGTCTTTCGGGGTTTTATAAATTGCCACCAATTTTGCCACGTCGCGTCCTCCGATTTTGTCTTGTGCGCAACTAATGTGGTGAATTTGCCCGTGTGTGTCAATCAAGCAGTTCATAGGCGGGCAGGGTCAGGAATTCGGCAAAGTCAGGGGCCAGCGACATCTCGCTGAACAGCTTGATGGCGTCGCCAAACCGCCCCCTGTCAAAGGTCTCCGCCCCGATGGTCGCGCGCAGTTGCGCCATCTCGTCGTCAAGCGTGGCCGAAAACAGGGCAGGGGTTACCACCTGGCCATCATTGAGCTTGGCTTTGAGATGAAGCCATTGCCAGATTTGCGCGCGCGAAATCTCGGCGGTAGCGGCATCTTCCATCAGATTGTACAGCGGCACGGCACCGCGTCCGCGCAGCCAGGCCTCGATATATTGCACGCCAACGCGGATGTTCTCGCGCAGGCCCGCTTCCGTGCGCTCGCCCTTGTGGACTTGCAGCAGCGCATCGGCTGAGGCTTTGACATCGTCACGCATCACGGAAAGCTGGTTGGGGCCGGTCAGCATCCGGTCAAAAACCGTGCGAGCCACCGGCACCAGATCGGGATGGGCGACCCAGGTGCCATCATGACCGTTCCTCGCCTCGCGCTCCTTGTCAGCAGTGACCTTGGCGAAGGCGGCAGCATTGGCAGCGGCATTGCCCTTCACCGGGATTTGCGCCGCCATGCCGCCCATGGCAAAAGCCCCGCGCCGATGGCAGGTTTTGATCAGCAGCGCTGAATAGGCGGCGAGAAAATCGCTCGCCATGGTCATGGCACTGCGGTCAGGGGTCAGAAACTCCGGCCGACGCCCCAGGCGCTTGATGAACGAGAAAATATAATCCCAGCGCCCGCAATTGAGGCCGGCCATGTGCTGGCGCAACTCGTAGATAATCTCGTCCATCTCGAACGCGGCGGGCAAGGTCTCGATCAGCACCGTCGCCTTGAAAGTGCCGACTGGAATGCCAAGGCACTCCTGAGCCATGACAAACACCTCATTCCACAGCCGCGCCTCAAGATGGCTTTCCATTTTGGGCAGATAAAACGCGACGGTCGCGCCCTTGGAGATCATCGCCTTGGCATTGTGGAACGCATAAAGCCCGAAATCAAACAACGAACCCGACATGCGTGCGCCATCAACGGTGACATGGCGCTCGGTCAGATGCCAACCGCGTGGGCGCACCATAAGCAGGGCAACCTTGTCCTTGAGCTTGTAGGCCTTGCCGGACTGCGGGTCGACAAAATCAATGGAACCCGTCCAGCGATCCTTCAGATTGGCCTGACCCTCGATCATGTTGGCCCAGACGGGCGACGTCGCATCCTCGAAGTCGGCCATGAACACGTGCGCGCCGCTGTTGAGAGCATTGACGATCATTTTGCGGTCAACCGGGCCGGTGATTTCGACACGCCGGTCGAGGAGATCATGCGGCAACGGCGCAATGCTCCATTTGCCCTCGCGCACGGATTTGGTCGCGGCGAGAAAATCCGGGCGCTCACCCGCATCAAACAGCTTCTGGCGCTCCATGCGCGCAGCCAGCAGGCTGATACGGCGGGCGTCGAATTTGCGGTGTAATTTTCCAAGAAAGGCCAAAGCGGCGGGGGTGAGAATTTCCGCCTGGCGTGGCACGGGCGTGCCGAGCACTTTCACGTCTGCGCTATCGTTGCTGGTTATACGCTCGGCCATCGCAATCATCTCCCACGTGACAATGCCCGTCTGCAATCATGGCAAAAACATGAGCCCAACATGGCAGTGGCGCGGCGATGTGGGCGCAATCGCGGGGCTTGTCAAGGCGCGATCTCAACGCCTTTGGTGTAACGCGTTTTCCGTCTGACCCGCCGCTGACCATTGCGGCCGATATCCGGCCGCCAAAGCCAAAATCGTTGAAGGGGGCGTCAATACAACCACTTCCATGTCATCGGGTAGATCCTTGACCTGGCGATAGCCAGCAAAGCTCCACAGCACGGCCCTCTGCTGTTGCACGGCGTAGGGCTGCGCGCCCAGCGCAAACATTGCCCCTTCAGGCAGGTGCTGCCATGGCGCGAGAAAGGTGCGCTTGCGTGCCCCCTGAAGCCGTTCGCGATGCAGCAGCTCATCAAGGGCTGGCGCGGACTTGACGCCCAAGGCGTCACGAAAAGCCGTTGCCGCCGCCCGGCGGCACTCAAAGCAGGGCCGGTGGCCCGCCGCCAGGCCGGTGACTTCGTCGAGAAAGAAAAGTTCGGTATAGCCCTGGCCCCAGACGTCTCGCTGACGGCCCTTGAAATCGCACACGCAGATCAGCCATTGCCGACTTGCCCAGCGCCTCGTGCCGAGCGTTTTGCCCTCAAGATGAAATCGCCCGCCACGATTGCCCATCATGGTGCCGCGCGCCGCAATCTTCTGCAACGCACCAAAAGGATCAACCCTGTTCTGCAGGGGCCGAGCCGCTCCGGGCTCAGCGTACATTGATGATTTCGACCCCGCTGCCGCGCGCGACATTGTCGTTGCCATCCCGCGAACTGCCGATGTCGTCGAGGTGATAGGCGTCATCGCGAAAATGCGTCACGCCATTGCGATCAGCCCAGCCGGTCATATAGACCCAGATCACCGGCACGGCATGCGGCAGGTTGATGGTTTGCTGCTTGTTGGTGCTGATCGACACATTCAGCGCGTGCGGCGACCACGAACCTTCAGGCGAGCCACCGACGCCCTGCAACAGCCATGATGCCAGATTGTTGACATTCTTGATACGCACGCAGCCGTGTGACCGAAACCGATCCTGCAGCGAAAACAGCCCGCGCTCGTCAGTGTCGTGCATGTAGACCTCTTCCTTGTTGAACATCTGGATGCGCAACTGGCCAAGCGCGTCATGGACGCCTGAATCCTGCCGGAAGATATGGTTGGACGCCTGATCACTATACCAATCAATTGAACGCGGGTTGATCGGGTGGTTCTTGTAATCGAAAATCTTGATGCGCAGATGCGACAGAAAGTTCGGATCTTTCTGCATCTTGGGAATGATTTCCTTCTTGATGATCGACTGCGGCAAGGTCCAGTTTGGATTGATGTTGATCGCCGTGATGTTGGCAATGATCTGCGGCGACTGATGGTCGCGCGCCCCCACCACTGCCGTATAGCGGTGCACGACATGGCCAAAATCCACCGCCTCGACCGATTCGGAGGGAATGTTCACATCGACATAACGGTTGCCGAAGGGGAAATGCACCCCAGCCAGCCGTTGTGCGCTGGACGCCAGCGCCTGAAAGCGCGCCCGCGCCGAGACATTCATCTCCTGCAACGTCGCACCCGTCACGTAACCCGTCGGACGCAGGCCCATGCGCCATTGAAAATGCTTGACCGCTTCGGTGAGGCTTGCATCCCAGACCGGGCTGCCGTTGTCGCTGGCCAGATCATGCTCCATCGCTAACCGTCGGCGCAATTGCTTGACGATCAGCCCGCGCGAGCGCGGCGTCACCGGTCCGCGCAGATGCGGCCAGCCACCGGCATCAGCGATGGCGGCATAGGCTTCCGAGGCTCGTGCTGTGGCATAGAAGGTCTCTGGCCCAAAGCTCGGCGTCGGATCCTGCGGCACCTGCAATTGGGCATAGCTGTGCACAATGCGCTTCTTGCGCCGCACATAACGCTTTTTAGGGGGAGGGTGACGGATCACCGCCGCATGCGGCGCTGCTGGGGCCTGCGCGACCGGCGCGGTGGCCGGGGTCGCTGCCTCTGGCGGGACAACCGCGGCAGGGGCGGGGACGGGCACTACCGGGGTTGCCGCAGGTTTGGGCACTGGCAGAAGGTTCTGCACCGGCACGGCGGGGGAGGCCGGAGCGCCGGTGATGACCTGCTGGGCCGAAGCCGCGCCAAGGCCGCCCAGGGCGAGCATGCTGGAAGCCAGAAGAGATGTTGCAAACAGCCTCGTCATATCGTTGACCACTCATCCAAAAAAAAGCAGCATTATTACGGCAAAACCCGCCTTACCGTCTCATTGCGGCACTGCCGCGGCAAAATCCCTGTCGACAAGGATAATATGCAAGGTCCGCGGCCCATGCGCGCCCAGCAGAATGGTTTGCTCAATATCGGCAGAGCGCGACGGCCCGGTGATCATGTTGAGCGTGCGCGGCATCTGGCCTGGCCCCATTGTGGCGCGAATTCGTTCCCAAACGGCTTCATGGTCAGGCACAACGTCATGACCATCAATCACAACTATGTGATTGTCCGGCAAAAAATTCAAGGTCGTCGGATTATCCGGCCCCGAAAGCAGAATCAAGGTGCCGGTTTCGGCAATGCCGGCAAAGCCATAGGAAATGGCGTTGAGATCATCGCCATTGCTGGCGCCCTCGCTGATGGCGAGCATGGTCTTGTCCCACGGCATCGCCGCCAGCCGCGAATCACTCCCCCGGCGCAGCTTGGCGGGCAGGTTGCGGGTACGCAGATATTCGCCCGCCGCCTCTGGCACATCCTCCGCCCGTGCCACCCGCGTGACACTGGCCTGAACGTGCTCGGCCTCAGCGACAAAAAGATCAAGCCGCTCGCGCAGCGGCAGGTGGCCGCGCGCCACGGCAACCCCGGCAGGGTGTCCCGTCAGGCGATCTTCCACGGCACGACGACGCGGTGCCTCTTGTCCGGTGACGCCGAGCGAGTTCCGGATGCTGGCCAGGATGTCCTTGCGCGCGGTCAAATTCAGCCCTCAAAACTTTGCTCAGCAAAGCATGGCACCGGGGCAAAATGTCAAGCCCCCAATCCAGCCTCGTCACAGGTACGCGGATGGCGACGCACTTGCGCGCCTACTTTCAGGATCAGGCCACCGCCCCCGCACTTGCATGCGCCAGTGCGCTGCGAGCTTCATCCAATGCAAATCTGAGCGCCACAACCTCGTTGTCTGCGACGTCACCCTCGCGAATCCGTTGCAAGACCGTCATGCCGAGCGCGTCGATGGTGGCCTTGGCGCTGGCCTTTTCCTGCGCATTTGCGGCAGTGCTGGCGGCTTCTCGTGCCGCATCCAGCGCGGCAAAAAGTTCGCTGGCGTCGTTCGACGCCCTGGAGCGCGCAAAGCCGAGCAGGGCGATCATGCCTGAACCCAAACCGCCAAACACCATCGCGGCGATGTAGAAAACATCGCCATAGCGATCAAGAAAGCTTTTCTCATTATCGGAATAATAGGCCGCCGCGCCCGCCTGGATGGCAAAGGTTGAGGTTTTATCGGCTTCGGGCTTGTCAATGCCGGCAGCAAACGCATCATGGCTCAGGATCTGAGGCCTTACGATGTAAACGTCGCGGGTGAAGTCGGAGGCGACTGTCTGATCCAGATCAGAGCGGGCGGCCAGCACCGTATCGACCCCGATTGTGGTGAAATCATCCTTGGGAACCTGGCCTCGGGATGGAAAATAGCCATCGGGAATATCCAGTTTTTGCACGCCGGGGTTGCGGGCCGCGAGGCCCTCGGCGCGGCCGATTTCAAGCAACTGCCCGGGCCTCGTCGGCGCAGCTACGAGTGTACTTACCTGCTGGCTCAGTTCGGCACTGTTCAACGGGCTGATCAACACCACAGCATCAACCAGCTTGCGGCTGTAGGCATCGGCCACGGCGCTGGCGGCAAGGCCGGTGATGCGCACATCAGTGTCGCGCAAGCTATATTGCGCCAGAAGCGTCGAAAGCAGAACCCGGTTCTGCGGCGTATCCGGCCACAGGCCGACTTTCTTGCCGCCAAGATCGGCGAGTGATTTGATCTTCCTGCCGTTCGCGGCATAAATCAGCACGGCGTCGTGGTGCAAAATCGTGATGGCAGCGGCATGGGGCGGGTGCGGCGCATCGGAGCGGCGCACGATCATCTGTACTTTGCTGGATTCCAAGGCATCAGCCGCTGCGGCATCGCTGTGTTCCTCGACCGGCACCAGCTTGAAATGGGACCCTGCCGTTTTGAATCCATCCGCCAGAGCATCAATCAGTTGCGCGTCGCGCCCCGTGCCGACCACGCCGATGCGCATGACTGTCACCGATGAATAGGCACGCCAGCCCCATGCCGCCACAAGGGCCAGCACCAGCAAGGCGACGGCCGCAAGCAGGACGCTGGCCACTGACATGCGGCGCGGTTGTTGGCGCGGGGGGAGCGGCATGATTCAGGCAATATCCAAGGTTTTCAGGCCACACTCTTGCCCCCAACAGCCCTGAAGCGCAAGTCAACGTGACGCGGCGCGCAGCCTCCGTGGCGGTTCCTGAATTTCGACGGTGCCAAGGTCCGGCCTTCACGATAAAGGCACGTCTCGCATCCGGCTCAGGACGGCAATGCGGGCCAGCCCGGCGCTAAAACTGGGACGACGCGGTCAAAACAGGCCCGAAGCCGTCGCGCCCCGGCGTCCCGCCAACTGGGCCTGGCCGGGCATGTGCCCGCCTAGCGCGCGGGCAGGGCCATTTCACCCAGCGCGATGGCTTTCTCGCGGCGCAGGTGTTTGGTCACGATGAGGCCCACCAGCATGGCGGTCACAAACGCCAAAAGCCCGTAATTGCCCGATGACAGCGAGCCGAGGGCCGGGCCGGGGCAATAGCCCGACAGGCCCCATCCGGCACCAAACAGCGCCGCACCGCCAAGCAAAGGCGCATCAATCTTGCTGAAAGGCGGCCAATGGAAGCGGCCCTCAAACAAAGGTTGCGACCTGTGGCGGAGCCACCAGAAACCAAGCATTGTGACGAGGAGCCCCGCACCCATCACAAAGGCCAAGGCTGGGTTCCAGGTGCCGAAGGGGTCAAGGAAATCCTGTACGACTTTGGGGTTGGTCATGCCGGCGATCGCCAGGCCTGCGCCAAATATGGTGCCAGACAGCAGAGCCGAGAGAATTTGTTTCATGGGAAGGTGTTTCATAAGACCGGCTCGCGTCAAAGCATGTGGCGGGTGATGAAAACCACCAGGGCCGCCGTGAACATGAAGGTGAGTGTGGCGGCGAGCGAGCGGCTGGAAAACCGAGCCAGCCCGCAAATGCCGTGGCCGCTGGTGCAGCCATTGCTGAGCGCCGTGCCTACGCCGACGGCGAGCCCCGCGATGACCAGCACAGCCGGGCCTACGGTCGGCGTGCCGATGAAATTGCGGTGCAGCACCACGCCCATCAGCCCCGGGCCGATGACGAGGCCAATGACAAAGGCCAGCCGCCACAGCGTTTGCTCTCGATCAAAATCGCGGAAAATGCCAGCTGCAATGCCGCTGATGCCCGCAATGCGGCCATTCAGCGCCATCAGCAACACTGCGGCCGAGCCAATCAACAGGCCGCCGACTATGGGAAACAGGAGATTCATGGATGACGCACCTATCATTAAGCCCCACCAATATCCACTCATTAAGCGACGCTGATCTACACCAAATTTTAGGAAATGTCAAATTAAACATAAAAAATAAGTTGTTACAATAAAATGACATAAGAAATATGTGAAATATGT
>VFSW01006029.1_pt1 | contig 17848 bp, 13 predicted proteins | sample 5358111 | NCBI WGS metagenome assembly VFSW01 (sample SAMN11554181, study PRJNA540505) | mine drainage metagenome | isolation source: sediment from site ElyBrook_90M | place: USA: Ely Copper Mine, Vershire, VT | collected 2017
AAGAATTTTTAGCGGCGCTGAAAAAATAAATTTTGTAATGGCGGATCATGATCCGCCATTATTTTTATAAACTACCAATTCCTCATAACCAGAATCTTCTGCAAACTCACGTTTGTAAATCACATCATCTAATTCTGCGATGACGATTTCCGCCGTTGTGTAAATTTTGCAACCCGGCACAAGATGTCCGCCGATGGTTTTTCCATCGCCATCTGAGATCGAAATATGCAGATGTGAACCGTTCGTGGAGACAGTTCCGTTTAATGAAACAATCTCGAAGTAGCCTTCATATTCTGTGAAAAATTCGCGGTTGGCAAGTCGCAAAGTGGCATGAGTCAGGCTTCCAACCGAAGAAAGTGCACAGCCCGCCGCGATTTTCTTTTGAGCCACAAATGCTTCGATCTCATTGAACAAGTCCTGTCCGGGCTTCATGCGAAAAGTATAAGTCTGCATATTCGTCTCCTATTATGATTTTCTCCATCGTATATTCTAAGCTGTTCACCGCAGAGAGCGCCAATGAAAGCGTTGATGCCTCCGACAGCCAGTTGTCAGATTTTGATCTCTCTGAGGTAACCTCACAATTATGCAAATCATACTTAATTGACGCATCCTATCCTTGCATGTATAATCTTTTTACTGCCCCTGTGTGGGGGCTTTTATTGAGGACTTATGGCCTTACGCGGCAATCTACGCGATTTTACAATAACCCAGTTGCTTAACCTGATCAACCTGGCACAAAAGACCGGCACCTTGATTGTCGATGGGCCGAGCGAGCAGGCGCATGTCTCCTTCCGTGACGGGAAGCTGGCTTATGCGCGCATTGGCAAGGAAGACAACGGGCTGGCCTCGGTTTTGCATAAGGGCAACAAACTAAATGTCCATCAATATCGCACCATCTCCGAGCGCGCCGGGAATATTAGCGATAAGGAACTTGGCCTGCTCCTGATCAACGCCGGATATGTTTCGCAGGAAGATATCCTGCTTAATCTCCAATCCTATTTTACGGATGTCATCCGCCGCCTCTTTACCTGGGTGGAAGGTTTCTTCCGTTTCGAGAACGAACTCCTGCCTCCCGAAGACCGCATCAACGTTCGGCTTGACCTGGAGAATTTGATTATCGAGGGCTCACGTCAACTGCGTGAGTGGGAACAACTGCAGGACGAGATTCCCAGCCTCGACTTGGCGCTCAAGTTTACCGACCGCCCGATGACCAATCTCAACCTGAGCGTCGAAGAATGGCGCGTGGTCAAGTTCATTGATCCGAAGAACTCGATGAAGCAGATCGCCTCGGCAGCCAGGTTGAATGATATGGAAATTCGCCGCATTGTATATGGACTGATCCAGGCTGGGCTGGTCGAGATGATCCGCCCGCAGAACGTTCAGAATCACAACACCAGGAATAATCCGCCCCCTCAGAACAAGGAAGAACAAAGGACTCTGATCAACAAGTTGATCGGACGCATTCAAAAATTGTAGTGTGTTAAAACAGTTATTATTTATGGTTGTTGCAAATCGTTCTAAACGGACGTGCATTTTTCCGACAGCAGCAACCAAATTATTTGAGAACATTTCGGATTATTTTTAAATTATTTCGGAAGGACAGAAGTTATGCAGACGGTCAAAATGGTGGTCACGGGCCCTTTCAGCGCTGGCAAGACTCAGTTTATTCAGTCTGTCAGCGAAATTGATGTGGTTGCGACCGAAAGAAAGATATCCCACGAAGCCGAGCGGACGGTCAAGGATGCCACGACGGTCGCGATGGATTTTGGGCGCATCACGGTAGATGAAGACCTTGTCTTGTATCTGTTCGGCACCCCCGGCCAGAAACGCTTCGACTTCATGTGGGAAATCCTTTCCGAAGGAATGCTTGGCTTCATCGTGTTGGTCGACTCGACCCGCCCCGAGACTTTTCGCGAGGCGCGCTCGATCCTTGAAACCTTCCGCGCTTATGCGCCCACGCCTTTTGTCGTCGCCGCCAACAAACAGGATAAGGATGACGCCTGGGAACTTGACGATGTGCGCCATGCCCTGCGGCTCGACGGAAAGACAAAACTTCTACCGTGTATTGCCACGAACAAAAAACAGGTCAAAGATGTTCTGCTTGAATTGCTCTACAGCATCCTGGCGGAAATGGAGTCGGGAAAGTAAGCATCTATTTGGTAAAATATCGCCGCAGAGGATGATTCTTCTGCGGTGATTTTTTATAATGCAATTGCTGATGGAAAGTTCGAATTTGTTGTAAATTTTTGTAGTGCTGATATGTGAAAGTAATCCATTGTGTCATCAATAACCACTGATCAAGGCATCGTTCACTATGAAGTATACGGGAGGGGCAGGCCTGTCATTCTTTTGCATGGCTGGCTCGGTTCCTGGGGGCTGTGGCAGGAAACGATGGCTTACCTGGGTGCGTTCTATCGCACCTATGCCCTCGACTTTTGGGGCTTCGGCGAATCGGGTAAGAAGCGCGAAACCTATGCCGTGCAGGATTTCGTCAGCCTCGTCAATCAATTCATGGAGCAACTCGGCATTATCCGTGCGCCGCTGGTGGGACACAGCATGGGCGGCACGGTCAGTCTTTCCGTTGCCATCAAATATCCTGAACGCGTCAGCAAAGTTGTTGTGGCAGGTTCGCCGATTGTAGGTTCATCGCTGGCGGTGCCGCTTAAACTGGCCGGATATCGCCCTATTGCCTTCATGCTCTTTAATATGATGGGCGCTTTCCGCGCCAGTATGAAAGTGGCCTCACCTTTTATATGCAGCGATCCGCGTTTTCCGGCCATGATGGATCGAGATCTCTCCCGCACAACGGTCGAGTCGTTCCTGTTAAGTATTGCATCCTTGCGCCGTACAGACCTGCGCCCGATGCTCGATCAGATCAAAGTTCCCGCGCTGGGCATATACGGCGACAAGGATGTCATTGTCCATCCCATGCAGTGGCAACCCATGCAGAGGGGCATTCCACAAGCGCGTATCGAACGTTTCCCCAAGGCTGGGCATTTTATGATGCTCGAAGAACCTACTACTTTTAGCCAGAAGCTCAAAAACTTTCTCGACGAACCGCCTGTTCCCGCACCATGAGCGAATATTTTTATCCTCAGCGGATGGGACGCATCATCCTGTTGGCGATGGAGGAAGTCCTCGGACGTGAAGGCACTCACTCCATCATCAGGCAGGCTTCCCTCGCCTCTTATCTCGACAATCTACCGGAGGCGAGTTCCAATAAAACTTTTTCCTTCGAGACGGTGAGCCGCCTCATGGAATCGCTGGAGCAGTCCTACGGTCCGCAAGGTGGACGCGGAACTGCCTTGCGAGTTGGGCGGGCTTGTTTCCAATACGGCTTGCGTGAATACGGTTCCATGCTTGGCCTGACCGAAATGGCATTCCGTTTGCTCCCGCTTTCATCCAAATTCAGCGTCGGATCGAAATCCTTTGCCGACTTATTTAACAAGCATACCGACCAGATCGTGCGCCTCGAAGAAAAAGATGGGAAACTGTTCTGGCATATCGAGCGCTGTCCGTTGTGTTGGGAACGGCATACCACCGAACCGGTTTGTCATCTGGCAGTTGGGCTTCTGCAGGAATCTTTATACTGGCTGAGCAGCGGCAGGATATTCAATGTAGAAGAAATTAGCTGCATTGCACGCGGCGATCCAACCTGCACAATCGTGATCGATAAAACTCCAATCTCATAATTTCCTCCTTTTTATAACAGAATTGTAAGTGTGTAAGGCTCTGCTTACTAATATAATTATCAGGCTATGATTAAAGTCATCCTGAATGCCCCCAACCAGATCATGCCGTTCTGCGAACCGGCGCGTGACTTGCGTCTGCAAAACGTGCCTTTATGGCTGCATCAACGCAACGTGCTGGCTCCTTACGTGACGCGCGAGATTGAACTGAAGGCCGGCATGCGCATGCCTCCCCTACGCGAACCGACTCTTGTGTATCGAGACAATCTTTATTTCGATGAAGGCTATATCACTGCTTTTATTGCTGAAGCTAAGAAACATAAAAATGCTGTGCGCGCCGCCTTCTCTGCGGATGATCCGGCCTTCAAGGAACACGCGCTTCCACTTTCGACATCCTATACGCCTGCCGGAAGCATTTATCTGGCTGATTTATGGTATTACCCCAAAGGTCCGGTTGCGGATGTGGAACCACTGGTTATTGATATGCAGTCGCGCGAGATCGGGTATTACCATGTGCCGACGTATATGGCTGACCAGAGCGGAGATTTGCTCTTTCAAGTTCCATTGCGCTCCATGATCGCTATTGATTCGTGGGTACACATTTTTATTGCCGATGTTGTATATGGTTTGTTTGGCCGCGGCGCACGTTTCGAGAAACAATTGAATGAAGACCTGGGCTTCAAGCTGGGTATTTTGAGCCGGGCCATCTATGAAGGCCGTCAGATATTGGAATGTTCCAAGCTGGTGACTGTCGGCAAGAATTGCGTGATAGATCCAAGCGCCATCATTCACGGTCCAACCACCATTGGCGATAACGTCACGATCAATGCCGGGGCTGTGATCGAAAATTGCATCATCGGAAGTAATGTCAATGTTTCGCAGGATGTGCAATTGATGTTGTCTGTTGTTGGTGATGGCGCTTTCCTGCCCTTCCGCACGGCGTTATTCATGACCACCGTCATGGAAAATAGCATGATCGCACAGAATACCTGTCTGCAAATGTGCGTGATCGGACGCAATACCTTCATTGGCGCGGGGTCAACTTTTACAGATTACAACCTTATCCCTGCGCCTTTGCGCGCGCTGGATGGAAATGGCAAATTGAGTGTGTCCAATCGTCCGGTGATGGGCAGCGCGGTGGGACACAATTGTCGCATCGGCTCTGGAATGATCGTTTATCCCTCGCGCACGATTGAATCAGATGTCGTGTTGGCTGCATCAAAAGACCGGCGTGTGATCGACCGTGATGTTCGTTTTGAAGATAGTGACCATCACCATTTGAAAGCTGCACGCCTTCATCAAGCCCTGTATCACCGACAAAAAGACAAAGATTTGGAGTCGTGGTAACCCTGCCATTGCGAGTTGTGTTTTTGCAACAAAGCACCTCCTTTATATTTGGGGATTGCTTCGTCGGAGGAAACACTCTCCTCGCAATGACATCCGATTATTATGGACAGTTTTGCTTTCATCATCCATCCCATCAATCCCAAACGGGATGTGAGTCGTAAATTTCCCCTGCTTGGCAAGGTGTTGACGGAAGGGCAAATTAATTTTTTTTCAACCTTCTTTCCGCCAGTTTATCTTTCCGAGATCGAAGGCATTACATCTGCCGCGACCGGCAAACAGATCAAAGGTTGGTTCATTGCCTGCCCATACACGCCAAAACGCATGATGGAGTTGCCAGAACGCACGGTCTATCATAAGATTATTCAAACCGGACAGATGGCAGAAAAATTAGGCGCGCAAATTCTTGGGCTGGGTGCATTCACATCGGTTGTCGGTGACTCGGGTGTAACAATTGCGAAAGCGCTGGAAGTGCCCGTCACCACCGGCGATGCGTACACCGTTTCGATGGCAGTACAAGCCATCCGTGACGCGGCCAAAGTGATGGATATTCCGCTGAACAAGGCGACGGCGGCAGTGGTCGGTGCAACTGGCGCGATTGGTCGCGTCTGTGCGGAACTGTTGGCGGGTGACGTGGAACGCCTGTACCTGGTCGCCAGGGATGAGGAAAAGCTCGCAGGGCTGCGAAGCCGCTTGCAGTCCAGGAGCCGAGCGCTTCGACCAGATTCAGCACAGGCCGAGCTTATCGTCAGCACAAAGATGGATTGTCTTGCCGAAGCCCAGTTGATTCTGACGGTAACGAGCGCCATCCATGATATTATTCGCCCTGAATATTTGCAGGCAGGTAGCGTTGTGTGTGATGTCGCCCGCCCCCGTGACGTTTCTGCAATGGTCGCGGCGGCCAGAGATGATATATTAGTGATTGACGGCGGAATGGTGGACGTGCCAGGCCCCGTGAATTTCCATTTTAACTTTGGTTTTCCCGAGGGCAAAGCCTATGCCTGCATGGCCGAGACAATGGCTCTCGCACTCGAAGGCCGGTTCGAGGATTACACAGTCGGAAAAGATATTACGTTGGAACGCGTGAACGAGATCACTGGAATTGCAGAGAAGCACGGGTTCCGCTTGAGCGGGTTTCGCTCGTTTGAACGTGAAGTAACAGAGCAACAGATCGAGATTGTGCGCCGCAACGCCAGGAAGAGCGCACACAGGAGGCTCCATGAGTAAATCACGACTTTTGGTTGTGGAAGATGATGTTGATATTGCGAACATGCTCAAGATATATTTCTCGGGCATGGATTTTGACGTGGATGTTGCCCACCGTGGTTCGGATGCTTTGGAACGGACCAAGCAGGTTCTGCCGCATCTGATTGTGTTGGACATCATGTTGCCCGATATTGACGGCTACGAAGTCTGCCGCAATTTGCGGACGAGCACGCGCACCAGTCATATCCCTGTGATCTTCCTGACGCAAAAGGATGAGCGCAGCGATAAGCTGCAGGGTCTGGAACTCGGCGCGGATGATTACATTACCAAGCCCTTTGATATTGAAGAATTGAAGCTGCGCGTAACAGGAGCCATCCGCCGCTCGGAGCGCGAGAGTTTAACTGATCCGCGTTCGGGCCTGCCTGCCGGACGATTGATCGAAGAGCAGTTGCGCCGCATCATCCGCGAAAAGGATTGGGCATTGCTCGATATGCGTATTAACAATTTCGAACCATTCAAGGATGTCTATGGTTTTGTGACCAGCGATGATGTAATGCGTTTTACTGCCATGTTGATCGGCGAAGTTCTGGACGAACTTGGTTCGAACAACGATTTCATCGGGCACGCGGGCGGAGATAACTTTATTGTCATCACCAGCAACGAAGCTGCACCTGCCATCCGTAAAGCGGTCAAGGAACGCTTTGGCACTGAGGTCCAAACGCACTATAACTTCATTGACCGTCAGCAGGGATTCATGCAAGCACCCAAGGCAGATGGGAGCATGGGAAAAGTGCCGTTCATGACCATGTCAGTTGGCGTTGTTTCGCCCAGCCAGCAATCGTTCGCTGACATCCGCGAAATTACTGAGTTGGCCGCCGAAGCTCGCCGCCAGGATTCTTTGGCAGCCGCCTAAAGGCCGCTGTCTTTTTCCATGTTTGCCAGCTTAAACTTAGGCATAGGGCTGGTCATTGCCGGACTGATATTTGTGGTACTGGTCTGGGGATTATTGCGTCTCCTGCCGCGTTCCCAAGCTTCAGGGCAAATCGATTATCATCCGGTCATTCCCCACAATCTTAACCAATCAACCGATGCAGTTTTGATCATCCAGCCCGGCGGGCGCGTGGATTATGTCAACGCGCAGGCCCGTGAATGGTTTGGTCTACGTGAGAATGACCCGACTGACCTCGAACGCCTGATGCGCCGTGTGCGTCCGCCAGAAGATTTTCTGGATTTGTGTGCCGCGCCTGGACAAAAGCGCGTCAGCGTCAATGGCAAACTTACGGATATTACTTCGTATCAAGTGCCGGGTGCGTACACACAAATGCTGGTCTCTTTGCGCGGCATTGATTTGAATCCGGCGTTGAACGGCAGTGGCGACGAAGTTACGTCTTCTATCCTTGCGATCATCACTGACTTCAGTCGCGCCATCGCCTCCAGCCTGGACTTTGAAACGGTCATCCGTTTAATTTTGGATAATATCATCCGCATCGTGCCTGCCGATTTGTTGGAGATTAGGATTCGGGATGTTGACTCGCAGGCCTTTGTTTTCTATCACTTTCAGGAAGCCAACGGCGCCGGACGAAAACTCATCCGTTCGATGCAGAGTCAGTTTGGCAGTTTGGCGGATAAAGCAGTTGAGACGCGCGCCCCACTTTTGATAACGGATACCCGCCAGGTGTCCGCGTTGGATGCGGGTGGCCCAATTGTCCCTGTCCAATCTTATATCGGCGTTCCACTCATTGTAGACGATGAACTGGTCGGTCTATTGGATGCCGGGCAGACCATCAGCGCCATGTTCAGCCAGAAGGATCTTGATCTCCTAAATTTAGTTGCAGGCCAGATCGCAATTGGGTTGCGCAATGCAATGCTGTTCGAACAGGAACAACGCCATACGGTCGAGTTGTCCGGTCTTGCAAACCTGGCTCGTGCGGTCAGCGCCATCCATGATCCAAAGGATTTATTTGGCCGTTTGGTGGAAAGTGTCGCGCCATTGTTCGATGCTGAGATCGTTGGCTTCCTGCTTTATGATGAGAACAAACGCACGCTGGAAGGACAGGTTCCCTTCCGCGGTTTGCCTTCTCATATTGTTGAGATCTATCGCGCCTCCATTTCCCCAGACAGTCCTGCGGCTGAACTGCTTTCATCGCAACAACCGATCCTGACGATGAATGCATCACAGGATGAAAGCTGGCGCACGCTTGGTCTCACCGTTCTGGCGCAAGCGGCGAGCTTGAAAGATTCCGCACTCATCCCGCTTCTTTCATCGGGACGCATGGTTGGTTATTTCCAGGTCTCACATCATCGTCGTGGTGCGGCGGCTTTCACTGAATCTGAACTGCGGTTGATGGGCATTGTCAGTGAGCAGGCCGCAGCCATTATTGACAGCGCCATGTACATCCAGCTAAACCGCAATCGCGCCCAGCGTTCAGACGCGCTGCGACGCATCGCCAGCCTTTCATCTTCTTCAGCAACGTTGGAGGAAGTGCTTCTTTATTCTGTGCAGGAACTGGTTGGACTCTTCCAGGCCGACGCGGGTGCAATCTTTTTGCTGGATGAAGCGCGCGGCGAGTTGGGTCTTCATCGTAATTCGGTTGTCGGCGTGAGCGAAGATAAGATCACGCTGTTCAAAAATCTGGTTGTGGATGACGCGGAATATCGCGAAACTGTGTCGGGTAGCCAGAAGACTTTCATGTCGGGCCGTCTAAGCATCGACCGCCGCGTGCTCCCGTTCTATAACCCGATTGCAACGGGTCTCGGCATGGAATCGGCCCTAGTCGTGCCGTTGGTGGTGCGCGAGAAATCACTCGGTGAGTTGATGTTGGGGAGCGTCAAAACCGATTTCTTTAATAGCTATGATCTACAGGTAATCTCCACAGCTGCCGGGCAGTTGGCTTCTGCAATGGAAAGCCTGCACCTGATCTCACAGACCGATGATTCCCTGCGACGGCGCGTGGAGCAATTAACGTTCATTGCGCGCGTCAGCCGCGAGATGGGCGCTTCACTGGATATTGTTCATCTACTCAATGTTATCCATGAAGAGACGGTGCGCGCCACGTTTGCCGATTGCGGTTCGGTTCTTATTCTGGACCCGCAAGCGGATGCGAACGACCCGCGCGTGATCCACACTGTCGGCTGTCCGTACGCGGGCGAGCTTTCTCCGCTTGAACGGAGTGTGATCGATAAAGGGGAATTAATTCTGATCGAAGATTTTGACCAGGGTGGCTTTTTCCCGCCGCATGATGGCGTTAGTTCTGCGCTTGTCATCCCGGTCTCTCATCAGGGCAAAGTCACCGGACTGATCCAACTTCATGCTTCCCGGCCCTCTTTCTTCACATCCGAATCAGTCGAAACCGCGCAGACACTTGCTGTTCAATCGGCGATTGCTTTGAACAATGTGTGGCAGTATCAAAGCGAACATCAGAGCGCTGAGTTTTTGCGCCGTCACTCCGATACGCTTTCCAAATTTTCAAGCGCCAGTTATGCGATCAACTTCGAGCTGTCTCTTGAAGAGTCGCTCAAAGTTATTGCCCAAGGGCTGCGGGACGCATCTGGGTTTCAAGTAGTGTTAATCAGCGTTTATGAAGCGGACACTGCCATGTTGCGCCGTGTGACCGGTGTTGGCTTATCACAGGATATGCTCAATGAGTTGCTTGCCCGCAAACAGCCATATGCGGGCGTTCAAACTTTAATGAAACCCCAGTTCAAGGTCAGCCGGTCCTATTTTGTCGCAGCCGATCAGACTCCCGTCCTGCCTTCCGATGTTCACTTTGTTACCATTCACGATGGTTCTGTTCATCCCTCGCAAAATGCCTGGGACACGGAAGATTCGTTCATCATTCCCCTGCTGGATGCAGGTGGAAATCCGCTGGGCCTGATCAGCCTCGATAACCCGGCCAATGGTTTGCGTCCGGATCGCGCCGCAGTGGATGCGCTGGAAGTATTTGCAGCGCAGGCGGCTTTGGTCATTGAAAATACAACGCGTTTCAGCGAAATGCGAACCCGTATTGATTCTCTTTCCTCTGGGTTGCAGCGCCAGCAAAAGTTGATCAATGTTACCCAAAACGACCTGCCGGTTCTGCTCCGCAAGGACCTTGAGCAGACGATTTCCCTGCATAATCTCGACCGGCGCGCCCAGCGTGTGCGCGCTGGTTTGGCCATTACCGAATCTGTCAGCCGCCAGTTGGATGCATCCTCTGCTTTGCTGGCGCTGGGCCGCGAGACTCTTACTCAGTTGGGCATGTCCGTTGCGCTGGTGGCCGAGAATGCGCCCGAAGGGCCGCGTTTGCTGCATGTAATGGGAAGCGTTCCGAAGTCCAGCAACCCCGAAGCGTTGTTTGGTCAACGCAATCCTTTGCGCGCTGTCTTGCAGGGCGGGGAACCCATCCTGATCTCCAATACCGATGATAACGATGAGTGGCGTGATACGCCGCTTTTGGCGCAGATGCGCGCTAAAGGCGTGATCTGCCTGCCGGTCCTGGTCGAGGGCAAAACGGTGGCGGCCATGCTTGCAATGACCCCTGAACCCATGCCTGCTTTTACCGAGGAGGATCGTCAGGTCTATTATCAGATCTCGCGGCAAACATCGGTGGTTCTGCAGAATATTTCCCTGCTTAACGAAACTCGCCGCCGCTTGCAGGAAGTGAATCTTCTGCTGGAGTTCAGTCGTCGTTTGAGCGGACTCGATCCCGACAGCATGGTGCGCGCTCTGCTCGATAGCGGGCGACGCGTCTTGCAGGCTGCGCATGCCGGCGCAGTTTTACTGTGGAATGAACAAAGTAACTTATTGGAGCCGCGGGCTGTCTCTGGCTATGCCGATAGTAACAGCATGATGCAGATTGCCTATCATGTTGATGAAGCGCTTCCGGGTCATGTCTTTGCGGATAAGAAACCGCGTCGCGTCGACGAAGTGAACTTCGCTCGCGATTATGCTTTGGCCTCCGAAAACCTTGGTATTTACCGTCAGGCCACCGGCGGACGATTGCCGGTTTCAAGCTTGTTGATTCCGATTATGGCAGGCGATCAAGCCATCGGCATCCTGGTGCTCGATAACTTCAATACGCCCGGCGCCTTCAAAGTCGAAGATGAAGCGCTGATGACTTCGCTTTCGCAGCAAGTGGCGCTCTCGCTTGAAAACGTGCGTCTGGTCCACGCGACTGCTGAACTAGCCGGACAGTTGCAGGCGCTCAACGATGTCGCCACATCCATGACCTCGAGCCTGCGCTCCGATGAACTGATCGCTTCCTTGCTCGATCAACTTCAGCCGGTCCTGCCGTTTGACACGGCTACACTTTGGCTGCGTGAGGATGAGCGTCTGATCGTTTCCGCGGCGCGTGGCTTCCCTGATACAGAAAAACGTCTTGGCCTGACGGTAGCTGTTAGTGATAGCGCTTTGTTTAAAGAAATGATCCGAAGCGGGCAGGCCATCTTTGTGCCGGATGTGCGCGATGACCCACGCTTCCTGTCAGTGGAAGCGCCGCGCCTTTCGTGGCTTGGGATTCCGTTGGTCTCCAAAAATGAATTGATCGGTGTAATCGCTTTGGAAAAATGGCAGTCACATTTTTACTCCCGTGAACAGATCCAACTTGCAACGACTTTTGCCAGCCAGGCGGCTGTGGCATTGGAGAATGCCACCTTGTACGAAGACAGTCTCAGCCGCGCCACTGAATTGGATGAACGTTCGCAACGCCTTGCTTTGCTAAATCGTTTTTCTTCATCCCTGAGCGGTTTGCTTGATGCAGAACAGATCCTAAATTTGACCGCGCAGGAATTGCAGCAGGCCTTGAACGTTAAACGAGTTTCAGTCGTCTCGTTTGAACGTGAGGCAGCGCTGTGGGTGGCTGCCTCGCCCAGAGCGCGTAAGAAACTGCCCCAGGTCCTGCCAGACGCGCCTTTGTTTGCACGCCTGCGTGAATCGTTGGGCGTCTTCAATACAGAAAATGTAAAAGCTGAACCTGACCTTGTTCCGTTGATTGATTTTCTTGAGGATACGTCGGCCCTGCTCGTGCTGCCATTGATCAGCGGACAAAACTTGCGAGCGCTGTTATTCGCCCAGATTGTTGGTGATGGCCGCTTTACGGTGAATGAAATTGAGCTTGCCCGCACGATTGCCAACCAGGCTGCCATTGCGTTGGAAAACGCCCGCCTTTACCAATCCACGGTGCGGACAGCGGAACGTTTTGCCACGCTCAATCAGGCTAGCGCGGAGATCGGCGCCAGCCTTGACCCTGAAGCGATTTACAAATCCATTCATAAAGCGGCTGAACGTTTGGTGCCAGTGGATGCATTTGTGATCAGTTTACTGGATGAAGAGAAAAAGGAAATTGAAGGTGTTTATTTGATGGATAGGGATCAGCGCACGCCTAACATGCGCTTGTCTCTTGAACAAGGTTTGAGCAGCCGCGTGATTACGAGCGGTGAGCCGCTATTGATCAATGGCTCTGAAACTGCAGACGCGATGGGTGCGCTGACCGTTGGCGAAAGCGGCACCCCGGTTTCGATTTTGGCCGTCCCGCTTGTGTTGGGTAATAAAACGATCGGCATGCTTTCCACTCAAAGTTATCAGGCTAATGTTTATAGCGGTGAAGATTTGCAAATCCTAAGTACGCTCGGCAATCAGGCCATTGTTGCCATTCAGAACGGGCGTTTCTTTGCCGAGACCCAACGGCTGGCACAGGAGTTGGAGCAGCGCGTTATTGAACGTACTGCCCAGTTACAACGCGAGCAACAAAATACAGAAACCCTTCTGCGTATTCTCACTGAAGTTTCCTCCAGCCTTGATCTTGACCGCGCGCTCAATCGTACGCTTTCCCTGTTGAATGAAGCCATCGGCGGTGAGCAAGGCACAATCATGCTGCTGCATGCCGAAGATAACCTTTTGCACTACCGCGCTGGTTATGGCTATCTCTCCGGGCAAACTGAAAATACTGGCACTGGGCGTGGATTTACTCTCAAAGTTGGCGAGGGTTTGGCTGGTTGGGTCGTTCAGAATCGCGAAGCCACATTGATCGATGACCTGCGTGAAGACCCACGCTGGGTGCAATCCACATCCACTTCACGCGAACATCGAAGCGCGATTGTCGCGCCCCTGCTGGTCGCAGAGGATGTGATTGGCGTATTAATGGTCTTCCGCCGCGAAGATCACTTCTTCACGCCGGAAAGTCTGAACCTTGTCAAAGCAATTGCGGCACAGGTGGCCGTGGCGATCAATAATGCGCACCTGTATGAATTGATCCGCGATCAGGCCGAACGGCTCGGCTCGATGCTTCGCAAAGAGCAGGAGGAAGCCAGCCGCTCCCAGGCCATCCTCGAAGCGGTGGCGGACGGCGTACTGGTCACTGGCCCGGATAACCACATCACCTTCTTGAACTCATCCATTCAGCGCATCCTGGCGATTGATACGAAGCGTGTAATCGAACAACCGCTCGAAAGTTTTGGCGGTCTATTTGGCAAAGCCGCTTCGACCTGGATGGAAACCATTCGTCGTTGGTCCGAAGCGCCTGGCGCATACCAGGCTGGCGAGATGTATGCGGAACAGTTGGAGTTGGGCGACGGGCGCATTGCTCTTGTCCATCTTGCGCCGGTGATCCTGCAAAACGATTTCCTCGGCACGGTATCCATTTTCCGCGACATCACGCATGAGGTCGAGGTGGACCGCTTGAAGTCCGAGTTTGTTGCGACGGTGAGTCACGAACTCCGCACGCCGATGACTGCCATCAAGGGCTATGTCGATATTTTATTGTTGGGCGCGGCGGGCGCCATTAACGAGAACCAATCGCATTTCCTGGATGTGGTCAAGAATAATATTGACCGCTTGAATATTCTGGTCAACGACCTGCTGGATGTTTCCCGCATCGAGGCCGGACGGGTAATCCTGTCGCCGCAACCGCTTGATCTGCGCGATGTGTCCGAAGACATTATTGCTGATATCCTGCGCCGTTCGCAGGAGGAAAACAAGCCGATGGCGCTCTCGCTGGATGCGCCGCGCCTTCTGCCGCGTGTCTTTGGTGATGCCGAACGTGTGCGGCAGATCATTGATAACCTGGTGGATAACGCTTATCACTATACGCCGGAGAACGGCACGATCAAGGTTCATATCCAGCCTGTTGGCACGACCGAAGTTCAGGTGGATGTGATCGATAACGGTGTTGGTATTGCACAACCCGATCAGGAACGAATCTTCGAACGTTTTTATCGCGGCGAGCACCCGTTTGTACTGGCTACTCCGGGTACCGGCCTGGGATTGTCGATTGTCAAACAATTGGTTGAAATGCACAACGGACGGATTTGGATGACAAGCGATGGCATTCCCGGTCAGGGAAGCACGTTCTCTTTCACACTTCCAGTCTATAAGGATAAATGAGGAAATTAAATGGCAAAGATTCTTATCGCTGAAGACGAACCCGATATTCGCGAACTGGTGGCTTTTACTTTACGCTTTGCTGGTCATGAAGTGGTGGCGGCCTCCAATGGCGAGGAGGCCGTTCAATTGGCCTCGCGCGAATTCCCCGACCTGATCCTTATGGATGTTCGTATGCCGCGCATGACCGGTTATGACGCCTGCCGCGTTATGAAAGCCAACTCCGAGTTGAAAGATATTCCCATTGTTTTTCTTTCCGCCAAGGGACAGGATGCTGAAATTCAGACCGGCCTCGAAGCCGGCGCGGAGGAATATCTTTTGAAGCCTTTTGCGCCCGATCAACTAACTGATCGCGTGCGCGCCATTTTATCCAAATTTGGAAAGTGAGAATTTCATTTCCTCTTCCTGGGCTTTCGCACAAAAGAAGAGCCGGGAGCGGTGATCCAACCATGAGCGCCATTATCCTCGATCAGGCTATTGTTCACTACGAAGCGTTGGGACGCGGTCGTCCCATCGTCTTTCTGCACGGCTGGGTCGGCTCGTGGCGCTATTGGATCGCCTCCATGCAGGTTGCATCCACATCCTATCGCGCTTACGCGCTCGATCTTTTCGGTTATGGCGATACCACGCATGATCCTCTGCATTATTCACTCGACCAGCAATCCATGCTATTGAGCCGCTTCCTCGATGAAATGGGTATTGGCAAGATTGCCATTGTCGGACACGGCCTCGGCGGGTTGGTGGGGTTTTATTTTGCGTCCCAGCAGCCCGGCAGTGTGGATCGTATCATGGCGGTCAACTGCCCGATGGATTTCAATGCGGTCAATGTAAAGCTGAAGACATCCACTGCGTCGGAACTGGTGGACTGGTTATCGAGTCGCACGCCCGAAGCGGCCACCGCGCTTTCAGACGCATCCAAATCGGACCCGCGGGCGATCATGGCCTCCATGAGCGGATTCCCCGCTGACGGCTTGTTCCAGAAATTCCGCGAGACAGATGTGCCCTGTTTGTTGGTTTATGGACAGAACGATCCGTCACTGACGATCCCGCCCATTGAGAACGCAGTTTCTCTCTCCTCGCATTTGCACCAGATCAACCTTGAGAACTCCGGTCACTTCCCAATGATCGATGAGACCGCGCGCTTCAACCGCCTGCTGACCGACTTCCTTGCGATTGATTCGGGCATGAGTCCGCGTGAATTGCAAATGAAGGAAGAGTGGAAAAGACGAGTTCGCTAAAATCACCGCTTTGACAGCGGTGATTTTTTTAGTTGACATCTTGATGGTTTGGAGTATATTTACATCAGTTGAATAGAACGGGGAGCCTGCTTGACAGGCTGAGAGGAGCGTAATTGCTCGACCCGCATTACCTGATCTGGTTCATACCAGCGGAGGGAACATAGTCTCAACACTGACCATCCTCCGCCGAGGATGGTTTTTTTATGTCTCGCATTCTGATCTTTGCCAACGGCGACCTGCCCAATCTCGAAAAAGCCCGCGCTTTGATTTGCGCCGATGATTTCATCCTCTGTGCTGACGGCGGCACGCGCCACGCCCTGGCGCTCGGATTGACTCCCGATCTCGTCATCGGCGATATGGATTCTTTGACGAAAGACGAAAGACGGAAGATTGAAGATGCCGGGGTCGAGATGGTTGAATTTCCTCGCGACAAAAACGAAACTGATCTCGAACTTGCATTGCAGTACGCGCTGGACAAAAACCCCGAAGCGATTCTTGTAATTGCCGCGCTGGGTGGCCGCCTCGATCAGACTCTTGGAAATATTTCCCTGCTCTCCGATTCTCGACTCTCGGCTCTCGACTGCCGCCTCGATGACGGGACGGAGGAAATCTTTTTTTGTCGGGACCAAGCCGAAGTCGAGGGGAGAAGCGACGATCTTGTCTCCCTGATTCCCTGGCAGGGAAAAGTCGAAGGCATCGAAACGCAAAATCTCAAATGGCCTTTGTTCGAAGAAACTTTATATCCCGAAAAAACGCGCGGCATTAGCAATGAAATGTCCGACGCTGTCGCGAGCGTAAAAATAAAATCCGGCTTGTTGCTTATTGTTCATCGCCGTCAATAGAAAATCAAAAATCATAAATCGAAAGGTTCCCATGAAACGCATACTCTACTTCCTGCTTCCTGTCTTTATTTTTCTGAGCGCCTGCGCGCCCAAACCATCCGGCCCGCAGACTCTGACCGTCATGACGCATGACTCGTTTGCTGCAACCGATACCGTCATCAAAGCTTTCGAACAAGCCAACAATGCCAAGGTGAGCTTCATCAAAAGCGGCGATGCGGGCGCGGCCTTGAACAAGGCCATCCTTTCCAAAGATGCGCCGCTGGCAGACGTGTTCTATGGCGTGGACAACACATTTTTATCGCGCGCGGTTTCGGCTGGCATTTACGAGCCCTATAATTCGCCCGCGCTTAAAAACATTCCTGCCGAATATCAACTGGATTCGACCAATCAGGCTTTGCCTGTTGACCAAAGCTATGTGTGCCCGGTTTTTGACAAAGCTTACTTTGCTTCACACAATCTACCAGTGCCGCAGACGCTTGAAGATTTGGTTAAGCCCGAATACAAAGGTTTGCTCGTGGTGGAAAACCCCGCCACATCATCGCCGGGTCTCGTTTTCCTGCTGGCCACCATCAAACATTTCGGCGATCCGAATTACATTGGATACTGGAAGGATTTGCGTGCCAACGGGCTGGTTACTGTTGACGGTTGGGAGACTGCTTATTACACCAACTTCAGCGGCTCGTCGGGCAAGGGACCTCAGCCGATCGTCATTTCCTATGCGACCGACCCGGCGGCGGAAGTTATGAACGCGCAGACTCCTCCGGCGGACTCTCCGGTCGGTTCCATTCTTGGACCCGATACCTGCTTCCGCCAAATTGAATTTGTCTGCATCCTCAAAGGGACAAAGCAACGTGCCCTCGCCGAAAAGTTCGTGGACTTCATGCTGAGCGCGCAATTCCAAGCCGACATGCCCGCGCAAATGTACGTGCTTCCGGTCGTGCCCAATATTACTTTGCCTGATGCATTCACAAAATATGCGCTGATTCCGTCCCAGCCTGCCACCCTTTCTCCCGATGAAATTTCCAAGAATCGTGACGCGTGGATTCAAAACTGGACGGATGCGGTGTTGCATTAACTTGATGGCTTTTCTTTCTCACCACAAGGACGCGGAGACACGAAGATTTAAATTTCTTCGCGTCTTCGCGTCTAAGTCCTGTGTTCTTTCGGGATTGC
>VFSW01006030.1_pt1 | contig 17847 bp, 14 predicted proteins | sample 5358111 | NCBI WGS metagenome assembly VFSW01 (sample SAMN11554181, study PRJNA540505) | mine drainage metagenome | isolation source: sediment from site ElyBrook_90M | place: USA: Ely Copper Mine, Vershire, VT | collected 2017
CTAACTTGGCGATGTAAGTTGCGCGCATCAGCATCATTCTAACGTCCCGGCGCCGCTCGGTATCTTCGACGGCCACGGCGACGTCGGCACGGTCCTGCACCCGGGCTCGGCCGCCTATGACCCGGTCCAGCGCGCCTACACCATCGTCGGCAGCGGCGAGAACATGTGGTTCGCCCAGGACGCTTTCCAGTTCGCCTGGAAAAAGGTCTCCGGCGACGTCACCCTCACCGCCACCATCGCCTTCGTGGGCGCCGGCGGCGAGTCCCACCGCAAAGCCGTGCTGATGATCCGCCAAAGCCTGGACCCGGATGCGCCCTACGCCGACGCGGCGCGCCACGGCGACGGCCTGACCAGCCTCCAGGCCCGCGGCGAGAAGGGCGCCAACACCGCCGAGATCCAATCCGCCGTCGAGGCGCCCGTCCGCGTGCGCATCGCCAGGCGCGGCGATGCCTTCTTTCTCTGGGTTGCCCGCGAAGGCCGGGAACTGCAGTTCGCCGGCGGCTCCCTGCGCGTGCCCCTGCACGATCCCTTCTACGTGGGCATCGGCGTCTGCTCGCATAACAAGGATGCCGTGGAAAAAGCCGTATTCTCGAACGTCGAACTGACCAGCGCCGCGCCCTCCGCGAAACCGGTGCTGTACAGCACGCTGGAAACCGTGCCGCTCTCCGGCGACCGGCGCGTCGTTTATGTGACGCCCGGCCGGATCGGCGAAGCTCAATGGGATGGCGCGGCGCTGGTCTTCCGGCGCGGCGGCCGCCTGGAACGCGTCGCGCCCGGCGCAACCCCCGAACCCGTCGGCCGCGTCGCCGCGCCCGTGTCCATCCCGGATACCCCGGATGGCGGCGCGCTCGAGCGGCTCATCTCCGGCGGCCTGCACCACGCCTTCCCGTATCTCTCGCCGGACGGCGCTACGCTCGCCTTCCTCTCCTTCCCCGGCGCCGGTGACCACATTCCCGAGGACCAGGACGTCATGCTGCGGGTCATGTCGCTGGCGGACCGCAAGACCCGGGTGCTGGCGAAGTTCACCGGCGGGCGCGGCAGCCTGGATGCGCCGCCGTGGTCGCCCGACGGCCGCCGCCTGGCCTATATCAGTTATCAGCGGCTGGTCCCGTAGCCTTCTAACTTCGCTTGTAGCCGCCGCATCCCGCGCAGCCAGCGGTCGTAATCGTCCGCCTTGCGCCGCAGGTACTCGCCCACCTCCGCGTGCGGCAGGATCAGGAAGCGCTCTTCGGCCAGGCCCGCGACCACTGCATCGGCCACCTGTTCCGGTTCCAGCGCGCCTTCCAGCAGGAACCTTCCCGGGCCGCGTTCGGCCTCCGCCAGCATATTGGTGCGCACGCCTTGCGGGCACAGGCAGGACACCCGGATGCCGCGGTCGCCGTAAGTCACCGCCAGCCATTCGGCCAGCGCCACGGCGGCGTGCTTGGTCACCGCGTAGGGCGCCGATCCCACCTGCGTCAGCAGTCCGGCCGCCGAGGCCGTCTGCAGCAGGTAGCCGTGGCCGCGCGCCAGCATGCCCGGCAGCACCGCGCGCGCGGCGTACACGTGCGCCATGCAGTGGACCTGCCAGATGCGCTGCCACTCGCTGTCGGGCGTTTCCTCGCCACCCTCCATGGCGATGCCCGCGTTGGAGCAGAACAGGTCGATGGCGCCGTAGGCCGCCGTGGCCCGCGCGGCCAGCGCCGCGACATCGGCTTCCCGGCTCACGTCCGCCGTGACCGCCAACCCGCCGATCTCGCGCGCCACTTGTTCGGCGCCCGCGGCGTCCCGGTCCGCCACCACCACCCCGCGCGCGCCTTCCGCGGCGAAGCGCCGGCACAGCGCCCGCCCGATGCCGTCGGCCCCGCCCGTGACCACCGCGACTTTGTCCGCGAGCCTCATCGGCGCCCTATGCCGGCGGGTACTTCTGCAACTCCATCCTGGCGATAGCTTCGGTGTGCACCTCGTCCGGCCCGTCCGCCAGGCGCAGCGTGCGCGCGCCGGTCCACGCCCGCGCCAGGAAGAAATCGTCGCACACCCCCGCGCCCCCGTGCGCCTGGATGGCCCGGTCGATCACCCGCAGCGCCATGTTGGGCGCCACCACCTTGATCATGGCGATCTCCGCTTTGGCCGCCTTGTTGCCGGCCACGTCCATCATGTAGGCCGCCTTCAGCGTCAGCAGCCGCGCCTGCTCGATCTCCATGCGCGACGCCGCGATGTCCGCGCGCAGCGTGCCGAACTCCGCCAGCCGCCGCCCGAACGCCACCCGCGCCTGCGCCCGCCGGCACATGGCCTCCAGCGCCCGCTCCGCCAGCCCGATCAAACGCATGCAGTGGTGGATGCGTCCCGGCCCCAGGCGGCCCTGCGCGATCTCGAAGCCCCGCCCCTCGCCCAGCAGCATGTTCGAGGCCGGCACCCGCACGTTGTCGAAGCGCACCTCGCCGTGGCCGTGCGGCGCATCGTCGTAGCCGAACACCGGCAGCATGCGCTCAATCACCACGCCCGGCGCGTCCATGGCCACCAGGATCATGGATTGCTGCTTGTGCCGCGCCGCCCGCGGGTCCGTCTTGCCCATGAAGATGCCGATCTTGCAGCGCGGATCGCCCGCGCCCGACGACCACCATTTGCGCCCGTTCAGCACGTACTCGTCCCCCGCCCGCGTGATGCTGGCCTGGATGTTGGTGGCGTCCGACGAGGCCACCTCCGGCTCGGTCATGAAATAGCAGGAACGCATGCGGCCCTCCAGCAGGGGGACCAGCCAGTGCTGCTTCTGTTCCGGGGTGCCGTAGCGCGCCAGCACCTCCATGTTGCCCGTATCCGGCGCCGAGCAGTTGAACACCTCGGCCGCCATCACCGCGCGGCCCATGATCTCGCATAACGGCGCGTATTCCAGATTGGTGAGTCCGGCGCCCCATTCCGCGTCCGGCAGGAACAGGTTCCACAGCCCGGCGGCGCGGGCCTTGGGTTTCAGTTCCTCGACGATAGGGACCGGCTGCCACCCGCCCACAGCGATCTGCCGGTGGTAGAGCGGCTCGTTCGGGTAAATGTACTGGTCCATGAACTCGGTGAGTTTGCGCTGAAGTTCCTGGACCTTGGGGGAATGCGCGAAGTGCATTCCCGGATTGTCTCACACGGCGTTTCAGCCCACGCTGCGCCGGCCGCCCCGCCGTGCAGACCGAAACATGCGTAATAATACTAAGAACCGGCGCGTGGGATTCGCCGTTGGGATAAGTTGGGATAAACTGGGAATGTCGGGTGCACGGGTTCCGGTGATGTCGCGGGCGTGGAAGGGTCTTCCAGTTGCGGGCCTCCTGCTGGCCGGCGCGTTGCGCGGCCAGACCGTTTTGGAAGGTTCCGGCCTGGGCGGCGCGGTGAATATCCTCAATACCGACGCGGCTATCCTCGAATCCCAGGAAGCCCGTAAAGATCTTCCCTGCACCGCCACTCCGGTCAAGCCCACGCTGGGCTTCGACCTGAAGTTTCACTCCGGCTACGAGGTCAGCGTGCCCTTGAAGGAACTCGCCGGAGCCCAGAACCAGCTCAACATGATAGTGCGGGTCACTCCCGCCGGCGATGGCGCCGATCCGGTGTACCTGTCCCAGCGCGTAAACGTGCCGGAGATCGAGGAGGACGCCCACGGGGACGCCTATCTGCAGGGCAGCTTCGACGTCGGCGAAGGCAAGTATCACGTGGATTGGCTCATGCGCGACCGCGCCGAAAGGGTGTGCTCGGCATTCTGGGATATCGACGCCGTGCTGCCGCCCCGAGACAAGTCCGTGACCCTGGACGTCCGGCCCAACAGCATCCTCTCCGCCGATCTGGAGCCGTTCAAGGATGAACCGCCCGCCGCCCGCGACCGCCGCACTGCCCCGCCCGGAGCGCCCCTCAGCGTCAAGGTGATGGTCAACTTCGCGCCGCAGGATTCCACTTCGGCCACGCTGCAGCCGCTGGACATCCACGCGCTCATCTGGATCCTGCGCAGCATCGCCCGCGAGCCGCGCATCGGCAAGTGCTCCATTGTAGCGTTCAATGTCCAGCAGCAGCGCGTGGTCTACCGCCAGGAAAACTCCTCCCGCATCGACTTTCCCGCCCTCGGCGAGGCTGTGCGCACCCTCCACCTCGGCACCGTCAACGTCAAGAAACTGGGCCAGAAGCGCGGCGAGGCGGATTTTCTGGGCGCTCTCTTCGCGCGCGAACTCGGCGCGCGCGACGATACCGATGCGGTCATCTTCGCCGGTCCCAAGGTCATGCTGGATAACGGCGTGCCCCAGGAATCCCTGAAGAAAGTCGCCGACGTCGAATACCCGGTCTTTTACATGAATTACAACCTCGACCCCCAGGCCGTCCCCTGGCGGGACGCCATCGGCAACGCCGTAAAATACCTCAAGGGCGTCGAATATACTATCGCGCGGCCACGCGATTTGTGGAATGCATGGGGCGATATGATGTCCCGTATAGTAAAATTGAAGTTAGGGAGGCGCGCGGCCAACGGCGCCGCCCGGTAGAAAATGCGCGTTCACTTTTACTCTACGGCGTTGCTCCTGGCCCTCTGGGCCGGGCAGCCTTCGTTTTCCCAGCAGTTCAGCAAGGACAGTCTGGCCCCCTACATCCCCAGTCCGCAGCAGGTGGTGGACCGCATGCTGTCGGCCGCGCGGGTGAAACCGGGCGAGTTGGTCTACGACCTGGGCAGCGGCGACGGCCGCATCGTCATCACCGCGGCCCAGAAGTTCCACGCCCGCGCCGTGGGCGTCGAACTGCGCGCCGACCTCTGCAAGTCCACCCAGGCGCGCCTGCGCTCGCTGGGCCTGGAGGACCAGGTCAAGCTGATTCACGGCAACCTGCTGAAGGTGGATCTCAGCCCCGCCGACGTGGTTACTTTGTACCTGCTCACCAGCTCCAACGAAAAGCTGCGCCCGAACCTGGAGAAGTATCTCAAGCCGGGCGCGCGGGTGGTTTCCAACGACTACGAGATCAAGGGCTGGACGCCCTCCGGCATCGTGCCCATCGAAGCCGGCGGCCTGAAACACTACATCTACGTCTACGAGATCGGGACGCACAACTAAGCCTCGTGCCACAATAGTGCCGTGACTCCGCGATTCGACGTGGTGGGCGTAGGCCTCAACGCCACCGATACGCTGCTGGTGGTTCCCCGGTTTCCGGCTTTCGCCGGCAAGGTCCCGTTCGAGGAGGAGATCGTCAGTCCGGGCGGCCAGGTGGCCAGCGCCCTGGCGGCCTGCGCCAGCCTGGGCCTGCGCACCAAGTACATCGGCACGGTGGGCGGCGACGAGCGCGCGCGCATCCAGCTCCAGAGCCTGCGCCAGGCCGGCATCGACCTCGAGCACGTGCAGATCCGTGCCGATTGTCCCAATCAATCGGCCTACATCATCATCGACCGCGGCACGGGCGAGCGCACCGTGCTCTGGTCGCGGAAGGACTGCCTGCGCATCGACCCCGGGGAAATCGCGCCGGACCAGATCCTGTGCGGCCGCCTGCTGCATATCGACGGCCACGACACCGCCGCCGTGGCCCACGCCGCCCGCATCGCGCACGACGCCGGCATCCCCGTGACCGTGGACGTGGACACCATCTACCACGGCTTCGACCGCGTGCTGCCCTACGTGGACTACCTCATCGCCAGCTCGGAGTTTCCCGTGCAGTGGACCAATGAGCGCGACCCGCTGCGCGCCCTGGAGGTGATCCAGCGCGAATACGGCATGCGCGTGGCGGCCATGACCCTGGGCGCCCACGGCGCGCTGGCGCTGGAACGCGGCCGCTTCCTGTACTCGCCCGCCTTCGTGGTGAATTGCGTCGACACCACCGGCGCGGGAGACGTGTTTCACGGCGCGTTTTGCTATTCTGTTTTGCAGGGCATGAGTCTGGCCGACGCACTGGATTTTTCCAACGCCATGGCGGCGCTCAACTGTACCGCCATGGGCGCGCGCGGCGGCATCCGCGGCGTGGCCGAGGTGCGCCGGTTGATTGAACGGGCCCAGCGCCGCACGCATCCGGAGATCCCGGCCCGCCTGGTTGGCGCGGGCCCCACCAGCTAAATGTTCCCGCTCAAAGATACCCAGCCGAGTTACTCGCGTCCGGTGGTGACCATTGCCCTGATCGCCGTCAACTTGCTGGTGTTCCTGTTCGAGGCTTCGCTGGGCCCCTATTCCCGCAACGCGCTGATCGAATACTACGGACTGGTGCCCGACCGCTTTCGCCTGAGCGCCGTGCTGACCTCCATGTTCCTCCACGGCGGCTGGATGCACGTGCTGGGCAACATGTGGTTCCTGTGGATCTTCGGCGACAACGTGGAGGACCTCCTGGGACATGCGAAATTCCTGTTGTTCTACCTGCTGTGCGGCGTGGCGGCGGCCCTGGGCCAGGTGATCATGGATCCCTTTTCCACCGCGCCCATGGTGGGCGCCAGCGGCGCCATCGCCGGCGTCATGGGCGCTTATCTGGTCAAGTTTCCGCGGTCGCGCGTGCTGACCCTGATCTTCGTGTTCTTCTTTTTGACCACCGTCGAAATCCCCGCGCCCATCATGCTGGCGTATTGGTTCGTGATCCAGTTGTTCAGCGGCCTGGGATCCATCGCCCGCACGCACCTGTCGGAGGGCGGGGTGGCCTTCTTCGCGCACGTGGGAGGATTCATCGCCGGCATCGTGCTGGTATCGGTCATGGGCGCTACGGAGCGCTACAAGCGCCGCCGCGATTATTATTGGCAATGAGCCGCGTCACTCTCTACACCCGCGTGGGATGCTGCCTGTGCGAACAGGCCAGGCAGGCGCTGGCGGACGCCCGCCGGCGCGCGCCCTTCGAATACGAGGAGATCGATATCGACCGGCATCCCGAATGGCTGGCCCTCTACCACGAGGAAGTGCCGGTGGTGGCTATCGACGGCCGCAAGGCCTTCAAGTACCGGGTCTCCGTGGACGAATTCCTGAAGAAACTGGCGGCGCGCGCATGAACCTGGACATTCTGGCCATAGCCGCGCATCCGGACGATATCGAACAGACCTGCGGCGGCGCCCTGATCCGCATGGCGGAAATGGGCTACCGCGCCGGCGCGCTGGACCTGACCGCGGGCGGCATGGGCACGCGCGGCACACCCGAGGAGCGCATTGCCGAATCCGAAACCGCCGCCCGCCATCTGCGCCTGGCCTGGCGCGGCAACCTGGGCTTCCCCGACGCGCGCCTGGAGAACACCATCGCCGCGCGCATGACCCTGGCGGTCAAGATCCGCGAACTGCGCCCGCGGGTGGTGATTCTGCCCTACTGGCAGGGCCGCCATCCGGATCATTACCGCGCCAGCGAACTGGGCTACGAGGCCTGCTTCCTGGCCGGCCTGCGCAAACTGGACGAATACTCCGAGCCGCACCGCCCGCACAAGGTGATCTATTCGTCGCTCTACGCCAACGTGACGCCTTCCTTCGTGGTGGATATCAGCGCGCAGTTCGAAGCCCGCATGGCGGCGCTGTTGAGTTACCAGTCGCAGTACGGCGCGCGCGGCGCGGACAGCGCCCTGTTTCCCCAGGAGGCCGAAATCCGCGAACGCCTGGCGGCCATCGCGCGCTTCTACGGCAACCTCATCGGGGTCCGCTATGGCGAGCCTTTCGTGGTTAAGGAAACCCTGCAGGTGGATGACATCGTCAACATGGGTGTACGCAGTATTTAGCTCGGGAGCCAACCAAAATGGGTCGCGCCGGCAGATGGATCTTGTTTTCGCTCGCAGCGCTTTCGTGCATGCATGCCCAGCAAACCGACAACGCAGGGGTGATCGCCGCGTTCTCGGCGGGCGGCATCTTCGGCGTCGGCGCTCACGGTTCGGTGGGCGGCAGCCTGGCCGTGCCCCTCTCCAAGTACCTCATGCCGTATGTCGAGGTGGCCTACTCGCCGCTCTCCAGCTACCCTTATACCTATGGCGCGGATCGTACCGGTAAGGGCCTGTACCGTTCGCACCTGGTGGATTTCAACGGCGGCCTGAAGGTCCGCTTTCCCGTCAAGGGCGACTGGACGCCCTACGTGGGCGCCGGGGCCGGCCTGCTGCACTTTGCCTCCAGCGATTACGCCAGCGGCTACAACGTCACCTCCACGGTCGGTTCCACCCGCGACGAAGCCGCCGGCAACGTCAGCGCCGGCGCCCTGTATTACTTCACGCCGCAGTTCGGCTTCGGCATCGAGGCCAAGGGGTACGCGGCGCGGAACAACCGCTTCGGACGGGTCACCGCGCAGGTCTTCTACCAGTTCCAGTAGCGCGCTACTGCCGCGGCGCGTAGTAGCCGGAGCGCGTGCGCACCAGCATGCCGGGCGCATCCACGCTCACGCGAATGCGGCGGTAGCTCCCGTCGGCCGCCAGGTTCGAGGGCGTGTAGGCCAGCACGTACTGGTTGCGGATTTCGTGCGCGATTTCGGGGGTGATGTTGGCGATCTCGCCCACGCCGCTGGGAAACCAGGCGCGCCCGCCGGTCTGCTCGGTCAACTCCTCGAGCTGCTTGCGGGCGCGCGCGGCGCTGGCCGGTTCCTCCGCGCCCAGAAGTCCGACGGCGTAGACGATCACGGCGTTGTCCTGCGCCACGCGGACCAGGTGGGCCTGCGTTTCCGAGCTGCTGTTGTCCTCCCCGTCGGTCACCACCAGCAGCACTTTCTTGTCCCGCTGCCCGTGATGGCGCAAGTGCTCGATCCCCAGCAGCAGCGCGTCGCGCATGGCCGTTTCACCCGCGGCGTCGATCTGGCGCAGGGCGTTCTCGAGCTCCCGGATGTTGCTGGTGAACTCCTTCACCAGCACGGCATGCTCGTTGAAGTTGATGATGAACACCTCGTCCCCCGGGTTGGAGGCCTTCACCATGGCCAGCGCGGCCGAAGCCACACGGTCGCGCTTGCTGGTCATGCTGGCGCTGTTATCGACGATCAGGCCCAGCGAGACCGGCACGTCCTCCTGGCGGAAGACGCCGAGGTCCTGCTTCTGCCCGTCCTCATAGACCGTGAAGGCCGTGCGCGGAAGGTCCTTCACGATCTTGCCCTGCTGGTCGAAGACCGACACGTTGAGCACCACCAGGCGGCTGTCGCTGCGGAAGGTGGCTTCCTGGGCGCACAGCGCCAGGCCTGCCAATAAGGACAGAATTACACGGCGCACGATCATCCCCTCCTTTCGTTGCACGTGGAGTGCCGCGGTCCGCCGCCGCCCGCTATCATTGAAGCTGAATGCCTACCATCCTGGATGGAAACCGCGTGCGCGACCGGATTCTGGCGGGCCTGCGGCCGCGCGTCGCGGCGCTGGCCGCGGCAAGCCGCCCGCCGGGGCTGGCCGTGGTGCTGGTGGGGAACGACCCCGGCTCCGAGATCTACGTGCGCAACAAGGTGAAGGCCTGCGCCGAACTGGGCATCGCCAGCCGGACCCTGACGCCACCCCCGGACATCGCCACCGATGCACTGCTGGCCATCATCGAGGACCTGAACCAGAGGCCGGAGATCGACGGCATTCTGGTGCAGTTGCCTTTGCCGCCCCAGGTGGATTCGCGCCGCGTGCTGCTGGCGGTGTCGCCGGAGAAGGATGTGGACGGGTTCCACCCGATGAACGTGGGGAACCTGGTGGCCGGCCGCCCCGGACCGCGCCCGTGCACTCCGGCGGGCATCATGGAGCTGCTGCGGCAGTATGAAATCCCGGTGGCGGGCAAGCGCGCGGTGGTGGTGGGGCGCAGCGACATCGTGGGCAAGCCCATGGCGCTGCTGCTGCTGCACGCGCACGCCACCGTGACCATCTGTCATTCCCGCACCACGGACCTGGCCGGCGTCTGCCGCGAAGGCGAGATCCTGGTGGCGGCCATCGGCCGTCCCGCCCTGCTCACCGCGGACTACATACGGCCCGGCGTAGCGGTCATCGACGTGGGCATGAACCGCATCACGGATCGCGCGCAGGCGGCCCGCATCTTCCGCGGCTCGGCCGACCGCCTGGCCACCTTTGACCGCAGGGGCAGCCTGCTGGTGGGTGATGCCGATCCGTTCGGCGTAGCCGAAAAAGCGGGCGCCTACACGCCCGTTCCCGGCGGCGTGGGCCCGCTCACCATCGCCATGCTGATGGCCAATACCGTAGCCGCCGCGGAGGCCCGCCGGCGCTGAGCGGGCCGCTTCAGAAGCCCCTCCGGTACACGAAGTTCAGCCCCACCAGCCCGTTTTCATCCCGCAGCGCCAGCGCGGACCAGTGGCGGCTGAAGGCCCACTCCACCTGGATCACCAGAGGATTGGTGCTGCTTACATCGGTGATGTAAGTGAAGGTAATCTCGGGCGTCACCTGCTGCTCGATGGTCAAGCGCGCCTGCGGGTTGTTCTCCGCGCCGGTCAGGCTGCTCAGGCTGGTATCGATCTTCAGCCGGGTCACGCCGAAGAAGCGCTGCAGCCGCCCCGTGACCGGGCTGGCGATAGCCTGGCCCAGCAGCGCCGAGGCGCCCATCTGCTGCAGGGATTGCGGCGACGCCGGGCCGGCCATCAGGGAGGCGTAATCGGTGGCGGGCGAGCGCCCCGTGGCCAGCAGCGCCACGATGTCGGAGAAGGGCATGGGCGGGTCCGAGCGCGGGGTCATGTTGAGCTTGTCGATAGGCCCGGAAATGTTCAGGGTCACGTCGATGCCGCGCGCCTTGGTATCCAGGTCCATGTCCAGCACCGGCTCGATCTTCACCGGGTTATAAAACGAGATGGAGCCCTGGTCCACGGAAAACGTGGTGCCGAAGAACACGATCTGGCCCTGCGTAATATTGATGCGGCCCAGCAGCGACGGATTGCTGCCGGTGCCCCGCAGACGCAGGCTGCCTTCGGCCTGCAGTCCCTGGGCCAGGGAACTCTCGAAGGTGATGTCGGGCGCGCTGTCGATCTGCACGTCGAAGTGCATGTTGGCCACCAGGCCGGTCTGCACCGAGGGGGTGCGCACAGGCCCGCCGGAATTGGCCAGCACGGAACTGAAATCGGAGTGCGGATTGAAGCCGGTGCGCAGAATGGTGACGCGTCCCGTGAGGGTGCTGCTATCGCTGGCGCCGGTCAGGTTGAGGGAGGCATCGGCCACCGTGCTGAAATCCTCCGGGTAGCGCACGCGCACCTCGTGCGCGGTGGCGTGCAGGCGGAACACCAGCGTTTCGCCGCTATAGCCGGCGAACCCCGACAAGGCGATGGTCCCGCCGCCGCTTTGGCCGGAGAAGCTTTCGATGGTGGCCCGGCTCTCGTCGAACAGGATCACGGCGTTGGTCTTGGAGACGCCCACGGGGATGTCGATCAGGGCGAAGGTGGCATTCTTGAGTTCCAGGCGTCCGGTGACGCGCGGCTGCGCCAGGGGGCCGCGAATGGTGACGCTGGTTTCCATGGTCCCGGAGGCGTCCATGTCGTGGGTGAGGTCGCGCAAGGTGGCCAGGTCGAAGCGCCCGTTCAGGCGCAGGTCCAGCGGACTCTTCTGCCGCGGATCGATGGTTCCTGCGAGCGACAGGTCCGTGGCGCGGCCCACCAGGCGGGCGCTATCGACGCGGATGATGCCGCGCTCCATGGTGAGCGAGACGGGCGCGGCATTGTGCAGCGCGAGCGAGGCGCCGCTGGCGGCCAAGCCGCCTCCCGGGCCGATACGCAGTACGGGCAATTCCAGCTTCGCCTTCCATTGTTCCAGGTCCAGCGCGGGACCGGCGATGGTGAGCGTGCCCTCCGCCGAACCCGTAAGCTGGAGGCCGCCGGGCGGCCTGGGGCCGCGCAGCCAGGCGCGCATGCGTTCCAGGTCGAGGCCCTGGAAGCCGATGCGCACGCTGCCGGGGTAGTCCCCCGCCAGCCGCCAATGGCCCTCGCCCTGAATGCGCGAGCCCGCCACTTCGGACTGGAAGCCCGCGGTCAGCTCCGCATCTTTGGTGACCGCCGTCAGATCCACGTCGCGCACGGCCGCTTCATTAAGGCGCAGGCCGCGCCCGTGGAGCGCGCCGTTGAGCTCCACCAGGCGGACGCGGGGCGCGCCGGGGCCGATCTCCAACACGCCGCCAGCGTGCAGTTCGGCCGTGCCGCCGATGCCCGGATAGGCCTCGCGCACCACCTTGAATTGCCCCAGCGGCATGGCGTTGCTGTCCAGTTGAAAGCGCAGTTGGCCGGAGGCGAAGTTGCCGGGCTGATGGCGGTAGGCGGCCCGCAGGGCGATGCGCTTCACGCCGGCGGTGGCCTGCGCCCCGGTCAACTCCACGGTGACGCCGGTATAGGCGACTGCGCCGGTGAAGCGGTCGAACGGTTCGCCATCGAGCGTGCCGCGCGCCGCGGTAATGCGGCCTTCGATGCGCGGATCGCCCACGGTCCCGGCGATCTTGCCCTCCGCGCCGACGGTCCCGGTGAGCGGCAGGTTCGCGATACCCGCGAGCGCCAGCAGTTCCGCGGCCGGGGCGTCGCGCAGGGTTCCCGACGCCGCGATGGCGCAGCCGTCCTGGACCTTCCATTCCCGCAGCGCGAGAGATCCGGAGCCCTCCAGGCGCAGGGCGCCCTGCTCCACGCTGCCGCCGCGCACGATGATCCCGCTGGCGCCAAGATCGATCTCCCCCGCCAGCGCATCGACGCTATGCCCCTGCCAGGTCACGTGGGTGGCGTGGGCGCGACCCTGAATGCGGGGATCGTCGAGCTTGCCGGTAACCGCGCCGTCGAAGACCGCTTCGCCGTTGCGCAGGCTGACCGGCAGGGAGGCGCCGTCGAGCGCGGGCAGCAGGTCGTTAAAATCGCGCGAATCCAGGTGCACCTGCAGCTTGCGCCCCAGCACGCCGGAGAAATCGGCGCGCGTGGAAGGCAGCGCCACGAAGGAGCGCCCCAGGTCGAGCGTGCCGGCGGCGCCGTCGTAGGCCGCGTCGATGGAGCCGTTCACGGGCGCGCCGGACCCGGAGGGCGCTATGGCCAGGTGCGCGGCGAGCCGCAACGTGTCCGCGCGGCCGGGCGACACGCTCAAGCGGACCGCCCCGGAAACGGTGGCGTCCCACGGCGTGGTCTGGCCGTTGTAGACGCGCAGCGCCTGGCGCGCGTCGAAGCCGGCCACCTCGCCCTCCACCTGGACTTGGTCGAAACCGGAGAGCGCGGCCTTGCCCGTGAACCAGCCGCCCAAGGCCTGGATGCGCACGCCGCCGGCCTCCAGCAGGCGGTCCCGCAGGACCGCGGTCTCGATGCGCCCGGCGACCGGGATGCGCTCGGGCGCGCGATCCGGTGCGGCCAGCGAGGCCATGGCTGTGCCGGAGAAGCGCAGCCCGGCGAGCGCGATGCGGTGCGGGCCGATGCCGAAGGCCGCGTCGGCGCTGCCATCGCGCAGGGTGAAGCGGCGGTCCGGGCGGAACAGCAGTCCCGCCGCGTGCAGCGTCCCGGAGGCCTGGTATTCCGCCGTGCCGTGAAAGGCGGCCCGGCCGGCAAGCGTTACGGAGCCTTCGAGCGGCGTGCTCCGGCCCATGGCGCGCATGGCTTCGGCGAGCGATGCGCGCACGCGGTATTGGAAGGCGCCGGAGGGATCCACGAAATTGTCGATGGCGCCCGAAAACTCGGCTTCGGACCGCGCGGTGGCGACCCGTCCGGAACTGATGCGCACGCGGTTCTTCTCCACCGCCAGCGCAAGGCTCACATCCACCGGGGCGGGGCGGAAGGCGCCCCAATGAAAATCGGCGGGCGATACATCGATGCGGCCGCCATAGCGCGGTCCGGATGCGTCGTAAGTGAACTGCGCGCGCAGATCGCGGCCTTGCGCGGAGAACGGCGTGGCGCCGCGGCCCTGCACTTCGAAGCTGCCGTCTTGCAGGCTGAAACGGCCGATGGCCAAATCCAGGATGGTTTCGGCCGCGCCCTTGGCGGCCCGCACCCTGGGCGGCGGCAGGTTGGTGTGCCCGTCGGCATAGAGGATCACGAAGAGCCGCGGACGGCGCACGTCCAGGTACTGAATATCCACGGCGCGGCGCAGCAGGGAAACGATCCTGATGCCGGCCACGATGGCGTCCGCGCGCGCCAGCGGCGGGCCGTCCGGCGGTTCGCCGCCGCGCAGGGTGAAGCCATCCACTTCGGCGCGCAGTTGGCGCCAGTCGAAGCGGAAAGCGCCGATCCGGCAGCGCCCGCCGCTGGCCTTCTCCACCTCAGCCACCATGCGGGCGCGCACCTTTTCGCTAAACCAGGCGCTGCGCAGCACCAGGACGCCGGCCAGCAGCGCCAGCAGCGCGGCCACCGCCAGGCCGGCCGCCGCGATCCACAAGCGCCGCGCCCGGCTCACTGGAACACCTCGTCGTGATAGACGATGCGCGCGCGCCCTCGGGCGGCCTTCAACCATTGCTCCACCTGCTCGTCGGCGGCCTGGCTGATGAGGATGCGCTCGATGCCGCCGCGATAGTCCTCGGCGGAAAGCTTGCGGCCGGGATGCGCCGCGGCCAGGGCGGCCCGCATGTGCTCGTCGAAGTACTTGCGGATCTCGTCGTCGCCGATCTGAATGCCGGGCCGGAAACGCACGTCGATGAAGCGCACCAGGGTCAGTTGCCAGAGCAGCCTGAGCTTCAGATCGTCCTCGCCGACACCGTATTGGGCCAGCGCGCGCCGGTAGGCTTCCTCGCTGGGATAGCGGCTCTTCTCTTCCTGGAGCGCCGGGTCCGCCTCTGCCGGCGCAGGCAACGGGTAGCGGCTGGCTTCCAGCTCGCCGCGCACCAGCATCTGGTCCACCAGGCGGTCCGCCGTCTGGCGCTTGTTGGCCGCGCTGAAATCCGGCGGCGCGCCGTTCAGCAGGGCGGTAATGCGGATCTCGCGGTCCAGGTCCGATTCCGTGATGACGCGGTTGCCGACGGAGACCGCGATGCGATCCAGAATCTCGCCGCGGCCGGCGGCCGCCAGCCAGCCGAGCACGCCCATGGTCATGAAAATTCGCCGCCGCATCAGAAGGTCTGTCCTATCGAGAAGAAGAACTGGAAGTGGCTGACGCTTTGCTCCACGCACCGCGCGGGCTCGCTCTGGCAGGGTTGCTGGCCGGCGTTGAGCAGATCGTTGAGGCTACCCTGGAAGCCCACGAAGCGCGGCGGATTGATGCTGTAGGCCAGGTCCAGCCGCACCGGACCGACCGGCGTGCGATAGCGTATTCCAAAGCCGACGGCGTGGTTCATGTAATCGAAATCCGAAAGGCCGTGCTGGGAGGTGCTGAAGGAAATATGCGACGGGCTGGTGAAGACGTTGCCCATGTCGTGAAACAGCACTCCACCCACATTTTCGCCCAGCAGGGGGAAGCGGAACTCGACCTGGTTCATCAGCAGGGCGGTGCCGCCCAGGGGGAATCCGGTGACCAGGTCGCGCGGTCCGGCCTGCAGATCGGGGAAGCCGCGCTCGGAGGTGGCGCCGCCGGAGAAGAAATGCTCGGCCAGCGGAATGGCGGTCATGGGATCGGCCGAGCCGTGCAGTTGATGGATGATGCCGAAGCTGGTGGCGCGCGCCAGCACGTACTTTTTGCCGAGGGGGTGATACGTGGCGTTGCGCGCCAGGAAGCGGCCGAAGCTGACCTGCGAGCCCAGCGGCCCCGGGGCCACCGAAAGATCCATGGTGTTGTAGATGCCCTTGCGCGTTTCGATGGGATCGTCGCGCCGGTCCTGCACCAGGCTCCAGGCCAACTCGCCCACGCGGTCCGGCTGCGAGAACAGCGGAATCAGCAGCGGCGTAATCTTGAGCGTGGATTGATCCACGGTGACGTGCCGGTAAGTGTAGCGGTAGAGGAACGTCAGCGACTTGGAAATGCGCTCGGAGAGCTGCACGGAGGCTTCTTCGCGCTGCGCGGTGAAGGTGCGCACGTCCTTGCTGTTGTCGTACAGGGTGGTGAAGGACAGCGTCAGGTTATCGTTGCCTAGCACGCGCGGCGCCGCGTAGTTGATCAGGGCGCGCTGCTCCAGGGTGGAGGCCAGGCCCCGGAAGCTGAGGGTGTGGCCCAGGCCCCAGAGATCCAGGCGCGAGAGGTCCAGCGACATATCCGGGGCGAAGCCGGTCTGGCCCTGGGGCGCGGCCAGGCAGTCCGAACAGCCCCCGATGCGGGCGAATTCGGCGCCGAACCCGAAGGCCGTGGAATACTTGTGCGCCTCCTCCATATCGTAGAGGACGTACTTGTTGCCCTCGTCGCCGTCCGGGTTCTGAATGGCGGTATCCACGCGCGCGAACACGCCCAGGTCGTACAGCCGGCGCTGGGTGTCGCGCATGGCGCTGGGCGAGAGGGGATCGCCGGGGTGCAACTGCATGTTGCTGTCCACCAGGCTGCGGCGCGTCCGTTCGAGGCCGCTGACCAGGATGCCGCGCACGAATTGCCGGCGCCCCTCGTGGATCATGTAGGTCAGCTCCACCTGGTGGGCCGCGGCCGGTTTGGAGCTCCATTCGAAGGTGGCGTCCGGGAAGCCCCGGGTGGAGTATTGTTCCAGGATGGCGTCGCGATCCACGGCCACGTTGTATTCGCTGAAGGGCTGCCCTTCCATGGAGCTCAGGGCGGCCTGCAGGCCGGCCTTATCCAGCCTCTCGACGCCCTCCACGCGCAGGCTTCGAATGAAGTACTGCGGGCCTTCCTGGATGTCGATGGTCACGGCCAGGTTCCCGGTCTTGCCCCGGTAGCCGTCCACGATGTGATGGGTCACGGCCACGTCGCGAAAGCCGTTGGATTGATACAGGCTGGCGATGGACTCCTCATCCCGCCGCAGCAAGGCGCCGCTGTAGCGGCCGTGGCGGAACTGGAGCAGGGAGGCGCGAGCCAGGAACATGCGCTCGCGGATGGCCGCGGTGGTGAAATAGCGGTTGCCCTGAATCTGGATACGCACCAGTTTGTGCCGCTTGCCCGGCGTCACGAGGTATTCGATGGAGGCCGTGTCGTTGCCTACGTTGCGCTCCTGGAACCGCACATCGGCATCGAAAAAACCCTCCGATTGCAGGTAATCGCGCAGGTTCCGGGAACCTTCCAGGAGCAGGGATTCGTCCACGGCGTGCTCCTCGAAGATGGGGACCAGATCGCGCAGCTTGCCCTGGGAGAGCTTGACGCCGGCGGCGTGCACCTCGACGCGCGGCCCGGCGTCGATATCCAGCGCCGGCCGGCTGGTGCGGCTGTCGGCATCGTTCCGCATGCTCTTGAGGGAAACGCGCGCCTCCAGGCGTCCGCTGCGCTGGTAGCGGGAGCGCACGCCGTCGATGCCCTTGCGCACGCGCGCCTGGGTGACCTTGCGCCAACTGCCCAGGAACCAGCGGCGCCAGTGGGTGGCGTCGATGATGTCCTCGGTATCCATCCTGGTATTGCCGGTGACCACGGGCTTGGAAAAACGGGCGCGCCGGCCGGAATCCACCACGAAGTGCACACTGACCTGCTGGGTTTTGGGATTGTAGGACAGCTCCGGATGAATGTGCGGCTGGTACAGCCCGTTGCTTTCGAGCAGCCGCTGGATAGACGCGCGCGCCGGAGCGATATCCGCTTCGGTAAACGGCTGGCCGAGGTTGAGGCGGGTGACGTTGACCAGTTGGCCGCGGTTGGGGGGATCGGAGATGTGCCCGTCCGCGGCAACGTTGCCCACAAACCAGCTATTGCGGGTGCGGATGCGCAGGGCCACGCCGCCGGGCGCGGCTTCGCCTTCCACCTGGATATCTTCGTACTCGCCGGTGGCGAAGAGGCGCTGTATGGAGGCGCGCACATCCGCGATGCGCAGGGGCGCGCCCTGGCGCAGGGGCAGCAGGTTGGCCAGTTCGGCGGCGGTGAGGGGCTGATCTGGGGGAACGAACTCGATGGCGGCGATGGGTTGCCCCTCGAACTTGGCGGTCTGGGCGGAAGCCAGGGGTGCGCAGGCCAGCAGGGCGGTCGTCAGATAAGGGGCGAAGCGCGGGCGCACCTTCCCCATCATAACGAAGGGGGGATGCGTTCGGG
>VFSW01006031.1_pt1 | contig 17846 bp, 20 predicted proteins | sample 5358111 | NCBI WGS metagenome assembly VFSW01 (sample SAMN11554181, study PRJNA540505) | mine drainage metagenome | isolation source: sediment from site ElyBrook_90M | place: USA: Ely Copper Mine, Vershire, VT | collected 2017
CGTCACCCCGGACGTGCTCATTCCCCGCCCGGAGACCGAGCACCTCATCGAAGAAGTGCTTGCTCTTGTCAAACCCGGCATCCGCGACCGGCAGCGCCCGGCACTCACCCTTCGCCTCAAACTCATCGACGTGGGCACCGGCTCGGGGGCCATCGCCATAACTCTGGCCCGCGAGTTGCCGGAGGCCGAGGTTCACGCCGTCGATCTCTCGCCCGCCGCGCTCGAGGTTGCGCGCCGCAACGCCGAACGCCTCGGCACCCGTGTCCACTTTGCCCAGAGCGATGTCCTAACCGGCATTCTGGCCACTAATGACCTTGCGAATCACGCCACCCACGATGCCGGCTTCGACTTCGTCGTCTCCAACCCGCCCTACGTCGGGCTCAACGAGCAAGACAAGGTGCAGGAGGTGGTCAAGCGCCACGAGCCGCAGATGGCGCTCTTCGCCGGAGAGGACGGCCTCGACGTCATCCGCCGGCTCATACCGCAGGCCTTCCGGGCATTGCGCCCCGGCGGCTGGCTGCTCATGGAGATCGGCTACACCCAATCGCAGAGGGTCATGGCGCTACTCGCCGCCTGGCACAATGTCCGCTGCGTCGCCGACCTCGCCGGAATCCCGCGCGTCATCGCCGCCCGCAAGCCTGTTTCGTCCTAGGCACCTCAACCAGCACATGATCGGGTGCCTAATAAGTTCGGCAGAACATCCACTTTTTGGGCAAGCAGGTTCGCTTAGCGGTTCCGTTTCGGGATACTGAATTACTGGGCGATTATTCGTTGGCTATTTCCCGACCGTCAGTCCAAGAACTATCAGCGCAAACGCGATAGGCATCCAGCAAACAGCCAGAAAGGCTGGCCATGCTGGCAGACCGCGATCATTCGCAAGGCTCAGGTAGACCTTGGAGTACCGCAGCTCGTCCATTACCGTGACCCACACCTTCAATTTGTACCCCGAGTCGCGCAGACGAGTTCTGACATAGGAGCGTGAGAAAGCTCCGGCTACTGCTACTGTGAAGCCCGAAACGATGAGTGCTGGCGTGGCGGCTGTCATGTTGTTGCTGATTAGCATCTCACGGAGCTGGTTGTCAGAGTAGCTAAACGTTGTCGATTGTTCAAGGTAAACGCAGACGGGAGGATTGTTGAATACTACAGGCCAAGGCGCTCACTATCCCAAATTGGGAGCAGCTGGTTTTAGTTCTTGGGCAGAAGTGTTTAATCAGGCAAAGCCCGGGTGCCCCGGGTGCCCCTCAGTCTTCAACTCGCGTTTTTTGGGAGTTTAAGGTTGGGATTGTTGACTCTGCTCTCGCTAGCCTCGTCCGCCTGCCAGCCGCGCCGCCTCAGGCCGGAACCGCAGCACCGCCATTGCCGCTACTCCCAGGAAAGGGCCTGGCGCCAGGGCGGCAAAGGCCCACCGCCAACCAACCACATAGACCAGCAGTGGCACCAGATGTATGGTCACCAAGGTCAGCAGGAATCCGACACAGGTCTGGGTGGTCAGCATGGTTCCGACATGAGCCCGATCGGACAACTCGATGACGCTCGACGAGAATTGCGCCGAATCGGCCACCACCGCCACACCCCAGACCAGGCACAGCACGGTAGTAAGACGCCAGTCGGCACCGTAAAGCAGGCCGACTCCCAATGCGCAGCTTCCGCTTACCGCCATTGCCACCATCGTCACAGTGGTGCGTCCCACGCGGTCGGCGAAAAGGCCGCCAACAAAGCACCCTAGGCTGCCGCCGCCGATCACGGCAAAGGTGACGACCTTGGCATAGACGGACGGAATCCCCCGCAAGGCAAAGCTCGAATTGAGGAAGCTGCCGATCCACGCCCACATCGCATACAGCTCCCACTGGTGACCGAGATAGCCGAAATTAGCGAGGCGTAGCGGCGCATTTCGCCAGGCTTGCAGGACGTAGCCGGGCTGGAAGGGCGGCGCCGCAGTGTGATTGGGACCGAGCCGCGCCCATCCCACCAGCCAGCCGGCGGTTGCCGCCGAGGCCGTGGCCAGAAGCACGGCAATGTGCCAATCGACCCCGCCAACGGCGTTGAACAGATGCGGGGAAGCCGAGCCAAGGGTCAGGGCCCCGACGAGGATGCCGACCAGCAGCCCCATGTCGCCCTTGGCCCAACTTGCCACCATCTTCATCCCCACCGGATAAACACCCGCCATGCACACGCCGGTGACAAACCGGCAGGCCAGTACCGAGATCGATGAGGGCGGAAAGACCAGCAAACCGAGGTTAGCCAGCGCCGCTGCCCACGCCGAGACACGGAAGAAGTTATGGGGTTCCATCCGGTCGGCCAAGCCCAGGAGGGCGCTGGCGAGGGTGCCGCAGACGAAGCCGACAGACACCAGGCTGGTGAACAGTGAAGAATGGAAGGCATCCAGGTGGGCTTGCAGCTTCAGCGCCGGCAGCACTGCCGTCGCCGAGAACCACAGCGACAGCGTCATGACCTCACACAACGCGATCAGCGCCACCGCATGTGCCTTCGCGGAGCGCAGCGAACTTGACGGGCATTGCATGGGAGTTGCGGTGCTGTTCAGCAAAGGTCTCCTAAGCGATCTGGCGTTCGGCTTGTTGAAGCAGCATCCCGTGTGTGTATAGCCAAGGCCAAGAATCTTCGCCACACTTCAAACGGCCGATGCGGGATGAAGACCTTCGTGGCGACGATTGAGGCTCTACGTCACGAACGAGCGAAGGTAGATAATGTTGAACAAATATTTTTTAGGCCGAAACAATATTGCACAATTTGCAGATTTTGACGAGCTTTCCACACTATAGATGATGCCGTACCCAGACTTGGAGAATGATTTCGTCGCACTTGCAGAAGACTTATCAACTAGTGCGATTACAGGTTGCGTTTTGCCAAAACTGCGGGCGGCCAAAGCGCGTATGCTCGATGCAAGCCATCGCTTCCATCGCTGCGGAGAACTCGGCGGCTTGGTTTCAGCGAGGCCCTTAGCCTGGCGATGACTCACAAACTTGCTGACGACCTGCCTTTGTAACCGGTTACTCGGGGCCATGCATTCTCGGCCTTAGACGATTTTGAGACGATTGAATATGGGGATCTTGACAACGTCCACGATCAACGCAAAGACGACTGCCGCTGCGAGCGTACCGCTCATCACGAGTAATGGTAGAGACACCATCGCGACCCCGCAGATGGCCATTGTTGAGGCGATTGAGAGATCGACGACAGACGAAAGCACGACCCAGATGCTTGGGCGGGTCGACCACAGGCTCTGACGAGTTCGATTTGTATAGGTCGTCGCCTGATTTCCGTACACGACGACCACGAAGGCGAGAGTTCTCAGTGTCTCCGTTCCAAGACCGAGGCGGAACTTGCCAATGGCCAGCACGGCGGTGCAAAACACCAGCTCGGAGAGACCCATGAAAACACCCGCGATCGTCAGGTTGCCGACTCGCCATGCATTGGGCTTGGGCGACGGTTGCACGTTGTCCGTTGTCAAGGACATGCCCAGGAAGTCGCCGGTGATCATGATGATGACCATCAACATCGGGGTCAGGATTGCGTGTCCGGTCATAATCAGACCCGCCGCCAGGAAGAGCACCTGCACAATCTTTTTTGTGACGGAGTTCAACGTATAGGTCAGGATGCGCTGGAAGGTTATCCGGCCTTCTTTCACCGCGGCGACAACACCTTCAAGTCCGGGCTTGGTCAGCACGATTCCGGCTGCCGATTTGGCGACATCCGTCGCAGTGGAAACCGCAATTCCCATCTGTGCCTGACGCAACGCTGGCGCGTCATTGGCCCCATCGCCGCACATGCCGACGGTGTGCCCGCTTTTCTGAAACGCCTGAACGAGGTGATACTTATCTTCCGGAAGGACTCCGGCAAAGACGGCGAACTCTTCTGGACTTACACTCTCCGGGATTGGCCCGGGGGGACAGACAGATCCATCAAGTCCCACGGCTTTCGCGATGATCGCCGCTGTCGCCGGAGCATCACCGGGCACCATCACGGTGCGCACGCCCAAGGCATACAACTCCTTGACAAGCTCGGATGCATCCGTGCGAGGCGGATCGCTCAGTGCGATCATTCCCGCAAGCCGCATCGCCGTCGGCGTGCCCACAGCAACGGCCAGAACCCGGAAGCCCTTTTGTTCGAGGCCGTGCGCCGTCGCAGCCGCTGTTGGCCCTGCTTCGGTTAGTTTGATGACCTCCGCAAACGCCCCCTTTATGACACGCACTGTGCCGCCGTTCGCATCCACCGCTGTTGCTTCGGACATTTTTGTAGCTGGATCGAATGGAACGAACTTGGTCAGCTTCGGAAGATCGGCGATTTTGGATTTCGCGGCAGCAGCGCGAATCGCCGCGTCCACCGGATCTTGTCCGCCATCGGAGCTGGCGAGAGCCGCCATCGCGAGCAAGTGTGCCTCATCGAAACCGGTTTCAGGATGGATGGTAGTTAGTGCCAACTCGTTCCGAGTTAAAGTCCCAGTTTTATCCGAGCAGAGAACGTCCAGCGTTGCCGCTTCGTCCACGGCAGACAATCGCGTTGGCAGCACACCCAAGCGTGCGAGGGCCTTTGCGCCCACCGCTGCTGCAAGCGTAAACGTGGCGGGCAGTGCTACAGGGATCGACGCCAGAACCGCAGTGAGAACGAGCGGGATAATCTGGCCAATCGGCATTTTATGGGCATGGGCATATATCGCCAGCAAGACGATGATTACGCCATTGAAAATGGCAAGATTTCGCACCACCCGGACGACGGTCTTTTGCTGGGTGCTCTCGACATGAGCGGTGCGGACGAGCTCTGCCGTGTGTCCAAACTTTGTATGAGCTCCCGTCGCGGTGACGGTTGCCGTGGCCTCTCCGCGCCTCACCAGCGCCCCTGCATACGTTTGCAGGCCAGCTCCAGCTTCGATCGGGACAGATTCGCCGGTAAGCATGGACTGATCGAGCAGGATCGATCCCTCGATTAGCGTTACGTCGGCGGCAACCACACCACCGAGCGACAGCTTCACCGTGTCGCCAGGCACAAGTTCAGTAGCAGGAATATTCTTCCAAACACCGTCACGCCTCACCGAGGCCGAAAGCGCAAGCCTGGATTTCAGCGCGGCAAGAGTTGCCTGTGCGCGTCCCTCTTGAAAGAAACCGAGAGCAGCGTTGAATATCAGGAGTCCTGCGATGACCGCAGCCTCGACATACTCGTGAAGCACTGTCTGGAGGATGATCGCAGCTTCCAGCATCCATGGGACCGGCGCCCAGAATTTGGCCAGAGCCATCCGCCACGGTTGGATCGACGTGTCCGGCATTGCATTTGGGCCGTATTTTGCGAGCAGTGTTCTGGCTTCATCGCTCGTCAACCCGCGCGCCAGATCACCTTCACCGCTATCGTGTGCCGGCGTTGTCTTGCCTCTGGACGCACTCGCGGCTGCCAGATCGTATTCAGGGATCATCCTTGATACTCCGGTGCAATCGTAGATTGATTCACAATCCCGCGCCTGATCAACATTGCACACTTATGTTCAAGAACCACCCGCCCGGACTGCATCTCGGCACCGAATTCCGATGGAAAACCCATGGAGTTGGGATGGCGTCGAAAGCGGGGCCAGTTGCACTACGGTGCCGCGAGTGCGTTTACTGCGCTTAGGGTGGAAGCCGCCGACAGGAACCATCACGCCCTCCCAAAACTATTCCTAGCCTAAAATATACGTTCTTCAACTGAGCACTATAGCTCAGACAGGCCGAGCGCGAGTCGCTAGGGTTGAAAGTACCTCAGCGCGCTGCCAATGCGATCGATGCAGAGATGGTGTGCAGGGGGAGAAAAACAGAGGCCTCACCTTGAAGAAAATCATGTTGTTCGTCGTGTTAGTCACCTTGACCAGCCTTGGTTGGGCGCAGTCGCGGCGCGAAAAATCCACCGACCGTATGGATAATGCAGCGAAAGTGCTGCACGAAATCATGGGCGCGCCGGACAAAGGCATTCCAGAAGAGGTATTCGAACACGCGAAATGCATAGCAGTTGTTCCGCACATGCTCAAGGGCGGCTTTGTGTTTGGCGCGGAGAACGGTCGAGGCGTGGCAACGTGCCGCACTGCTGAGGGTTGGAGCGCACCGGCGTTCTTTGCGATCAGGGGGGGTAGTTGGGTATTACAGATCGGTGTCGAAGGTATCGACCTGGTCATGATCATCCAGAATGACAAAGGCATGCAGCGTTTGCTGCAGAGCAAGTTTGAACTGGGCGCCGATGCCTCCGCGGCAGCGGGACCGGTGGGCCGTCATGCGTCAGCCGACACCGATTGGAAGCTGGGAACAGAGATTCTGACCTACTCTCGCGCCAAGGGTGCATTCGCCGGACTCACGTTGAATGGCGCCTCAATCCGCCGCGATGACGATTCGATGGAAGCGATCTATGGCCGTGATGTTTCAACCCGGGCTGTATTGACAGGTACAGGGGCCGCGACAGAAGCGTCCGAGCGCTTCCTGAATGCAGTGAGAGGCGCAAAAGCGCAGGCCATCGCCGAAAACTAGCTAACGACGAATATGAGGCGTGCGCCCGCGAAGGAACAGGATTCCGGGCGCACCGCCAGTTGGAGGGGATTCGAAATGCTCTGGACAATATTCATAGTCATTCTGATCCTTTGGCTTCTCGGTTTCAGCCTTCACGTCGCCGGCAGTCTGATCCACCTTCTGCTGGTTGTGGCGCTGGTCGTCCTGATCTTCAACCTCGTAACCGGACGACGCTGAATTGCGCGAAACAAGACACTGAGGAGACACGAATGCCGTCACAAGAGAACGCATCATTGAGCGGAAGACTGCCTGGAATGAAAGTGCGCACGCTGATGCTCGAAGGAAAACTTGCGGCATCGTTGCGATCAAGGTTCAGCGCGTCGCTTCCGAGCCGAGTCGCGGTAATCGGAAACTATCTTCCGCGCCAGTGTGGAATCGCAACCTTTACGACAGACTTATGCGACGCCATCGGTGCGGAGTACGAAACAGTTCAATTGCTCGCGGTGCCGGTGAATGATCCGGGCTCACAGTACCTCTATCCGCCGCGGGTGCGATTCGAACTGATGGAAGGCGACCCGTCTTCCTATGATGCTGCCGCGGACTTTCTTAACTTCAGCAACGTCGACCTAGTCTGTCTGCAGCATGAGTACGGCATCTTCGGTGGCCCCGCGGGAAGCCATATTCTGCGATTGCTGAGGCGGCTCAAAATGCCGGTAGTGACGACGCTGCACACAGTTCTCCGCGAACCCGACGCCATGCAACGGATCGTCATGGACGAGATTGCCGTGCTCTCCGACCGGCTGATCGTAATGAGCGAACATTCATCGCGGCTTCTGCAAGATGTGTTTAGCGTACCGGAAGAAAAGATCGACGTCATTCCGCATGGCGTGCCCGACCTGCCATTCGGAGACCCCAACTACTACAAAGACTCCTCGGGAACAGAGGGCAGGGCGGTGCTGCTGACATTCGGACTGCTCTCGCCGAACAAGGGCATTGAGCGCGTGATCGAGGCGCTTCCGCGCATCGTTGCCGCGCATCCGGAGGCCGTGTATATGGTCGTGGGCGCCACCCATCCACATATCCGGCGACGTGAAGGCGACCAGTATAGGTTGCAACTTCAGGCATTGGCGAGAAAGCTCGGGGTTGAGCGCAATGTGATCTTCCACAATCGCTTCGTCAGCCCGGAGGAAATGGCCCAGTTCGTTGGCTCTGCTGACATCTACATCACTCCGTACCGATTCGAGGCGCAGGCCGTGTCGGGCACGCTGGCATATGCGCTGGGAGCGGGCAAGGCAATCATTTCGACTCCATACTGGCATGCCGCCGAGCTATTGGCTGACGGCCGCGGGGTGTTGGTGCCGTTCGAAGATTCGAATGCGATTGCGAGTGCGGCGATTGAATTGCTGGATAACGAAGTGTCCCGCCATGCCATGCGTAAGCGCGCGTACCTCTATGCGCGGGACATGGTATGGAACAAGGCTGCAGAATCTTATATGAGCACGTTCGTACGCGCTCGCTCCGATCGGATGCAGGTTCCGCGCATTGCGTTTTCAGACTTGAATGCCGAAAGAACGCTGGACCGGCTGCCATCCCTCAAACTGGACCACCTGTACCGGATGACCGACCATACCGGACTCCTGCAGCACGCGGTGTTTTCCGTCCCCAGTTATGGCGAAGGCTACGCGACCGACGACAATGCCCGAGCGTTGATTGTAGCTGTGCTGATGGAAGAGCTCGGAATGACCGCGCTCTCTGAGTCGGCCAATCTTGCATCGCGCTACCTGGCATTTCTGTGGCACGCGTTCAGTCCCGCGACTGGCCGGCTCAGGAATTTCCTGAGCTACGAACGCCAGTGGCTTGAGGCTACGGGTTCGGAAGATAGTCACGGTCGTGCTTTGTGGGGGCTGGGAACGGTGCTGGGCCGGTCCAAGTCCGCTGATCTGCGGGGCGCCGCTGGGCGTTTGTTTGAATCAGCCCTCCCTGCGATTCTAAGTTTCAGAAGTCCACGGGCGATGGCGTTTTCGGCGCTGGGGCTCCAGGAGTATCTCAGCGGATTTCCGGGAGACAGAGCGGCTCTGCAGACGATGGACGAATTGTCGCACCGACTGCTCGACATCTATGTCGCAAACCGCTCAACGGGATGGTATTGGTTTGAGGACGTTCTCGCGTACTCGAATGCCCGCTTGCCTCAAGCCTTGATCGCATGCGCGGTGCGGACCTCTGACAAAGTGATGCTCGCGTCCGGTCTTGAGTCTTTGAACTGGGTTGTGACGATGCAGCGTTGCGAGACCAAGGGACACTTCGTTCCGATTGGATCACAGGGCTTTCACCGCAAGGGAGGCGAGAAGGCGCGCTTCGATCAGCAACCCGTAGAAGCTGGGGCAACGGTGTCAGCGTGCTTGGAGGCATTTCGCGCGACCACCGATGACCGCTGGCTGAAAGAGTCCTGGTCGGCGTTCAACTGGTTCCTGGGCGACAACGATTTGCAGATTGTGCTTTACGACTCCAGCACTGGTGGGTGTCGCGATGGATTGCATCCCGACCGGGTCAACGAAAATCAGGGAGCGGAGTCCACTCTCGCCTTCCTGATGGCGCTGCTTGAGATGCGTCTGTTGGAAGACGCAGAGCTGCCATTTACCAAGCACGAAGCTGTCGCCACTTCACGCGCCTCTCTCAGTTCCCGCACTCCGCTGGAGATTTCATGAGCCTAGTAATCCAAGACGAGCCGTTGCTGCACCGCCATGCCGCGAACCCGATCCTCACAAGCAGGGACTGGCCATACCAAATCAACAGCGTTTTCAACGCCGGCGCAACCCTGCTTGAAGATGGATCGACGCTGTTGCTCTGCCGCGTGGAAGACCGCCGCGGTCTCTCGCATCTCTGTGCGGCGCGTTCTGCAAATGGCGTGGACGGCTGGCAGATTGATCCCACGCCAACCCTCATGGCGAATCCAGAGCAGTATCCGGAAGAGCTCTGGGGCATTGAAGATCCCCGCCTGACCTACGTGCCGGAGCTGAAGCAATACGCCGTCGTGTACACTTCGTATTCGCGCGGCGGCCCCGGCGTCTCCCTGGCGCTCACCAAGGACTTCCGCGCCTTCGAGTGATTTGGCGTGATCATGTCGCCCGATGACAAGGACGCGGCACTCCTCCCCCACAAGATTGGCGGCTACTGGGCGCTGATTCATCGGCCAATGACAGCGCTGGGTGCGCACATTTGGATCTCGTACTCGCCCGACCTGCGCCATTGGGGCAGTCACAAAGTAATGCTGGAGGCCCGCCGTGGCGCGTGGTGGGATGCAAACAAAATCGGTCTTTCTTCGCCGCCCATCGAGACCTCCCGAGGTTGGCTAATGCTTTACCACGGAGTGCGGCAGACGCCTTCGGGCTGCCTGTATCGATTGGGCGTGGCGCTGTTCGATCTTGAGCAGCCGGACAAGTGCTTGCGCCGGGGCGATCAATGGATTTTTGGGCCCGAGGCTCACTACGAGCGCCACGGCGATGTTGCTGACGTCGTGTTTCCGTGCGGAAACACGATAAGCGCCGACGGCGACACGATCAATGTTTATTACGGAGCGGCTGATTGTGCGATTGCCCTGGCTCGGACAAGCGTTCGCTCACTTCTGGAATGGCTCGATGTAAATGGAGATTTCGAACGTCGGCAGAGAGCGCAGGATTTATGAAGGCCCTGCACGCGACTACCTGGGCTGGCCTTGCCGACACTTCCGTCCAGCGCTAAACGGAGCTCACACCTGCTGTCTGGGCAGCCAGAAACAACTAGCCAAAAACCCCGCGCATCAACCATGCGTTTGCTCTTGCGCTTGCGCTCAAGTGGTCAAATCTGATCAGACATCGATCTTCGCCAGTTCTATCATTCTCAGATAAGTGAGAAGAACCTTATGGACACGGAAAAGATCATCGCCGACATAGAGTGGCTGGAACAGCTCTTCAGGCTGCCTGACAATAGGCCGCTCCAAATCGCCGAATGGAAGGTGGGGCTCAAGAAGGACAACGAGACATATATCAATAATCCATGGTTCCGGCTACCGGGGCAGGATGGCGAGTGAGCACGGTATGTTCCCCTCGCACAATTTCGAGCCGATGCTTTTCCGCATCCTCGGCAAACGGGCGATCATCTGCACCCAGGAGCGGCCACATCGCGTAAGACCAATATGCTGGTTTGGATCGCAGAAGTTTCCGGCTCCGTATAAGCCTCGGCCACTCCCGTGCGATAGACCCGGTCAAGAATAGACTGGAGTCCGTCTTCCTGCACAATCTCGGAGAAGGGATTTCCAACAAGTTCGTCTTCACTCTTAGCGGCTAGGAAGCGCCATTTCAAATCTTGCGTTTCCCGTGAAAGCATCATCTCGTTGCCATTCAAAGTGCTCCTCGAATCCTACCCCTTTTCGAGGCCGCTCGGAAAAGACAGATGCTACTTCCCAACTTTCTCATTTCGAAGACTTGCGGCCTGTCCAATCCAATATTGCACACGTTGCTCGATGGCGAGAGAAGGAGCAACCCAGAACAAAATCGTCGCATTTTCGCGAATAGCCGCGGCGGCGCGTAAAGAGGTACCCTGAGAGTATGCGAGTTGTAAAAGCGAGTTTTCATTTTATATTGCTGCTGAGTCTGTTATGCGCTCCGCTGCTGGCCCAATCTGTGTTCAAGGCGCTTTCTTCCGGCGCTGCCGTTGCGCAGACTGCGGTAAAAAATGCCGACCCGCTGGGCCGCAACACGCCGCGCGGCACACTCACCGGCTTCATGCAGGCCGCGCAAGAAGGGGACAACGAGCGCGCCGCCGAGTATCTTCAGCTTCCCCGCCAGGAAACTGAGATCGACTCCGACCGCGTCGTGCAGGATCTGAAGGCTCTGCTCAACCACGCTTACATAGGCAGCCTCGGCTCTATCACCAACAATCCCGAGCTCACCTATGATCCGCAGCTTGAGTCCAATCATCAGCGTGTCGGCGAATTCACCGTCGATGGCAGGGAATTGCCGCTGCTAGTGGTGCGCGTGCCGGACGGCAACAACGGACATCTCTGGCTCATCAGTTGGGCAACACTGAGCAAGACCGAAGACCTCGCCAATGATGCGCGCTCGCATGAGATGGAGCAGCGCTTGCCGCGCATTCTGGTGCGTAACAGCATTCTTTCGATTCCACTCTGGGTCTGGTCGGCGTTCCTGCTGCTCATCCCGGTTTCGCTGCTCGCCGGAGCTGTTGCCGTCGCGGTGGTTCGCGCGCCCGCATGGTTGCTGGCGCGCATCAATCATCGCGCCGCGCAGTCGGAAGTCTGGGTCAACGTTCGCGGCCCCGTGCTGCTCTTCGCCACGGCAGCCGCGCACGCCATCGGCATGCGCATGGTCACCGCACCCTTGCTCTTTCGTGAGTACTACATCAAGGTGCAGGGCACCGCGCTGCTGTTCGCCGTGGCTTGGCTGCTGTGGGATTTTGTGACCGTATGGACGCGCCGCATGCGCCGCCGCATCACCGCTCCTGAAGATCGCGGCAGGCTCTCGCTGACGCTGCTGTTGCATCGCATGATGAAGGGCGGCATTGTCACTGCGGCGATGTTCTGCATCCTCTACCAGGCGGGCTTCAATCTTTCGGCGGCGCTGGCCGGGCTCGGCATCGGCGGCATCGCCGTCGCATTGGCGGCGCAGAAGACCATCGAGAATCTCTTCGGGGGAATCAGCATCCTCACCGACCGCGTGATGCGCGTCGGCGATCTCTGCCGCGTTGGTGAAACCATCGGCACGGTGGAAGACATTGGCCTTCGCTCCACTCGCATCCGTACCGACGAGCGCGGACTCATCTCGGTGCCCAACGGTTCGCTCGCCACTGCCAATGTCGAGAACCTTAGCGCGCGCGATAAGATGCGCATCTTCTGCAAAATCGGCCTGCGCTATGAAACCAGGCGCGAACAACTGGAACAGGTTCTCGCCCAGGTTGGAACAATGCTGCGCGATCATCCGCGCGTCGAGAGCGCATCCGCATGGATACGTCTGGCAAAACTCGCCGACAGCGCGCTCCAACTCGAGATGCAGGCCTACGTGCTGACCCGCGATTACGACGAATTCACCGCCGTGCGCGAAAATCTGCTGCTGCGTGTGATGGACATTGTGGAAGACTGCGGGACCTCGCTCGCCTATCCATCGCAGACCGTCTATCTCGCAGGCGACGCGGAAATACCGCCGATGAAGACCCAAGCTGGCGACAGAAAAGAATTGTCCTGCCACGATCAGTGAGGAAGAGCGGTGATTAGGTAAATTTCGCGACAGCGGCGAATCTTGATGCGCCTGGTTGGCGGCGACCTTCTTTGGGAAGTTGGCCAATGAGAAGTATTTCACTCAGTTCAAATGAGCGAACCGGCCTCCAATGCGCGTCTGTCTTTCTGTTCCTCAACCGTCAGAGTTGGCAAACGCAAACTTTATCCATCAAATGCTGGAACCTTAGACATCCCCGCCTCACTTGTCATAATATCCATGCGTGACTACGGGGCTTAATTTCGCGATAAGGGTTAGACACAACTCTGGGAGCCAATATGACCGAACCAAGTTACGAAGAACTGAAAGCACAACTTGCCGCGCTGAAGGCCAAAGAGCAACGCGGCGGTACCATGAGCTTCAAAGTAAGCGACAAGGGGGGCGTCAGTGTCTACGGGCTTGGCCGATTTCCGGTTACCTTGTACTACGAGCAGTGGACACGCCTGCTGGACAAAGCGCAGGAGCTGCGCGAGTTCTTGGAAGCGAATAAGGACAAGCTGAAGTTGAAAGAATAATATCCATTCACAGCTTCATGAGCTTAATGTTTGCGCACTTGTGAAAGAGCAGGTAAATAAGAAGAACGGACGAACATCAGAGGAGCAAGAGATTGGCACTCGACGAATTTAGCAGCATTACTCGCTTCCGTGTTCCGTTTTGCGATATTGACATGTTGCAGCACGTGAACAACGCCGCGTATGTGGTATGGGCAGAAACAGCCCGATGTGTTTACTTCGACGAGGTGCTCGGGGAATCACTGACTGGGGCGAACGGCATCATTTTGGCGAAACTAGAAATCAACTACGAGCGCACACTCGAATATCGGGAACACGTTGCCATCGGTTGCAGGGTTACGCGGATCGGCAATAAATCGTTCGACTTCCTCTGTGAGATTTGGAGCGACACTTCCAAACAGCGTGCCGCACACTGTCATTCGACGATGGTTGCGTTCAACTATGAAACCAAGAGCTCAATTGTGATTCCGCAGAAATGGCGGGAACTCATCGCCGCTCATGAGTTGGTCGCACCAATTACGGGTGTTTTGGACAATTCCTAACGGGCAACAGGACGACTCGGGATGCATCCACAACTACGCATGAACGGTTTGGAGTGTGAGTCCACGGAAGCGGGTTCAGAGGGTCTGCAGTATCGGAATGTCTCGGGGGCAGCATATCGCTGCCCCGTTTCACATGCTTTCCAATCAGACATCTGAATCGTTCGTGTGTCCGAGATCAGGAGGAAGTGTTCCGGCATTCAATTTTGCGAAGGTCTTTTTGGTGTCGATTGATCCGTGGTTTGCGTTGCGGTGTTCTCAAGATCGAAGACTGGCCCGGCTCATGCTTTTATGTGCCACGATTTTGCCGCTCTCAACACGAGGATTTTGCGTCAGAACTGAAGACAGGTTTTTTCTTACCCAGCCCACCGCCTTTTGATTCCCATCGATTGCATTCGGAAGAGTATCGAAAACACTGATGGAAAGCATCGCTCCCTGGCCAACGTCAACCCAATGGTACTCGATGAATCCGGGCAGTCCTGAGATGAATGGCACGAAACCTTCCTGAACCTGCTTCATTGCCTCCTGTGAATTTTTTACGCCATCATACCGTCGCACTGTCGTGTACATCCCGCTCTCCTTCTGTGGAAAATTAGCGACCATTGGTGTGTGTTCAACACGTTCTTGAAACTGATAGTACAACAGGATGCCTATCCCCATCGAGAGCCAACGACCAAAATAACGCGGTGTTTCACGCAATGTTTAGCGAACGATTTCTGCTATAGGTGGAAGAATCGACCGAGTAAGGTTAGTTCCCTATTGGAGGAACGCATCATCTTGGATGAGAATGCCTTCTCCGAAGTCATTCTTGGTGCAAATAGGCAGGCGCCGCTGAACGAAGTCGTGCAGCTGGCTTGGCGAGGCCTGCCGATGTGCAACGCCCAGTTTTCTGGGAGGTAGGTATTAATGCCTGTAAAGTTACATCGTGTCGACGACGAACAAGTGGGCTTCTTCTGCCCCGGCTGTAAGTGCTGGCACGGGGTTCGAATCGCTGGAGAGGGGCATCCGCGCTGGTTATGGAACGGAAGTATGGAGTCACCCACCTTCACTCCGAGTCTGAGTATTGCAGGCGTCTGTCATAGCTTTGTGATTAATGGAAGCATTCAGTTTCTGCGTGGCAGCACCCATTCACGTTCAGGTCAGACGGTAGAGATTCCGGACTGGGACAGGCATGCGGAAGCAGCGGGAGAAAAAGTTGTGGGTTGCACGCACACGGCTGGCGTCAACAAGGAGGCAAGAGCGTCCGATTCAAATCTGCCGTGAACGGGTGATTCGCGCGGGGCCTTTCGGCGGTCGCGTCAGGCCTTCGCGCTCAGGTTCCAGCTTGCGAATCACCGTTTTATCTTGCCCGACAAGAGCCTGCCGTTATTTCGACTTGGCGGCCTGAGCCATCTCGGCCATCTTGGCCATCCGTTTCTGGATCATGTCCACCCGCATGCGCATCTCTGGCGAGCTGCTTACGGCCTTCTCCACGCCAGCCAAGAAAGCTGGATTGTCCATTTTTTGCCGCAATTCCGCCAGGAAGGGCTTGAATTTAGCGTAGACAAATACCATCTCGCCATTCCATGCGAAGAATAAACCGGGGTGGACAACTCCGTTCAGGACGAGCGAGGCCGCATTCTCCCAGAAGGAAAAAACCTGCCGTGCCCAAGCGTTTTCCTTCGTCCCCAGCGCTTGCGTGAGTTTGAGAACGTCATCGATGCCCTGAGGTTGAAATTGAAAGTTGACGAAGTCACGCGCCTTGCGCATTTCTGCTTCGCGGCGCAAATCGTAAAGCTTCATGCAGATGTCTGCATCCGCTGCGGTTGCTTTTCTCGTGGCCATTCTCGGTTTCCTTTAAGCCAAAATTTCCTCTTAGCTTCCAACAGCCCAGAATATATACCTGCCAAGGAGTCGAGCACAGCACCTTTCGCGAGCTGCTCTTGGTGGGAGGCAATAGAGAACGATGTCACTCACGCGATGGTTGTTCAGCGCCGTCGGCACCAAGCTAGTCCGGACACTTTCAAGCAGTGCCGACCTCCTTCGCTCGAAGGGGCCCATATGAGGAATCCGACCTATTCCGGTACTCGCAGAGTGACACAATTGCAAAGACCTTCGTGTAGGCCGCCTCGGAAAACCATCTTTGGAATATTGTAAACAGGCTTGAGTTTGCTTGTCGCCTTTGCGAGCGTGCGGGTGCAAGCTGTCTTTGGCGCTGGCCTAAATCAGTCGTACTTCAGTTGGCTGAGGAAAACTTTCTTCGAGCGAGGGATGGCGAAGCCTTGTCTAAACCATTAGTCAATCGGGAGTTTACGGAAATGGCGCCTGGGAACGTAGGAGAGGATGGCCCGAGGTGGTATGCAGCCTATACCAGTCCCTGCCACGAAAAGCAGGCGGCCGCTCACCTTGCCGTCCGAGGAGTCGAGCATTTCCTGCCGCTCTATACTTCGATTCGCCGGTGGACGAGTGGCCGCGTCGTGAGTCGGCAATGCCCATTATTTCCAAACTACGTGTTCGTACAGGTGGCGCGGAGCGAAAGGGCAAAGGTGCTCAGTATCCCCGGTGTCCTTTCCATCGTTGGGACAAGCAGAGAAGGAACGGCACTGCCTAGTGCCGAGATTGAGACTCTGCGAAATGGGTTACTCCTGCACGATGCAATGCCACATCCGTTTCTCAATGTTGGTGAAAAGGTGAGGATTCGGAAGGGTGCGCTGGCGGGCATGGAAGGGATTGTGCTGCGCGGGAACAAGAGTGCGCGAATTGTGCTTTCGCTCGATCTGATCATGAAGAGTATCTCTGTCGAGGTCGAAGCCGTTGATGTCGAAGCCGTAGTGCCCCGCATTTCAAACATGGCGTAACCTCTCATTTCGAGATCACCGAATGTCACACTTAAATCCTTCGAATACCAGACGACGGATTCTCAGCTCTGCTGCCTCGCTGTTCGCCAAACACGGTTACCATGCCACCGCGATGCACGATGTGTCCCACCTTGCTGGTGTGAACGGAAGCACACTCTTTCGGCATTTCCCCCGTAAGCTCGATCTATATCTCGCTGCCCTGGATTCGAAGCTTGTAACTGTCCGCCTCAGTGACGTATCCATTGCACAAATGTCCGGAGCAACGAATAGCCGCGCCGCGCTACTGAAGACGCTGCAAGCAGTCAAAGCCGCCTTTGAAAAAGACCCCCTCTTGCTCAGGTTGCTCCAGTTCGGAATGTTGGAGTTGCCAGAAGAGATTGAATCGATCCTACGCAAAGATCTCAATGGGTTGATCGAAATTGCCACTCAGTCGCTGACACCTTGGGTGACCAGTGGCGAATCCGGAGCCAAAGCAATTGTGCTGATCTTCCTGGCCGCGCTGATGAATTACCGACTCGTTTCAGAGCTATTCGAGGCAGATGTGCCTCATATCCTGGATACGTTCGAGTTGTGTGCTGAAATCTGCGGCGCGTAACCGGCGAGACCTCAAGGAAAGCGCTCAATTTGCATATCCGGCAACGCATAGGCCAATGCGACTCGCGGTAGTCGCCTCCGTATTTTCGTGAAGCAAGCGAAGAAAAAGTATGAGGATTTATGAACTGTGTTGAGATAGGCACGGCCAGGAACCGCTCTGAATTGAAGCTGAAGAGAAGGCATTGGCGATTTCCAATCCTCGTAGCGATGCTCCTGGTGTGGACATTCCTTGCGCGAGCTCAACAGCGTGACTCGATGTCAGGGGACGAGCTCGGAGCTGTTTCCTCGACGCAGGAGGTGGACGACTCAAGCAAAGATGGCGCCGATGCACAGGCAAACTCGGCGGAGCGCATCATTGCAATTCTGCGGGAGAACTCGGAAGCACTGTCGACCGTAAAAAATGAAATTGCACAGCGGTTGTCGGTGGACCCAGCTACCATCAACGATGATGCGGTTTACAACCGGATTCGCAACGACGCCGACCTGCGGGCCCGAATTGCACAAGAGCTAAGCGCTCGCGGGTACGACCTCAATGGCGGCGATGCATCCGATGACGGAGGGTCTGGCGGCTCTCGCGAGCGCAGAACCGACCGCCTCGACGCAGCCAGCGGAACGCGTCCAACGT
>VFSW01006032.1_pt1 | contig 17844 bp, 15 predicted proteins | sample 5358111 | NCBI WGS metagenome assembly VFSW01 (sample SAMN11554181, study PRJNA540505) | mine drainage metagenome | isolation source: sediment from site ElyBrook_90M | place: USA: Ely Copper Mine, Vershire, VT | collected 2017
CCATCAGTGACCGTTGCCCTTAGCCCTGCGCTCACGTTCAACTCTCAGGGTGAGGTCCAGCTTCAGGTCGGCTTCAACCTGGCCCAGTCGTTCAGCATCTCCGGCAGCACTGTCACCTTCGCACCCGCCATCAATACGATGGGCGCACAGGTCAACAATGAAAGCAACGGCGACCGCCAGGTTGAGGTTACCGGCCAAGTTATCAGCAGCAGCGCCACCAGTATCATCGTTCAGTCGGGGGATTCGGGCCAGCAGTTCGCCTTCACGATTGACTCGTCCACGCAGTTTCCCACCGGCGTCACCCCCGGCAGCATTCAGGCGGGAACGATTGTGCAGGTGCAGGGCCAGACACAGGCAGATGGAAGTATCCTCGCCTTGTCGATTACGCCGCTCGCAGCTGGGCAGATGTCGGGCAGCCAGCAGGATGGCGGCGCCAAAGGCATCGTGGTCAGCGTAATGCATGACAACTCCGGTAATCTCACCAGCTTCACCATGGTGCCGCAAGAAGACTTCGGTTCCATGATGCCAGCCGCTACCACGCTGAACGTGCTGGTCGCTTCGTCCACCACCTTCGGCATCAATGAAGACGCGCAGCAGGCGGGCATCACCGGCTCCATGTTCTCGGCGATGGAAGTCTTTCCCGGCCAAGCCGTGATGGTCACCGGTCCCATGGACAGCAATGGCAATCTGGACGCGATGCAGGTGATGCTAGGCGCGGAAAATGTCCAGGCTGTGCTTGCCGCTCCTCCGCAGGTCTCGGGCTCCAACGTGGACTTCATGCTGACGCTGCCCGTGCCCTCGTTCCTCAACACTTACGAGAAGTTAGTGACGCTGAACGTGGTGGGTGGCTCCTTCACCGACTACGGCAACGGCATGACCGCGACCTCTTTTGCCGCTGCCACGGCTGGAACGGCTGTCGAGGTTCACGGGTACCTGCTCGTGGATCAGAGCGGCAACTACTCCATGATTGCCTCGGAGATCGCTCAGGTGGAAACTCCTGAAGCTCCAGAAAGCGGCAACTAACCTCAGGGCCCTCCCCCCTACCGAACTCGATGCGTGGCGATGGATGCAAGGCCACGCATCGAGCTTTTTTTTCTGCGCCGGATCGGCGATAGGCCTGGAATTTGCGTGGGCGTATAGACTGGTTGCAGCGCAGCCATGAAAGACGCCCTCCACGTATCGAAAGAGAACTACCTGAAGGCCATTCTGGAGGCCGAGGCCGAAGGCCATCAGGTTTTTCCGGCCACCTTGGCGCACTGGCTTGAGGTCTCGGCACCGGCCGTAACCATGGCGCTCAAGCGCCTTAAGCGCGACGGCCTTGCGGAGGTGGGCGACGACGGTATTGTGCGTCTCACTGAGGCTGGCCGCGAGACCGCCTACCGCACCGCCCTTCGCCATCACCTCATCGAGCGGATGTTGAGCGAGGTCTTTGGCATGGAGTGGTATGAGATCCACGAGGAGGCCGAGCGCCTGGAACACGCTGTCTCGCCTGCCTTTGAGGCCAAGCTGCGGGAGAAACTCGGCGAAGGCGGCGCTTGCCCACACGGGAACGCCATGCTGCCCGAGAGCCCCTCCGAGCGCAAACAGCGCGGGGAACTGCCGCTCTCAGAAGCGCCAGCAGGCCGCCGCTACACGGTCATCAGCCTGCAGGAACGCGACCCCAAACTTCTGCTCTTTCTGCATGGAGCCGGCATCGGCCCCGCGCGCAACTTACGAGTTGTGAGCCAAAACTACGATCAAACCGTTTCGATTGAGCTGTCTGCAGGTATCTCCATCCTGGGCCGCCCCGCCGCGGAGGCTGTCTGGCTGCGACCGGAAGTTTTACATAATCAAAAGTAACTAAATTCATTAACCATAATTAACAACCTGTGGCATACTGGGATACAAGTGATTTCGGTCACCCCTTCATCTTCCATGGCCACAGAGACAAGATCGCCGGTTGCACCTGCCGAGCCCTCCTTGCCGGAGGTCTTCTCGACGGTCAGCGTTTCGCGCTCGCCGTACTACTGGCGCCGCCTGCTGGGTTTCATCGGGCCCGGGTTCCTCATCTCCGTGGGCTACATGGACCCCGGCAACTGGGCTACAGACATCGCGGGCGGCTCGCGTTTCGGCTACACGCTGCTCTTTGTCATCATGGTTTCCAACCTGATGGCCATTCTGCTGCAGAGCCTTTCGCTCAAGCTCGGCGTGGCAACGGAGCGCGACCTGGCGCAGCTTTGCCATGAGAGTTACGGCCCCAAGGTGAGCTTTGTGCTGTGGGTGATGGCGGAGGTGGCCATCGCAGCCTGCGATCTGGCAGAAGTGATCGGTTCGGCCATTGCGCTGGAACTGCTGTTTCACATTCCGCTCTTCTACGGCGTGCTGATTACAGGTCTTGATGTGCTGATCATTCTGCTCCTGCAACGCTGGGGTTTCCGCTATGTGGAGGCGCTGGTGATCGCGCTGATCGGGACCATCCTGGCAATGTTCGGGGTGCAGATGTTTCTGTCGCGTCCCGACTACTGGCCTGCGCTGCACAGCCTGATAATTCCATCGCCGTCCATCCTTACGAACCCCGGAATGCTCTACATCGCCATCGGCATGTTGGGCGCAACGGTCATGCCTCACAACCTTTATCTGCACTCGTCGATCGTGCAGAGCCGCCGGTATCCGCGCACGCCGGGCGGCAAGCGCGAAGCCATCCATATGGCCAACATGGACTCGGCGCTGGCGCTGACGCTGGCCCTCTTTGTGAACGCTGCCATTCTGATTGTGGCGGCGGCGGTCTTCCATCGTAGCGGGCATTTTGATGTGGCGGCCATTCAGGATGCCTACAAGCTGCTCAGCCCGCTGGTTGGCGCGGTGGGAGCAAGCACGCTCTTCGCCGTCGCGCTGCTGGCCTCCGGGCAGAACTCATCCATCACCGGCACGCTTGCGGGCCAGATCGTGATGGAGGGCTTTATCCACATCCGCGTCTCGCCGTGGCTGCGCCGGTTGATTACACGCGGCCTTGCCATTATTCCCACCATCATTGTGGTTGCAGTCACCGGCGAGCGGGGAACTGAGAAGCTGCTCATCCTGAGTCAGGTCATTCTGTCGTTGCAGCTGAGCTTTGCGGTGATTCCCCTGGTGCTCTTTACCGGCAGCCGCAAGCGGATGGGCGAGTTTGTGAATGGCCGCTGGCTGCAGGCGCTGGCCTGGCTAGTGGCGGGGCTGATCGTTGTGTTGAATGCCTGGCTGCTGATCCAGACTGCGCTGGGGTTGTGAGCAAAGCAGGCAGGCAAAAAGGGAAAAACAGAATGATGGCCGCTCGACGCGTGTCCGTGATTATTGTGCGATGGTGCGGATAAAGGTTGCCGCTGTGCCGTCGCGCGGATCCACAAAGGTGACATCGGCGGGGTCGCGCCGCGGCGTATCGACGGAGAAAACCACCAGCGGGGCTTCAACGATCTCTGGAATGCTATGAATCATGTTGCGGCGGAAGAAGAGCAGCTGTCCTGGACCGAGTTCGACTGGATCTCCGCCATCCACCGCAAATTTTCCGCGGCCTGAGATGACAAGCAGATATTCGTCGCAGGTTCTGTGGTAGTGGGCCGGAGCGGGCCGGTAGATGCGAAACAGGCGCGAGCTGGCTGCCGGCTCATCGGTGAGCCGCATGTCAAGCAGCATGGTCTCGGCGTGGGCAGGAAATCTGGCTGCAAGGGCCTCAAGATCGAAGGTCGATGTTGCGCTTGTCTTGCTTTTCTCGCTGCTCTGGTTCATGGATTCGTCCTTCGTGGATTTTGCTCACTTCCATTGTCGCGCAACGGGCGCAGCCGCAGGGGATTTGCATGAATCTGATCACAGTGACCGAAACCCGCTACCATAGGTGCCATGCAGATTCTTTCCGCCGCTGAGATGCAGGCCTGCGACCGCGTCACCTCCGAGCGCTTCGGTGTGCCGTCTTTGGTGCTGATGCGTAATGCGGCAGCGGCGGTAGCGAGTTTTGCACGAACGCAATTTCCCAGCGCCCAAAAGGTGACAGTCCTCTGCGGACAGGGGAACAATGGCGGCGACGGCATGATGGCCGCGCGCATGCTGGCTGCCAGCGGACTGGACGTGACCACCCTTCTGCTCGGCTCGCCGGAGAAGTTCACCCCGGACGCAGCCGAGGCCTGGCGCGAGCTTGCCAACCCGGTGCAGGGGCTCATCCATATCGTTACCGATGCCGAAGAATTAGCCCAACACAACAGCGCCCTTTTCACCGACCTGATTCTGGATGCAGTCGTCGGCACCGGCTTCAAACCGCCGCTTCGAGGGCTGGCGCTGGCGGTGCTGGAGTGGATTCGCGCCAGTACCGCGCCTATTCTCGCAATCGATCTGCCGTCAGGATGGCCGGCCGACGCAACTTCGGCGACGGTGGACAATGCTGTTTTTCCGGCCGATGCGGTCATCACTTTCACCGCGCCCAAGCCCGCGCATGTCCTGGGTCAACTTACGCGGCGCTGGGATCAGCCGATGGTGGTTGCGCCGATCGGCTCGCCGGATGAGGTGATTGTTTCGGCGGCGGAGATGCACTGGGCGGGCTCGGCCATGCGGTTGGTGCAGGCTCCACGGGCCGCGGCGGCCAACAAAGGCAACTTTGGCCACGTGCTCGTTGTGGGCGGCACCCTGGGAACGGCGGGCGGCAAGTCTGGCGCGCCAGCGATGGCGTCTCTGGGAGCATTGCGCGCAGGTGCGGGACTGGTCACGGCCGCAGTGCCTGCGCCGGCGCTGCCATTGGTTGCCGCCGTTGCGCCAGAGCTGATGACCTGGCCACTCGCGGCGACAGCGGCAGGTGAGGTTGCAGCGGAGAATGCAACGCCCAAGCGGGTGGAAGATCTGACAGCGGGCAAGTCCGTGCTTGCCATTGGGCCGGGGCTGGGGCAGAGCGCGGAGACGGTAAAGTTTGTCACCGGCTTTCTCTCGGCTACGAAGATGCCGGCGGTGATTGATGCCGACGCGCTGAATATCCTGGCCAGAAAGCCTGTCCTGCTTACTAAACTGGCGCTGCACCGCACGCTGGTCCTGACGCCGCATCCGGGCGAGATGGCGCGGCTGGCCGGCATCTCCATCGCCGAGGTGCAGGCGAATCGTCTGGAGGTGGCGCGGCAGTTTGCGCAGCGCTACGGCGTGACGCTCGTCCTCAAGGGCCGGCGCACTCTAGTTGCGCATGCTGATGGCAGAGTCGCGGTGAACACTACCGGCAATCCCGGCATGGCCAAAGGGGGGAGCGGCGACCTGTTGACGGGGCTGGTGGCGGGTCTGCTGGCGCAATTTCCGGAGGAGCCCGCAAGCGCCGTCGAGGCCGCCGTCTACCTGCACGGGCTGGCCGGCGACTTGGCGGCACGCAAGACTGATGAGCACACGCTGCTTGCCACCGACTGCCTGCGCGAACTTTCCCGTGCCTTCCGATTTCACATGCCCGGCAGAAACGGTTATGTTTGGTTACAGGGGCTTCCGGTGTGGTCACCGGCAGTGGCCTGCCACGAGGGAACAGAATGAGCAACGCGGCCCCCGCAGCCGAAGGACGGATCCACGAGTTCATCACGCAGAGCGGCGCGGACACCATTGAGGTGGGGCGCAAGCTGGCGCGACTGCTGCGGCCGCCGCAACTGCTGGTGCTGCGCGGCGACCTGGGCACAGGCAAGACGACGCTGGTGAAGGGCATTGCGCAGGCGCTGGACGCTGCCGACCCGGACGAGGTGACGAGCCCTACCTTTACGCTGCTGCATGAGTACGACGGCGCGCTCGATGGCAAACCGGTGAAGCTCTACCATCTCGACGTGTACCGCCTGGAAGGCGAGCGGCAACTGGAGTCGCTGGGTCTTGACGAGCTGCTGACGCCCGATGCCCTGGTGCTGGTGGAGTGGGGCGAGAAGTTCAAGAGCATCCGCAAAAAGGCAACAGGCGAGATTATGATTGCCGCGGCCGGCGGCGACGCCCGCAGGATTACGGTGACGCTGAAGCAGTAGCCGTGCGTGCTGTTGTTGCTTCAGTGTTGGGAATGCGCCTTCTACGGGCGATTTTCATGCGGTGCCTTGAAAGACGATGAATCGAATTCCGTTTGACGAAGTGCAGCGGACACTTGCGCGTGTTCTGGCCCGGCTTGGCTTCTCTGAGGGGCGCGGGTCCGCGAAGATGGCGTGGGCTGCGTAATCCTCGGCAACACGAACCACGGGCTGCTCGGCGTGCGGAGATCGTAAGAAGCCTCCGTCTTGGCCCAAGGCGCCTCCTCGCATCGTCCGGGAGCGAGTAAGCTGCGAAAAGGGAGGCCTTTGTTCCTGAAACGCTTTAGCAGATTCAAGTCTCTGATCGCCCGATATGAAGGCACTTCCTTGCTTGCGCAGGAGGAGGACACTAATAATGTGTACTGGTTGCCGGATTCAAACGTTGCCCCTATCAAGGAATATAGCTGCCTTGGTTCGCGGCCAAACAGAAGGTCATGTTAGAGGAGAGATTGCAGGAATGTTCCGCTCTTTGTACGGTGTGTTTGTCTTGTGTCTCGTGTTGCCTGTCTCCGCGCAAACGGCTTTGACCGTGCCGAAGGATGCGACAGGGTGGTTCCAGCGGGCCAGCGATCTGATGAATCTACGGATGCCGGGCTCTGCGCCCTTTCATATGAAGGTTGTGTTCCACGCCTTGCCGGGGATTGAGATGACGAAGAAGCCCCAGATTGTCATCGGGGATGGTATCTACGAGGAGACCTGGCTCGCTCCGCGGCAATGGCGGCGCGAGGTGACGCTGGGCAGTTATCACGGGGTCGAGGTGCAGAATGACCGGACGAGGAAGATGCAGGCGAGCTCAGACTATGAGCCGAGCCGTGTGCTGATGTTGTTGGAGGCTTTGCTGAATCCAATTCCGCGCAATCTGGTTTCTCCGGAGCTGGACCGTACCCAGATGGACTGGAAGATCGAACACCATACCGCAGACAACTTAGCCTACGTGCGCATCAGTCGCACTGAAATTGAGACCCATAGCTTTGTTTTTGAATATATCCTGCTGCCCAACGGGCTGCTTGTGGAGAGCAACCAGGCCGGTTTGGCGACAGGCTGGCAGGACGATTACGTTTTCGGCGGCAGGGCAGTCCCCAAACACTTCACCGTTCAGGCAGCGGGCAGGAATGTGCTTACGGCAGAGGTTGCGGTGGAAGCAGCCGGCAAGGTTGATCCGGCGGTTTTCGATTTGCCCGGCGGGCCGGCAGATCCCGGCATGACGCTGCGTCCGTTGCACAGATATGAGACCAACCGCCTATCTCTCCTGGATCGAGTGTTCAGTTATATCGGCAGTTCGCCTTCGGCGAATGCCACTCGGGAGGTCGTTGATCGGCATGGCGTGGTCAGGGAAGCTGAGGTCCTCACAGCGGCAGGACTCGATGATATGGAACCTGTGTTGAATGGTGAGCGGCGCGCACACTGGCGCCCAGCTGAGATAGATGGCGACCCCTGCGAAATTGCTGTTGATTTCCGCTATTAAAACTCCGGCGCGTGGCTCGCATCGCGACGCGCCGTCAGATTTGGTCTAAAAGCCCATCACGTTGTAGCCGCAATCCACATACATGACTTCGCTGGTGATGGCGCTCGATAGGTCACTGGCCAGGAACAGTGCAGCAGGGCCGCGACGCCGATGCCGCAGCCCTGCGATGAGTCAGTCTTCAATTGCTGGCGCGATCTGAGGCGTAAGCCTGAAGCGCAACTGCATTGGGGTTTGGAACCTGCAGGCTCTCCAGGTAGCGAGACAGGTTATGCACCCGCAGCTTTGCAAACGAGGGATCACCTTGGTCCAAAGTCCGAAAGACCGAACCCCAAATCGGCATGTCTGTCGATCCATGGGCAGGCAGGTGTTCGTGATCGGTCAGAACTGTCCGAACGTGTGCACGCGGGAACTTGCCGCCATTTTGTGCCGACAGCAGAGTCAGGTCTGTAGGTTGGTATTTCAACGCCGGCGCGGCTGGTCCATCTCCTCTTGCCGAGACACCGTGACAAGACGCGCAATACTGCGCATACATCTGCTTGCCTGCGTTGATGGGCACATATTTAACATGTCCACGCTTGATCACCACCGTGGAGGTCGAGGCATCCGGATTGAGCTTTGGTGCCTGTTGCGCAGGAGCCTGCAACGCCACGGTCAGTGCGGCGAATACGATCGTCAAGACCAAGAATGGCAGAGGTCGGCAGACTGAGCGATTTGTTGGATTGGTGTACATAGCATCCTCCTTTTGACACGCAGCCCCTGGTGAAATCAGGGGTAGGAGCTCTGCTTGCGATGCTCTCCAATCTGCACCTGGGGCGGGGTTCATGGCAATGCTCTGCAAGTCTTTTCGCGATAAAATCCGCGTCTACTAACAACTCCCATTGATTGAATGAGTTATTTGGTTAGGCGGTCTCAGGGTCTGTGGGCCTGCTTGAAGAATCCATCGGTGGTAAACTTAGCTCGTCTTGGGCCCTCAGAGAGGGGTGAGACTGTGGCGACGCCGGTGAGCACGAATCGGACCTGGCGTTTCGACGCCTTTACAGTAGATACGCGCAAGATGGAACTGCGCCGTGGCAACATCCGCGTCAAGATGCGTGAGCAATCCTTCCTGATCCTGGTTAATCTGCTAGAGCATGCAGGCGAGATTGTCACCCGCGAAGAGTTGCGGCGGATGCTTTGGCCTTCCGATACGTTTGTAGACTTTGAACACTGCCTAAACATGGCGGTTATGAACCTGCGCGACGCCCTGGGCGATTCGAGCGAAACGCCTCGTTATATCGAGACCATCCCCAAACACGGTTATCGCTTTACCGCTCGATTGGCAGAGGCGCCAGAAGAGGGGAAAGAACAGGAAGGGACAGGCGGTCATTCTGTTTTGTCTTCGGCAGCCGAATCAAAAGGCGGCGGGAGTCAACCAGTGGGCGATCCATTTGTTGCGGCTGGCAGCACCGCGCCTTCACCCGCAATCGCAGAGGCAAAGGCGCACCGAGTGGTGTTCAAAAGATGGCTGGTGTGGGCCGCCGCTCTGGCATCGCTGACAACCCTTGTCCTCATTTACATCTCTGGCGTGCGCAATCGCTCGCTGAGTCCGGTGCAGCCCGTTCCCAACCTTCAATCCATCGCCGTCTTGCCCCTTGAGAATCTTTCCAATGATCCCGAGCAGGAATACTTTGCCGAAGGGATGACGGACGCATTGGTGACAGAACTGGGAAGAATCGGGGCGCTGCGTGTGATCTCGCGACAGTCGATCATGCCCTACGCCGGTTCAAAGAAGCCGCTTCCGGAGATTGCCCACGAATTAGATGTAGACGCAATTGTGCAGGGAGCGGTGCAGCGATCCGGCGACAGGGTCCGCATCACGGCCCAACTGCTGGAGGGAAAGACGGACCGCCTGCTTTGGGCGGAGAGTTATGAGCGGGACTTTCGCGATGTGCTCAATCTGCAGCGCGAAGTTGCCCAGGACATCGTGCGACAGATCGAGGGAACGATATCTCCCGAGCAGTTTCGTCGTTCGGGGGTGCGGCGCACGGTGAATCCAGAGGCGTATGAGGCTTATCTCAAAGGCCGGTTCCGATGGTACGGCAACTCAAGCCAGAGCTTTGACGAGGCAGAGCATTACTTCCAACTGGCGCTTGAGAAAGATCCTGATTGCGCCCTGGCGTATGCGGGCATGGCGGATGTATGGCTGATGCGGGCCGATTTTGGTCTTGTGCCATCCTCCGTGGCGATGCCCAAAGCCATGACTATGGCGTTAACGGCTGTGCGGCTTGACCAGAATCTCTCTGAAGCTCATGTAACGCTGGCAAACATTTCTGCTTTGTACAACCGGGACTGGGCCGCAGCTGCGCGCGAATTCCGGCTTGCGATCGGGTTAAACCCCAACAACGCAGATGCACACCTGATGTATGCGGACTATCTCATCTCACTCAAGCTCAATTCGGAGTGGCAGCAAGAGATACAGCAAGCCCTGGCGATTGATCCCATTAGCTCCTTCACGCGCACTTACTACGGCGGGCATCTGATCTATCTCGGCCGCTATGAAGAAGCGGTTCGCCTGCTGCGCGATGTGCTTGCCTCCCAGCCAGACGATGCCTCTGCGCACCTGGGTTTATGGGGCGCTTACTACAAGAAACACATGGAAGCGGACGCGATGGCGGAGGCGGTCAAGTACTTTGAGGCGATCCACGATCAGGAGACGGTCGCGGCTTTAGGCGCGGGGTATCGCCAGGCAGGCTACAGGGAGGGCATGAAGCGAGCCGGCGATCTTCTCGCTCTGCGCGCGCAGCAGAAGATGGTGCCGGGCGTGCGCATTGCCCGGTTCTACGCCCATGCAGGCAGCAAAGATCAAGCGCTTATGTGGCTTGATCAGGCCGAACAGGCGCGCGAGCCCCGCCTGAGCCGCCTGGCCGTGTCATGGGACTGGGACTCGTTGCGCACCGACGCGCGCTTCGAGAATCTCATGCGCAGAATGAAGTTTCCTTTTGAGTCGCTACGGCCCTAAAAGCCCATCACGTTATAGCCGCAATCCACATACATGACTTCGCCGGTGATGGCGCTCGATAGGTCACTCGCGAGAAACAGGGCAGCGCCGCCCACCTCAAGCTGATCCACGTTGCGGTGCAGCGGGGCGCGATCGGAGTGCGCCTTCATCATCACGGTCAAGTCGCCGACGCCGCGGGCCGCCAACGTCTTGATGGGGCCGGCGGAGATGGCATTGACGCGGATGTTCTTCGAGCCAAGATTCCAGGCCAGGTAGCGCACGGTGGACTCCAGGCCGGCCTTTGCCACGGCCATTACGTTGTAGTTGGGGACGACCTTTTCGGCGGCGTAGTAGCTCAGCGTCATGATGCTGCCGCCCCCGGTCATCAGCTCCGCGGCGCCGCGGCTCACGGCGATGAGCGAGTAGACGCTCACGTCCATGGCAATGCGGAAGCCGTCGCGGCTGGTGTTGATGAACTCGGCGTGCATGTCCGCGGCAGGCGCAAAGGCGACCGCATGGACCAGCACGTCCAGCTTGCCGTACTTTTGCTTGAGCGCGGCAAACAGCGCGTCAATTTCGCTGTCACTGGAGACGTCGCACTGGAAGCCGCTGGCGCCGGGCAGATCCTTGATGAGGCCTTCAGCTTCCAGCTTCATGCGCTCGTTCTGATAACAGATAGCGAGGGTTGCGCCGGCCTCGTGCAGCTTTTGCGCAATTCCCCAGGCGATGGAGCGCTTATTGGCCAGCCCGAAGACCACAGCCGTCTTACCTGCCAGATTGATCATGCTTGTTCTTACTCCTCCGAATGGTTCCTGCGCAGCGTGGGGAAATCCCTGGCCAACCGTCTTTCAGAATAGCAGAGAGGTTGTGCGGATCTAGGCGAACGGGCTGAACTCAACCGCCAAGATCGACGAGGCCGACGCTACCGACGGGATGGCCGAGGAAGCGCGAACCGAGGTGCTCAAACTTCTCCACGGAATCGGTGGCGAAGCAGTGAATCTGAGTGGGCTGAGCGGTTGCGGCATCTGCAATGGGAGCGGCGCGTCCGTTCATCAGATGCACAGCCGCCTTGGCTGCGGCTGCGGCGGAGTCGATGACCTGAACGCCGGGCGCAACCGCGTTCTGAATCAGCGGCCGCAAGAGCGGATAGTGGGTGCAGCCCAGAACCAGCGTATCGGGATTCATTCCATGGGAGGCCGCTTCAGCGTTCAATTCCGCAAGATAGATGCGGATGACCTCGGCAGTCACGGGATGACTGGTCCAACCTTCTTCCACAAGCGGAACGAGGAGGGGGCAGGCTTTCTCGAGCGCGTGGAGTCCCAGAGAGTGGCAGGCGGCGGCGTAGGCATGACTTTGCACGGTGGCGTCAGTGGCGATGACCAGGACGTCTCCGGTGCGGGAGGCTGCGCGGGCGGCCTGCGCGCCGGGCTCAATCACGCCGAGGACAGGCACGGGCACGGCGTCCTGAATCGCGTCCAGCGCAAGGGCGCTGGCGGTGTTGCAGGCAATGACCAGAAACTCCGCGGCCTGCTCGCTGACCAGAAACTGGGCGCTCTCAATGGCGTAGCGGGCAATGGTGCGGCGGGATTTTGAGCCGTAGGGCAGGCGCGCCGTATCGCCGATGAAGGCATAGCGGGCGCGCGGCAATCGAGCGATAAGGGCGCGCAGTACAGTGAGGCCTCCGAAGCCTGAGTCGAAGACGCCGATCGTGGGAGTGGACGCGGGACTGGTCACGGAGTGGTTCCTCCGGTGGGTACGGCGTCAGCCGTCAGGTAAGTGCGTGTGAGGTCGGCGTGTCCGGCTAGGGTCGGCCGCACCTGGCCATCGACCAGGAATCGTACTTCAGTGATGCGGGGCAGGTTGGCGCGCAGCGTGGCGCAGATCGAAAGAACGGTCAGGCTCTCAGTCTCAATGCCTGAGGGGTGGCTGGCGGCAAACCCCCCGGTCAGGTTGACGACGGCCAGTTCGGCGCCGGGGCTCTGGGGATCTGCGGGCCCTGTGGCCGGGAGGAGAAAGACCTGTGCGATGCCGGACTCCCCGCCGGGTACGGGGTGGGCGGAATCTGGCGCGGCATAAAGGTCGAGGAGCTTGCCGAGCAGCACGCGCGCCCGTGCGCCGGAGTCGGCGGGCAGGGGCAAGGAACGTGCCTGGGCGAGCAGCGAGCCGTCGGCATCGCTGGCGGCGACAAGGGTGGCCTGCTCGGCCGGCTCGACTTGCGGTGCCTGCGTCGGTGCGGAGTCCTCGCCGGCCAGCAACCGTTGATGGGCGCGCTGGCGCAGATGCCATAGAACGCCCGCCATGACCAGGGAGGCCGCAAGGAGCACGATGAACAGGACCTTCTGGTAGCGGGGGATCATGGCTGGCGTGGCTCCGAGCGGAATTCGACCACTGCGGCGGCAAGGGCGGTGGCGACTTTTGCCTGGTAGCCGGGGTTATCCGGTTCCGAGGTCACGCTGCCATCCTGCGCGCGCTCAGGGGCCAGCTCAACGGCCACCGTGGGACAGGTCATGCTGTCCAAGCCCGGCAAGGAGGTGCGGCCGAGGGTGACGTTCATGCCGGCGTGGAGCAGGGCAGAGTTGAGCACCCCGGCCAGGGCAAGACTGCGTGTGACCCAGGCCGCCTGGGCCGTCTTCCATGGGGCAAAACGCGCAGGCTGGGCAGGGGCAAGGGACGAGACAAAGAGATGGACGCCGGAACCGCTCTCAGAGGCGTGAAGGCTGAGGCAAAGCTGAGCGCCTGCATGGTTAGCGATCTGTGCGCGCTGATCGGGGCTGAGGGTGGTGTCAGACTCGCGCGTGGTGACCACCGCAATGCCGCGCGCAGCCAGCAGCGAACGCAGGCGAACGCTGAGGGACAGCGTGGCTGCCTTTTCCTGCTGGCCGCTGGTGAGCTGTCCACCGGCATCGTTGCCGCCATGTGCGGCGTCCAGCACCGCGACGTAACGGGCGGCGGGCGCGGGCGGAGCCTGTGGCGCGGCGGCCGGCACCATCGCCAGTCCGGCAGCCGCGAGAGCCCATTTACTCCAACGCATAGATAGTGAGGCCGCTGAGCAGCTTGGGATAGAAGTCAGTGGACTTTTGCGGCATCACAGCGCCGGCAAAGGTCACCTCCCGGAGCTGTTCCATGGTGACGGGGTTGGTGAGGAAGGTGATGTTGGCTTCGCCGCGGCGGGCCTGATCGACCGCCTCGGAGGCGTCGCGCAGATAGCGGATATTGGTTTGCTCGCGGACTTTCTCCGCATCAAGACCCAGCAGGCGGTCGAGCACCAGGGTGTGCAGATGAACCAGGTCGAGCTGTCGCTGGTGTTCGGGCAGGTCGGCGAGCGCGGCGGCAGCGGCTTCCGGCTTGGAGCGAAGCAGCAAAGTCTCGTCGCGAGTGACGGCGATGAAGGCTATGCCCTTCTGGCGTGCAAGGGTGCTGGTGCAGGTCGAAGCGTCGGCCGCCGGCAGCGGCTCCACAGTGAAAAAGGCCTCGGCCGCATGGGCGAAGGCGGCGGGTTGGAAGCCAGCGAGGCTGTGGACCACGCGATGCGTGGGCAGGATGACCAGGCCATCGGAATCCATGTTGACAAAGGTCATCATGACGGCTGCCTCAGGGAAAGCCGGCTGGGGCAACTGGCTGGTGCTGTGCTCGGCTTTGAGCGGCGCGGAGGGTGCATGCTCCTTGGAGTAATTCAGCGCGGTCTCATAGCGGTGGTGGCCGTCGGCGATGATCAGCTTCTTGTCGGCCATGGCGGTCGTCAAAAGTCGGATGGCCGCCGGGTCAGAGACGCGCCAGATGCGGTGGAGAACGCCGTACTCGTCAGTGATTTCAGCGTCGGCGGGGCCTGCGTCGTCATAGAGGATTTTTTCCACGCTCCCGGCGGGATCGGAGTAGAGCATGAAGATCTGGCCGAAGTGGGCACGCGTGGCCTTGAGCAGGTTCAGGCGGTCGCTCTTGGGCTTGGAGAGCGTGTACTCATGGCGAAACACGACCTGATCGGCGTAGTCGTGAAGCTTGCCGAGGGCGATGAAGCCGCGGCGCTCCTTGACGGCGTCGGAGCCGGGAACCTTGAAGCGCTGAGAGTAGGCGAAAATACAGGGGTCTTTTTCCTGGGTCAGCACGCCCTGTTCACGCCAGGAACGAAAGTCCCGCGCGGCTCTGGAGTAAACGCTCTCACCCTTTTCGGCGTCAAATAACTCAGGCAGGCCCAGAATGATGCGGACCAGGTTGTAGGGGCTGCGCTGGTAGTAGGCCTGCTGCATAGCCGGAGAGATTTTGTCGTAGGGCTGGGTGACAACGTCGTCCAGCCGGACTGCGGATGGATTGTAGCGCCAGGCGCGGAATGGGTAGATGCTGGCCATGAGGATGGTCGTGCTCCCCGTTGAAACGGTGGAATTTGCGCGCGGAATACCCCTGCAATCGCTGCGGGGAACATGGCGCGCCTAGGGTCGATTGTATCCCAGCGACACGGACCGATCCCGGTTTGACGACACGGAAAGTGGGTTTCCCTGGTTGCTGCGAAGTGCGGCGTGCGCAGGCAGAACCGTGCTAGTATCACGATCAAACCCAGGAATCCGCCATGAGGATATTCCCCACTCAGCGAGCAACCCAGGGCAGACGCAAAGTGCTGCGCCATTTGGCCTGCGGAGTGTGTGCGGGAGTATTGGCCATCGTGCTTGGCAACGGCCGGGCGCGGGCGCAGGAAGACCCGCTGAACAAAGTGCACGTGCCTCCGCCTGCTTCAGCCACGCCGGAGACAGGAGCACCAAAAGGCGCCGAAGGACAGCCGCTTACCGGGACGGCGGCGCTGAAGGCGCGTCCAGGGTCGCTGATCCAGATGAACGTGGACATGGTGCTGGTTCCGATCACGGTAACGGATCCGATGAACCGGCTGGTGACAGGGCTGGAAAAGGAAGATTTTCAGGTTTACGAGAACAACGGCGAGCAGAAGATTCGCTCGTTTGCGAGCGAGGATGCGCCGGTCTCAATCGGCATTATCTTTGACCTGTCGGGCTCCATGACCTCGAAGCTGATTCGCGCACGGGCATCGATTCTGCAGTTCATCAAAACCGCGAACCCGGAGGACGAGTTTTTTGTGGTGGGCTTCAATGACCGGCCGGAGCTGATCGAGGATTTTACAAGCTCGGTGGAAGACATCCAGGCCCGCCTGGCAACCGTGCGGAGCGGGCATCGCACCGCGCTTCTGGACGCGATCTATTACAGCCTGATGAAGATGAAGGAGGCGCGGCACGAGCGGAAGGCGCTTCTGGTGGTGTCCGATGGGGGCGACAATCGCTCTCGGTATACGGAGGGCGAGGTTCGGGCGCAGGTGCGGGAGTCGGATGTGGAGATTTATTCGATTGGGATCTTCGACCCCTATGCACCCACGCCAGAAGAGCGCACCGGTCCCCAGCTTCTGAATGAAATCAGCACGGAGACAGGCGGACGGATGTTCCGAGTGGACGATCTGTCGGAGATGGGCGACATTGCGGAGAAGATTTCCACCGAACTGCGTAACCAATACGTAATTGGCTATACGCCCAAAAACCTGACCCGCGACGGCAAGTGGCGTAAAGTGAAGGTGAAGCTCAATCCTCCTTCGGGATTGCCGCCTCTCACGGTCCATGCACGTACTGGATACTATGCGCCTTTGCAATAACGCGATATTGGTCCTGATTCTCACTGCAACGGCGCTGCCGCTGTGCGCACAGCAGGCGACGGGTGCGTCTGCCCCGGCGCAGGCTCCCTCCCTGACTGTAGACCGCGATCCGGTGCGATCCCCAGATGCCGAAGCGCCTGCGAGCACCAAAGGCGGGCCATTGCGCAAAGAGGGTGAAGGCTATATTTTGCGCACGGACGTTGAAGAGGTGGTGCTGAACGCCACGGTGCTGGAAGGCTCGCGTCTGGTCCAGAACCTGCAAAAAGACAATTTCCAGGTCTTTGAGGATGGTGTCAAGCAGAACATCATCAGCTTTCAGCACACCGATCTGCCGGTTTCCATTGCGATGGTGGTGGATAATTCCGGGTCTATGTCAAAGAAGCGCCCGGCGGTGAACAAGAGCGCTCTTGACCTGATTGAAGCTTCAAATCCCGAAGACGAAGCCTTTGTGGTGAATTTTTCAGACGAAGCTTACATTGACCAGGATTTCACTTCGGATGTGAACAAGCTGCGTGATGGGCTTTCGCACATCGAGTCGCGGGGCGGCACCGCGCTTTACGACGCGGTGGTGGCTTCGGCGGATAAGCTGGCGGCCGATGCCAAGCGTCCCAAGCAGGTCTTGATCCTGATTACCGACGGCGAGGACAATGCCTCGACGTTGAGCCTGGAGCAGACAATTCGCCGAGTGCAGCAGTTGTCCGGCCCCACGATTTACTCGATTGGGCTATTGTTCGGCGACGAGATGACGCGCGCCGAGGTGCGTCATGCGCGGCGCGCGCTGGAGATGCTGTCTACCGAGACGGGCGGGATCGCCTACTTTCCCCGGTCGATGGAACAGGTGGACGATATAGCCGCCGAGGTGGCGCGAGATATTCGCAGCCAGTACACGATTGGCTACCACTCGACGAAGCCGACCACGGATCCTGGATTCCGGCGCGTGCTGGTCACGGCGGAGGCTCCGGGCATGGGCAAGCTCAATGTGCGCACGCGGACGGGGTACTTCCCAGGAGTGCGCGTTCAAAAGAAGTCCGGACCAGCGCAGAGGTAATCCGGCTGCGCCGTCCGCTTGGGGTGGTGATTTACCGGTGCCGGTCGCGATAAGCTAGATGTCAGGAGCAACTGACAAAAAGCTGACCATGTCCACCTACAAGTACTCGACCCTTGCCGTACATGCCGGGCAGCACCCGGACCCTTTGACGGGCGCCGTGAATGTTCCCGTTTACCTTTCCTCGACTTTTGAGCTGACCGGTATCGGAACGGACAAGGGCTGGGACTACTCCCGCGCCGGAAACCCGACGCGCGACCGGCTGGAGACGGCTCTGGCGGCGCTTGAAGGCGGCACGAGCGGTCACGCATTCGCCAGCGGCATGGCGGCCATCTCTTCGCTTGTGGCGATGTTGCGGGCCGGCGATCACCTGCTGTGTTCGCACAATGTTTATGCGGGGACGGTACGTCTGTTCAACCAGATTGTGTGCCACTACGGCATCGAAATCGAGTATGTGGACACAAGCAATCTTGATGCGGTGGCGGCGGCGATCCGGCCGAATACCAAGCTCATTCACATTGAGACGCCGAGCAATCCGCTGATGGTGCTGAGCGATATCGCGGAGATCAGCCGGATTGCCCACGCCCGTGGGGTAGAGGTGAGCGTGGACAACACCTTCATGTCGCCAGTGCTGCAGCGGCCGCTGGAACTAGGCGCGGACATCGTGATGCATTCGACCACCAAGTACCTGAATGGGCACTCGGACGG